>Ga0208262_1000019_pt1 | contig 113103 bp, 107 predicted proteins | sample LakWasMet15_LOW5_2_FD_183863 | JGI IMG/M metagenome (GOLD analysis project Ga0208262, IMG submission 183863) | Freshwater sediment methanotrophic microbial communities from Lake Washington under simulated oxygen tension - Sediment Metagenome... | ecosystem: Environmental > Aquatic > Freshwater... | reverse complement strand
TATAAAGAAAAATTCAATTTTGGCTAAAGAAATCAAGGTAAAAAAGGTCTATTATACTAGGATAAGTAATGATAAAATTATTGTTATAGCTAAAATAAAAGGCAATAATAAGTATAATATTGACGACGAGATTACCTCGGTAAATGATCAAAAAGTAACTCCAGAAAACATTTGTGAAATGCAAGATTTACTCAATAAAACGGAAGATTGGAGTGCTTTAAAATTGGAAACAATCCCGTTAAAAAATTAATTGTAATACTATCATGAAACCAAGAAATCTCATAGTGGCGTTGTTGCTTTTACCCATAATGGCTTTCGCTCAAGCGGATCTTAACAATGTGATTAAAGGCGGCGAACTCCTATTAAGCGGGCTATCTATTTTTAAAGTAGCAAAATCCGATGGTAAGAGTACTAGTAAAACCATAAAAAGTGTGTGTGTGAAAAACAAACTCACCGAGAAAATCACGTTTAGGATTATGGGCAAAAATGCAGAAGGAGATGATATTAAAAAAGAACTCGTTATTCCCAAAGACGGTAAAGAATGTTTGTTAGAACTTCTAAAAGGTATTTACACCTATGAAATAGAGCTTTCCAACAAAGAAATTTACAAAAAAGGCGAATATAAGTTTGATGATGAGATTATAATTACTGTGAAAGAAGAATAATTCTTACTTTTAAAGAGTATTATTTATGCAAAAATAACAATATGGCCAACCTAGTTAAACTTTTTCTTTGCGCTTTATTACTGTTGCTTACTAGTTGCAACAAAGACAAAACAAGTAGCAGTAATGCCAACAACGATTCCATTAAAAAATACCTAGCCCTAGCCAGTAATGACACTTTAGCTTTTGACCTAAGAAACCAGTACAACAAAAAAGCTTTTTCGTTGATTGATTTAAGTAAGAATGATACAGTGACTAGGTTTTATTTGAGTGAAAACTCTCGTTGCTATTTAAGGTTAAGTAACTGGAAAGAATTAAAAAAAGTTTCGAAACTTCATTTTCAAAAATCCATTGAAAAGAAAGATACTTTAAATCTCGCTAGATATTATAGGTATAAAGCAGGGTTTTTTATAAAAACTCTAGTAAATGATAGCTCCTTTTACTATTATCTAAAAGCAGAGAAATTTTATAAGAGTACGAATGATGAAAAAGGGTTGGCAATGGTATATTTATACAAAAGCGACATCCAATTTAGACTGGATGATTATTTAGGAGCCAATTTATCTGCCAAAAAAGCATATGCCTATTTTAAAAACACAAATGAACCCCGATTTCAATATGATGCTTTAACAAGAATAGGGAATACTAATCATACTCTTAGGGATTATGAAAATGCTATAAAGGCTTTTAAAATAGCAATAGTTATTGCTAAAACAAATAAGTTAAAAGAAAAGTCGGGTAGTTTAATTGGTAGTTGTTTAAATAATATTGGTAATGCTTATAGAGAACAAAAAATATATAATAAAGCATTATATTATTTCAATTTAGCACTTAAAGAAAAAAATTTAATGGAAAATGATCCGTCCTTGATGGGTTATTTATTAAATAATTTGTCTGATTGTAAATTACATCTAAAAGATTATTCTGGAGTCCCTAATTTGTTAATCAAATCCATTGATTTACTTAAGAATGGAGAAGATATTAAAGAATCGGCGATAAGTTATATTTACCTTTCTAATTATTACTTTGCTATTGACGACACTTTAAAAGCACAATTGTATGCTCAAAAAGCTTTAAAAATAGCTAAGTTATCTAAAGCTCCATATTATTATTTAACAACATTAAGTAATGCCGGGAGTGTTGATAGCCAAAGAGCGTCTAAATATATTATAGAGTATCATCAAAAAAATGATAGTTTACTTTTTATTGAGCGTAATGCAAGGAATCAGTATTATAAAATTCAATTTGAAACTGATGAAATCTCAAAAGAAAAAGAAACAGCCATCAAGCAAAAATGGATTATTGGAAGTATAGCGATTGTTGTTATACTAATCATAGTATTGTTGCTAATTATTACCAGACAACGTTCTAAGCAAAAAGAGTTGCAATTCCTGCAAACGCAACAAAAAGCCAATGAGGAAATCTATGATTTGATGTTATCCCAAAAAAGCGTAGAAGAACAAGCAAGACAAACGGAGAAAAAACGTATTGCATTGGAACTCCATGATGGTATTATGAATAAATTGGCTAGTACACGACTCAATTTGTTCGTGCTTTCCCAAAAAACAGATGCAGCTACTATAGAAAAGTGTTTAACCTACATTTCCGGTATTCATACTATTGAGCAAGAAATACGAAACATTGCTCATGATTTAAATCAGAATGTTTTCAAGGAATCCAATAGTTTTTCCTCCTTAATAAAGGAATTCATTACCGAGCAAAATCATACTTCAAAAGCCAAATATGTATTAGAATTACAACAACACATTAATTGGAATATAATTTCTAGCGAAATTAAAATGAATTTGTACCGTATTCTCCAGGAAGCCAGTCATAACATTAATAAATATTCCAAAGCCAAAAATGTTGTAGTAAGTATTTTTCTAGATAATAATTCTATTTGTATGTCTATTACCGATGACGGTGTCGGCTTTGACACCAAGACCATTACTAATGGTATTGGTATTCAAAATATGCAACAACGCATACAATCATTAAACGGGAAAATCAATATTAATTCCATACAAAAAAACAGCACTTGTATTAATCTATCAGTACCCATATAATTTTTACTACAACACTTTATTAATGAAATTCTATTCAAGAATGTGATTTAATTACTTGCTGAAATTACTTGAAAATTTCGCAGTAAAGATTTTCCCTTAAAGAAATTTTTAATAAAATGGATTAAGTTTTGGATAAGTTGAAACTAAATAAATAGCTTTCAACAGGAATTATTTTCTGTCTAAATAAATTGAAATAGAACTTCCGATAAAAGAAATGTAACTTCTCCATTTTATATTCATCCACCCAGATTTTCTGTTTACTACTCCAAAATGAATTATGGCAAAGCCAATAATGACAAGCTTTTAGGTGAAAAACACATAATTCTCAAAAACCATCCACCCAGATTTGCCTATCATCCACTATCAAACGAGTGTATTCTACCATAAACGCCTTGTTTCATGGGGCTTTACGAATACTTCCTTAGTAGTTTTACACCGTGAATGAGTCGTAACCTAAATTGTACATGAAGACAGATTCACAAAAAATCAAATACCATAAACAAAACATAAAGTCTCAAATTATGAAAAAATTAGCAACAATTATCGGATTATTAAGTTTGATGTTAGTAGTAACGTCATTCACTACACCTAACAACATTGGAGGAAGAAGTCAAGAGCCAACGTTATCAATTGGAGGAAGAAGTCAAGAGCCAACTCTAGCAATTGGAGGAAGAAGTCAAGAGCCAACATTATCAATTGGAGGAAGAAGCCAAGAGCCAACATTATCAATTGGAGGAAGAAGCCAAGAGCCAACATTATCAATTGGAGGAAGAAGCCAAGAGCCAATCTAAAAATTAGATTAAATAAATATAAAAAAAAGACTGTCATTAATTTGGCAGTCTTTTTTTTTGTATTTTCGATTTTTAATTCAGGCTTAATTGAAATTTAATATTCTATTATTATTACCAATCCTTTTTTTCTCTTGTTCAAAAAACAAAAGCGCTAATCCTGTTAATAAGAATGATGATTCTGCAAAAATTTATTTTGATAGATATAAGACAAATCAATTTTCCAATAAACCAAATAATGAATTAAATCTTAAAAATTCATTTGAGATATTAAAATCACAAAAAAATGATTTGAATACTCGAAAGTTACTATCTGATGTTGTTGTTGAATTTTACAAAAACAACGATAAAGAAAAATTAGATCAATCATCTAAGCTCTTACTCCAATTATCTTCAGACAGCCATGACACATTAAATTTAGGGATGGCATATAGATCCAGAGGAAATTTTTATTATAAAATTCAAAAACCAGATAGTTCTTACTATTTCTATAGAAAAGCTGAAAAAATATATAATAAGTCAAACGACAAATTAAATTACGCCAATATTTTAATGAATATAGGGATTATTCAATATTCAATAGGCGACTACTTGGGAGCAGAATTATCATTAAACAAAGCACACTCTATTTTTAAGGAGACAAATGCATATAACCAAATTTATGGGTCTCTAGATCAATTAGGTCTTGTTTCAACTGAATTAAAAGAATATGATAAAGCGATTTTTTATTTCAAAAAAGCTTTAGAGGCAATTGTTAATCTTCCAATAAAAGAAGATAAGGTTTACTACACTACTGTATGTAAGAATAACATAGGATATCTTTATCTAAAATCAAAAGGATATGAAAAGGGAGCATATTATTTTGAAGACGCATTGAAAAACAAACTTATTATAAATGACGACCCTTTACTTTACTCAAATCTAATAGATAATTTAGCTTATTGTAAATTAAATTTTGATAATCCGTCTAATAATCTTTCCTCTTTGTTTTTTGAAGCATTAGAAATTAGAAAAAAATTAAAAAATCCAACAGCCGTAGTTGGGAGTTATATTCATATTTCAGAATGTTTTTATAAGCAAAATGACATTAATCAAGCAATCAAATATTCTTTGTTGGCCTTAACAGAAGCAAAAAATTCTAAAGTTCCGTTAAATATAGTGTTAGCATTAAAGCAATCTTCAATTGTAGATAAAAGAAAAGCTTTTCACTATACTGAGGAATATATTAGAATTAATGACAGTCTTCAAGTAGCAGAAAGAAAATCTAAAGACCGTTTTGCAAGAATTAGATTTGAAACAGATGAAATTATCCAGTCAAACACCCAACTCGAAGAAAGAAACAGAAATTTACTTTACTTTTTTGTAATCTCAGGAATCTTATTAGGGTTCTTATTTATTATTAGAACCCAAAGAGCTAAAACGCGTGAATTGGTTTTAAAGCAAGCGCAACAAAAAGCCAATGAAGATATTTATAATCTGATGATTGCCCAACAAACGGTTATTGATGAGAGTAGAGCTGCGGAAAAAAAACGTATTGCCCGAGAACTTCACGATGGAGTTTTAGGAAGAATGTTTGGAGCCAGATTGAATCTGGACAGTTTAAATACCAGCTCCGATGATGATTCTGTGCAAAAAAGATTTAACTATTTGTCGGAATTGAAAAATATCGAACAAGATCTTCGTGAAATTTCTCATGATTTAAATAGAGAGAAATCTGTTTTAATTAATAACTTTGTGTCCATCGTAAATAATTTATTGGAAGAACAAAAAGCATCTTTTGAAGCCAATGTAACTAGTACAATGGATGAATCCATAAAATGGGATAAAATTCACAATACGATTAAAATTAATTTATATCGCATTCTCCAGGAAGGATTACAGAATATCAACAAATATGCTAAAGCCAAAAACATTAATGTTGAAATAAAAGGCGATAGTGAAAAAGTGTATTTAATCATTGAAGATGATGGACTTGGATTTGAAGTGAATAAAAAGAGCAAGGGAATTGGACTTCAAAATATGATTTCAAGAACTGAAGAATGTCACGGACTATTTGATATTAAATCCGAAAAAGGAAAGGGGACCAATATTGTAATTGCTATTCCCTATGAAAACAACAAAATAACAACAGTAAGCGAATGACGAACCCAACCAATATTCTAATAGTAGACGATCATCCATTTATTATTGAAGCCTACAAAAATGCCATCGGGAAATATGCTGGAGATCAACTTGAATTTACAATCACTCAAGCTGGAGATTGCAAATCGGGTTATAATTATATTGCGGGTTACAATAAAAAACATTTTGATATTGCGTTTTTTGATATTAGTATGCCAGAATATGCCGAAAAAGGAATTCATTCTGGGGAAGATTTAGCCATGCTAATGCGAGCTGAAGCACCTGAATGTAAAGTTATTCTTTTAACAATGCATTCCGAGTTACTCAAAATAAATAACATCATAAAAAATATTAATCCTAACGGTTTAATTATCAAAAACGATTTGACTTTTGATGAGTTAATTTTAGCTTTTGATAAAATCATCAAAAATGAAAGTTATTACAGTCAAACCGTAATTAAACTTGTGGGACAATCACAGTTTAATAACATAGAGCTTGACGTTTTTGACAAACAAATTTTATTTCATTTATCAAAAGGTGTTAAAACTAAGGACCTTCCGCAACACGTAACCCTTTCCCTTAGCGCTATTGAGAAAAGAAAATTAAAAATAAGAGAAGTACTAGAAGTAGAAGGAGGCAGCGATATTGACTTAATTAGAGAAGCAAAAGAAAAGGGCATAATATAAAAATATGAGGGAAACCGTAATCAGATGTGCGGGAAACCGTAATTGAATTTGAAAAGCATAGTATAAATTTACATCGTGATTTAGGGTCATGTACAATGTAAATCCCAAAATTTCAAGTTTAGTTATTTACCAATCTGTCTGCCCCGATGATACCAAAATTTTAACTACTATTCTTGGAAAAATTTAAAAGCGTCCCGACTGATTATCGGGACGCTTTTTTTTATTCTTCTTGTAATGCGTTCCAACCACGCGCTTTTAAAGGGATTTTGGTATCGGCACGTGTAATTAAATGAACGCCTTCGCTTTCTTGAGTCATGTGACCAATAATAGAAAAATTAGGATTTGCTTTTATTTTTTCGAAATCTTCCATCGCTATCGTAAACAGTAATTCATAGTCTTCACCACCATTAATTGCCACAGTTGTGCTGTCAATATTGAATTCTTCACAAACCGAAATTAATTGCGGATCAAGAGGTAACTTATCTTCATATAAATTGCAACCCACTTTCGATTGTTTACACAAATGAATAATTTCCGAGGATAATCCATCCGATATATCAATCATGGAAGTTGGTTTTATTTCCAAAGCATGTAATAAAGTACGAATATCAGTCCTGGCTTCTGGCTTTAATTGACGTTCAATTAAATAGGTATAAACATCTAAATCGGGTTGCGAATTTGGGTTTACTTGAAACACTTGTTTCTCGCGTTCCAAAACTTGTAATCCCATGTAAGCCGAACCAATATCGCCAGTTACGACTAATAAATCGGTTTGTTTTGCCCCATTTCTATACACAATTTCTTCTGCATCTGCTTCTCCAATTGCCGTAATGGAAATAATCAATCCTTTTTGGGACGAAGTAGTGTCGCCACCAATTACGTCTACTTTATATTCATGGGATGCCAACGTAATTCCTGCAAACAATTCCTCCAAAGCTTCCAACGGAAACCTATTTGAAACTGCCACCGAAACCGTGATTTGTGTAGGCTTCGCGTTCATCGCACAAATATCAGATAGATTTACCACAACAGCTTTGTAACCCAAATGTTTCAAAGGCATATAGGACAAATCAAAATGCACTCCTTCAATTAATAAATCGGTGGAAACAACTATTTTTTTATCCTTAAAATCCAAAACCGCAGCATCATCACCAATACTTTTTAAAGTAGAAGCTTGTTTTACGTAAAAAATTTTGGTCAAATGTTCAATTAGTCCAAATTCTCCCAATTGAGAAAGTGAAGTTCGTTGCGGAGTTTTATCTTCTAGCATTTTTATGAGTTACAAAGTTTGAGGTTGCAAAGTTACAAAGTAAAAAAGCAAAAACCCCGATAAAATAATTATCAGGGTCTATTTATATTTAATTCCAAACTTTGCCACTCTGCAACTTTGGAACTTAGCAACTCAATTAATCATTCAATTTCAAAACCGCCATAAATGCTTCTTGTGGAATTTCAACATTACCCACTAATCGCATTCTCTTTTTTCCTTTTTTCTGTTTTTCCAACAATTTACGCTTACGCGAAATATCACCACCATAACATTTGGCAGTAACGTCTTTACGCAAGGCTTTTATGGTTTCACGGGCAATAATTTTGGCGCCAATTGCCGCTTGAATTGGAATGTCAAATTGTTGTCTCGGGATTAATTCACGCAGTTTTTCGCACATTTTTTTACCAATATGATACGCATTACTCTCATGAATCAAAGCCGAAAGAGCATCAACTGATTGACCATTTAATAAGACATCAAGTTTCACCAATTTAGATGTTTTCATTCCAATTGGAGAATAATCAAACGACGCATATCCTTTGGAAACCGTTTTTAATCGGTCATAAAAATCGAATACAATTTCTGCCAAAGGCATATCAAAATTTAATTCAACTCTTTCTGTTGTCAAATAAGTTTGATTGGTAATTACACCGCGTTTTTCAATACACAAACTCATTACATTCCCCACAAAATCGGCTTTTGTAATGATGGTAGCTTTTATAAAGGGTTCTTCAACTCTATCTAATCGGGAAGGTTCCGGTAAATCGGAAGGGTTGTTCACTACAAAAGGAGCTTCAGGATCTTTTTTGGTGTAAGCCAAATAAGAAACGTTGGGAACCGTAGTAATAACAGTCATATCAAACTCGCGTTCTAAACGTTCTTGAATGATTTCCATATGCAACATTCCTAAAAATCCACAACGGAAACCAAATCCTAAAGCTGCCGAACTTTCCGGAAGAAATACCAAAGAAGCATCGTTCAATTGTAGTTTTTCCATAGAGTTTCTAAGCTCTTCGTAATCTTCGGTATCAACAGGATAAATTCCGGCAAAAACCATTGGTTTTACGTCCTCAAAACCAGTAATCATATTGGTTGTAGGCGTTTTTGCATCGGTTAAAGTATCACCAACTTTTACTTCTTTGGCTTCCTTAATTCCCGAAATCAAATAACCAACATCGCCAGTAGAAATCACATCTTTTGGCACTTGGTTTAACTTCAAAGTTCCTACTTCGTCCGCAAAATATTCATTGCCAGTTGCCATGAATTTAATTTTTTGGCCTTTTCGTATTTCTCCATTTTTTACACGGAAAATAACTTCAATTCCACGAAATGGATTGTAATGTGAATCAAATATTAGAGCTTGTAATGGCTCATCTTTCACGCCTTTTGGTGGAGGAATTTTTTCAATAATGGCAGCCAAAATATTTTCGACACCAAAACCTGTTTTCCCCGAAGCATGAATAATTTCTTCCAATTTACATCCCAATAAATCAATGATATCATCACTAACTTCTTCAGGATTGGCGCTTGGTAAATCAACTTTATTTAAGACTGGAATAATTTCCAAATCATTTTCTAAAGCCAAATACAAATTCGAAATGGTCTGCGCCTGAATACTTTGTGCCGCATCCACAATTAAAAGTGCCCCTTCGCAAGCCGCAATAGATCGGGAAACTTCATAAGAGAAATCCACATGTCCTGGTGTATCAATCAAGTTCAAGATATAATCCTCTCCTTTATATTTATACTCCATTTGAATGGCGTGACTTTTTATGGTAATGCCTCGTTCACGCTCCAAGTCCATGTTGTCAAGCAGTTGCGCCTTTTCTTCACGAGCGGTAACGGTTTGTGTGGCGCCAAGAAGTCGGTCCGCAAGCGTACTTTTTCCGTGGTCAATATGTGCAATAATGCAAAAATTTCTAATGTGCTTCATTCTCTTTCGGTGTCAATTTTGTGGGCGTTCCCTCGTCAAAAAAACGAGGTCAGGCTTTCCGTTTCAATCTTTTGTTTTTAAAGAAAAAACAAAAGGATTTTCACTGCAATCCTTAACGCAAATCCTAGTAATCTAGGAATTAATCTGCAAATATAATCTAATTTAGTCAGTTTCAAAGTCCAAAAACAGTCTTTGCTCTTTTGTCTTTCTTCTATTCTCTTAAAAATTGTACTTTTGCAAAAAAAATAATAGACAATGCCAAAAATCGGCAACATAGAACTTCCTGATTTTCCGTTACTTCTTGCTCCTATGGAAGACGTGAGTGATCCACCATTTCGTAGACTTTGCAAAACGCATGGAGCCGATTTGATGTATTCGGAATTTATTTCTTCCGAAGGATTAATTCGGGATGCGATTAAAAGCCGAATGAAATTGGATATTTTCGATTACGAACGACCAGTTGGTATTCAAATTTTTGGTGGCGATGAAGAAGCGATGGCCATGTCTGCCAAAATTGTGGAAGCCGTTCATCCTGATTTGGTGGATATTAATTTTGGTTGTCCTGTAAAAAAAGTGGTTTGCAAAGGAGCAGGAGCAGGCGTTTTGAAAGATGTAGATTTAATGGTACGCTTAACAAAAGCGGTTATTAAAAGCACCAATCTTCCGGTAACAGTAAAAACAAGATTGGGTTGGGACGAGAGCTCTATCAATATTGATGAAGTTGCCGAAAGATTACAAGATGTTGGTGTGCAAGCCTTAACGGTTCACGCCAGAACTCGAGCTCAAATGTATAAAGGACATTCGGATTGGTCTCACATTGCAAGGGTGAAAAATAATCCCCGAATCACGATGCCAATTTTCGGAAACGGAGATATAGATTCGCCAGAAAAAGCATTGGAATATAAAAATAAATTTGGTCTCGATGGTATCATGATTGGTCGTGCAGCCATTGGTTATCCTTGGATTTTTAACGAAATCAAACATTATTTCAAAACGGGAGAACATTTGGCGCCCCCAACAGTTATTGACAGAGTTGAAGCTGCTCGAAATCATTTGACTTGGTCAATGGATTGGAAAGGAGAACGCGTTGGGATTGTTGAAATGCGTCGTCATTACACCAATTATTTCAAAGGAATTCATTCGTTTAAAGAATATAAGCAACGCCTTGTAACTATTGACGATGCGGAAGGATTATTCAAAACTTTGGATGAAGTTGCAGAAGTGTATTCGAAGTATCAGTTTGTGTAGTTATTCCAATAATTTTTTACTCACCCGACTGCTGGCAATTAAGGAAGCTAAAATCCCCAAAGAAATAATAGTTCCCAAAACAATCAATACATTTTGAAGACTAAAAACTACTGGATAAGCCAAGGTTGACGTAATCATTACCAATTTAAATTGTTGCTGTAAAATCACCAAAATTATTCCTAAAAGCAATCCTAAAATTCCTCCAAAAACACTCAATAAACTCCCTTGAAGCATAAATATTTTTCGCAAATCTTTTACTTCTGAACCTAAATTAAAGAGCGTTTTTAAGTTTCCTTTTTTGTCTAAAATCATCATGATTAAAGCGCCAATTAAGTTGAAAAGCGCAATAATAATTACCAATGTGAAGATAAGATAGACAGCTATATTCTCTGTATTCAACATCTTATATAAAGTAGCGTTGAGTTGCGCACGATTTTTAACTTCTACAGTATTATTGAAAATTTTTTCTATTTGAGATTGGATTGCAGCTTCATCTGCATTGGGTTTCGTTTTGATTTCAATTCCCGAAATTTGATTGGGTTTATATTCTAATAATTCTTGTGTCAAACGAATGTCGGCAAAAACATATTTACTGTCTAAATCTTCGCTGACGGCATAAATTCCAACCGGTATTAAAATGGTTTTATTAAAAGCTTGTTCGGGATTTTCGATTGTTCCATTACCAGGTTTAGGAACAAAAACTTCAAAATCATTATTAAAATCAAAGAGTCCCAAGGATAATTTTTGGGAAATTCCATAGCCAATAACAACTTGATAGGTATTTGGTTTTAACCACTGACCGTTAAATAAACTTTTGGAAATGGCATTGATTTTTACAAATTTGTCGTCAACACCTTTTAAGTAGGTAACTTGCTCTTTTCCATCAAAATAAAAAAGCACTCGTTCTTCAATAACCTTACTGTAATCGGCAATTCCTTTAATGTTTTTGAGTTCTTTTTCCTGATTTGGAGTTATGAAAAACGATTTTCCTTTAACGGGATTCGCTTTTAAATCGGGATCGGAATCATTGGAAAACGACAAACTAAAATCGCGCAATCCACTAAAAACCGAAAGCACTACAAATAAAGCCATGGCGCCAACGATAATTCCCATGGAAGCAATTCCTGTAATAATATTGATAGCGTTGTTTTTGCTTTTGCTAAAAATATATCGTTTCGCTATGTAAAGCGGAAAATTCAAATTAGAATTTTTTGCGTTTTTCTAAAAGATCGCGATTTTCAATTGGGTTTTCTTTTGCAGAAAGGGCATTGTCAATTTTCTCTATATAATCAAGAGAGTCATCAATATAAAAAGAAAGATTAGGGACTTTTCGCAATTGCAATTTCACGCGTTGTGACAAATCGTGCTTAATCAATTTGCTATTTGATTTTATGGCAACCAATAAATCTTTGGCTTTTTCCTGCGGGAACACACTTAGATATACTTTCGCAACAGATAAATCAGTAGTTACTATTACTTTAGAAACCGAAATCATCAAATTGGAAATGCCATTTTTGCGCACTTCGCCTTGAAGAATATCTACTAAATCTTTTTGTAAAACACTGCCAATTTTTTTTTGTCTATTCGTTTCCATGGTGCAAAAATACAAATTTTTACTGCGATTAAGACGCTAAGTCACAAAGTTTAGTTTTATTAGATTTTTTAATTACCTACTTTTACAAATAGAATTGGGCCATTTGGCAAAATTATTTACTTATGAGAAAAATTGAACATATAGGAATTGCCGTAAAAAATTTAGAAGCTTCAAATTTGCTTTTTGAAAAACTTTTAGGCACAGCATCCTATAAACAAGAAGAAGTAGTCAGTGAAGGAGTTAAGACTTCTTTTTTTATGAATGGGCCAAATAAAATTGAACTCTTGGAAGCAACAAATCCAGAAAGTTCCATAGCAAAATTCCTAGAAAAAAAAGGGGAAGGTATTCATCATATTGCTTTTGATGTGGAGGATATTGTTTCCGAAATGGAACGATTAAAAAACGAGGGCTTTACTGTTTTAAACGAAACGCCCAAAAAAGGAGCGGATAATAAGCTCGTAGCTTTTTTACATCCAAAAGGAACAAATGGTGTATTAATCGAGCTTTGTCAAGAAATCCATTAAAAATAGTTGCAAAAAATTAAAAATAGTAGTAATATTGCTCCCTCAAATAAAGCACTGCTTTATTCGTGAAGTACAGTAAATCAATAGAAATGCTGTGATTAAAGAGGTCCTATAGCTCAGTTGGTTAGAGCACCTGACTCATAATCAGGTGGTCCTTGGTTCGAGCCCAAGTGGGACCACAATTTTTAAAGACCTGTAAATCATGTCTTTTAAAGTGTGTAAAAGATATTTTTAAGAATATTAATTATATTTATACGTTATAATAACATTAAGTTTATTGTTTATTCTATTATTGTTATAGATTTGACAAAAAAACCAATTGAGTTTTTATTTCGTAATTTTATTAGTTGCCTAAATTGTTAAAATTTGGTTTTAATAGTTTAAAATTTTTGAAAAGAAGTAATTTTTTTTACATTTACGCCGATGAGGATTGCCCTGAATAGAATATTATTTACATTGGTTTTGGTTTTTTCAAGTGTTGCAACCTTTGCAGCACCAGGAGGACCGCCACCTCCAACCCCACCACCACCTCCAGGTTTCCCATTGGACGGTAGTGTTTTTTTGTTGGTACTACTCTCAGTTACATATGGATTATACAAACTATATCAATTTAATAGTAATAAAAAAGCTTCTTAATTAAGAAGCTTTTTTATTTGGTATCTTTTTAAATTCTTAAAGCATGTAGTTTGGAAACATATTTTCCTACAACATCAAACTCCAGATTTATTTTTGTGCCTTTAGTAATATTTTTAAAGTTGGTGTGCTCATGAGTGTAAGGAATAATAGCAACACTAAATTCATTTTTCATAGAATTCACAACAGTTAAACTGACACCATTTACCGTTATGGATCCTTTTTCAATAGTTATATTATTTAAATTTGGGTCATATTCAAAAGTATAATACCAACTTCCATTAGCTTCAGTAACATTTTTGCAAATCCCAATTTGATCCACATGTCCTTGAACGATATGTCCATCAAGTCTGTCGCCGAGTTTCATGGCTCTTTCTAAATTTACAATATCATTAGCTTTCCATTCCGACAAATTTGTTTTCTCGAGAGTTTCTTTGATTGCAGTTACCGTGTACAAATCGTCATTAGTAGCAACTACAGTAAGACAAACGCCATTGTGAGCTACGCTTTGATCAATTTTTAATTCATGAGTAATTAAAGAAGATATGGTTATGTTGAGGTTGTCATTTTCTTTTTTAATTTCTTTTATAATTCCTAGGGTTTCAATTATTCCTGTAAACATTGTAGTTTTATTTTACTAGATTTGCAGTTCAAAATTAGCAATAAATAACACGTAATCATTATGAAAAAAGCAGAAAATGTAATCGTTGGAATTTCAATAGGAGATTTAAACGGTATTGGAAGCGAAGTCGTTTTGAAAACCTTTGAAGATCCACGAATGTTGGAATTATGTACTCCTGTTATTTTTGCGAATGTAAAAATCCTTTCCTTTATTAAAAGACAATTTGAATTAACAGCAGTGCTTCATGGCATTGATAAATTGGAACAAATTGTTGTTGGTAAAATAAATGTGCTTAATGTTTGGCAAGAAGGAGTTGATTTGAATTTTGGGCAAAATGATGATGCCGTTGGGAAATATGCTATAAAATCTTTTGTCGCTGCTACAAAAGCACTTAAAGAAAATCAAATAGATGTATTGGTAACCGCACCAATAAATAAGTATAATATTCAATCGGAAGATTTTAAATTTCCTGGGCATACCGATTATTTAGACAAAGAATTGGAAGGCGATGCATTGATGTTTATGGTTCAGGATAATTTAAGAGTTGGTCTTTTAACAGACCATGTTCCTGTGAATGAAGTAGCTTCTCATTTAACGGAAGCATTACTAATCAAAAAAATAAACACGATAAGTAAATCGCTAACACAAGATTTTGGAATCAACAAACCTAAAATTGCGGTGCTGGCTTTAAATCCACATGCGGGAGATAATGGTGTTATTGGTAAGGAAGACGATGAAATTATCAAACCTGTTTTGAAAAAACTTTTTGAAAAAGGGAATTTGGTTTTTGGGCCGTTTGCTGCCGATGGGTTTTTTGGGAGTAATCAATATGAAAAATATGATGCAGTCATTGCCATGTATCATGATCAAGGATTAATACCGTTTAAGACGCTTTCTTTTGGAAAAGGAGTTAATTATACTGCAGGATTGAATAAAATTAGAACGTCGCCAGATCATGGCACAGCCTATGAAATTGCTGGAAAAGGTTTGGCAGATTTCAATTCTTTTAGAGAAGCTGTTTATATGGCAATTGATATTTTTAAAACCAGAAATGAGTACATAGAAATCAGCCAAAATCCTATGAAAGTTAAAGAAAAGCACTTATAAACAAAAAAATGTTTATAACGCTTTTGGAATTGCAATAATTTTATATCTTTGCACTCCCTTAATGATAATTCAAAATGGGACAAATTGTTGTTTAGATGAAAAGTACGAATGAATATTTAATTCCTTTCATAGGATTAAAAATAGGAAAACATCAATTTGAATATCAAATTAATAAGAAGTTCTTTGAAGAATTTGGTTTTGACGAATTCGAAAGTTGTGATATAAAAGTAAATGTAGCTTTTGAAAAAAAAGCAACCTTGCTTGAACTAGCCTTCAAACACAAAGGAACAGTTAATGTAACTTGTGATGTTTCCGGAGAGCAATTTGATTTACCTGTTAAAGGGAATATTAAATTGGTAGTTCAATTTGGTGATGTGTTCAATAATGATAATGAAGAGTTATTAATTCTTCCTCATGGAGAACACCAGCTAGATGTAAAGCAGTACATTTATGAAATGATTGCCCTTTCAATTCCATTAAAAAGAGTACATCCAGGTGTAAAAGACGGAACATTAAAGTCGGAAGCATTGGATAAACTCAACGAAAATTCAGTAAAAGAAAAAAAAGAAGAAAAGAAGGAAGAAGAAATTGACCCAAGATGGGATAAATTAAAACAACTATTAACGGATAAATAATACAATAAAATGGCACATCCAAAGAGAAAAATCTCGAAATCTAGAAGAGACAAAAGAAGAACACATTATAAAGCAACTGTTGCTCAAATTGCAACTTGCCCAATAACTGGTGAAGCACATTTATACCACAGAGCTTACTGGCATGAAGGTAAAATGTATTACAGAGGACAAGTAGTTATTGACAAATCAGTAGCTGCAGCATAAAGACCACTTTTTTACAAAACAAACTCTCACTGTGTGGGAGTTTTTTGTTTATAATATTTTTTCTAAATAACCAATTTAAAAACATAACTTTTAGTTTTTTTTTGTAATTTCCACCTCTTTACAAATTCAAAAAATTGAAAAGAAAATAACATTATAAAATGAATAAAATCACAGCCGCAATCACAGCAGTTGGAGCATATGTTCCTGATTTTGTGCTTTCAAACGAAGTACTTGAAACCATGGTTGAAACCAACGACGAATGGATTACTACTAGAACAGGAATAAAAGAAAGAAGGTTATTAAAGGAAAAAGGCAGAGGAACTTCTTATATGGCTATCAAAGCCGCTCAAAATTTACTATCAAAAAACAATATTAATCCCGCAGAAATTGATTTGGTTATCATGGCAACTACAACCCCAGACATGCCAGTTGCTGCTACTGGAGTTTTTGTAGCAAGTCAAATAGGAGCTGTAAATGCTTTTGCGTATGATTTACAAGCGGCATGTTCTAGCTTTTTATTTGGAATGTCAAATGCTACAGCTTACATAGAATCAGGGAAATACAAAAAAATACTTTTAATTGGAGCCGATAAAATGTCTTCCATTATTGACTATACCGATAGAGCTACGTGCATTATTTTTGGAGATGGTGCAGGAGCTGTTTTGTTCGAACCAAATCATGAAGGTTTAGGAGTTCAAGATGAAATTTTAAAAACCGACGGTATTGGAAGAGATTATCTAAAAATTGATGCTGGTGGTTCTTTATTGCCGGCTTCTAAAGAAACCGTTGAAAACAGACAGCACTATGTTTTTCAAGATGGAAAGACAGTATTCAAATATGCAGTTTCTGGAATGGCCGATGTGAGTGAGAAAATAATGCAACGTAATAATTTAACCAAAGACGATGTAAATTGGCTTATTGCACACCAAGCCAATAAGAGAATTATTGACGCCACTGCCAACAGAATGGGGGTTGATGAAGAAAAAGTTTTGGTAAACATTCACCGATATGGGAATACTACTTCAGCTACATTACCTTTATTATTAAGTGACTTTGAAGATAAATTTAAAAAAGGAGATAATCTTATTTTTGCTGCTTTTGGCGGTGGATTTACTTGGGGTTCTATCTACTTAAAATGGGCATACAACAAACAATAAACTATAACTAAAACAACTAATTATGGATTTAAAAGAAATTCAAAACCTAATCAAATTTGTAGCAAATTCAGGAGTTGCAGAAGTAAAGTTGGAAACGGGTGAAGTGAAAATCACTATCAGAACTACGTTGGAAGGACATTCTTCAGACGTTACCTATGTACAACAAGCTCCAATGCAACAAATTCCTGTACAAGCTTCGCCAGCGCAACAAATACCAGTTGCAGCAGCACCAGCTACACCAGCAGCGGATGATAACTCAAAATATATTACCATAAAATCTCCAATTATCGGAACTTTTTATAGAAAACCATCACCAGACAAATCTGTTTTTGTGGAAGTTGGAAGTACTATTTCAAAAGGAGATGTGCTTTGTGTTATCGAAGCCATGAAATTATTCAACGAAATCGAATCAGAAATTTCAGGGAAAATCGTTAAAATTTTAGTTGATGATATGTCTCCAGTTGAATTTGACCAACCTTTATTCTTAGTTGATCCATCATAAAGTTATTTTAAATGCTAAATTTTGAATGATGAATTTAATGTCATTATTCGAATAATTTAAAATTTATAATTCAACATTTAAAATTTCAAAAGATGTTTAAAAAAATACTAATAGCCAACAGAGGAGAAATTGCACTTCGTGTAATTCGTACTTGTAAAGAAATGGGCATTAAGACCGTTGCTGTTTACTCTACTGCCGATGCAGAAAGTTTACACGTGAAATTTGCAGACGAAGCCGTTTGTATTGGTCCGCCACCGAGTAATTTATCTTACTTGAAGATGTCAAACATTATTGCAGCTGCCGAAATCACCAATGCGGATGCCATTCATCCAGGTTACGGATTTCTTTCAGAAAATGCTAAATTCTCTAAAATTTGTCAAGAACACGGTATCAAATTCATCGGTGCTTCACCAGAAATGATTGATAGAATGGGAGATAAAGCTTCTGCAAAAGCAACTATGAAAGCCGCTGGTGTTCCATGTGTTCCAGGTTCGGAAGGAATTTTAGAATCCTATGAACAAGCTGAAGCTATTGCTAAAGAATTCGGTTATCCAGTTATGTTGAAAGCAACAGCTGGTGGTGGTGGAAAAGGTATGCGTGCTGTTTGGAAACAAGAAGAGTTGTTAAAAGCATGGGAAAGTGCCCGACAAGAATCGGCTGCAGCTTTTGGAAATGACGGAATGTATCTTGAAAAATTAATTGAAGAACCTCGTCATATCGAAATTCAAGTAGTGGGAGATTCTTATGGAAAAGCATGTCACCTTTCTGAAAGAGATTGCTCAGTACAACGTCGTCATCAAAAATTGACAGAAGAAACACCTTCTCCTTTTATGACCGACAAATTAAGAGATAAAATGGGTGAAGCTGCTGTAAAAGCTGCTGAGTATATTAAATATGAAGGTGCTGGAACGGTTGAGTTCTTGGTTGATAAGCATAGAAATTTCTATTTCATGGAAATGAATACGCGTATTCAAGTGGAGCATCCCATTACAGAACAAGTAATAGATTACGATTTGATTCGGGAACAAATTATGGTTGCTGCTGGAATTCCAATTTCAGGGAAAAATTATTTACCACAATTACACGCTATAGAATGTCGTATCAATGCTGAAGATCCGTATAATGATTTCAGACCTTCACCAGGAAAAATCACTACTCTTCATGCACCAGGTGGACACGGAGTTCGTTTAGATACTCACGTTTACGCAGGTTATACCATTCCGCCAAATTATGATTCCATGATTGCAAAATTGATCACAACGGCTCAAACGCGTCAGGAAGCTATCAATAAAATGAAACGTGCTTTGGATGAATTCGTTATTGAAGGTGTAAAAACTACTATTCCTTTTCACAGACAATTAATGGATGATGAAAGATATGTAGCAGGAGATTATACCACTGCTTTTATGGACACATTCAAAATGCATGACTTAGAATAATAAAATATTTTACCATAAAAAAATCCCAACTTTTGTAAAGTTGGGATTTTTTATTTTTACAAGGTTTCTTTCAACCATTTGTAAAATTCTCTTTGCCACACTTGGGCGTTTTGTGGAGATAAAACCCAGTGGTTTTCTTCTGGTAAATAAAGGAATCTGCTTTTTATACCTCGCAATTGAGCTGCTTGAAAGGCTTCTTGTGCTTGTCCAATAGGAACTCTAAAATCTTTTCCACCTTGAATTATTAAAATTGGCGTATTCCATTTATCTACTAATGTAATTGGGTTGAAAGTTGTATACGATTTTTGAGCAACTTTATTTTCTTTCTCCCAGTAAGCACCGCCAAAATCCCAGTTGTTGAAGAAAACTTCTTCGGTGGTACCAAACATACTTTGCGTATTGAAAACACCATCATGTGAAATAAAAGATTTGAAACGATTGTTGTGAATACCTGCTAAATAATACACAGAATATCCACCATAACTCGCTCCAACACAACCTAATCTTGCTTTGTCAACATAACTTTCTTTGGAAACATCATCAATCGCAGAAAGATAATCGTCCATTACTTGTCCTCCCCAATCTCCTGATATTTGTTCGTTCCATTTTACGCCATGCCCATTCATTCCTCTTCTATTTGGAGCAACGACAACATAACCCTGTGAAGCCATTAATGAAAAATTCCATCGGAAAGAATACATTTGAGTAAGCGGACTTTGTGGACCACCTTGACAATATAAAAGGGTTGGATATTTTTTAGATTTATCGAAATTTGGAGGAAGGATTACCCAAACCAACATTTTCTTACCGTCAGTTGTGGTTACATAATGTCTTTCGAATTTTGGTAATGAAATTTTGCTATAAGTTTCATCATTCACTTTGGTTAATTGCAACCATGTTTTTTTCTTAAGATTATAAGAATAAATTTCGATAGCATGGTTCATGTCTGTTCTGGTAAGAATAGCATTATCGCCAGTAATATCAACAATATCATGCGCATCAAAATCACCAGAAGTTATTTGTGTAACAGTTATTGCAATCTTGGTCAGTCCAGGGAAATTAACTTCAAAAAGTTGCAATGTTCCATCAACTGGCGCAATGAAATAAACTTTCTTACCGTCTTTACTCCATTGGAAACTGCTTACAGAACCATCCCAGTTTGCTGTTAAATTTATTTTCAATCCTTTAAAATCTACAATAATATCATTTTTATCGGCTTCATAACCGTCGCGTTTCATTTGCAACCAAGTTAAATTTCCAGTTGGTGAAAAAGTTGGATTGGTATCATAACCTAGATTTCCTTCTGTTCTATTGGTGGTTTTTCCAGTTTCGAGATTGTATTCATAAATATCGGTATTGGTAGAAATAGCATATTGTGTTCCTGCTTTTTTCTTGCATACATACAAAATGCTTTTACCGTTAGGCGACCAAATATAATCTTCATCACCACCATCAGGTTTTGTTGGGCTGTCGAAATTTTCTCCTTTTAGGATGTCAATTCCTGTTGCGCCATCTTTGTTTTCTTTATAAAAAACATGGTTGAATTTCCCTTCATTCCAAGTATCCCAATGACGATAATCCAATCCATTATAGATTTGAGTATTTGATTTTTGTAAATCGGGATAAAAATCTTTTCCGTGAATATTGTCCACTTTTACTTCGTCATTATAAACAATGTACTTTCCGTCTGGAGAAATATTCTTGTCGTTTAATAAACTTTTGGTTTCCTTAACTTCTGTTGCCACGCCACCATTTATAGGAAGTGTGAAGTATTTAGAATTAATTTTATTTTCCTCAACAGAAGGAGTTGCCACTTTATAGACAATACTTTTTCCGTCTTTTGAAATTCCTAAAGGCGTTACGCGTCCTAATTTCCATAGTAATTCAGGAGACATAACTTGTTGAGCAGAAGCTGTAATACTCATTGTACTAATGATTAAAAACAATAATTTTTTCATTGAAAAATAATTTTATTTGATGAGCCAAAAATAGCAAAATATATCCATAAAAAAAGCCATTCACCTAGATGAATGGCTTAATCTATTATTAACTTATATTATTCTTTGATAAAACGTTTTGTAGATGAAGAAGTGCCATTTGAAACTTCTAGCATATAAGTTCCTGTAGCAAGTGAACCTATATTAATTGCATCGTTTTCAATTTTACCTTTACCTAATTCTTGTCCCATCATATTATAAACTCTGTAAGTTGAATCACTTGAAAGATTAGAGATATATAAAACATCTCCTTTTACAGGATTTGGATATAATTTAAAGGATAAAGCAGAAGCCTCGTCAATTCTTGCAGCCGAAGTAATATTTACGGTATAATCTTCCACTTGACCATAAGAGAATGTTTCACAAGAAGTTGGAATTCCATTGTATTTCATAGAAACTCTCATTCTTGTTGCTCCTAAAGTTGCTGTTGCTGGAATAGTGATTGTTCCACTTACTGGCGTTGTTGTAGAAGCTGCTTTTGTCCAAACTGTTTCTCCCGAGTCAGCAAAATCACCATCTTGATTATAATCAATGAAAACTGCGTAGCCTTCTTTGTATTTTGTTGAAGTCCATGCAGGAGTAATGGTAACTGTATTGGCAGAACCTCTTACAACATTTGTTGAGATTGCTGTGAAATTGGTATAACCTGTTCCTCCAGTTGAAGTATTGTTTATGGTTCCAAAAACTACTTTTCCAATTTTCTCGTCTAGAACACTACTTCCTAATGAAGTGCAATAAGTTACAGTATTAACAAGAGTTGTAACGCTAGCAGTATTACTGTCAGCAGAAACATTTCCAGCAGCATCTTTTGCTCTTACAGTAAATGTGTAAGCCGTTGAAGCAGTCAAACCAGTAACAGCATAAGTTGTAGCGCTTGTAGTTGAACCTAATAAAACGCCTCCTTTATATACATTATAACCAGTTACAGCAATGTTATCTGTTGCGCCTGACCAAGATAAATTAGTAGTTGTAGCAGTTGTTCCAGAAGCTGATAATGTTGGCGCTGATGGTGCCGTTGTATCAGGGGTTAAAGTTGTCACACTAGCAGTGTTACTAGCTAAAGATATATTTCCAGCAGCATCTTTTGCTTGAACATAAAAAGCATAAGTTGTACTAGAAGATAATCCAGTTACTGCTAATGTTGTAGAAGCTGTAGAAGTTTTGAAAACACCATCTTGATATACATCATAACCAGTTACAGCAACGTTATCAGTAGCACCTGACCAAGATAAATTAGTTGAAGTTAATGTTGTTCCAGAAGCTGACAATGTAGGAGCAGTTGGAGCAGTTGTATCTGGAGCAGGAGTTAAAGTTGTTACGCTTGCAGTATTACTTGCAGCTGAAGCATTTCCAGCAGCGTCTTTAGCTTTTACAGTAAAGGCATAGGTTGTTGAATTTGTTAAACCAGAAACAGCATAAGATGTTGTTGCAGTTGAACCTAATAAAACACCATCTTTATAAACATCATAACCTGTTACGGCAATGTTGTCAGTAGCACCAGACCAAGATAAACTTGTAGTTGTTTCAGTTGTTCCAGATGCTGACAATGTTGGATCAGTTGGAGCAGTTGTATCTGGAGCAGAACCTGCAGTAATTGTAAAGTTAGTATTAGAAACATCAAAGAAAATATGATTTGTTCCTTTTACCATAATTCTATTTGTTGTTCCAGCTGTGTTAGGAATAGTTATAGCTTCTGTTCCGTCATTTGGAGTAGCTGCTAATAAAGTTGACCAAGTAGCACCAGCGTCAGTAGATAAAAGGATATCAACATTAGCACAGTTTACGCCATTAGCTGTTGTTCCTGCTACAGCCCAAGTTACAGTTTGAGTAGAACCTCCAACATAAGAAACAGCAGTGTTTGGAGAACTTACGGTAAATGGTCCAGCAGTTGCGTTTACAGTAACAATCATATCATCACTGTTGTTTGCTGGTCCGCCAGCTCTGTTATCACGAACAGTTACTCTAAAGTTCAATGTTCTTGCTACAGAAGACAATGCTTCAACAGTAAGTTCTGAACCAGCAGTAGTTGTAGCACCAGTTAAAACAGAAGCCATTCTTGGGAAATATCTTGTTGGTGAAGTTGTAGAATTGTATGATCTAAAATTCACACCAGTAGTTTTAGTTGCACTTGGTACAGCTGCATTAGTTTGAGAATCCATTTCTTCCCAATTGTAAGTAAGTGCATCTCCATTAGCATCAGTTCCAGTTGCGGTTAACATAAAAGGAGTACTTTTTGGCACAGTATAATCTAATCCGGCACCAGCAGTTGGGACAGCATTTCCTGTCGCAGTGTTAACTGAACAAGTTTTAGCTTTGATATTGTTAGTTACTTGTTGAATACTAACTGCATGGAAAAACGCATCTGAGTGCGGTTGAACATCAAGACTTGTAATTCCAGCATAACCCATAATAGTTGAACCTGAACCAGGTTCTACCTGAACACCAGTTCCCTCATTTCCACCATGTGTCCATGTATGATTAGCTCCCATTTGGTGACCAATTTCGTGAGCTACATAATCAATATCAAAATTATCTCCCGATGGAATTCCATCCGCTGGAGAAGTGATTCCACTTCCTTTTCCACTCGAACAAATACATCCGATACAACCTGCATTTCCACCACCACCAGTAGCGCCAAATAAGTGACCAATGTCATAGTTAGCGTCACCAATCACAGAAGTCAAAGTTGACTGTAGTTGAGCATTCCATTGTGACATACTTGCCGCAGCAGAATAGGGATCAGTTGAAGCACTCGTATAAAGCACTAAATCGGTATTGGCAATAATAACTAAACGAGCACCAAAATCTTTTTCAAAAACACCATTACATCTTGTAATAGAGTTGTTAATAGCAGCCAAAGCCAAAGCTTTTGTACCACCAAAATAAACGGCATATTCACCAGTACAAGACATAGCCAAACGGAATGTTCTCAATAATGCATCATCAGCATTTGGTCTTGCCATAGTTTGACTAACTTGAGGAGTAGCTACATCAATAACACTACATTCAAAAGGAGTTAGGCTAGCTTTTTTGTCTGATTTTCTGTAAACAGAATAAGTTCCTAAATCGGCAGAAATTGGTTCAATAAAAACAGCAGATTTATCAGCAGCTAACACCATAGATTTAAAACCTAATGGAGAAACACTGAAATAAGCCGTAGCTGTTGGATTATCAATTCCAATTCCAATATAGGATTTAATCTCAGGATATCTTGCTGCTAAAGCAGGATCCATAGTTGAATTTTCATAAACTTTGAAATTTTCTAATACGCCTTCTGCATTAGGTAAAGAAAGAATAGTTGTTGAGTTTTTGGCATCTCTATTAGGAGAATTTACCAAACTCTGCTTTAATCCGTTTAGATTTAAATCAAAAAGATTTTTTTCGGGTAACTGCATTCTGCTCTCTAGAGCGACCATGTTTGCTTTTTTTGTAGTAGCTTGCCATAATGATTTTCCTGACTGTGCAAAGGAAAAACTTGTAACGGTAAGCAATACAATTGAAAGTAAATTGTTTTTCATAATTGTGGGGTTTATTATTGGTTAAATAAAGTGCCCAAATATAAAATTATTTCTAAATAATAAATATAATTATTGAATTAAATAATTAACAAATCGATAAACTACATGCTAATAATTTAAAGCATCCTTAAACTTTAGCGAAAATCATTACGATTAATGAAATAGAATAAAACTTTTTTCTGACTTTTATTTTGATATAAAAAAAGCTATTTTTATAAAAATTTTTCAAATGAATTTGAGTTATTGGGAGCTTAAAAACTGGTTCGCAAATGTTGACTATACCGTCGTTGGTAGCGGTATTGTTGGGTTGCACTGTGCTTTACATTTAAGAGAACGATTTCCTAAAAGTAAAATTTTGGTTTTAGAAAAAGGATTGTTGCCCCATGGAGCAAGCACAAAAAATGCAGGTTTTGCATGTTTTGGAAGTATTTCGGAAATTATAGAGGACTTAAAAACACACTCGGAAGAAGAAGTAATACAGCTCATTCAAAAACGGTGGAATGGATTACAATTATTGAGAAAAAGATTGGGAGACACTGCAATTGATTTCAAACCTTATGGAGGATATGAGTTGTTTTTAAAAGATCATGAAAGCTCTTATAATGAATGTTTGCAAAAATTACCTTTTATAAATGAGTTGCTAAAACCACTTTTTAAAAATGATGTTTTTGCCAAAGAAATGGATCGATTTGCTTTTCAAGGGATTTACGAATATCTAATTTTTAATCCTTTTGAAGCCCAAATCGACACGGGAAATATGATGCAAGCTCTTTTAAAAGAAGCAATTAAAAATGATATTTTAATTTTAAATCAAGTAACCGTAACTTCCTTTGTTGATAAAAAGGAATGTGTCGAAATAGCGTTGGGAGAATTTAGTTTTGATTCCAAAAAAGTGCTTTTTGCTACCAATGGTTTTGCGGGTCAACTTACAAATAATGCTGTAAAACCAGCAAGAGCTCAGGTTTTAATAACGGAACCCATTAAAAATCTCGATATTAAAGGAACTTTTCATTTAGATAAAGGCTATTATTATTTTAGGAATATTGAAGATAGAATTCTCCTTGGCGGCGGAAGAAACCTAGATTTTGAAGGAGAAACAACTACCGAATTTGGACAAACCGATTTGATACAAAATAAATTGGAACAATTATTAAAAGAAGTAATTTTACCCAATACAGATTACAAAATTGAACATCGCTGGAGCGGCATAATGGGCTTGGGTTCTAGTAAAAACCCGATTGTAGAACAACTTTCAGAGAATGTTTTTTGTGGTGTTCGCCTTGGCGGAATGGGAGTTGCGATTGGAAGTTTAATAGGTCAGGAATTGGCTGATTTAGTTTAAAATAAAATTCATGATAAAAAAGATTTTTCGGTTTTTGTGGAAAGCAATGCTTTGGTTTGTTGCCTTATCAATACTTTCGGTTATTATTTTTAAATGGGTGCCAGTTCCTGTGACACCTTTAATGTTAACAAGGATGATTGAAAACAAATTCGATGGAAAAGAAGCGTATCTCAATCATGATTGGGAACCTTTGGAAAATATTTCTCCCAATCTTCAAAAAGCGGTTATTGCCAGTGAAGACGGTTATTTTTTAAAGCATTCTGGTTTCGATTTTAAAGCGATGCAAAAAGCATTCAAAAATAATAGCAAAGGGAAAAAACTAAAAGGAGGAAGCACCATTTCACAACAAACTGCCAAGAATGTTTTCCTTTGGCAAGGAAGAAGTTATATTAGAAAAGGATTGGAAGCTTATTTCACAGTTTTGATAGAATTGATTTGGGGAAAAGAACGCATCATGGAAGTCTATCTTAATAGTATTGAAATGGGTGATGGAATATACGGAGCACAAGCCGCTTCAAAATATTGGTACAGGAAAGATGCTGTAGATTTGACAAGAAATGAAGCTGCCGGAATTGCCGCCATTTTACCAAATCCCAGAAAATTTAAAGCTACCAACTCATCTTCTTATACAGAGAGGAGAAAAGGGAAAATTCTTCGTGTCATGCGACAAACAGGAAAGATTGAGTATTAAAAAAGCCCTTCAATTTGAAGGGCTTTTAAATTTATATATTGAAATTAACTCCCAAAACTATATTCCTTCCAATATTCGGAATGCCATCCGTTTTTAATCTTGAAAGATGCGAAATATAGGTTTTGTCAAATAAATTATTAGCATTTAAATTGACATTAAAAACGGTTTTGTTCAAGGAAATTTTTCCTCCCAATCCCATGTTTACTAAAGTGTAGTCATTGGTTCGGGTTTCAAACTCACTGTCATTATTTTGAGCAAAAGTGCTTTCTACATTTAAAGTTGCAAATCCTTCTTCAAGCCATTTTTTGCTTTTAAATTCCACTTTTAAAATATTATTCCATTTGTTAGCAGGGATTAATGGCAAGTTGTCACCGTTTTGTTTTTTGCCAATTACGGTTTCAAAACTACTCGTAAAATGCAACCAATCTAATGGGTGTGGATGAAAATGAATTCCCGCTTCACCACCATACAATGCTGCATTCGCTTGAACATAATCATAAACATCATTACCGTCAATAGTGTTTCCGTTTGGTGAAATGAAAATGTAATTGTTCACACGATTGTAAAATCCATTCGCAAATAATTCAAAATGGGAACTACCATATTCCAAATTCAAATCGGTTTGAAAATTTTGTTCGTTTTTCAAATTAGCATTCCCAATTTCATAGCGGTTACTTCCTTCATGAACGCCATTTGAAGTTAATTCGGCTAAATTTGGCGCTCTAAAACCTGAAGCTAAATTTAATCTCAAAGTTAAATTTTCCGTCAAATTAGTTTTATAACCTAAGGAAGAATTGAAACTGTCAAACGATTTTGTAATCGCTTCAAAATAGCCTTCATTGCCAATAATACCATGGGTTTCGGTAGCAACATTTCTTTTATCAAAACGAATTCCCGCTTGAAGCGCATTATTGTTTCCCCATTCATAATTGGCAGTACCAAAAATACCAAAATCATTGGTAACAGCATCTGGAATTAATAATTCTTCTCCCGAATTGACGTTGGTTTGATGCATCCCTTGCACTCCAACAATCGATTCAATCTTGCCCATTTTTGGCAAATAATATTTCACGTCATAATTGAAAGTTCGCAATTTCATGTGCAAAACGGCAACATTACTATCTTCAAATTCGCTTCGGTCATTAAAAATGTAACCCAAATCGGCATCAAGTTTTGAATTTTTGAAAAAGAAATTATTGTGCAAACTTAAAATGTGATTGGACACGCCTTGTTTTGGGAACAAAGTATTTTTGCTTGTAGATTGTTCCGCAATACCATTTTCGGGAATTCCTAAATCGAGCTTATTGAAGTTATATCTCAAAACACTTGAAAAACTTGTGTTTGAATAGCCAATACCGGTTTTAAAATCGGTTTCATTATAACGCGTGTTGGTCACTCTGTCTCCATCTGGAATTTGATAATCAGAATGCGTATTGTAACTTCCCCGAACTAAGAATTTCCATTTATCTGTTGAAGTTTTTAATCCTAATGATGTGTTACTTCCCAATGTGTTTGAAAAAAGTCGCTGACTAAAATCACCTTTAAATTCACCCGCTTTCGCAAATTTTTCGGGATTAAAATACAAAACACCACCAAGCGCATCCGAACCATAAAGCAACGATGCCGGGCCTTTAATAACTTCTACACTTTCCACACCAGCATCATTCAAACCCAAACCATGCTCTTCACCAAATTGTTGGTTTTCCAAACGCACACCTTGTGAATAAACCAAAACACGATTGCCGCTTAATCCACGAATAACTGGTTTTCCGATAGAAGTTCCAGTTGAAACTTGCGAAACGCCAGGAATAGTTGCCAACCCTTCAATTAGGGTTGCGGTGCCTTTCTGCTGTAATGATTTTAGGGATTGATGTTCTACTTTCATTACATTTTGAGATTGTAATTTATTGAAAGCTGTGGAAACAATTACTTCGTCCATGTGAACAATACTTTCTTCAAGAACAATGTTTAAAGTAGTTTCATTTTCTGAAACGGATGTTTCATTCATTTGAGTAGTATAACCCACTATTGAAAAAACGATTTTGAATTTTCCTTTTGGAAGATTGTTCAGAACGTAATTCCCGTTTTCATCAGAAGTGGTTTCTTTGTGAATTTCAGGTAACGAAACAATAACGTTGGATAATGGTTTGTTTTCCTTGTCGGATATAGTTCCAACGATTTTGTTTTGCGCTGACGCAAATAGCGATAGCACTAACAATAGTGCCGTATAATATAATTTCATGATATCTATTTTATTGATAAAAATTAAAAATTTCTGAAAGTATTTCAGAAGAATTTCAGTTTAAACAATAAAAGAGGGTGGTGCTCGAAGGGCAAAAAGACTGCCTTTGAAATATTGGGTTATTTCTTTAGAATAAGAAACGGAATAAGAAGCGTGAACGTCTAATTTCTTAAAACCAAAAGAGAAAAACGAGGGATTAGTATAATTGCTTAAAGCGAATTCACAAACAAAACAATGATCAAAATCGTTATGACTGTGACCGATTTCGGTTTTGTGTTTAGCGTATTTATGATGGCAATGTTTCTCGGAAATAAATTTTTCCAAATGATGAAAGGAGTGAAGAGACTGCAAAAGAATTGCAGCCATAATCATTATTGAAAACGATAAACTTACTAGGGTAATTTTATTCTTCATCGGGACAAATGTAAGAATCTGAAAAAGGAATCCGTTTTAATTTAACATAATATAAAGAAGTTAAATTAAAACGGATTTTATTGTCTTTCCCGTCTCGTAATTCATAACGAGAGGAATCCACTATACTAATTTATTAGCAACCAAATATTCCGCAATTTGAATCGTATTTGTAGCAGCGCCTTTTCTTAAATTATCTGCAACAATCCACATGTTTAAAGTGTTGGGCTGGCTTTCATCACGACGAATTCTCCCTACGAAAACATCGTCTTTCCCTTCAGCATACATAGGCATTGGATAAGTATATGTATCATTATTATCTTGAACCACAACTCCTGCTGTGTGGTGTAAAATGTTTCGAACTTCATTCACATCAAAATCATTTGAAAATTCCACATTGACCGCTTCACTATGTCCACCAACAATTGGCACACGAACCGCAGTTGCTGTAACGGCAATAGTTTTGTCGCCAATTATTTTTTGTGTCTCACGAACCAATTTCATTTCTTCTTTGGTATAACCGTTTTCTTCAAAGCTGTCACATTGTGGAATGGCATTGCGATGAATTGGGTATTTGTAAGCCATTTCGCCTTGGACTCCAGCATATTCATTTTCTAATTGTTGCACCGCTTTTACACCTGTTCCAGTAATAGATTGATAGGTAGATACAATGACGCGTTTGATATTGTATTTTTTATGCAAAGGTGCTAAAACCAATACCATTTGAATTGTAGAACAGTTTGGATTAGCGATAATTTTGTCTTCTTTTGTCAATATGGAAGCATTGATTTCGGGAACGATTAATTTTTTGGTAGGATCCATTCTCCAAGCTGAAGAATTATCAATAACGGTCGTGCCAGCTGCTGCAAATTTTGGCGCCCATTCTAAAGAAGTTTCGCCACCAGCTGAAAACACAGCAATGTCAGCTTTCATATCGACAGCCGTTTGCATTCCAACCACTTTATATTTTTTTCCTTTGAAATCAATTTCTTTTCCAACTGATTTTTCAGAAGCAACAGGAATTAATTCGGTTAAAGGGAAATTTCTTTCCGCCAACACTTTAAGCATTACTTCTCCAACCATTCCGGTTGCGCCAACAACAGCAACTTTCATATATTTATTTTTAACGAGTTATATTTTTTGAAATACAAAAGTATGTAGAAAAAAGAAGAAAGAAGAAATAGCAAAGAAAAAAGAATACAGAAAGCACATAACGTTATCGTTAGCCCCGATGGGAGCGAGCTACCGTGTAGCGCGGACAGCGGGAAGAATAGTTCGTAAATAAGATAAACGTTCTGCTTCTAAAAAGAAAAACCGCCTCAATTAAGAAGCGGTTTGGTACTGAAACGAGTTCAGTATAAATTAGAATATATAATGTAGCGGTATTATTTTTTTAATAAATCTCTAATTTGTGTAAGCAATTCTTCTTGAGATGGACCAGCAGGAGCAGCAGCTTCAACAGGTTTTTTGGTTTTGTTATAAGCTTTTACAACCATAAACATCACGAATCCAACAATAACTAAATTAACTAGCGTGTTAATCCAAGCGCCGTATCTTACAGCTACTTCAGCTTTTGCAGCAACACCTTCCGCAGCAACTACTTCAGGAGAAAGAACGTATTTGAAATCGGCAAAATCCATACCGCCGCTCAATTGACCAACCAATGGCATAACGATATCATTTACAAATCCTGTTACAACGGCACCAACAGCGCCAGCCATAATTACCGCAACTGCAAACTCAACAACGTTTCCAGTCATAATGAAATTCTTAAACTCTTTTAACATAATTTTCTAGGTTTAGTGGGTTAGTTTTAATTTTGATTGTCGAATTTAATCAAATTTTTAACACAATTAAGAAATAATATTCAAATTTTTTAAATTACTCTCTGTAGAAAACTCTTTTAACACGTTGTGAAATGCTGGTTAAAATTTCATAAGGAATGGTATTCAGTTGTTTAGCCATGTGAATTACCGATGGATTTTCTCCAAAAATAATAACTGAATTTCCTTCTTTGCAATCAATAGTAGTAACATCTACCATTAGCATATCCATGCAAACGCTTCCAACAATGGTTGCTTTTTTGTCGTTTATGGTTACATAACCCAATCCATTTCCCCAACTTCTCCAAATTCCGTCGGCATAACCAATAGGAATGGTGGCAATTTTGGTTTCCTTTTCTGCGATGAATCGTCTGCCATAACCCACGCTTTCTCCTTTTTGAATGGTTCTGATTTGTGAGATGATGGATTTTAAAGTACCTACATTTTCCAATTCTTTTTGTTCGGAAGCATCATTGGAAATGCCATAAATTCCAATTCCAAGGCGAACCATATTATATTGTGCTTGAGGAAAATTTGAAATTCCCGATGTATTTAAAATATGGCGAATTGGATTTATTTTTAATTCTGTCATTAATTTAGATGACAGTTTCTCGAATAATTCGATTTGGGATAATGCGAATTCAGGATGTTCTAAATCATCACTTGTTGCCATGTGTGATAAAATGCTTTTCACTTTTACATTTTCATTTTCATGAAGTGTAGCAATCAAATCGTCCAAATTATTTTCTTCAAAACCCAGTCGATGCATTCCGGTATCCAATTTAATATGGATTGGAAAATGATGTAAATTTTTTTGTTCGGCAATTTTCAAAAAGGCTTTCAATCCTTTTATGGAATAAATTTCAGGCTCCAAATGGTTTTGAATAATTGCATGGAAGCTTGTGGTTTCTGGATTTAAAACCATAATCGGAAGATTAATTCCATGACTTTTTAGCGAAATTCCTTCATCGGCAAATGCCACACCAAGATAATCTACTTTGTGATGTTCGAGTAATTTTGCAATTTCAAATCCACCATTTCCATAACCAAAAGCTTTTACCATAACCATCAATTTGGTTTTTGGAGCAAGCTTTGATTTGAAGAAATTTAAGTTGTGACTAATCGCATTGAGATTGATTTCTAAAACCGTTTCGTGTATTTTTTCTTCCAACGCTGCAACGATTTCTTCGAAGTGAAAATCCCTGGCGCCTTTTACTAATATGGTTTCGTTTTCAAAATTCAAACTGTCAAAAGCATCAATAAAATCATCCGTATTTTTAAAAACGGTGCTGTTGATGAACTTGTTTTTATAGTCGAAAATGGTTTCTCCAATGCCAATTACACGATGAATTTTGTTGGAAATAATCAATTGCGAAACTTGAGAATACAACTCGTCATTGGTCAAGCCACTTTGAAAAATATCCGATAAAATAATGGTTTTCTTTTTGTGTTGTTTTTGATGTTCCAAAAAGTCTAAAGCAATTTTCAACGACTGAAAATCAGAACTATAACTATCGTCAATAATGGTCGAATTGTTAATTCCGTTCTTTACTTTTAAACGCATTTCAACGGGATACAAAAGCTGCATTCGGGTTTGAATTACGGTATAATTGTACCCAAAATAAAGCATCACCATAATACAATTAATAGCATTTTCAACAGATGCCTGATCTTGAAAAGGAATAATAACCGGGAAAGTTTCTTCTAAATATGTGATTTGTAATTCGGTGAGTTCGTCAACATTTTTTTTGGTAACAAAAACATCCGCACTTTTATCATCAGAACACCAACTAAACTGTTTTATTTGTGGATTAACAAACGCGCAAATCGTTTTGTTTTTGTTTAAAATTAAGACATTAACACCGGAAAAAAACTTCAGCTTTTCCCTAATTTTTTCTCCAACACTACTAAAACCCTCATCGTGCGCCGGACCAATATTGGTTAAAACACCAATTGTTGGTTGAATGATTTTTTGAAGTTTTTCCATTTCATTTACCATGGAAATCCCAGCTTCAAAAATGCCCAAATTGTGTTTTTCATTAATTCCCAAAATCGAAAGAGGAACGCCGACTTGTGAATTAAAACTTTTTGGACTTCGGATGATATTATAATCGGGGCTTAAAAGGAAATTCAACCATTCTTTTATGATGGTTTTTCCATTGCTTCCCGTGATTCCAATTATTGGCAAATCAAATTGATTTCTATAAAAAGCGGCAGTTTTTTGCAAGGCATCTAGCGTATTTTCTACAACCAAAAATTCAGCTTTATCTTTTAAATGTTCAGGAATTTGTGTCACCACAAAATAAATAACACCTTTGTCAATTAATTCTTCTATGTATTTATGTCCGTCATGATTGGGTCCAGAAAGCGCAAAAAACAAAGTGCCAGGACCATTTTGCAGGGAACGACTATCAATGGAAATAAAATCAATAATGGCAGTATCATTAGTCCCAACCCATTTGGCTTTGATGATTGGAATGATATTTCGAAGGGATAATGTCATTTAAATTTATTGCTTGTCTTTGGATAAATTTTCAGCATCTTTTACAACCATATTTTCTCGCATCGCATTAAAATAGGCAGCCCGACTCAAAGGCTCATATTCTTCCGTTTCGCCAAGCATTACGAGTTTATCGTTGTCGGTTTTTCTAAAGCTATAATGCGCCAAATTCCCAGTTCGGGTGCAAACGGCGTGTACTTTGGTAACGTATTCGGCAGTTGCCATTAAGGCAGGCATCGGTCCAAAAGGATTGCCTTTAAAATCCATATCCAATCCTGCAACGATTACTCGAATCCCCGAATTGGCCAAATCATTACAAACCGAAACAATCTCATCATCAAAAAACTGCGCTTCATCAATTCCAACTACGTGGCAACCTTGCGCCAAAATCCGAATATTGGCTGCCGCCGGAACTGGAGTGGAACGAATTTCATTTCGGTTATGGGAAACGACCATTTCTTCATCATAACGCGTATCAATAGAAGGCTTGAAAATTTCTACTTTTTGCTTGGCGAATTGCGCTCTTTTTAGCCGGCGAATAAGTTCTTCGGTCTTGCCCGAAAACATCGAACCGCAAATAACTTCAATCCAACCAAATTGTTCTTTATGATTTACTGTATTTTCGAGAAACATTTTGTATTTTTCAGCCTTTAAAATGAATAGTTTTTTTTTCTTTGCAACGATGGCAAACCGACTTAAAAAAATTTAGTTTTTTCGTCGTCTCAAATGTAGAAAATTTTTAATTAAGGTTACTTCTTCCTTAGGCTAAATAAAAAGCAAACAGAAGAAATTTTTAAAATAATAGAAGCAGAAACATAATAATTTATCAAGGTTATGAAAAAAAGATTGGAAGCTGAATTAATAAGCATTGCACACCGAATTTTGAAGCTGAAAAACAAATCGGAAGTGGATCAATTGTATAAAGAAACACAAAAATTATACGAAACACTTACTGTTTTGAAGTTTTATGGCGATAATTTTGAAACGGTAAAAGCTGAAATTCCAGTTGATGTTATGGAAGAAAAACTAACCAATAGTTTTGAAGCCGAAGAACCTATTACGGTTGAATTGGAAGTTCCTGCTGTTGCCGAAGTAGAAGAAGAAACTGCTCCTGAGGAAGTTGAGGAAGAGATTATTGTTGATGAAACAGAAGAGGAAGAAGAAGCCGATGAAATTGAAGAAACGGAAGAAGAGGAAGAAGAACCAGTTGCAGAAGTTGAGGAAATAGAAGAGGAGCAAGTAGAAGAAATAGAAGAAAAACCAACTGAATCACTTGATTTCAAACCCGCTTTTGAGTTTACAGTAGAGCATGAAGACGAAGAAGAAGAGGAACCAGAAGTTAAAACAGAAACAAAACAAATAGCTTTCGAAGATTTCTTAGGAGAGAATTATGTTGATCCTGTTTTTGTAAAACCCAACGAAGTTTCATCACCAACAGATTCGTTATTTTCAACGCAAGAATCAGCGTTTGAAAGTAGCACGCCCAAAGTAGTGGCTTTAAATGATTCCATGTCCAAAACTATTTCCATTGGATTGAACGACAGAATGGGTTTTGTGAAATTCCTTTTTGGCGATAGCAACGAAGATTACAACCGTGTTTTATCGCAATTAAGCACTTTTGATACTTTTGAAGAAGCCGAAAATTTCATCAACGATATGGTAAAACCTGATTACAATAATTGGGATGGCAAAGAAGATTATGCCGAACGTTTCATGGAAATCGTTGAGCAAAAATTTCTCTAAATGTCCAAACTTTACATAGTTCCCACGCCAATTGGCAATCTTGAAGACATGACTTTCCGAGCCATTCGCGTTTTGAAAGAAGTGGATTTGATTTTGGCTGAGGACACGCGAACCAGCGGAAAACTCCTCAAACATTTCGAGATTGGAACGCATATGTACAGCCATCACATGCATAACGAGCATAAAACTATTGAGAATTTAATTTCAAGATTGAAAGCTGGAGAAACTATTGCCTTAATTTCCGACGCAGGAACACCAGCCATTTCCGATCCAGGATTTTTATTGACACGAGCCTGCGTTGAAAACAATATTGATGTAGAATGTTTGCCAGGCGCAACCGCTTTTGTACCCGCTTTGGTGAATAGTGGTTTGCCCAATGACAAATTCGTTTTCGAAGGATTTTTACCTGATAAAAAAGGAAAACAAACGCGTTATTTGGCTTTGGCCGAAGAAACCAGAACCATGATATTATATGTTTCGCCACATAAATTGGTGAAAACGTTGGCTGAATTTATTACTTATTTTGGCGCAGACCGACAACTATGTGTTTCCAGAGAATTGTCAAAATTGCATGAAGAAAATGTCCGCGGCACCGTTGCTGAAGTTTTAAAACACTTTGAAACCAAACCTCCAAAAGGTGAGATTGTAGTTGTTGTAGGAGGTAAAATGAAAAGCTCAAAATAAATTGACCGCAAATTCACGAATTTTATAATCTTTTTGCTTTAAAATAATTTGCGAATTTGCGGTAAAAACTTACTCTACCTGCAAATCCACAAACGAAAACGAATTTCCGCTAAACAATCCTTTGTCAGATAGCTTTAAATCTGGGATTACGAGCAAAGCCATAAACGAAAGTGTCATAAACGGGGCTTTTAAATTACTTCCCAATTGCTTTGCCATGTAATCAATTTCCTGATACAATCTTCCAGTTTCCCAACCATCTTTATCGCTCATGATTCCGGCAACAGGAAGTGCTAACGATTTTTTTTCGGCTCCATTTACAGCGCAAATTCCGCCAGTGTTGGCAATAAGTAAATTTACCGCACTTAAAATTTCCTCATCGGAAGTGCCAACCACAACAATATTATGACAATCGTGTGCCACAGAACTAGCTATAGCTCCTTTTTTCAAACCAAAATTTTTGATGAACGCAATCGCAGGTTTTGCATTTTCATACCGATTGACAACTGCCATTTTCAGGATGTCGTTTTCTACATCGGAAACCAGTTTCCCATCAACACGTAACGATTTATGATGTATTTCTTTCGTGATTAATTGTCCTTCTAAAGCTTCAATCACCCGGATTCTTTCGGCTGAACTTGGCACTTCAAAATCAGCTAGTTCTTTTGCAGCAATGTTGAAATTATTTGGCGTTTCAAACGGAACATGTTGGACAAATGATTTTCCGTTTTCTGCTACTAACTCGCCATTGATATAGGTTTGTTTTACGTTGAAATCAATTAAATCTTCCACTACAATAAAATCGGCAGCGTCGTTTTTCTGCAATAAACCTACATTCATTTTATAATGATGCACTGGATTTACACAAGCCGCTTGAAGGATTTTAAAAATGTCGATACCTTTGGCAACCGCTCTGGCGCAAAGCAAATTAATATGTCCTTCAATCAAATCATCGGGATGTTTGTCATCGGAACAAAACATCATATCTTCATAATATTCGGGCAATAAATCTATCAAAGCTTCAAAGTTTTTGGCAGCGCTTCCTTCCCGAATAAGTACTTTCATTCCCAAGGATAATTTCTCTTGTGCTTCATCGTACGTGAAACATTCATGGTCGGTAGAAATTCCCGCTGCGATATATTTTTCTACAGGAGCACCACGCAAACCAGGAGCATGGCCATCAACTGGTTTTCCATAATGTTTTGCCCAAGCTATTTTTTTCAAAACTTCTTCGTCATCAAATAAAACGCCCGGATAATTCATCATTTCCGCCAAATAATAAATATCGGGAGAAGCCATTAATTCTTTAATTTGCTCCGAATCAATCACAGCGCCTGCCGTTTCAAAAAAGGTAGCAGGAACGCATGATGGCGCACCAAAATGAAATTTAAAAGGCGTTTTTTTGCCGTTTTCAATCATATAATAAACGCCGTCTTTTCCAAGCACATTGGCAATTTCGTGCGGGTCAGAAATGGTAGCAACGGTGCCGTGAAGCACAGCCAATTTCGCAAATTCAGAAGGAACCAGCATTGAGCTTTCAATGTGAATGTGTGCATCAATAAATCCCGGAAGAATGTAGTTTTTTACGTTATGTTCTTTCTCTGAAATAGAAACTATTTTACCGTTTTCAACAGTAATTTCTCCTGAATAAATTCGTTTGTTTTTGATATCTACAATCTGACCTTGAATTTGCATTTGGTAATGTTTTAAAGTTCAAATTTAAGTAATAAAGCCAAAGAATCAACTGTCATTAATTTGCTTTTTTGATGAAGAATCAGAATTTTGTTTTGACCTTTCTTCATATTCTCCTAATTCTTTAATGGTCATATCTTTAAAAATAAATTTTTTGAAGACAAATGCTCTCAGGATTTTTGAATCACCTAAATTGATATTTATAAGTAGAAATTTCATAGTTTTTATTTTTTACAAATTTGATAATCTCATTTTTAGAAAGTAGTAACATGACACAACATCTAAATTTTCGAAAAGATTAAAATTGTTTCTATATAGTTTCATGATGTAATGAATTTATTTGTTCGATAACTATATAATACAGAAACTTAAAAACGGTATGCTTTTTTTTTGATTTTTTTTTGAATAATATACAAAGTCATTAAAAATTAAAATATTTTTCCTACTTTTATCATTCTAATTTACAATTCAAATAATGCGCTGGACACTTAAACCAAAACCATCGGAAGAAAGTATCACTCAATTGGCTTCTCAACTCAACGTTGACAAACTTATTGCGACGCTTTTAATTCAAAGAGGTATTGCAACGTTTGAGGAAGCGCGCACTTTCTTCCGTCCGAGTTTGGAAGATTTGCACAATCCGTATCTGATGAAAGACATGGATAAAGCGGTTTTCCGAATTGAAAAAGCAATTGCCGATGGCGAAAACATTCTTGTTTTTGGTGATTATGATGTCGATGGAACGACTGCCGTTTCATTAGTTTCGTCTTATTTGAAAAGTTATTATTCCAATGTGGCAACTTATATTCCCGATCGTTATGATGAAGGTTATGGGATTTCTTTTAAAGGAATTGATTTTGCCGACGATAACGGATTTTCGCTAATTATTGCGTTGGATTGTGGCATAAAATCCATTGATCATATTGCTTACGCGAAAGAAAAAAACATCGATTTTATTATTTGTGATCACCATCGTCCCGGAAGTGAATTGCCCAATGCTGTTGCAGTGCTTGATCCAAAACGTGCTGATTGCTCTTATCCTTATGATGAACTTTGTGGCTGTGGAATTGGTTTAAAACTTATTCAAGCTTTGGGACAAAATCGGAATCAAACGATTGATGACTTGGTGTTGTATTTGGATTTAGTGGCTACGGCAATTGGTGCCGACATTGTTCCCATTACTGGCGAAAATAGAGTTTTAGCGAAGTTTGGTTTGGAAGTGATTAATGCCAATCCGCGTCCCGGAATTAAAGCACTCATCCAAAATGTAAAGAAAAAAGTATTGACAATAACCGATGTTGTTTTCATTATTGCTCCACGAATAAATGCCGCCGGAAGAATAAAACACGGCAATCATGCGGTGGAATTATTGACCGAATACAACTTAGAACAAGCAGCGCAATTTGCTTCCGAAATTGAACAATACAATTCAGACAGAAAAGATTTAGACAAACAAATAACCATAGAAGCGTTGGCTCAAATCACTACAAATCACGAAACAAAACGTTTTTCAACCGTTGTTTATAATGAAAATTGGCACAAAGGAGTGATTGGGATTGTGGCGTCGCGATTGATAGAAACCTATTATCGCCCGACGATTGTTTTTACAAAAAGCGGTGATAAACTGGCAGCTTCGGCACGTTCGGTGAAGGATTTTGATGTGTACAATGCGCTTGAAGCTTGTGCGGAACATCTCGAACAATTTGGAGGACACATGTATGCTGCGGGAATGACGCTGAAAGAAGAAAGTTATTTGAATTTTAAAAATGCTTTTGAAAAAGTGGTTTCAGAAACGATTCATCCTGATTTGCTAACTCCAGAAATATCGATAGATGCAGAAATAGATTTTGCGGATATTTCTCCAAAACTAATTCGGATTCTGAGTCATTTTGAACCTTTTGGACCACAGAATATGTCGCCAGTTTTTCTAACCAAAAATGTAAAGGACACAGGTTACGCCAAGCCACTTGGAAAAGACAATGAGCATTTAAAACTGTTTGTGAAACAAAATGGTTCTGATGGTATTGGTGCTATTGGTTTTGGAATGGGGAATAAATTGGAACTTGTCAAAAACCAAAAACCTTTTGATATTGCTTACCACATTGACGAAAATGAATTCAATGGGAATGTAGCGGTGCAGTTGCGGTTGAAGGATTTGAAATCTTAGTATTTCTTCAATTCAAATTTCTCTCCATCAAAAACACCGTAAGTAAAATAACCAATCCAATCGCCAAGGTTTACGTACTCTGAGTTTTCGCCAACAGTAAGCACCATTGGTAAGTGACGGTGACCAAAAATGAGGTAATTGTAATGTTTGGTTTCTAATTTCTTTTTGGAGTAAAGGACTAGCCATTCTTTATCTTCACCAAGAAATTTCACATCGGAATCTCCAGAAATGAGTTTGTTTTTTACAGAAAGATGTTGTGCTAATTTTACACCAACATCTGGATGTAACCAACGATATAACCATTTTGAAACCGGACTGGTAAACACTTTTTTCATGCGTTTGTATCCTTTGTCGCCAGGACCTTTTCCATCGCCATGACCAATTAAAAAGGTTTTTCCGTTAAACTCATATTCTTGATTGTCGTGATAAACAGGAATGTTCAATTCTTTTTGAAAATAATCGCCCATCCATAAATCGTGGTTGCCCACAAAAAAATAAATTGGAATTCCACTGTCGCGAATTTCGGCTAGTTTTCCCAAAACTCTCACGAAACCTTTAGGAACAACAGTTTTGTATTCAAACCAAAAATCAAATAAATCCCCAAGCAGAAAAATACATTCAGCATCTTTTTTTACTTCATCAAGCCATGCTACAAACTTTTGTTCACGAGGAAAACTCGCTTCGGGCGTTGGTGCGCCAAAATGTTGGTCGGAAGCAAAGTATATTTTTTTGTTGGGTGAAATAGTCATGTTTTTAGGTGTTATCCGAAGCATACCATTCGGCAAAAGACGTTTCGGTTTCTTGAAGTTTTAAAGAATGGAGTTTGATTTCTGAAGGCAAACGGTTTTTGATTTTTTGAGCAAAATCAATCACCATATTTTCACTTGTGGGCTGATAATCTACCAAAATCACATGATGTCCGCGACTGGAAAGTTCTTTGGCAAGTTCAACATGTGGCGTGTTTTTATTGAAAACCGTAGCGTGGTCAAAGTGATCCACAATTTCTTCTCTGACAATTTTTTTCAAATCAGAAAAGTCAATCACCATTCCGTATTTCACATTATTCGTATCCAAAATAGGCGTTCCAATAACAGTTACTGAAAGTTTGTAACTATGACCATGTACATTTTTACATTTCCCATCATAGCCAAAAAGCGCGTGACCGGTTTCAAAACTAAACTGTTTGGTAATTCTGATTTTACTCATGGTAATAATTTTATGATGCAAATTTAGTAAATAGTAATCATTCTGATTTGAAATTTACAATTTGCTTTTTTTAAAACTAAAAAGTACTATATTTGCTGACTGTTTTGGGGGATTAGCTCATTTGGCTAGAGTGTCCCGATAGTAATCGGGAAAGTCGTAAAAAATACAACAATATTGGGGGATTAGCTCATTTGGCTAGAGCGCTTGCCTGGCAGGCAAGAGGTGGTCGGTTCGAATCCGATATTCTCCACGAAGTCCCAATTTTGGGACTTTTTTATTTTTTTGTATGTTTTATATTTACATTATTTATTCAAAATCAATCGATAAGTATTATGTAGGTTCTTGTCATGATATAGACAAAAGGCTGCAAGACCATTTAAATAGCAGGAGTAAATTTACCAAAGTTGCTAAAGATTGGGAATTAAAATATACAGAAACATTTTCTACAAGAAGTGAGGTTTGTCAGCGTGAAACGCAAATCAAAAAAATGAAAAGCAGAATTTACATTCAGAAATTGATAGAGAATCAAGGTTAGAGCGTCCCGATGAAATTCGGGAAGGTGGTCGGTTCGAATCCGATATTCTCCACAAAAAACCGTTTCGTTTATTTACGAGACGGTTTTTTTATGTTCTCTTTTTTTAAATCTTCAGCTACTTTTTCTAATTCCTTATACCAATTTTCGCCAAATCGTCTTATCAATGCTTCTTTCACAAATTTATAAACAGGAACTTCTAGTTCTTTTCCCAAGGAACAAGCGGGATCACAAATGTCCCAACGATCATAATTCACGGCAGCAAATTCGGTGAAATCTTTAACACGAATAGGATATAAATGACAGGAAACTGGTTTTTTCCAATCGATTACGCCTTGATTGTAGGCTTGTTCAATACCGCAAAGTGCTGTTTTCCCATCAAAAATTACATAAGCACAATCTTTATTATCAATCAATGGGGTTTCCATATCTTGATCGGTTCCAACAACCCAAGTTCCCAATTGTTCAATGGCTTCGATACCTTCCTTGCGTAAAAATGGTTTTACTTTTGGATAAATATTTTCTAAAATTCTGATTTCTTCTTCATTCAAAGGTGCGCCGGCATCGCCATCAACGCAACAGGCGCCGTGACAAGCGGAAAGATTACACACAAAATCTTTTTCGAGTATATCTTCGGATACGATAGTTTTTCCAAGCTGAAACATAAATGAATTTTAAAATCCGCCACAAAAATACAAATGAAAAACGGGTTCAAGTAGTTTTGAAAGATTAAATAGCTAATTTTGCTAAAAACAAGCTCATGAATTTAGATTTTAGAGAAATAGCAACAGCTACCATGGTACTTTTTGCCGTAATTGATATCGTTGGAAGTATTCCGATAATTATTGATTTAAGAGCAAAATTTGGTCATATTCAATCGGGAAAAGCGAGTTTAGTTTCTGCTGGAATTATGATTGCCTTTCTTTTTGTTGGGGAAGAAATTCTAAAACTAATTGGCATTGATGTCAATTCTTTTGCCGTTGCTGGTTCGTTTGTGCTTTTTTTCTTGGCTCTAGAAATGATTTTGGGAATTCGTTTGTATCGAGATGAGCAAGCCACTTCGGCTTCCATTGTACCTATTGCCTTTCCTTTGATTGCAGGCGCTGGAACAATGACGACCTTACTTTCTTTGAGAGCCGAATTTCAATCTATAAATATTATTGTGGCAATTTTGTTGAATATAGTATTGGTTTATTTGGTTTTAAAATCTTCAGCAAAAATCGAAAAAGTCTTGAGTGAAAATGGGTTAATGATTATTAGAAAAGTTTTTGGTGTAGTGCTTTTGGCGATTGCTGTTAAATTATTTGCCACTAATGTTAAAGGACTATTTGCATAACCTCATTTTTTAGTATTTTTACACTCTAAATCTATTTCATGAAAATTTTCACCACGATATTAATTTTCTTAGCCCTAGCGCTTATTGTTTTCAATATCACTTTATTGGATTTTAAAAACCCTTTTGAAGGAGACAGTTTTGTGGCTCTTATTGGCATTATGGCTTCTTTCTGTGCGGTTTTTATCCTCTTGATTTTTAAGATGTCTAAAAAGATTGAGGACAAACTAAAAAATCATTAATAGATGTTTGATGTTTTGATTATTGGAGGCGGCGTTTCTGGAATGTCATGCGCTTTGGTTTTGGGTTCGGCGGAACATAAAGCGTTTGCACAAGATAAAAGAATCGGAATCCTTACACATCAAAAAGCATCCTCACTACAAGACGCTCTTTTTAATAATGCTTATGGAATTCCTACTGGAAAATTGGGTTCAGAACTCTTGACAGAAAGCGTTAGTCAGCTTCACGATTTATATCCTCATGTTATTCAAATTCCAAATGAAAAAGTAATGAAAATCGAAGGCAATGCTGGAAATTTTTCAATTACGACCAATAAAAGCAGCTATCATTCTAAAATAGTTGTCATCGGAATTGGCGCTGGAAATCCTTTTACAATTGAAGGTTTAGAGGAATTTGTAATGCCACATCAAAAAGTAATCCCCGAGAAAAACAGAATCCAACTTAAAAACGAGGACCACAAAGTAACCGAAGGTATTTATGTGACAGGAACTTTAGCGGGCTGGAGAAGTCAGTTGACTATTGCAGCAGGAAGTGGAGCAGCTGTTGCTACTGATATTCTTACGCTATGGAATAATGGAATTCATGTCCAAATTCACGATAGTGTTAGGAAATAAATTTACTTCAAAACGGCTTTTATCATCGCATCGTCTTTCAAAATAATTTGATAATACTGACTTTCACCGAAGAGTTGTTGTGCAAATTCGGCATTGATGTATTTCTTTACCAATGCTTTATTATCGGTTAGTTTTTGTTCTAAACCCGTTTCTGTCAAGTAGCTTTCAAACTTGGTAACATAGGTGTTTTCGGTTTGCATTTTGGCTAAAAACTGTTCGAAAGTCAAATTTGTAAAGGCACTTCTGTTTTTGTCCAATTGTTCAAAAACAAAATGTCCTACAAGTCCGGAATTTAAAATATAAACCAAACCTTCTTCTCCTTTTTTAACTTCTAGCGGCACAAAAATATCGGGAACAATGCCGCCACCGCCATAAACAGTGCGTCCTTTTTTTGTTTTGAATTTTAGAGAATCTGCAATGACAATTTTGTCTTTTTCATACAATTCACCACTTTCAAAACGTGTTTCAAAATCATGACTATATTTTTCACCTTGTCCTTTTACATAAGGTTTTTGAATGGAACGACCACTTGGGGTATAATATCTTGCTGTGGTTAAACGAACGGCAGAACCGTCATCAAAATCCATTTCGCGCTGCACCAATCCTTTGCCAAACGAGCGTCGACCCACAATAGTTCCTCTATCATTATCCTGAATGGCTCCTGAAAGTATTTCACTTGCCGAAGCAGAATTTTCGTCTATCAAAACGTAGATCTTTCCCGTTTCAAAAATGCCTTCATCAGTAGCAAAAGTTTTATTGATAACTCCTTTCCTGTTTTTGGTAAAAACAATAAGTTCTTTGTCTTTCAATAGTTCATCCGCAATTTCGACCGCTTTTTCCAAATAACCACCGCCATTTTCTCGAAGATCAATGATCAAAGAAGTGGCGCCTTGTTTTTTTAATTTTTCGAGACCTGTTCGGAATTCGTCATACGTACTTTCTGCAAAACGGTCTATTTTGATGTAGCCAGTATTTTTATTTACCAGTAAAGATGCTGCCACACTTTTTATAGGAACGATATCTCGGATTACTTTAATCTTAATTTTTTTGTTGGTGCTTTTTCTAAAAACGGTCAATTGCACTTCCGAACTTTCTTTGCCTTTTAGTTTATTAAAAAGACTATCTGACGGTAGTTTTCTACCAAAAAGTTTCGTGTTATCCGCATAGAGAATTCTATCACCAGCCTTAATCCCAGCTTTTTCGGCAGGACCATTGGCTAAAGGTTTTACAACTGCAACAGTGTCATTGAACATATAAAAATTCACGCCAATGCCCACAAAATTTCCTTTCATGGTTTCGGCTTCCGAGGATTGTTCGCTTGGCGGAATGTAAACCGAATGGGGATCAAGATTGGATAAAATACTATTCACCGTGAGATCAACAATAGAATCAGAATTGACAGCGTCCACATATTCGTCATCGATGAAATCAATCAAACGATTCAATTTAATTTTGTTGGCTGTTTTTGCAGATAAAGTTCGGTTGGGAAAATTAATCATACCACCAATTACTACTCCCATGGCAATGCAGGAGAAAAGGAGAATTGGTAAATATATTTTTTTCGATTTCACTATTCTAAATCTTCAATTTGAGCTACAGTGACACCGGCTTTTTCTAGGAAATCTATTCCCGATGTGTCGTGATAGCCATTAACGTAAACTACTCGTTTTATCCCCGATTGATGTATCAATTTGCTACATTCTTTGCAAGGTGAAAGCGTGATGTATAAGGTTGCATTTTCACAAGTCTGAGTTGAATGTGCTACTTTTAAAATGGCATTTGCTTCAGCATGTAAAACATACCAATGCGTTAATCCGTCATTGTCTTCGCAACAATTTTCAAATCCGGACGGCGTTCCATTGTAACCATCGGAGATTATCATTCGGTCGCGAACTATTATGGCGCCTACTTGTTTGCGTTTGCAATACGATAATTTACTCCATTCAGAAGCAATTCTTAAATAGGCTTTATCGTATTTGAGTTGTTTTTTCTCTTTCATTTATTCTGAACTTGTTAACACTGAATTTATTTCAGGGTTCAAGAATCTAGCAATTAAGATTCTAACTACGGACAGCAAATATAATTAAAGATAAGGGTTTAAGAATTTTATTTTTGCCAAATTTCACTTTGAATAACCACAGGAATTAAAACCCCAACAACAAAAGCTGAGATAGTTAAAGTCCAATCGCGTTTGGAGAATTTGAATAAGTTTTGCACCATAAAAGAAAGGCACAAAGCTATAATCACAACGATAATTTGGGAACATTCAATGCCTAGCGCAAATTCAGTTAAAGGGATGAATTTGTCGGTTGGTTTTCCGCTGGCAATGGTATTAAAATAATTGGCAAACCCCAATCCGTGAATGATTCCAAAGAAAACGGTTATAAAAGCAATAAAGGTAATACCATCTTTTTTGGAAGATTTTCCAGAAGTTATTAAGTTGTATAATGCCGTTGCCAAAATGGTTATTGGTATTATTAATTCAACAATATTTACTTTTAAAATGAGAATGTTAAACACAGAGAGTAGCAATGCTAATGAGTGCCCGAGAGTAAATAGAGAAACTAGCAGTAAGATTTTTTTCCAATCTTTAAAATCATAGGGAACCGTTAGCGCTAAAAGAAATAAAATGTGGTCGTAAGCATAAATGTCGAGCACATGTTTTAATCCGTGATTGAAGTAAATCCAGAAATCTGACATAATAATAGGTTGTTTAGGTACGTAAACTTACAATTTATTTTAATAAAGCATAAAAAAAACTCTAAATTAGAAGTAAAACAATTTGAAAATAGATTTTTAAAAAAGGGAAAATCAATTATATTTGCAAAATAAAACCAACACAATTATGTCATTTTCAGATTTATTTGATAGCGAATTTAAAAGTAGAAATAAAGGTCATTTTTCAGCCATTGTTCGTGTGGCGCTTGCTGATGAAAAAGTTTCAACCGAAGAAAAAGAATTTTTAAATAAACTAGCTGGGAAACTAGAAATTTCTGCTGCTGAGTATGAAGAAATTTTAGAAAATCCTTTAAAATATCCAATCAATCCTCCTTATTCTTACGCTCATCGTTTGGAGCGTTTGTATGATTTGGCGCGTATGGTTCATGTGGATCATCAATTGGGAGATAAGCAAGATGTGCTATTGCGCAAATTTGGTTTGGCTCTAGGTTTTACACCAGGCAACGTAAATTACATCATTGATAAAGCACTTTCGTTAGTAGACAAAAAAGTAGATTTAGATACTTTTACTTATGAAATGCAACACATGAATAAATAAAAATATTTTCAGAATATATTCATAAAAAAATTCCCTCGTTGTAATAACGAAGGGATTTTTTATTTTTAATACTTACTCAGTTTTGCTTTGTGCATAAAGTCTTCCGCTTTCTCAACCATGTTATAGCTTCCACAAAAGAAAGGCACTCGTTGGTGCAATTCTGTAGGTTGAAGTTCCATGATTCTTCCAAAACCATCCGAGGCTTTTCCGCCAGCTTGTTCCGTTATAAAAGCCATGGGATTGCATTCGTATAGTAAACGCAATTTTCCTTTTGGTGCTTTGGAACTCGTTGGATAAATATAAATTCCACCTTTAATCATATTTCTGTGAATATCCGAAACCAAACTTCCAATGTAACGCGAAGTATAAGGTCGGTCTTCTTCTTCCAACTGGCAATATTTGATGTAATCTTTCACGCCTTGTGGGAAATGAACATAATTCCCTTCGTTGATGGAATAAATATTTCCGTCTTTTGGAAACTGCATATTAGGATGCGAAAGATAGAAAGTTCCAATCGCAGGGTTTAAAGTAAATCCATTTACACCATGACCTGTTGTATAAACAAGCATTGTTGAGGTGCCATAAATCACATAACCCGCCGCCACTTGATTAATTCCAGGTTGTAAAAAATCTTCCAAAGTTACTGGCGTCCCCACTTCGGTAATTCTTCGAAAAACAGAAAAAATGGTACCTACAGAAACATTCACATCAATGTTTGATGAGCCGTCCAAAGGATCCATCAAAACGACATATTTGTTGTTGTGCCCATTGTCTAAACCTTGTACGGTAATAAAATCATCATTTTCTTCGGAAGCAATTCCGCATACAATTTCACGATTGATTAAGGTTTGAATAAAGATTTCGTTGGCATAAACATCCAATTTTTGTTGGTCTTCACCTTGAATATTTTGTTCGCCAGCAGCTCCAACAATATCAACCAAACCGGCTTTGTTCACTTTATAGTTAACGACCTTCGCTGCTAATCTGATGGAATTGATAATTTTTGATAATTCTCCCGATGAGTATTGATGCGCCTTTTGGTTCTCAATAATAAATTCGCCTAAGGTTCTATTGCGTTCTTCCATTTACGAAATCGTTGTAGTTAGTGGTGCAAATATCGGTTTTTTAATCAAAAATTAGCGACAAATTTTAAAAAATGTCTAATCAAAATCTTTGCAAAAGTTATTTTATCTTTGCTTTTCAAAATTTCAAAATCAAAATCATGAAAATTAAATTTCTTATCGCTTCAATAGTTATTTCTAGTATGAGTTTTACCAAAGCAAATGCTCAAATAAATTTAGGAGAAAAAGCTATTGGTGCTTTACAAAATGGAATTGCAAGCTATACTTTTAGCGATGAAGATGCCGCTAAATTATCCAAGGAAGCTGTTCATAAAATGGATTCTACCAATGTTGTTGCGGGGCCAAAAGATGGTTACACTCTTCGATTGAATAAAATTTTTGGCAAACATGCCAACGAAAAAGGATTGGCTTTAAACTATAAAGTATACCTAACCAAAGACGTCAATGCTTTTGCAACTGCCGATGGAAGCGTTCGTGTTTTTTCGGGATTAATGGACATTATGGACGACAATCAATTGTTGGCGGTAATTGGTCATGAAATTGGACACGTTGCCAATCATGATTCTAGAGATGCAATGAAAGCTGCGCTAAGAAAGTCAGCACTTGTTGGAGCTGTTTCTTCCCAATCGGATAAAGTAGCAAAACTAACAGATAGTCAATATGGGCAATTAGCCAATGCCATTATCGACAGTAAATACAGCCGTAAACAAGAGTCGGAAGCGGATGATTTCTCCTATGAATTCATGAAAAGAAATAAATATAATGTGAATGCGGTTGAATCGGCATTTACTATTTTGGCGAATATGAGTGGTGGTGCCAGCGCCGATTTTCTAACTAAAATGATGAGCTCGCATCCTGATCCAAGTGACAGAGCCGATAAAGCTCATGTAAGAGCCACTGTAGATGGTTTGTACAAACCTTATGTTCAAATGAAAATTTCGAACAAAGCTCCTGTAGCAAAAAAAGCAACAAAAAAGAAGAAAAAATAATTCCGAATGATAATCCGTAAAGGCGAAAAAAAAGACATGAATGCCGTTCTTGAACTCATTCAAGAATTGGCTACATTTGAAAAAGAACCAGATGCCGTTGTCGTTACAGTTGACGATTTAATACGCGATGGTTTTGGAAACAACCCTTTGTTTTACACCTTTGTTGCGGAGCTTGATGAGGAAATTGTTGGAATGGCGTTGTATTATTTCCGTTATTCCACATGGAAAGGTAGAACCATTCATTTGGAAGATTTGATTGTAAAGGAAAAAATGCGCGGTTCAGGTTTGGGATTCGCTTTGTATTCCGAAATTATTGCGCAAGGCAAAAGAGATAATGTTCGCCGAATAGAATGGAATGTATTGGATTGGAACACGCCAGCCATAGATTTCTACAAAAAATCAGGTGCAAAAGTGCTTGATGATTGGCGAGTTGTCCAAATGGATGAAAACGGGATAAATGAATTTTTAAGTAAGTTATAATGACTTTTCTCAAACAATATCTTGTTCTTGCGTTGCTGCTTTTCACAATAATAAGTTGCAGAAGAGAAGAAGTTGACGGAATAAAAATCGGAGGAACAGCACTTTATGACAATAGTAGCTTTGAAGAAAATAAAGAATTATGTTTATTAGTTGAAAAGACAATTTCAAGTGACGAAAAAGCATTGACGGAATTAATACATTTTAAATGTGGAGACGCAGCTGGTTGCTATGATTTAGGTTACGTAATTACACAAATAGTATATAAAATAGGAGAAAGCAAATTTTCAGAAATGGCAATTAAACTTTCAGAAAAAGATAAGAATGAATTAAATGGGTTTATTGAAGTTGGATTAGAGTATTTTTATAAAAACAGGATTTTCAAATCAGAGTTTAAGCAATTGTATTCAATCCTAAATCCTAAATCTAAAATCTAAAATTAACATGAGAATATTCAAATTTGGAGGTGCCTCCGTTAAAGATGCCGATGGGATAAAAAACGTATTGGATGTTTTACAAAAAGTAGGTTTTGATGATGTATTGTTGGTGGTTTCCGCTATGGGAAAAACTACAAATGCCATGGAAGTTGTTATCAAAAATTATTTTGAAAAGTCCAACGGATTGCAATCCGCTATTCAAGATGTGAAGAAATACCACAACCAAATTTTATTGGATTTATTTGACAACGAAGACGACGATGTTTTCTTTGCCGTTAATAGTCTTTTTGCCGATTTAGAATATTTTTTGCGAAGTAATAAATCGCCTAATTATAATTTTGTTTACGATCAAGTGGTGAGTTATGGCGAGTTAATTTCAACAACCATAATCAGTCATTATTTTAATTTCCGTGGTTTAAAAAATCATTGGCTCGATGTTCGTGAGTTCATAAAAACCGATGCTACTTATCGAGATGCGGAAGTGAATTGGGAAGCCACACAGAAAAATATTTCTAAAAACGTAAAGAAAAAAGCGCTCAATATCACGCAAGGATTTCTCGGTTCGGATGAAAATGGTTTTACCACAACCTTGGGACGAGAAGGCTCCGATTATACCGCTGCGATTTTTGCTTATTGCTTAAATGCCGAAAGCGTAACAATTTGGAAAGATGTTCCTGGTGTGATGAATGCCGATCCGCGCTATTTTGAAAAAGCCACTTTGTTAAACCAAATTTCCTATCGTGAAGCGATAGAATTAGCGTTTTATGGAGCCACAGTAATTCACCCAAAAACCTTGCAACCGCTACAGAAAAAAGAAATTCCACTTTTTGTAAAATCGTTTTTAAATCCCGAATTGCCTGGAACCAGCGTTTCAAAAGGAGCCGATTTAGAACCCAAAACTCCTTGTTATATTTTAAAGAAAGACCAATTATTGATTTCACTTTCCTCCATAGATTTCTCTTTTATTATGGAAGAAAACATCAGTGAGATTTTTGCTTTGCTGCATCAATTTAAAATAAAAGTGAGTTTAATACAAAACACGGCGATTAGTTTTTCGGTTTGTATTGAAGATAAATTTGGAAATTTCAACGAGTTAAAAACAATACTTTCCAAAAAATTCAAAGTTTCTTATAATGAAAATGTGTCGTTGTTTACCATTAGACATTTTACAAAAGAAGCTGCCGAAATGGTGGAAAAAGACAAAACAGTTTTGCTAAAACAAATTTCTAGAGAAACGATGCAGGTTGTGACGAAAGAATAAGTTTTCAAAATCATAATACCACACGTAACCTTTTCTCGTTATTATATGTATGTCAAAAAAATTACTTTTTTTAGGACTGCTTTTTTGGTTTTCTGGTGTGCAAGCACAAGAAACCAAATCGTTGTACCTCAATAAAAAAGTAGCTACTTCCAATGACACAATTACTATCGAAAAAGTCAGTATTAGTCCAAGTTTTTTTAAACTTACGGATGATGCAGGAAAAGAAATCGACACGAGTTTCTACAAGGTAAATTTCAAAACGGGGAAACTGCTCTTCAAAAATGGTTTTACATCACAAGACAGTTTGACTATTCGCTATTTTAAATATCCCGAATACCTCACCAAAACCTACAGCATTTACGATCAAGAACGTGTTGTTGCTAACGAATCTGGGGATTTATACAAAGTAAATCGTTCAGTAAAAAAGTTTGTGCCGTTTGACGGGTTGAACACTTCGGGGAGTATCACACGTGGCGTCACGATTGGAAATAATCAAAATGCGTCAGTAAACTCCAATTTAGATTTACAAATCACGGGAAAAATTTCAGATAAGGTTTCGCTTCGCGCTTCCATTCAAGACAGCAATATTCCTTTGCAGGACGGCGGTTATTCTCAAAAACTGGATGAATTTGACCAAATTTTCATTGAATTATTTACCGATAAATGGAACATTCGCGCGGGAGATTTATTTCTCGAAAACAGGCAATCCCGTTTTTTAAATTTCAACAAAAAAGTACAAGGACTTTCCACGCGTTTCACTTTCGGCACACCTGAAAACAAGACTGAAGTTTTCGCTGCAGCCGCTTTAGTGCGTGGACAATATGCCCGAAGCGCTTTCACAGGCCAGGAAGGGAATCAGGGACCATATAAATTAAAAGGCAATAATGGCGAATTGTATGTCTTGGTTGTTTCGGGTTCGGAGAAAGTATATGTGAATGGAATCCTGAAAAAAAGAGGAGAAAACAACGATTATGTCATTGATTATAACGCCGGAGAAATTGTGTTTACGTCGCTTTTTCCAATCACTTCCGAAATGCGAATCAACATTGAATACCAATATTCTGATAGAAGTTATACCCGATTTGTGACTTATGCTGGCGCCAATCATGAAGAAGAAAAATGGAGTTTGGGAGGTTATTTGTATTCGGAAAACGATGTGAAAAACCAACCGTTGCAACAAAATTTATCATCGGAACAAGTGGCTATTTTAAGTCAGGCTGGTGATAATGTCAATCTTATGAACGCGCCTTCAGCCTACGCCGATTCGTATTCCGAGAATAAAATTTTGTATAAAAAAGTCACGGTTGGTACGGTAGAAACCTTTGAATATTCCAACAATCCTGATGATGAATTGTATAGCGTAAAATTTACGTTTGTTGGACTAAATCAAGGGAGTTATATTTTGACCAACTCCAATTCTATTGGTAAAATTTATCAGTATGTGGGATTGTCAAGTACTGTTGAAAATCGAAATTACGAACCCATCGTGCGATTGGTAGCACCAACAAAAATTCAAATCGCTACAGTTTTAGGGAAATTTACTCCTAGTGAAAAAACGGAGGTTGATTTTGAAATAGGCGTTAGCAATGCCGACCAGAATTTATTTTCTTCTCGTGATGACGATGACAATAAAGGTGTGGCTGGAAAACTGAATTTCAAGCAACGCTTGTTTACCAAAAAATGGCTAGTTGATGCATTTGGAAACTATCAATTTGTGCAGCAGGATTTCAGAACCATCGAACGATTATTCAATATTGAGTTCAATAGAGATTGGAATTTAACCACTTTTGAAGGGAATCAGAGTTTGTTGATTTCGGGTTTGGATTTTACGTTGCCCGAAAAAGGGAAAGTGACGTATCAGTTTGAGAAATTAGATTTTACTAAAAGTTTTTCGGGAAACCGACACCTTGTAAATGGTTATTTTAAACTTAAAAGTTGGAGTTTTCAAGAGAATGGAAGTTTTCTAAAAAGCGATGGCGATTATGCTAGTTCTACCTTTATTAGAAACCAATCGCAGGTGCGTTATCATTTTAAAAAGAATTGGATTGGAAGCAGTTTGCGATTTGAAAACAATAAAGAAAAAGTTGTTGCCACTCAGCAATTATCGGCGCTAAGCCAAAGATTTACGGAATATGGCGCTTTTGTGGGTCGTGGTGATAGCACCAAAGTTTTTGTGGAACTTGGATTTTTAAGCCGCGTTAATGATAGTTTGCAAGGAGGAAGTTTAAAACGGGTAAATACTTCGCAATCCTATTATATAAAGTCAAAGTTGATACAAACCAATAAAAGCGATTTGTCCATTTTTGTAAATTATCGAAATTTAAAATTTGAAGATCCAACTCGGGAAAACGAGCCCTCCTTAAATTCAAGATTGTTATATAATGACAATTATTTTAATCGATTAATGCAAGTCACAACGGCTTATGAAACCACTTCGGGAACGATTGCGCAACAGGAATTTACCTATCTAGAAGTTGAACCTGGGCAAGGTGTTTATACTTGGAACGATTATAATGGCAATGGAATTCAGGAATTGCAGGAGTTTGAAATTGCGCCTTTTCCTGACCAAGCGAAATATGTTCGGGTTTTTTTACCGAATCAAATTTTTATTAAAACACATCAGAATAAATTCTCGCAATCGCTGACTTTGAATCCGAGTCAATGGCAAAATGTGGCTGGATTTAAAAAAGTGTTGTCGCATTTCTACAACCAAACTTCCTATTTAATCGAGCGTAAAATTAAACGAAGTGGCGATAATTTTGATTTGAATCCGTTCTCCAAATCAGACGCCAATTTTTTAGGATTGAATACGAGTTTCCGAAACAGCTTTTTTTATAATCGAGGAAAGCAAAAACATTCGGTAACATATACTTTTACAGGAAATCGTTTGAAAAGCTTACTTTCTGTGGGTTCGCAAGAAAACCTAAATCGATCTCATCAGTTGCAATATGTTCATTTGTTGCAAAAGAGTTGGTTGTTTAATATGTCTTCCAAAGTAGTGACGACTAATTTAACTTCTGAAAATTATCCCGGTAAAAACTATGAGGTTATTGCTTATCAGGTGAATCCAAAGATTTCTTATTTGTTTAATAAGAATGCAAGTTGGGATATTTTTTATGAGTACCAGACAAAGGAAAATCAACTTGGAAGTAGGGAAAACTTACTCCAAAATCGTTTTGGAACGTCGTTTTCTTACGCTAGTGAAAAGAAACTTACCATGAGTGGAGAGTTTTCCTTATATCAAAATAAATATGAAGGCGATCCTTTGTCGCCAGTAGCTTTTCAAATGCTTGAAGGTTTGCAGCCAGGCCAAAATATGACTTGGCGTTTGTTGGTTCAAAAAAACTTAACCGAGTTTTTAGACATCAATATTAACTATCAAGGAAGAAAAACGGAAACCAGCCAAACCATTCACACTGGGAACGTACAATTGAGAGCTTATTTTTAGTTGGAATAATTTTTGTATTGCTTTTTTTAGTAATTTTAATCTAATAATTAATTTAAAACAAACATGATGAAAAGAGTAATTCTAGTATGTATCCTTTTCCTATTTGCCACAGTAGGATTCAGTCAAGAGACTGCCGCAACAAAAGCTTCTAAAGCTAAAGCCAAAACAGAAAAAACAGCCGCTAAAGTAAAAGCTAAAAAAGAGGCTATTCAAGAAACAAAGAAAGCCGAAAAGGACGCTAAAAAGGAAGCAAAAGAAAAAGTTTCTAAGGCGAAAAAAGATGTTAAATCCACAAGCGCATCAGCAACAGGAGCAGCAAAATCAGAAGCAGGAAAAGCAAAATCAGAAGCGAATAAAGCAGAAGCAAAAGCTAAAACAGGTTTAAAGAAAGACGGAACTGTTGACAAACGCTTTAAAAAAGAAGCTGCTAAAGGTCCTTTGAAAAAAGACGGAACACCAGACAAGCGTTTTAAAGATGCTGCTGCCAAAGAAACCAAAGCCGCGACTACAAAAGCAAAAGCTAAAACCCGTTCAGGAAAATCGGAAGCAGAAGAAAAAGAAGATATGAAAGAAACGCCAGTTTCTAAAACTGCTGAGAAAAAAGTAAAAGATAAAGTTTCTGGAATGTACAACGGTAAAAAAGTCTTTACTGGTCCAAGAGGTGGAAAATATTACATCAATAAAAACGGAAACAAAACGTATATCGATAGAGACGCAGCAGAATAATTCGCAGTTTTTCTAACAACTTAAAATCCGTCATTTTCAAATTTGAAAATGACGGATTTTTTTATTCAAAAAAGTTGCTTTTTGGAAGTAGGCAAATGTTAAAATTTAAGCGAAAGAAAATTCCTAATCTCCTTTGTTTTAGGGGTTTTTAATAAAATTTACTTTCGTAAGTAATTAAAAATCAATTATTTATTAAAATTGTCTAAAAACGAAATTTCGCACCCATTTGTTAAAAACTAGACCCGATTGTGAATAAGTTTGGCTTTTTATAACCATTAGAATTCACAATCTTTGTAAGGTACAGAAAGTAATAAAAACCCAAATTATAACTATAATAATTCATTCGTCATGTCGAAAATAGAACCAATTTTACAAGAAAACAAAAATCGTTTCGTGATTTTTCCAATAAAACACCACGATATTTGGGAATGGTACAAGAAAATGGAAGCCAGTTTTTGGACTGCAGAGGAAATTGATTTGTCGCAAGATTTAAACGATTGGAACAATAAATTAAACAACGAAGAAAAATATTTCATCAAACATATTTTGGCATTTTTCGCCGCTTCGGATGGAATTGTAAATGAAAACTTGGCTGAGAATTTTGTAAATGAAGTACAATATGCTGAAGCAAAATTTTTCTATGGTTTCCAAATCATGATGGAAAATATTCATAGCGAAACCTATTCGCTGTTAATTGACACCTATGTTAAAGACGAAGCTGAAAAAGATGAATTGTTCAATGCATTGGAAGTTTTTCCAGCCATTAAGAAAAAAGCAGATTGGGCTCTGAAATGGATTGAATCCGATTCGTTTGCCGAAAGATTAATTGCTTTTGCAGCCGTAGAGGGAATCTTTTTCTCAGGTGCATTCTGTTCTATTTACTGGTTGAAAAAAAGAGGCTTAATGCCTGGACTGACATTTTCAAACGAATTAATTTCACGTGATGAAGGCGTACACTGTGATTTTGCGGTGCATTTACACAACCACCATTTGATTCACAAAGTACCAAAGAAAAGAATAAAAGAAATTATTGTTGACGCTTTAACTATAGAAAGAGAATTCATTACGGAATCACTTCCTGTTAGTTTGATTGGTATGAATGCCGGTTTGATGACGCAATATTTGGAATTTGTAACCGACAGATTGTTGGTAGAATTAGGCTGTCCTAGAGAATATAACACAGCCAATCCATTTGATTTCATGGATATGATTTCCCTACAAGGGAAAACCAATTTCTTTGAAAAGAAAGTGGCCGAATATCAAAAATCGGGAGTGATGAACACTGATTCCGATGCGCAAAAAATTAGTTTCGACGCAGATTTCTAGAAAATAGCTTAAAAAAAGAAACTGAACTTTTTAAAATAAAATCAGTACAGAATAAAGATGCTGAAACGAATTCAGCATAAACAAATAACCCGAAATAGCGAAGGGATTTTCTATTTCACAAAACACAAAATTATGTACGTAGTAAAAAGAGACGGGCACAAAGAGCCAGTGATGTTTGACAAAATCACAGAGAGAATTAAAAAACTTTGTTATGGTTTAAACGATTTGGTAGATGCAGTTAAGGTTGCCATGCGAGTTATTGAAGGACTTTATGATGGTGTATCAACTTCTGAATTAGACAATCTAGCGGCGGAAACCGCAGCTTCAATGACCATTGCTCACCCCGACTACGCGCAACTAGCAGCGAGAATTGCAATTTCCAATTTGCATTCCAATACCAAAAAATCTTTCTCGGAAACCATGAATGAAATGTTTCATTATGTGAATCCAAGAACCAACCTTGAAGCTCCTCTTCTTTCGGAAGAAGTACATAAAGTAATCATGGAAAATGCAGAATTTCTGGATTCTCACGTGATTTACACTCGCGATTTTAACTATGATTATTTTGGTTTCAAAACTTTGGAACGTTCTTATTTGTTGAGAATTAACGGAAAAATAGTAGAACGTCCACAACATATGTTGATGCGTGTTGCCGTTGGAATTCACCTTAACGATTTGGAAGCGGTTATAGAAACGTACGACTTAATGTCGAAAAAATTCTTTACGCATGCCACTCCAACCTTGTTCAACGCAGGAACACCAAAACCACAAATGTCGTCTTGCTTCCTTTTGGCAATGCAGGATGATAGTATTGATGGTATTTATGATACACTAAAACAAACAGCAAAAATCTCGCAATCGGCAGGTGGAATAGGACTTTCTATTCACAATGTTCGTGCAACGGGTTCTTATATCCGTGGTACTAACGGAACGTCAAACGGAATTGTTCCGATGTTGCGTGTTTTTAATGACACAGCAAGATATGTAGATCAAGGTGGTGGAAAACGTAAAGGTAGTTTTGCGATTTACATCGAAACTTGGCATGCAGATATTTTCGAATTCTTGGATTTGAAAAAGAATACGGGTAAAGAAGAAATGCGTGCCAGAGATTTATTTTTTGCGATGTGGACTTCGGATTTATTCATGAAACGTGTGCAGGAAGATAGTTATTGGACTTTAATGTGTCCAAACGAATGCCCAGGATTATATGATGTTTATGGCGAAGAATTTGAAACCATGTACATCGATTATGAAACCCGTGGAAAAGGCAGAAAAACCATCAAAGCACGTGAGTTGTGGGAAAAAATTCTTGAATCTCAAATTGAGACAGGAACGCCATACATGTTGTACAAAGATGCAGCCAATAGAAAATCAAATCAGAAAAATCTAGGTACGATTCGTTCTTCGAATTTGTGTACCGAGATTATGGAATATACTTCGAAAGATGAAATTGCGGTTTGTAACTTGGCTTCTATTTCCTTGCCAATGTTCATTACAGATGGTGCTTTCAATCACGATTTGTTGTTTAAGGTTACCAAACGTGTGACTCGAAACTTAAACAAAGTAATCGACAGAAATTATTATCCAGTAAAAGAAGCCGAAAACTCTAACCTGCGTCACCGTCCAGTTGGATTGGGAGTTCAGGGATTGGCAGATGCTTTCATTTTATTGAGAATGCCTTTTACAAGTGACGAAGCGAAAAAATTAAACCAAGAAATTTTCGAAACCTTATATTTTGCAGCGGTTACGGCTTCTATGGAAATGGCAAAAGAAGAAGAACCATATTCTTCTTTCAAAGGTTCGCCAATTTCTCAAGGGGAATTCCAACACAATCTTTGGGGATTGAAAGACGAAGAACTTTCTGGAAGATGGGATTGGGGTTCTTTGAGAAAAGAAGTCATGAAACATGGTGTGAGAAACTCCCTTTTGGTAGCACCAATGCCAACAGCTTCTACGTCTCAAATTTTAGGAAACAACGAAGCTTTCGAACCCTACACTTCTAATATTTATACACGACGCGTTTTGTCGGGAGAGTTTATTGTAGTCAACAAACACTTGTTGGAAGACTTGGTAAAACGAGGCTTGTGGAACGAAGATTTGAAACAAGAAATCATGCGTCACAATGGTTCAGTGCAAAACATTGATGCCATTCCAGAAGACTTGAAGGAATTGTACAAAACCGTTTGGGAAATGTCTATGAAAGACATCATCGACATGTCAAGACACAGAGGTTATTTTATTGACCAATCGCAATCGTTGAACTTGTTTATGCAAGATGCCAATTATTCTAAACTAACGTCGATGCACTTTTACGCTTGGCAAAGTGGCTTGAAAACAGGAATGTATTATTTGAGAACAAAAGCTGCGGTGGATGCTATCAAATTCACGTTGAATAATGACAAAAAAGCAGAACCTCTTGAAGTAGAAGAGAAAACAGAAGACCAACAATTGCAACCTATTGCAGTGTTAAACGAACCTGCGGAAATGTCAGCGGAAGAATACCGCGCGATGATTGAATTGGCTAAAAGCGCTGGACCAGAAGACTGCGAAATGTGCGGGTCTTAATAAATTGAGTATTTAAAATTAGTATTGATAAAAACAGCGGTCTTAGGATTGCTGTTTTGCTTTTAGATTAAAAATAAAATAATGATTACGCTCAAAAGAACCGCTTCAGACAATCCCGATTTTGAAAAACTGGTCGTACAGTTGGATGCCTATCTGAAAATTCTCGATGGCGAAGATCACGCGTTTTATGCCCAATTCAACAAAACCAATTTGCTGAAGAATGCCTTGATTTGTTATGAAAATGAGATACCTGTCGGAATTGGAGCCTATAAGGAATACGATTCTAAAACCGCAGAAATCAAAAGAATGTATACATTACTAGAATATCGTGGTAAAGGAATTGCGAAAGCGATTTTGAATGAATTGGAACGTTGGGCAGCCGAAGAAAATTATACGCATAGCATTCTTGAAACAGGTTTTATGCAGGTTGATGCCATTGGTTTGTATCAAAAACTAGGTTATACAATAACCGATAATTACGGGCAATATGTTGGCGTTGAAAATAGCGTTTGCATGAAGAAAAATATAAAATTCTAGATTAGAAGTAATAATAGTAAATTAAGAGACAAAATGAGTTTGATAGATAATCCAAATTTTGTAAGTTTTCTAGAAACGTACAATAAAAAACCTGAGAGAGTTATTTTTTTTGTTGGTGCTGGACTTTCTCAACCTTTATTTTCAAGTTGGAAAAATTTACTTATTGATTTAATTGAAAAAACTTGTCAAAAAGGAAAGCTTTTTGTAGACAAAAAAGAGCTCTTAGATAAGGTTAATAAAGGCGAAACGCTACTTGATATAGCTGACTATTGCGCAGACGCATTGGGGGGAAATGAGTATAGAGAACAGCTTGAAAAGCATTTTGATAAAGAGTTTGGATATGAAGATATTCCTGAAGCTTATAAAATTTTATTAAAGTTAAAATTTAAAAGCTTAATAACTACAAACTATGATAGAATTCCAGAGATTGGAGGGAAAGGGAATTACAGTTGTTATACGAATCAAAATATTTCGGAAGCGCTTATTGCAATAGAAAAAGATAAGAAGATTGTTATCAAAATCCACGGCGACATTTTAGATCAAAAGTCTATAATATTAACTCAAAGTGATTTTTCAAAAGTCATTAATGACAATCCATCAGTACAAAATGCTCTCAAAAGTTTCTTTTCAACATCAACAATCTGTTTTGTCGGATTTGGGCTATCAGACCCTCATCTACAATCAATATTAGAAAATCTAAATACAATCAATAAAGACCAAGGTATTATACATTATGCATTATTGTCTTCTAAATCAAAATTTGAAATAATTTCCTTAGAAAAAAAGTTTGGAATAAGAGTTATCGAGTATGCAGATGATGAATCCCATCATGAAGTAATTGAATTTATGAATCATTTAAGTGGATTGGAAACAAAAAAGGACGAAAAATTAAATTATAATTCAGAAGATGATTTAGTTTCTTATATCGAGAATAAAATTTTAACATTAGGGATTCAAAATTTTTATATTGAATATGATCCAGATATTCTTCCATTTCATAAAAAGTATTTAACTATTAATTATTTTTCTCGCGCAAGAACAGAATATGAACAACAAAGAGAAATATTGTCAATACTTAAATTTTTTGATTTCAAAACAAATTTGATTGATTCTATAAAAATATGTCCATTCATTCGTTCTGAACCAGAAATTGAATATTCGAAATTTTCGCCAATATTATTTTCTTGTTATGCAGAATATGAAAAGGCAAATCTATTTGCGAGAAAAGAAATAAATGAAGAAATTGTTTGGAAAGATTTAGTTTTCAATCAACCATTCATGATTGGTAATATTCATTTTCGAGACAGAAGAGTCATATTTCAATACATTAATTTTTAAAATATGGATAAACAAAGAAAAATCAAAGTAGAATTTGAATCCAGCAGTTTTGAAAATTTTTTTGTAGAAGAAATTTTTAATGAGGGTGTTAATTCAGTAATCAAAAATGCTAAAACATCACTAGGAATCGGGAAGTTTCCAACAGCTACATTAGAAATAAATGCTACAAGTAAATACCCAAACTTAATCTCTATTAAATCAGGTGATGCGATTTCAATTTCAGTAAGTGAAGGAAATAAGCCTTTTGTAAAAATATTTAGTGGAATATTATCATTGGTATCAATTAAATCTCAAAATGAAAATCATCAAATTACAATGAATTGTGTAAGTCCATTTTATTCAATGCAGAAAAAAGAAATTACATCAAATGCCTTTATAAATAAATTTGGTTTTCGGGAAATTATTTCAGAAGTAATTGATAAGTGTGGAATCGATGGGAAAATAATAATTCATAAAAATATTTCAAATGAATTTAAATTATTTAGTTTTAAAAATTTTCCAGCGATTTCATTGTTGAATGCTATTTGTTATAAATTAGATTTAGTATATGAATTTAAAAATGAGAATGTTCTTGAAATTTCAAAATTAAAAGATGTCTTTAATAAAATGGACAATTCAGTTCCCATAACAATAACACCTGAACAAATCATATCATCTGAATTTAAACAATAATCTATATGACCTGGGAACAACTTTTATCCTTAAAACGCCAAGGCGACACCAGTAAGCGTTTACGAATCGAACAAGACGACACGCGTTTGGGTTTTGAAGTGGATTACGACCGTATTATTTTTTCGGCAGCATTCCGAAGTCTGCAGGATAAAACCCAAGTGATTCCGTTATCCAAAACTGATTTTGTCCACACACGATTGACACACAGTTTGGAAGTTTCGGTGGTGGGACGTTCCATTGGACGTTTGGTTGGAAAAAAAATCATCGAAAAATATCCTTATTTGCAGGAAGTACATGGTTTTCAAGCCAATGATTTTGGTGCTATTGTCGCCGCCGCTTCTTTGGCGCACGATATTGGCAATCCGCCTTTTGGCCATTCGGGTGAAAAAGCCATTGGCGAATATTTTTCTATTGGAAAAGGACAACAATTCAAGGAGCATTTAACGGATAAGCAATGGCAGGATTTAATAGATTTTGAAGGGAATGCCAATGGTTTTTCGGTGCTTACAAGTTCCCGTCCAGGAATCGAAGGGAGTCTGCGTTTGTCATATGCTACTTTAGGAGCTTTCATGAAATATCCAAAAGAAAGTTTGCCAAAAAAACCTACTTCAAACATTGCCGATAAAAAGTATGGTTTTTTCCAAACCGATAAAGATTTCTTTAAAGAAGTCGCTTCCGAATTGGGATTAATCCCTAATAAAACTGGAGATGACATTGGTTATGAAAGACATCCTTTAGCTTATTTGGTTGAAGCTGCCGATGATATTTGTTACACCATAATTGATTTTGAAGACGGCATTAATCTAGGTTTGGTTTCCGAAGATTTTGCTTTGGAATACTTGATAAAATTGGTGAAAGACAGTATTGACACTTTGAAATACAATTCGTTAACCACAAAGGAAGACCGAATTAGTTATTTGCGTGCTTTGGCGATTGGCAATTTGATAAACGATGCTGTGAAAGTTTTCATTGAAAATGAAAGTGCTATTTTGGAAGGAAAATTCCCTTATGCTTTGACAGACAGAAGCAAGTACAAAGTGCAAATGGATGACATTATAAAACTGAGTGTCAAAAAGATTTACAACAGCCGCGAGGTGATTGAAAAGGAACTTTCGGGTTATCAAATTATCAATAATCTTCTGGATAAATTCATCACGGCTTACAATAATAATCACGATGGCAAAGCTACCAATTACGATAAATTATTATTAAAAATTCTGCCAGAAAAACATCATTTGGCAAAAGAAAATCTATATGAAAGATTGCTACACATCTGTCATTTTATTTCCCTACTTACGGATGGCAATGCACTGATTTTTAATAAAATCATAGCGTCTAACAATGGTTAAATTTTCTTTTTTTCTCTTTAAAAATTGCATTTACTTTTAAAATAAAGTAAGTTTGCGCATCAAACTATTTTCAAACCAAATACACCCATGAAAAAAATTACATTTTTATTAATCTTACTACTTCCTTTCCTTGGATTTTCTCAAGTAGCCAAAGAAAAAATCCAATCTTATCTTAATGCAAAACACAACGAATTTGTCCTTACAACTCAGGACGTTTCCGATTTTGTTATGGCTGGAGAAACTAGTTCGGAAAGCACTAATATAACCAACTATTATATTAATCAACGTTACCAAGGAATTGAAATTTACAATGCCATTTCAAACGTTTGGATAAAAAACGATGAAATTCTAAACTATACAAATAGGTTTGAAAATAATATTGCTCAAAAAGTAAATACAACAACGCCTACACTTTCAGTGATGGAAGCGTTGACTTCGGCTATAGAAAAATTAGGAATTCAAAATTCTGGAAGTCACCAAATTATTGAAACCATAGATGCTAAAAACTTCAAAATTTCAAATGGTACTTTAGAAGACCCTATTACTGCGAAATTGGTTTATCAAGTAACTGAGGATAATAAATTGAAATTGGCTTGGGATTTCACAATTGATATTGTTGGACACCAACACATGTGGAGCGTTAGAATTGATGCTACAGAAGGTAAAATTCTTGAAAAATACGATATGGTAATTTCTTGTAGTTTCGAGAAAAATCATAATCATGCTGCTAAAATGATGGATAGTAGAGTTGTGAATTTTAATGCGAATTTTTTTAAAAGCACCGCTACTTTACCTTTAGATATTCAGGCAGGTTCTTATACAGTTATTCCATTTAACTACGAAAGCCCTAATCACATTGACCGTCAGGTAATCACTTCGCCAAGTAATGTTACAGCGTCTCCTTTTGGATGGCATGATACCAATGGTGTTTCGGGTAATGAGTACACTATAACTCGTGGAAATAATGTCTACGCACAAGATGATAATGATGGGAATGATGGAACGGGAACAAGTCCAAATGGAGGATTAACAACGACATTTAATTTTCCTTATGGTGGAACTACGGCTCTCCCTTCTACTTATTTAAACGCAGCGATTACCAACTTGTTTTACATGAACAATATGATTCACGATGTTTGGTATCAATATGGTTTTAATGAAGCAAATGGTAATTTTCAACAAAATAATTACGGTAAAGGTGGTACTACAACTGTTTCTGGTGATGCTGTATTTGCAGATGCGCAGGATGGTGGAACGTTAAGTCCACAGAATTTAAATAATGCCAATTTCTCAACGCCTGTTGATGGATCAAGACCAAGAATGCAAATGTTCTTGTGGAATGTGGCACCTCCAATCGAGCCAATCATTGTAAATTCACCTGCAGATATTGCTGGGACAAGAGAAGCAAGAGACAATAGTTTTGCGCCAGGACATGTTGCCATTCCTATAGCGCCTGCTTTGATACAATCGGATTTGGTTCTTTTTGATGATGGAACTCCAGATACTTCTGATGCTTGTTCGGCACCAATTAATGGAGCTGCCATTAGTGGTCATATTACCGTTATCCGAAGAGGAGATTGTACTTTTGCATCAAAAGTAAAATTGGCACAAGATGCTGGAGCAACTGCTGTTATAATCGTAAACAACGTGGATGGTGTAGTAGGTATGGCAGGAGCCGATGCAACAATAACGATTCCAGCAGTAAGTGTAACGCTGGTAGTTGGAGAAGCCTTAATTGCAAGAATGGCTACTGAAACCGTAAATGTAACATTACAATTACAATCGACTCCTTTTGTAAACGCAGATGGGGATTTAGATAATGGAATTATTGCTCACGAATATGGTCATGGAATTTCAACAAGATTAACAGGAGGTCCAGCCAACTCAAGTTGTTTGCAAAATGCAGAACAAATGGGCGAAGGTTGGTCAGACTGGTTTGCTTTAATGATGCAATTAAAAGCAGGAGATGTTGGAGCTACAGCTAGAGGACTTGCTACTTTTGCAGTGAGTGAACCTACAACGGGTGGTGGTCTTAGAAACTTTCCTTATTCAATAGACATGAATGTTAATCCTTTAACCTTTGCTGATTCCAATGATGATGAGTCTCATAATAGAGGAGAATTTATGGCAGCTGTTTTATGGGATTTGACTTGGGCATACATTACCAAATATGGATTTGACCCTAATGTATTTACAGGTACGGGTGGAAATAATAAAGTAATGCGATTGGTTATTGATGGTTTGAAGTTACAGCCATGTAGCCCAACGGTTGTTGAGTTTAGAATTGCTTTGATTGCAGCTGATCAAGCAACAACAGGAGGCCAAAACAATTGTTTGATTAACGATGTTTTCAGAAGAAGAGGTGTTGGATTAAATGCTTCGTCTGGTTTAAGAACAAGCGGAACCGATCAGGTGGAAGATTTTACAGCTTTTCCTGCAGGTTCAAACTGTACGGGATTGGCAACAACTAATTTTGATATAGAAAACCAATTCAGAGTATATCCAAACCCAACAAATGGAACTATCAATGTTAGAATTAACAATTTTTCTGGGAAAACAAATTTCCAAGTGGTTGATATCAACGGAAGAATGGTTTATCAGTTGAAAGATAACAATTTCAATATTGAAAAAGCACTTGATTTAAGCCAACTACAATCAGGAATGTACATTCTTAAAGTAGCAACGGATAGTTATACTTTTACAGAGAAAATAATATTGAAGTAATATTTATAATAGCATAAATTAAAAAGCGTCCCGAAATTTCGGGACGCTTTTTTTTATATCGTAGTAAAAAGAATTTCTAAACTTTTTACGTCTATTTTACAAATTTGCTGGAGTTCGTCAACCGTTCCGTGTTCAATAAAGACATCAGGAACGCCAAGGGTTTTTATTTTTGAAGTATAATTATTTAGAAAAGCAAATTCAATTACAGCACTTCCAAAACCGCCTTTAATTACACCATCTTCAATAGTGATAATAGTAGCAAAGTTTTTGAAAATTTCGTGCAATAGTATTTCATCCAAAGGTTTTACAAATCCAAAATCGTAATGCGCAAAATCGTTAGAATTATTTAGATTCTCTAATGCTGAGGTTACGTTGTTGGCAATAAATCCTGTTGACAATACTGCTGTTCTCTTACCTTCTTTGAGTAAATGCGCTTTCCCAATTTCAATTTTCTGAAAAGGGATTTGCCAATCTACACAATTTCCTCTTCCTCTTGGATAGCGAATAGCTATTGGATTTGATAATCCTAATTGCGCTGTATATAATATATTCCGCAGCGCTATTTCATCTTTCGGAGCATAAATCAGCAGGTTTGGAATGCATCGTAAATACGCCAAATCGAAAACACCGTGATGCGTTGCGCCGTCTTCACCAACTAGACCAGCTCTGTCCAAACAGAAAATTACAGGTAAATTTTGCAATGCTACATCGTGAATCACTTGGTCATAAGCGCGCTGCAAAAATGTTGAATAGATATTGCAAAAAACAATCATCCCTTGTGTTGCCATTCCTGCCGAAAGCGTTACTGCATGTTGTTCGGCAATACCAACATCAAAAGCTCTATCTGGAAATGCATCCATCATATATTTCAAGGAACTTCCACTTGGCATTGCAGGTGTGATTCCAATAATTTTTTTATTTGCAGTTGTCAATTCAACTAATGTTAGCCCAAAAACATCTTGAAATTTGGGAGGTAAATGTGCTTCCGATTTCAAATGAATTTCACCAGTTGCGGCATCAAATTTTCCTGGCGCATGATATTTTACTTGGTCTTCTTCGGCTTTTTGTAAACCTTTCCCTTTGGTAGTAATGAGATGAAGGAATTTGGGTCCTTTTACTTTTTGCAAACGCTTTAATTCCTTGATAACCGTGAAAATATCATGCCCATCAATAGGTCCCGAATAATCAAAATTCAGGGATTTAATCATATTGTTATCCTTCGGGTTTTTGCCCTCTTTAACCGAAGTCAGATAGTTTTTCAACGCACCAACACTTGGGTCAATTCCGATAGCGTTATCATTTAAAATCACTAATAAATTAGCATCGGTAACACCAGCATGATTCAAACCTTCAAATGCCATTCCGCTTGCAATGGAAGCGTCGCCAATAACCGCAATATGTTGTTTGTTTTCACCTTTGAGTTGCGAAGCAATTGCCATTCCCAAGGCTGCCGAAATAGAGGTGGAAGAATGACCAACGCCAAAAGTATCATACACACTTTCACTGCGTTTTGGAAAACCCGATATGCCGCCAAGTTGACGATTGGTATTAAAAATAGTTTTTCTTTCGGTTAGAATTTTATGTCCATAAGCTTGATGTCCAACATCCCAAACCAGTAAATCTTCGGGTGTGTTAAAAACATAATGCAAGGCAATGGTCAATTCCACCACACCCAAACTGGCACCCAAATGGCCTTCTTTTACCGAGACAACATCAATAATAAAATCGCGCAGTTCTTTTGCCAATTGTGGCAATTGCTGCTCGTCCAATTTTCGCAAATCGGTTGGGTTATTGATGTGGGATAGAAGTGTGCTTTTCATGGTCTTAAAAAGCAAATTTACGGTATTAAAACGAGATTATTGTGCAGTAATTTTTATTGGAAGGCTATAAGAAACTTTAACTTTTTCACCATTTTGTTCTCCAGGAATCCATTTTGGAGAAGCTTTTAGAACTCTCATGGCTTCACTATCTATATCTTTATTAATTCCACGGAGAAGTTTTATATCTACCAAATTACCGTTAGTGTCGACTACAAATGAGAAAATTAGTTTTACGGTTATATCTTTACTTTCTTCGGGAACTTTAAAATTAGAATTAAAGTAGGTGTAAAAGTTTGACAGTCCACCTGGGTAAGTTGGTAGGACTTCAACTCGACTTGCTGGATAGATTTCGTCTTTTGTTCCCGCTCCTGGGTTAGGTTTTTGAGGAGCTACGGCTATATCTCCCATTATATCAGGGTATACAGTTTTAGTTATTTTGGTTTTCCCTTTGATTCCTTGGGTATCACATTTGGTTTTTGTAATACTGTCGTTTTGTGTCGTTTTCTTTGGCATTATTATACCTACAGTACTTTTCCCTTTTATGGAATCAACCACTTCAACACCATCAATTTTTTGTTTGTCACCATTGGAATTCTGACAACTAAAAAGAGTAGTTCCCATACTGATTAATAAGGCAAGCATAAACATTTTATGAAACTGAACTTGCGAAAACAAAACGTCACTTGGAATTTGAATAATAATCGAATCCAGCTGTTCATTTTTGAATCGGCCACAAACTTTTTTGCCTTGATTTTTTATAAAATACTCCTGAATTTCTGGCGCTTTCATATTGGTAAAATCAACAACGCTTTTTGCACAGCTGTTGCAAAATCTTCCTGTTTCGTCAGGCGTCATTTGGTTCCAGTCTTCGTGGCAAGGTTTAGGAACAGAGATTTTATAATTAGTTTTCATAAGCCAAAGAGTTTGTTCTCTAATTAAGAACGAAGATCCATACAAAATAGTATTTTTGCTTCATGGAAAACATTTTCACTGACGACTATTTTATGAAAAAAGCTTTGCAGGAAGCGGAAACCGCTTTTGAAAAAGGCGAAATTCCTGTTGGTGCCGTCATTGTCATCAATAATATTGTTATTGCCCGAAGTCATAATCTCACCGAAATGCTCAATGATGTAACGGCTCATGCCGAAATGCAAACCATTACTGCCGCTGCCAATTATTTAGGTGGAAAATATCTAAAAGATTGTACGCTTTATGTTACTTTGGAACCTTGCCAAATGTGTGCTGGCGCTTTGTATTGGAGCCAGATTTCAAAAATAGTTTTTGGTGCTTCCGATGAGCAACGCGGTTTTCAAGCATTAGGAACCAAACTGCATCCAAAAACAGAGGTAATTCGTGGTGTTATGGCTGAAGAAGCTTCGGAAATCATGAAGCGTTTTTTTGCTGAAAAGCGCAAATAATTTATAACTCAAAGCAATAAAACATTTTTTATTTCGTTACCTTTTTAACAAACATATAGCTACATGGAAAAAATAAAATCATCCGTTATCATTGGCATTGCCATCATTATTACAGCTTGGATTTTGGGAAGATCATTTCAAAACAGGAATGAAAATTTAGATGCTATTTCTGTTATTGGATTAGGAACGAAAGATTTTGTATCCGATGAAATTTTGTGGTCGGGGAGTTTTACAACCAATAGTTTGGATATAAAAACCGCTTATAACAAAATTGTTTCCGACCAAAAAATTGTTTCGGATTTTTTCATAGGAAAAGGATTCAAGCCGAATGAATTTAGTTTTGGAGCGGTGAATTTTCAAAAGAAATTTAGAGAAGTGCGAAGTGAAGGCGGTGATGGTCAGACTAGATATGAACAAGTTTTTGACGGTTATCAAGCCACACAAACGATTTCCTTTTCAGCAAAAAAGAATCCTGATTTGATGAAACGCATTGAAAGCGTATCGAGTAAAACTTCGGAATTGGTCAATTCTGGAATTGAACTTTCTTCCAATTCCATTCAGTATACCTATTCCAACCTTCCTAGTTTAAAGCAGAGTTTGATTGAAAAAGCAACAAAAGACGCTAGCGAACGCGCTAATAAAATTGTCAATACGGCGGAAGGAAGCATCGGAAAATTAAAAAATGCTAGCATGGGTGTTTTCCAAATTACGGGACAAGGCTCTACAGAAGATGACAGCTATGGTGGAATTAATGATACTTTTAGCAAAAATAAAACGGCAAGAATTACGGTTCGTTTGGAATACGAATTGGAATAAATTTCTAAATATTTAAAATAAAAAAACCGCCAATCTCACGAACGGCGGTTTTTTACTCTGAATTTATTTCAGAGTCATTTTAATCTTCAATTTCATTTCCTTGAGCATCAAAGAAACGGTATTCTAAGTACGTGTAAGCGTCACGCGGTATGATTTTCACCCATTTTTTATGTTCAAAAAACCATTTTGAACGTAATGATGGAAAACCTTTTTTAAGGTATGCTGCCACAAAAGGATGCACATTGAGTGTTACTTTTTTATGGTCTTTAATCATTTTTTCAAGAGAAAAGGCAATCTTATCTATAATTTGAATTGGAGCTTCAATTTCTCCATTTTCATTGTTAGGATCTTCTTCTCTTGTTTTAATGTTTACTTCTGGTCTTACACGTTGTCTTGTAATTTGAACTAATCCAAATTTACTTGGCGGTAAGATTTTGTGTTTTGCTTTGTCATCGCTCATTTCTTCTCTTAGGAAGTTGAACAAAACATTACGATTTTCTGAGTTTTGCAAATCGATAAAATCAATAACAATGATTCCGCCCATATCTCTCAAACGCAATTGTCTTGCGATTTCGGCAGCGGCTATCATGTTTACTTCCATGGCAGTATCTTCTTGGTTAGAAGCTTTGTTGGAACGGTTTCCGCTGTTCACGTCAATAACGTGTAAAGCTTCGGTGTGTTCTATAATCAAATAAGCTCCTTTGCTCATTGATACTGTTTTTCCAAATGATGTTTTGATCTGTCTCTCTATGTTATATTTCTCAAAAATTGGCGTGTCTTTGGATTGATAAAGCTTAACCATTGATTGTTTTGAAGGATCTATTTCGGCAATATAGTCTTTCGTTTCGTTGAACAACTCTACATCATCAATATAAATACCGGTAAAGGTATCATTGAAAACATCTCTTAATATGGAAGAAGCTCTGTTGACTTCTCCTAATATTTTGGAAGGATGATGTGCGGTTGGTAATTTTTTACACATTGCGGTCCATCTACTAAGTAGGTTCTGCAAGTCTTTTTCTAATTCGGCTGTGTTTTTGCCTTCGGCTACTGTTCTCACAATAACACCAAATCCTCTTGGTTTGATAGATTGTACAAGTTTCTTTAATCGTTCTTTTTCTCCTTTGATTTCTATTTTTTGTGAAACAGAAACTCTATCCGAGAAGGGAACTAAAACCACAAATCTTCCAGCCAAAGAAAGCTCAGAGCTTATTCTTGGACCTTTGGTTGATATGGGTTCTTTAACAACTTGTACTAATAAAGATTGATTCGCACTCAGAATATCTGCTACGGTTCCGTCTTTATTAATTTCTTTTTCAAACTGAAAGTTTTTTAGGGAGAAATCTTTTAGTTTACCTGCGCTTACAAGTTTTATGAATTTCAAATAGGAAGCTAAATTGGGACCTAAATCATGATAATGTAAAAAGGCATCTTTTTCGAAGCCTACATTTACAAAAGCAGCATTCAATCCCGCAACTGGTTTTCTGATTTTGGCGATAAAAATATCACCAACCTGAAAGTTGCTTTGTTCTTCTTCTTTGTGTAATTCAATTAGTTTTCCATCTTTTAATAAGGCAAAATCTACAGCATCAGGACTAGATCTAATGATTAGTTCTTTATTCATGTTGTAAATTATTATCCGAACTTTTGGCAATAGGCAATAGGCAAAAAGCGTATGGCTTACAGCTAATTGTAAGGATGGATTAAACATTTTTTAACAGGTGTTTTTTACCCGGCGAAGTTAGTTTTAGAGGCAATCTAAAAAATCCTAACTTCTAATTTCAATGAACGTTTGTAAAAAGAAAAAAGTAGTTAGAAACTACTTTTTCTTTTTATGACGGTTAGCTCTCGCTCTCTTCTTACGTTTGTGAGTCGCTACCTTATGTCTTTTTCTTTTTTTACCACTTGGCATACTTTGTAGTTTTTGTGTGATTAATAAATAAGTTTATACTGTTACTTCAGTATTTGTTTTTACTGCTTCAACGAACACTTTTGCTGGTTTGAATGCAGGTATATTGTGTGCTGGTATTTTAATTGTTGTATTTTTAGAGATGTTTCTTCCTGTTTTTTCAGCTCTAGTTTTGATGATAAAACTACCGAATCCTCTTAAGTAAACATTTTCTCCTGATTCTAATGAAGTTTTTACTTCCTCCATGAATGTTTCAACCACTGCTTGAACATCTCCTTTTTCAATTCCTTTTTTTTCTGAAATCATCGCTACGATATCTGCTTTCGTCATTTTCTTGCGTATTTATATTTATGAGTAATTTTTTGAGGTTGCAAATATATGAATTAAAAAAACAATATTTCAAGCATAATTCATTAAAATTTAATCACATAAACTTTTACTTTTGTTTACCAAAATTTTACTATGGATTTTTCTAATGTGCTGCTTAAATGGTATTTACAAAACAAACGTGATTTGCCATGGAGAAATACCCAAAATCCCTATCCCATTTGGCTTTCGGAAATCATACTTCAGCAGACACGAGTTGCGCAAGGTTTGCCGTATTTTTTAAAATTTATGGATGCTTTTCCAACTGTTTTTGATTTGGCAAAAGCCCATGAAGAAGACGTTTTGAAACTTTGGCAAGGTCTAGGTTATTATTCCAGAGCACGGAATCTTCACAAAACAGCACAACAGTTAGTTGCTGATTTCAATGGTGTTTTTCCCAATAATTACGAATCTTTATTACAATTAAAAGGTGTTGGAACCTATACCGCTGCTGCGATTGCTTCCTTTTCATACAATGAAGCTGTCCCAGTTGTTGATGGAAATGTGTTAAGGGTTTTGTCTAGATATTTTGATGTTGAAACCGATATTGCATCGGCTGGAGCCAAAAAAGAATTCACCGCTTTAGCCAATGAATTGTTACCTGCTGGAAAAGCCAATATTTTTAATCAGGCTATTATGGAATTTGGCGCTTTGCAATGTGTTCCTAAAAATCCGGATTGCAACAGTTGTGTTTTTAATGGAAGTTGTCTGGCTTTGCAAAAGAAAAAAGTGGAGCAACTTCCTGTAAATTTGAAGAAGTTAAAGGTTACCAAACGCTATTTTAATTACCTGGTTTTTTCGGATGAAAACAATCAAACGGTTATTCAAAAAAGAACCGCAAAAGGAATATGGCACAATCTTTATGAATTTCCATTAATTGAAACCGAAAATCCTGAAACTGATGAAGCCGTTTTGACATTAATTCGCAATCAAAAACAAATTTCAAATACGATTAATGAAATTGTTGCGTTTAATTCGGAACCCATTATTCATAAACTATCTCACCAGCATTTGAATATAAAATTTTGGCAAGTAAGCGTAAAAGGAAATATTACAAACGGAATAGATTGCGTTACTGCAAAGACATTTCCTTTTCCTATTGTGATTTTTAATTTTATTGAAAAAAATTGGGTTTAATTTTCAAAAAAAACGTAAATTTGGGGGAGTAAATTGGTATAAAATGAGCGGGACTTTGAATAAAGTGATGTTGATTGGCCACCTTGGTGAAGATGTAAAAATGCATTATTTCGAAGGAGGAAACTGTATTGGGCGCTTTTCTTTAGCTACAAACGAGATTTACATCAACAAACAAACCAACGAAAAAATCACTTCTACTGAATGGCATAATTTGGTTGTAAAAAACAAAGCTGCCGAAATTTGTGAAAAATATTTATCAAAAGGGGATAAGATTTATGTTGAAGGCAGAATAAAATCGCGCCAATGGCAAGCAGAAGATGGTACGCCAAAATACATTACTGAAATTCAAGTTACGGAATTCATATTTTTATCTACAAAAAAAGATGTTGATGGTATGAGAAGTTCTCCTGCATCGGATCAAAAACAAGAAACGCCAAACGCTGCATTACCAGAGAATGATTTGCCGTTTTAAAACTTTCAAAACAAAATTTAATGATTAATAAAAAAAACTGTTGTCTCTTTTTTGGCTTATTACTATTTGTTGTTAGCTGTAAAGACGATGTATTGCCAAAACCATCAAGTCAGTTGCGATTGGATTATCCTGAAGCTCAATATGCGGCATTTAGCAATCACTGTCCTTTTGAGTTTCAAATGAACAATGATGCGATTATAAAGGAAGATAAAAATTGTGGTTTCACGATTAATTATCCGAAAATGAAAGCTACGATTTACATTACTTATAAAACGGTGAATAATGACATTAATTCGTTGTTGCGTGACGCTCAAAAACTCACTTATGAGCATGTTATAAAAGCGGACGATATCATAGAACAACCGTATATTAATAGCGATAAAAAGGTGTATGGTATGTTTTATCAAGTTAGCGGCAATGCGGCTACCAATGCGCAATTTTATGCTACGGATAGTGTAAAACATTTTGTGACAGGTTCAGTATATTTTTATGCAAAACCCAACTTCGATTCGATTTTACCAGCGGAAAGTTTTATAAAAAATGACATGCAGCGCTTGTTGGAAACGATAAAATGGAAATAAAAAAGGTCCCGATTCAATCGGGACCTTTTTTACTTTTATATGAATTATAATTAAGCTTTGGTTTTCATTTGAGAAACTTTATACGTTTGTCCATCACCTGTAGATTCAACCGCTTTCGTTAATTTTTCTGGTGTTTGAATGGTAGCATCAAATTCTACAATAGCTTCTTTTTTATCAAAATCAACTGCGGCTTTTTGAACGCCATTCATTTCAGATAGTTTTTTCTCTATCGTTTTGGCACAACCAATGGCACAACTCATTCCTTCAATATGGAAGGTAGCCGTTTCTGGTTTTACAGCCGCTACAATTTCTTTTTTATCGGAAGCTGAGTCCGAAATTTGAGCATTTGCTAGGGAGCCACTTGGAGCTTCTTTACAACCTATGAAAAGCAAAGAAGTAAAAGCAAAGGATACTATAGATTTGGAAAAATTCATAATTAAGATTATTTAATGTGGTATTGTTTGACAAAAGTAGCGAAAAATAAAATCTATAAATCACAAAAAAATTACAAAATTTGCAATCTAAATTATTCCCATGAATTCAAAACAGTCAAAATGGATTTTGCTTATAGTGCTCGCGCTCATTTGGGGAAGCTCGTTTATCCTTATAAAAAAAGGGCTGGTTGGTTTAAATCCATTTCAATTGGGTTCTTTGCGAATCATTTTTTGCGCTGTTTTTCTTTTGCTAATTGGGTTTAAAAACTTGACGAAAATTCCGCAATTCCAATGGAAGTACATTGCAATAACAGCTTTGTTCGGAACCTTTCTTCCTGTGTATTTGTTTCCCATTGCTCAAACACAAATTAGTAGTTCGGTGAGTTCTATTCTTAACTCTTTAACGCCTTTGAACACGCTACTTATAAGCGTAGCTTTTTTTGGCTTAGGTTTTAAAAGAATTCAATTTTTCGGTGTTATCATTGGATTAATTGGAACTTCTGTTTTAATTTTGAATGGCAATACACATGGTGAAACGCACAATAACTATTATGCATTGCTGGTTATTATTGCGTCAATTTGTTATGCTATAAATATTAATTTAATCAAGAAATATTTATCCAATTTAACGCCTTTAACGATTACAACTGGGAATTTTTCGGTGATGCTTTTTCCAGCTTTAGCGATTTTGTTAAGTACCAATTTTACAGAAGCCGTGTATCATCAACAAACGCAACATGCGATGCTTTTCATAATGGTGTTGGCAGTTGTTGGAACTGGAATTGCCAATATTCTTTTCTTTAAATTAGTTCAAATGTCATCGCCCGTTTTTGCTTCTTCGGTAACGTATTTAATTCCGGTAGTGGCTTTCTTCTGGGGAATGGTTGATAATGAAATGCTCACGCCGATTCAATTTTTGGGTGCATTCATTATATTAATAGGAGTTTATTTGGCGAATAAGAAATAAAAAAGGCAACCATAAATGATTGCCTTTTATAAAATTCTATTCGTTTTTCTTATTGGAAATCGGTATCCAAAACGCCTTCGTTAACTTTCACATCCGTCATTTTGAAATCTAATTCAAATCCTTGATTGATGATCATTTCGAAAGGAACTTTAACTCCTTTAACAGCTTTATAATCTGTATAAGCAGTTGTTACAGTCATTTTCTTATCTCCTTTTTCAATAAGTTTTGATTCTAAAACTTTCAATCCTGAAGCTACATCATAATAAACTGTTGATTTTCCGTTTTTGATAATGTAAGCATCGCTACCATTAATTTGCTCAATTCCGTCTAAAACGATATCGGTTTTCTTAACCATCAACAACTCTTCAAAAGTGGTAAGAATAGCTTTTTTCTCAGCATATTCTTCTGGCGTTAATTCTTTTCTTACGCCTTGGTTAACACCATAACCACCTTTCTCATTAAGAACTTGTTTTGATAATTCGCCCATTCCTTCCATTTCAATGCTAAAGAAAGATTTCCCTTTTACATCTTTTTTAGAAGTGTATTTTAAGGGTGCCGGAGCTTGTGGGATTGTTGCAGAACCTGTAAAGAAAAGTGTTTTAACACCAGCAACTGCTTTGTCTCCGCCTATGGCTTTGATATAATTGTCTAAAACAGTTTTTACCGTTACTCCAGCTGGAGCTGGTTTTTTCATAGCCGGTTTTTCTGTCGGATTTCCGAATTTATCGAAATAAAACATTGGAATTTTTAGTTTTTCCAATCCAGCAATTACTTCCGAACCTTTTCCAGTAACAATAATTCTTAAGTTATCAGCAAGAAAATATTTATTGGCAACTCTCATAATATCCTCAGCAGTAACTGCATTAATATTTTTGATATAGTTCTCATAAAAATCGGCTGGTAAACCTTGAGTTTGTATGTTTAAAGCATAACGAGCAACAGTTTCAGGCTTTTCAACTTGCATTACAAATTTTCCAATGTAACCTGCTTTAACGTTATTCAATACTTCATCCGAAACTTTTTCTGTTCTAATTCTAGCTATTTCTTTAAGCGCTTCGACAACAGAACTGTCAGTAACCGCATTTCTTACTTGTGCATTCGCTTTAAATTTACTTGAAATGTATTTGTTGAACCCAATGCTAGAATAAGAACCATAAGTCCAACCGTGTTTTTCACGCAAATTCATATTCAAATATCCGTTGAAATCTCCTCCAAGAACTTGATTTGCTAAGATAATTGGGAACAAATCTGGATCGGATAATTTAGTATTTACCGTATTAACTATGGCAATTTCTGATTGAACCGCATTTGGCATATCCACAAAATTGATTTGTGTATATTGAACGTTAGTCGGATTAGAATAAGCTAAATTTGGAGCTGTTGCTTTAACCCATGGGCTAAAAAGTTTTTCAACTTCTTTCTTAACATCTTTCAATTTTACATCTCCAAGAACGACTAAGTAAGCATGTTCTGGAACAAAATAAGCCGCATAATTAGCTTTTACATCAGCAAGAGAAATATTTTTTATAACATCTTCTGTAAGATATTCTCCAGCTGGATGGTTTTTTCCATAAGCCAAAACATTTTCAACTCTACCTGCTACAGCAGTTACACTTTTCTCTTGTGTTTTTAAATTCTCAATTAATTTGTCTTTTTCCTTGTCAAATTCTTCTTGCGTAAAATTTGGATTTAAAGCACCATCTGCGACCAATTCTAATATTCTTTTTGAATATTTTGAAAGACCTGTTGCAAAGGCACCTTGTGATGAAAAATTAATTTCAGCTCCAAGAAAATCAACTTCTTCATTGTAAGCATCTTTAGAAATTTTAGTAGAGCCATTTCCTAACAAAGAAGCTAGTAAATCAGTAACCCCTTTTTTATCGCCTTCGGAGTAAGGAGCGTTATCAATTGTTAAACTGAAAGAAACTCTAGGAAGTTTGTGGTTCTCAACAACCAATACTTTCAAACCATTTGGCAAAGTAAAAGTTGTAGGTTTGTTGATATTGATTTTTGGTGATGGACCAGGTTTTGGTTGTGCTCTATCTTGTGCTTGCATAATTACAGTTAGAAACAAACTTGATAATAGTATTGCTATATTTTTTTTCATGTGTCGTAAATTTATTTGTTTTGTTCAGCCTGTTTACTATCGTGCGAGTCAGCTTTGTCTTTTGCTGGAAGGTAATCTAAAACTAATCTTTGATTTGGATTTAGATATTTTTTAGCTACATCTCTAATCTCTTCACGAGTTATAGAATGATACATTTCGATTTCTGTATTAATCAAATTCACATCACCATATAATAGGTAGTATGATGCTAAATTACCAGCAATTCCTTCAACATTAGAATTACCATCAACAAAAGTATTGTCGTATTGGTTTTGTAATTTTTGCAATTCTTTTTCAGAAATTAATTCTGTTTGTAAATTAACTATTTCAGCATCCACTTCTTTCATTAAATCGGCATTGGTAAAATCTCCTTGTGGTAAACCATACACAATGTAAGTTCCGTAATCTTCCTGACTTTGATTAAACGCTCCAATTTCTAAAGCCATTTTTTTATCGTCAACAATTTTTTTGTACAAACGAGAACTTTTTCCGTCGCTTAAAATGCTTGAAATAAAATCCAATACTCTAGCATCACGTGTTTTCATAGAAGGCGTTCTGTATGCCAAAATCATCATTTGTTTTTGAATATTTGGATCTTCAAAAGTGGCGTTGATTTGTTTCACAATTGGATCTTCTTCAAACGTTTGTCTAACAATAGCCGGTTTTTTACTGATTGAACCAAAGTATTGTTTGATCCATTCTTTAGTTTGAGCAGGATTATTAATATCTCCAGCTACAACTAAAACAGCATTGTTAGGAATGTAGAATTTTTTATTAAAAGCTTGAAATTCTTCCAATTTAGCGGCGTCTAAGTGATCCATAGAACCAATAGTTGTCCAACGGTATGGATGTTTGGTAAACATGTTTCTCTTAACTTCCTGGAAGATTTGTCCGTAAGGTCTATTATCGTAGCTCTTTCTTTTTTCTTCTTTAACTACTTCATTTTGCGTATCAACACCAATTTGATTGATAACTGGATGCATCATTCTTTCTGATTCCATCCACAAACCAAGTTGCAAACTATTAGAAGGGAAAACTTCATAATAATACGTTCTGTCATCGGTAGTGTTTGCATTGTTTACTCCACCATTGGATGAAACAATTTTAAACCATTCGCCACGCTTAATGTTTTCGGTTCCTTCAAATAAAAGGTGTTCAAAAAAGTGGGCAAAACCAGTTCTGTCTGGTTGTTCGTCTTTGGCACCAACATGATACATAACCGAAGTTATAACCACTGGCGCTGATGGATCATTGTGTAAAATTACATGCAATCCGTTATCCAGATCGTATTCCTCAAAAGCTACCTTTTGAGCAGAAGCAATTCCTCCCATCATAAGCATTGTACTTAAAGCAATTAATGATTTTTTCATAAAAAATTTCAATTTTCTAGTTGATTGTAAAGTTTGTATAACAAACCTAAAATTTGTTACATCAAAAGTACTTTTTTTATTGCTAATTTTTAATAATGTAACTCGCTGATTTTTAATAAATATTTTTTTTACTGTTAAGGTTGTACATATCATATATTGTTATATATTTGCAGACTTAAAAAAATTAATTAAACACATTTGTTATGTACGCAATCGTAGAGATAGCAGGGCAACAATTCAAAGTAAGCAAAGACTTAAAGGTTTATGTTCACCGTTTGACTAATGAAGAAGGTTCAAAAGTTTCTTTTGACAAAGTTCTTTTATTAGATGATAATGGAAATGTAACTTTAGGCGCCCCAGCTATAGAAGGTGCTTCAGTAGAAGCCAAAGTGTTATCACACTTAAAAGGAGACAAAGTAATCGTTTTCAAAAAGAAAAGAAGAAAAGGTTACAAAAAGAGAAACGGACACCGTCAATACTTAACTCAAATTCTTATTGAAGGAATTTCAGCGACAGGTGGAAAAAAAGCAGCAGCTCAAAAAGCAGAAAAAGCTCCGGCAGCAGCAACTGAAGAAGTAGAAGCTCCTAAAAAAGCTAAAGCTCCTAAAGCAGAAAAGACAGAGGAAGCAGCTCCTAAAAAAGCAGCTCCAAAAGCTAAAAAAGAAGATACACAAGAATAATAACAATATAAAAGGTATACGTCATGGCTCACAAGAAAGGTGTCGGTAGTTCCAAGAATGGTAGAGAATCAGAATCAAAACGTTTAGGCGTTAAGATTTATGGTGGTCAAGCTGCTATTGCTGGGAACATCATCGTAAGACAAAGAGGTTCAAAACACAACCCAGGTGAAAATGTTTACATGGGGAAAGATCATACTTTACATGCTAGAGTTGATGGAGTTGTTAAGTTCCAGAAAAAAGGAGATAATAAATCATTTGTTTCTATACTTCCGTTTGAAGCATAAGGATTAGTTTCTTTATAATATTAAAAAACCCGATTCATTTGAATCGGGTTTTTTGTTTTCAATATAATTGGCAAAATAAAAAACCCTCACATTGCTGCAAGGGTTTTTTTATAAAGAGATTCCTTTGTCGGAATGACAAATGGAAGATTAGTATCTGTAATACTCAGGTTTAAATGGACCTTTAACTTCAACACCAATGTAAGCAGCTTGGTCGTCACGTAAAACTTCCAATTCAACTCCTAATTTAGCTAAGTGTAAAGCAGCCACTTTTTCATCTAAATGTTTTGGTAACATATAAACGTCATTGTTGTAAGCAGCGCTGTTTTTCCATAATTCAATTTGAGCCAAAGTTTGGTTTGTAAAGGAGTTACTCATTACAAAACTTGGGTGACCTGTAGCACAACCTAAGTTTACCAAACGACCTTCAGCCAAAATGATGATGTCTTTTCCAGCGATAGTATATTTATCAACTTGTGGTTTGATTTCAATTTTAGACGCACCGTGGTTTTTGTTCAACCAAGCCATGTCAATTTCGTTATCAAAGTGTCCGATGTTACAAACAACAGTTTTGTCTTTCATTTTTTCGAAATGAGAACCTAAAACGATGTCTTTGTTTCCTGTAGTTGTGATGATGATATCAGCATTAGCAATTACAGTGTTTAATTTTTTAACTTCATAACCGTCCATTGCAGCTTGTAAAGCACAAATTGGGTCAATTTCAGTAACCGTTACAATAGAACCAGCACCTCTGAAAGAAGCAGCAGTTCCTTTTCCAACATCACCATATCCACAAACGATAACTCTTTTTCCAGCCAACATCAAGTCAGTTGCTCTACGAACAGCATCTACAGCCGATTCTTTACAACCGTATTTGTTATCAAATTTCGATTTAGTAACCGAGTCATTAATGTTGATGGCAGGCATTGGTAAAGTACCAGCTTTTACTCTTTCGTAAAGTCTGTGAACACCAGTTGTAGTTTCTTCAGATAATCCTTTGATTCCAGGAACCAATTCTGGGAAACGGTCAATAACCATATTGGTTAAATCGCCACCATCATCCAAAATCATATTTAATGGTTTTCTATCTTCACCAAAGAATAAAGTTTGCTCAATACACCAGTCAAATGATTCTTCATCAAGACCTTTCCAAGCATAAACTTGAATTCCAGCAGCAGCAATAGCAGCAGCAGCTTGATCTTGTGTAGAGAAAATGTTACAAGAAGACCAAGTAACTTCAGCACCAAGAGCAATTAAAGTTTCAATTAAAACCGCAGTTTGAATTGTCATGTGCAAACATCCTGCAATACGAGCACCTTTCAAAGGTTGTTCGTTTTTGTATTCTGCTCTAAGAGCCATTAAACCTGGCATTTCTGCTTCAGCCAATTCAATTTCTTTTCTTCCCCAAGCTGCAAGTGAAATATCTTTCACTTTAAAAGCTACATAAGGTAATGTTTGTGTACTCATCTATTATGTATATTTGTTTTTAATTTCGGTGCAAAATTACATAATAAGAAAGAATTAAAAAAGCGTTTTTTACTTTTTTATGATTTGTTTAGGTACTTAATTTTCTGAAATACAAACAGATAATTTAAATTACGAATGCCACTACTAAAAATCATAGCGTTAAACGATTACACGCAATTGTTGGTTTGGAAAATAACCGAAACCTTCGACGAACTTTTTCAAAGTGTCGCTTTGAAAGACGTCTCTTTGGCAAGAGTGGAAAGCATGAAAGCGGAAGGTCACCAAAAAGGATTTTTGAGCGTTAGAAGATTGCTAATGCAAGCGGGTTATTCCGATTTTGATTTGTGCTATGATGAATTTGGGAAGCCACATTTAAATGATGGAAAGCATATTTCCATTTCACATTCGCATGATTTTTCGGTTATTGTTTTGAGCGATGTAAATATTGGCGCCGATTTAGAAATCCTAAAAGACAAAACGCTAAAACTCGCACCACGATTCATGGATGTTTCGCATTTGAAAAATCTAAGTCCAGAAGACGAATTGATAAAAGCAACCGTCGTTTGGGGAATTAAGGAAGCGGTTTTCAAAATTAAAAACGAAATCGGTATCAGTTTTAAAGACCACATTTTTGAAAATGATTTCAGGATAGCTAATAAAAAATGCACCGTCGAATTACGCTTTAATAATAAAATCGAACGCTTTGATATCGTTTTTGACTTTATAGAAAACTATGTTTTTGTTTGTGCTTTTGAGAAGAAATAAAAATGAAAATCTACCAAGAAATACTTAATTCGAAACAGCAAAACCAAAAACTACTTGCCATTCTTCTTGATCCCGACAAGTTGGATTTGAGTTCGATTGACAAGCTGATTTCAAAAATAAATCAATCACCTGCGACACATATTTTCGTTGGAGGAAGTTCCTTTGAAGGGAATCATTTGGATGAAATTATTATCCGATTAAAATCTGAAATCCAATTACCAATCTTACTTTTTCCTGGAAATCCTTCGCAAATTTCAGCTCAAGCTGATGGAATTTTGTTTCTCCAATTACTCTCGGGAAGAAATCCAGATTATTTGGTTGAACACCAAATCAATGCCGTCCCAATTTTAGAAAAAACCAATTTGGAAATCATTTCTACAGGTTATATTTTGATAGAAAGTGGCGCTGAAACTGCCGTTGAACGCGTAAGTCAAACGAAACCGTTGCCTAAAAGCAACATCGATTATATCGCTCAAACAGCAAAAGCGGGCGAGTTAATCGGAAATAAATTAATTTATCTCGAAGCGGGAAGTGGCGCTCAAAATGCGGTTTCGTTGGAAATTATAAAAAACGTTTCAAACAGAATTTCAGTTCCGTTGATTGTTGGTGGAGGCATTCGCTCGAAAAAGCAAATCGATGAAGCACATTCCGCTGGTGCCGATTTGGTCGTAATTGGAACAGCATTTGAAAATGACTTAAACTTTTTTGACTAATGTTTGATTTTATTTTTGAACAATACAAAAACTATCCAACACACGAAATTGTCTTGGAATTAACCGCAATTATCTTTGGATTATTGAGTGTTTGGTATGCCAAAAAAGACGACATTTGGGTCTTTCCAACAGGATTAATCAACACCATCATTTATTCCTATTTACTTTGGAAATGGTCACTACTTGGCGACATGATGATTAACATGTATTATGTTGTGATGAGCATTTATGGCTGGTATCATTGGACTCGAAAAAAAGGGGATATAGAAGAATTTCCAATTTCCAGAATGACAGCCTCCGAAAAGAAGTGGGGAATCATTATTTTTATATTAACCATCCTATTTGTTATTGTCGTTTACACTTTTTTTGATAAATTTACCCATTGGACTTCTTACGTCGATACACTCGTTACAGGGATTTTCTTTGTTGGAATGTGGTTGATGGCAAAAAGGAAAATCGAGAATTGGATTTTATGGATTATCGGCGATATTATTTCAATTCCAATGTATTTTTATAAAGGATATTCCTTTACGAGTATTCAATATTTTATTTTTACAATTATTGCCATTTATGGCTATTTAGAATGGAAGAAAACATTACAACAAAAAATCAATTAGCAACTAAATACGGTCTAACGGAAGCCGACTTTGAGCAAATCAAAGCGCATGGTGTTTCTTTGGATAAAATTGAAGGGGAATTGTTTTTGTTTCAATCGGGAATTCCAATGATTTGTTTAGATAAACCGGCAACGGTGCATGATGGAATTGTAAAACTAACACCTGATGAATTTCGAGATTTCGCGGCATTTTTCGACAAAAAGAAATCCAATTTAAAACTCAAAAAGTTTGTGCCGGCTTCGGGAGCAGCAAGTAGAATGTTCAAGTTTTTAAACGAATTCCTAATGGAATTTGACCAAGAAAATGAAACCATAAATGCCTATATCAACAGGAAGAAAGACAAAAATCTCCCCATTTTTTTAGCTGGAATTGAGAAATTCCCGTTTTATAAAGAAGTGAAATCTAAAGTCAAACAACATGTGCCTGATTATTATTCATTGGAAGGTCATGAAAAAAGCTACCATTTTATAAAATTAATGCTGGATCCCAATCATTTTGATTTTGCAAACAAACCAAAAGGCGTATTGAATTTCCATAAATATCCAACCCATATTGCAACTCCTGTAGAAGAACATTTGAATGAATGTGCTTTTTATGCGTCTTCAAATGCTACTTCGCATTTGCATTTTACGGTTTCTGAAAATCATGAAAAATTATTCAAAAAGATTATTGATGAAGTAAAGAAAAAAGTAGAAAACAAATCAGAAACGACACTTCATATTAGCTATTCGTATCAAAATAAAAGCAGTGACACCATTGCTGTTAGCATGAATAATAAGCCTTTTCGAAATGAAGACGGACAATTACTTTTTCGCCCTGGCGGACATGGAGCACTGATTCATAATTTAAATACGCTTGATGCCGATGTCATTTTTATCAAAAATATTGACAACGTCATTCAGAATCATATCGAAGAAACCACTTTGTATAAAAAGGGATTAGCCGGAATTTTATTGAATTTGCAACAAGAAATTTTTAGAATTTTAAGAGATATTGACAACAATAAAGTGGATGAAACACAAATAGATTCGATTGTCAATTTTATGGAAAAGAAGTTGAATATTGATGTTGTAGATAATTTCTACGAATATGATTTGAACCACAAAATTGACTTTATAAAAAATAAATTAAATCGACCAATTAGAGTTTGTGGGATGGTAAAAAATGAAGGGGAACCTGGCGGCGGTCCTTTTTGGATAAGAAGTGCCAAAGGAAACTTTTCATTGCAAATAGTTGAAACTTCTCAAGTTGATATTAACAATGCGGAACAAGCCGAAATTTTGGCAAAAGCAACTCATTTTAACCCAGTAGATTTGGTTTGTGGAATTAAAAATTATCAGGGAGAAAAATTCGATTTAATTGAATTTATCGATAACAGTACAGGCTTTATTGTGTACAAAAATACCAAAGGGAAAGAACTGAAAGGCTATGAATTGCCTGGGCTTTGGAATGGCGCTATGGCAAAATGGACAACCATTTTTGTAGAAGTTCCATTGGTTACTTTTAATCCCGTAAAAACGGTTAATGACTTACTAAAACCGGCGCATCAACCTCAGTAATGGAAGCAGAAAAAATCCTTTCGGAATTGAGTTTTAAAGCTGTCAGAAGTTCGGGCGCTGGCGGACAAAACGTCAACAAAGTTTCTTCTAAAGTAGTTTTGACTTTCGATTTGAACGCTTCAAAAGCATTGTCTGAGGAAGAAAAAGAACTGCTTTTATCAAAACTTACTTCCCGATTAACTTCCGAAGCTATTTTGATTTTAAATTGCGATGAAGACCGAAGTCAACTCAAAAATAAAGCTATTATTACCAAACGATTTTTAGAATTGATTGAAAAAGGATTGAAAGTTCCAAAGAAAAGAAAGGCTACAAAAATCCCAAAATCGGTTATTGAAAAACGATTGAAAGATAAATCTACAACATCCGAAATCAAGGAAAATCGCAAGAAACCGAAATTATAGTATTAAGTATCAAGACGTAAGTATTAAGACAAATAAAAATCTTAATACTTGATACTAACATCTTAATACTTTATCTATCTTTGCCCTGTCTCAAAAGGGGTGCTCTAAATAACGAGCTGAGATTATACCCAATGAACTTAGAACAGGTAATGCTGTTTAAGGAAAAGTGACAAACCAGAGTGCACGTATACTTTGTCACAGGAAACAAACATTTTTTTTAACCAAGAATAATTACCTCTTTTTATTCGTAACATTTTTACGAATGGAAATTATTAAAAAAAGTACGAAGTACGAAGTACGAAGTACGAAGACAAAGAAAGTAGTTTTCTCTGTTTGCTTTTCTCTATTAACTTTTCTCTTATTTTCACAAGAGAAACCCAAGGACACAACCAAAGTCAACCAAATAGATGAAGTTTTGGTTTCTGCTGTCCGAGCTGGTAAAAAAAATCCGGTAACGTTTACCAATCTGACCAAAGAAGAAATCGCGCCGAGAAATCTTGGTCAGGACATTCCAATTTTATTAAACTATTTGCCTTCCGTTGTAACAACAACAGATGCCGGAAACGGCGTTGGCTACACTTACATGCGTGTTCGTGGTGCCGATGGCTCGAGAATTAATGTAACGCTCAATGGAGTTCCGTTTAATGACAGCGAAAGTCAGGGAACTTACTTTGTGGATTTGCCCGATTTTGCCAGCTCATTGGAAAGCATTCAATTGCAGCGCGGTGTTGGAACTTCAACAAACGGAGCAGGAGCTTTTGGCGCGAGTTTAAACATGGAAACCAAATCATTTCAGGAAAAACCGCATGCCGAATTTTCGAATTCCGGAGGAAGTTTTGGAACCAGAAAACACACATTTGCTTTCGGAACAGGACTGAATGATAATTTTGAAATGAATGCCAGAATTTCACAAATAGCTTCCGATGGTTATATTGACAGAGCCTCTACCAAGATGTTTGGTTATTTTTTCAATGCCAATTACGTTACCAAATCGACACAGATTAAAGCAATCCTATTTGGCGGAACAGAAAAAACATATCAATCCTGGAACGGACTCGAGGATCCGTATTTATTAGAACATCACAGAACGTTCAATTCGGCCGGAATGTATTTTGATGAAAATGGTAACGTCAAATTCTATGACAATGAAACCGATAATTATTGGCAGCATCATTTTCAATTGCATTGGTCCGAAAAATGGACTCAAAAATGGACATCAAATATTGCGCTTCACTATACTTTAGGAAAAGGATATTACGAGCAATACCGTGAAGATGCCACTTTAGCAGATTATAATTTGCCCGATTTTCAAGGGAATTCGGTTTCGGATTTAGTCAGACAAAAATGGTTGGATAACGACTTTTTCGGGACAACATTCTCTTTGAATTACAAAACCAACAAAACCGATATTCTTTTTGGTGGCGCTGTCAACCGATATTTAGGAAAACATTTTGGAACCGTAAAATGGACGCAGTTTTATGTTCCAGGTTCCAATCGTTATTATGACAATTACGGAAACAAAGACGACGTGAATTTCTACGCCAAAGCATCGCAAACATTCGGGAAAATAAATTTCTTTGCCGACATGCAATACCGTATGGTTTTTTACAAAGCAGCCAGTGAAGTTTTTGGAAATATTGATGACACGTTTCGATTTTTCAATCCTAAAGTTGGCGCGAATTATCAATTAAATTCCAAAAATGCGATATATGCCTATGCAGGAATTGCCAATAAAGAGCCAAGACGAGATGATTATGAAAACGGAAGCGTTAAACCAGAGCGTTTATTTGATTATGAATTGGGTTGGAAATACAATTCGGAAAAAGTAACGCTAAACGCGAATGCTTTCTATATGCAATACAAAGATCAATTGGTTTTAACAGGCGCATTGAATGATGTTGGTTCTCCTATTTTTACCAATAGCGGTAACAGTTTCCGTTATGGAATTGAATTGGAATCGGTAATCAAAGTAATCAATAAACTGACTTTTCAGCCCAATCTTACTTTGAGTCAGAATAAGAATAAAGATTTCTATTTTCAGAGAGATGGCGTTTTACAGAACTTGGGAAATACTAACATTGCGTTTTCTCCAGATATTGTTTTTGGAAACGCGACCACCTATTCGCCTATAAAAAATCTGAATCTTACTTTGCTGAATAAGTTCGTCGGGAAGCAATTCATGGGAAATATTGACTCGGAAACATCCGTTTTGAAAGCCTACAATGTTCACGATTTGAATGTGACTTATTTGTGGAATATCAATAAAGGAATAAAATCGATTCTCTTTTCGGGATTGGTAAACAACATCTTTGATTACAAATACGAATCGAATGGTTATTTCTATACGTATGATGATGATTTTTCAACGCCGGGAGTTACAACAACTATTGAAGGAGCGGGTTATTATCCGCAAGCCGGAATTAATTTTTTAGCAGGAGCAACGCTCAAATTTTAAAATATAAAAAGCCCTTTTCAAACGAAAAGGGCTTTTTATTAATTGGTCACATATAAATAACCGTTACTCATCTGTACGCGATAAGGTTTCATTTGATATTGTTGTCCCAGACTTTGCCCAGAATACAAGCTGTATGGATTCTCAGCAATATCACAGTTGCATTTTGCCTCAATCCCATTTATAGTCATTGGAGAGGAACATGTGCTATATAGCTGATTTGGGCAAGCTAAATCATAAGCCGCATAACTATTCCCGGTATTAAAAATCACGATTCCGCGAATACCTTGGGAATATTCTACAACATGATTGCTCGCAAATTGCAAATTGCTATATTGAGGCAAACTCAAATTGATTTGTAAATTAACCTGATAGTTTGGAAGATTGGGATTTTTATAATTAACACTTCCACCATCACAGCCAAAGAGTAAAGGGAAGAATGCCAACAGAATTAAAATCTTTTTACTCATGCGTAATTGTTTGTTTTTTTGGAATTCGTGAATCTCCGATTTCATATTAAAATTATTTGAAATACATAGCGAAACAAATTTAATTTAATTAACTTTGACATGCGTTAAAAAAACGCCAAGAATTTTGAAATAACATTAAAATAGTATCTTTGCAAAAAGAAATCCCGTTCCGATGGGATTTTTTCTATTTATATAAAAGAGGGAAATAATGAGTACAGTATCGTATTACACAGCAGAAGGATTAAAAAAACTTAGAGAAGAATTAGATCATATGAAAAGCGTGATGCGTCCAAAAGCATCACAAGATATAGCAGATGCAAGAGATAAAGGCGACTTGTCTGAAAATGCAGAATATGATGCAGCCAAAGAAGCGCAAGGGATGTTGGAAATGAGAATTGCCAAATTGGAAGAAATTCATTCTAACGCAAGATTGATTGACGAATCGCAATTGGATGTTTCTAAAGCATTGGTTTTGTCGAATGTGAAAATCAAGAATCAATCGAATGGTATGGAAATGAAATACACTTTGGTTGCTGAAAGCGAAGCCGATTTAAAAACCGGAAAAATTTCTGTAAGCTCTCCAATTGGAAGAGGTTTATTAGGCAAAAGAGTTGGTGAAATAGCAGAAATAAGTGTGCCAAATGGTAAGTTGAATTTTGAGATTTTAGAAATTTCAAGAGACTAATCATGAGCTCTATTTTCACCAAAATAATCAACGGAGAAATTCCCTGTTACAAAATTACCGAAGACGAAAACTACCTGGCGTTTTTGGATGTAAATCCCAATGCAAAAGGTCATACGCTTTGTATTCCAAAACAAGAAATCAACAAAATTTTTGATATGGATGAAACCTTGTATTTAGGTTTGATGCAATTCTCAAGAAAAGTTGCTATTGCATTGGAAAAAACGGTGCCTTGTAAAAGAGTTGGCATTGCGGTTATAGGTCTTGAAGTTCCTCATGCTCATGTGCATTTGATTCCGTTAAACGAAATGGACGAGATGCGATTTCAAAATAAAGTTTCCTTATCTAAAGAGGAATTTGAAGCTTTAGCGAAAGCAATTCAAAATAATTTATAAAAATAAAATCCCTGAGCAATAAGGATTTTTTTATGTCTTCTTAAAAGAAACCTGCATCGTAGTTCCTTTTCCAACTTCCGATTGTAGCACTTTTATTTTTCCTTTGTGGTATTCTTCCACTATCCTTTTGGTGAGTGATAAACCCAATCCCCAACCTCTTTTTTTGGTGGTAAAGCCGGGCTCGAAAACATTTTTAAATCGTTTTTTAGGAATTCCCATGCCGTTATCCGTCACATTGATATTGACAAATTTATCATCATTTTCAATAACCACCGAGATTTTCCCTCTGCCTTTCATAGCATCGATGGCATTTTTCACTAGATTTTCTATCGTCCAACTGTGAAGCACTGGGTTGATTGAAATCATGATTGGAAAATTCGGTCCTTGAAAAGAAAATTCCACTTGTTTTGAAAACCTTGATTTTAAATACTCAAATGACTGTTCGGTTTCTTCGACAATATTTTTCATTTCCAAAACGGGTTCAGAGCCAATTTTTGAGAATCTATCGGTTATAGTTTGCAATCGATTGATGTCTTTTTCAATTTCGGTAATCGTGGTTTCATCCACATTATCGGCTTTCATGATTTCGAGCCAACCAATTAATGAGGACAAGGGCGTGCCAATTTGATGCGCCGTTTCTTTCGCCATTCCTGCCCAAAGTTTGTTTTGGGTCGCCATTTTGGTGCTTGTGTAATAGTTGTAAACTACGGCGCCAAACAATAAAATAATCAATAATAAGGCAACGGGATAATATTTTAATTTGTTGAGTAAAGAAGAATCTCCGTAATATAATTTGTGGATGTTATTATCTGAAATTTCCATAATGATAGGATCATTTTGATTTTTCAATTTTTGCAGATAAGCCGTCAATAAGGTTTTGTTTTTTTCGATATCCTCATCAATGTTGAGCGTATTAATTATGGAATCTTTTTGAGTAACAATGATAGGAATAGAAGCTGTTTGCATGATTTGGAACGGCAGTTCTACATCGGCATTTGGGTCGGCACTATTCATCTTTTTTTGTGCCAATGCCCAATTTTGCATTTTTACACGCTCTTCATTTTTAAAAATTTGAAAGAAAGTATAGGTATTCCAAAGAATCAAAATCACGATGACAAACGAGGCCATAATGATAATCCAACGCGTGAGATTTCTTCTTTCGGAAAATTGCATCTTTAATTTTTTATAAATATAGAGAAAAGTTGTAAAATTTTGTAAAAACCATTCTAATAGTATTTTTAAAGGTGTTACTTTTGTGTGAAATCAAAAGTAAATTATGATTAGTATTGAACCCAAAGAACTATCTCCAGCAAAATTGCAAGCGTATCTTCAAAGCGCTGTAGCTCCCAGACCCATTGCTTTTGCTAGTACTGTTGATGAAAATGGGAAGCCCAATTTATCGCCATTTAGTTTTTTCAATGTGTTCAGTTCCAATCCGCCAATTTTGGTTTTTTCGCCTGCGCGAAGAGTTCGAAACAATACCATAAAACATACGCTTATCAACTGCGAAGCCACTAAGCAAGTCGTGATTAATGTCGTCAATTATGACATTGTACAACAAGCTTCCTTATCAAGTACGGAATATGCAGATGGCGTGAATGAGTTTCTAAAATCGGGATTGACCATGTTGCCTTCGGATATGGTGAAACCGTATCGCGTTGGAGAAAGTCCGGTGCAATTTGAATGCAAAGTCAATGAAATTATTGCTTTAGGAAATGATGGTGGTGCGGGAAATTTAATTATCTGTGAAGTGCTTAAAATCCATATCAAAGAGGAGATATTAGATAAAGACGGAATGATTGATCAATATAAAATTGATTTGGTTTCCCGATTGGGTGGAAATTGGTATTCTCGCTCTAATCAAGGACTGTTTGAAGTCGAAAAACCTTTGACGACACTTGGAGTTGGTGTGGACGCTATCCCCGATTTTATTAAGAAAAGCACCGTTTTTGACGGGAATGATTTAGGTAAATTAGGAAATGTAGAAGCGTTGCCAACAGAAGAAGAAATTACTATATTTGTAAAACAAAATTTTGCTGTTAAAGGAGTTTTAAGTTCGGATGATGAAATGAAAATTCACTTAAAAGCAAAAGAATATTTAAATAATAATGAAGTGCTTTCGGCTTGGAAAGTACTATTAGCAAAACGATAATTATGGAAGTAGTAGGGAAAATTAAAATGGTTGACACCACAAAAGAAGTGGGAACCTCAGGATTTAAAAAAAGAGATGTTGTTGTTACAACAGATGAGCAATATCCACAACACATTTTGGTGCAATTTGTCCAAGATAAATGTGATTTATTGAATAATTATCAAGTTGGAGATGCGGTAAAAATTGACATCAATTTGAGAGGAAGAGAATGGACCAATCCACAAGGAGAAATGGTTTATTTTAACACCATTCAAGGATGGAGAATTGGAAAAGTACAAGCTGAAACGGCTGCTGCTCCAGTGGCACCAATGCCAGTAGCAGAAGCTTTTGCTCCAGCAACCGATTTTAAAGAAGAAGATCACGACGACTTACCTTTCTAATCTATAAAGAATACTAAACTTTTTAGTTTAAAATTATCAAACCTATGCCATACACTTTTCCGATTTGAGGATAAAGTAGCGCATGGGTTTTTGTTTTTGCCAAAATTTATTCATCAATCTGAATTGCAGCCATGTATTTTGTCTCAGAAAAAGTAGCATTCCCGCCTGTTGAAGAAGCTTCCTATGAAGGTGTTTTGGCTATTGGTGGCGATTTGTCTGTGGAGCGTTTAATTTTGGCTTACGATAGCGGCATATTTCCATGGTATAATGCCGATGAACCCATCCTTTGGTGGGCGCCATCGGAACGAATGGTCGTCTATCCGGAAACTTATAAGGTTTCAAAAAGCATGAGAAATATTTTGAATAGAAATAATTTCACCATTACTCACAATCAAAATTTCAAGGAGGTTATTACCCATTGCCAGCAAGTGGAACGAAAAGACCAGGATGGAACATGGATATCCACGGAAATTATTGAAGCTTACACCAAACTTCATGAATTAGGTATTGCAAAGTCAATAGAAGTGTGGCAAGATAACCAGTTAGTCGGCGGATTGTATGGTATTGATTTGGGACATATCTTTTGTGGTGAAAGTATGTTTTCGAGCGTTCCCAATGCGAGCAAAGTTGCTTTTGTGACTTTGGTTAAAAAGTTAAAAGAAAACAACTACAAACTTTTGGACTGCCAGGTTCACAACGACCACTTGGAAAGTTTGGGCGCTTTTGAAATTTCCCGAGAAAGTTTTATGCGGATTTTGAAAAGTTAGTTTCTCTTCCAACAATCTTCAACATGATCATTGACCATTCCTGTTGCCTGCATGTGCGCATAAACAACGGTGGTCCCCACAAATTTAAAGCCTCGTTTTTTCAAATCTTTACTGATGGTATCCGAAAGTGGAGTGGAAGCGGGAACATCTCCCATCTTTTTTATATTGTTATGAATGGGTTTTCCGCCAGTGAAATTCCATATGTATTTGGAAAAACTACCAAACTCTTCCTGCACTTTTATAAAAGCAATCGCATTGGCAATGGTACCTCTTATCTTTAATTGATTTCTAACGATACCTGCATCCTGAAGTAATTCTTGGACTTTTTCTTCGCCAAACTGCGCTACTTTTTTATAATCAAATTGAGCAAATGCGTTGCGAAAATTATCTCTTTTTTTGAGAATCATATGCCAACTCAATCCCGCTTGAAATGTTTCAAGCACCAAAAATTCGAATAATTTATCGTCTTCATAAACGGGATTTCCCCATTCGTTATCGTGATAATCTCGGTATAAATCGTCTTTTTCGCACCAAGCGCAACGTGTTTTATTTTCCATCTTTAGCGATATATTTATCAATTACATTATGTCCAAAATAAATTAGAGGAGTCATTAAAACAGCAATTGCCAGCTTCACGGAATAACCCGTCATTGCAGAAAGGAAAAAGGTTTTGGCATCCATAATACCTGGCAACCAAAATGCAATTCCCAACACTATAAAACTGTCAAATAATTGTGAAATTACTGTGGAACCAGTACTTCGCAACCAAAGCATTTTGTGTCCTGTTTTTCTTTTAAAAAAATGAAAAATACTAACGTCAATTATTTGTGAAACTAAAAAGGCTGTAATGCTTCCCACAATAATCAATTGGCTTTGGCCAAAAACTGCATTGAATTGGGATGTCGAAACCGTACTAATTCCTGTGGATGGAATTTTCATTGCAAAAAATAAAACAATAAAAGTATAGGCAATTAATGAAGCGGTGATTATGGAAAGTTTCCGAACGCCTTTCTCACCAAAATACTCGTTGATTAAATCGGTGGTTACAAATACAATCGGCCATGGTAAAATTCCAATGCTCATTACGGCTGGTCCAACGTCAATCAGCTTTCCGCCAATTAATTCGGCTACGACCGCATTGGTTATAAATATTCCCGCAAGAATTACATAAACGGTATTTTTTCTGGATGTGAACATAACGACTTCTTTTAGTGGCAAAGAAATCAAATGTACTTTTTTTTAAGGAAAATAAAAAACGGCATTTCAATTAGAAATGCCGTTTAAGTATGTTGAATTAATAATTTTAATTCGGAAATATTATCCTAATGCTGCTCTTTTGAAACCTGTTACAGTTAAATTAGCATCAACAGATTTTACATAGCTAGCAACATTCATGCTGCTATCTTTGATGTAATCTTGATTTACCAAAGTGTTGTCTTTGTAAAAACGTTGAATTTTTCCTTTAGAAATGTTTTCCAACATTGCTTCTGGTTTTCCTTCTTGACGTAACAAATCTTTAGCGATTTCAATTTCTTTTTCAATAGTTTCAGCATCAACACCAGCTTCGTTTAAAGCGATTGGGTTCATTGCTGCAGCTTGCATAGCAACGTTTCTTGCAGCTTCGTCAGCACCTGCAACATTTGCAGATAAAGCAACTAAAGTAGCAATTTTGTTTCCAGAGTGGATGTAAGACCCAACAAAAGCACCTTCTAATCTTTCGAAAGTTCTGATTTCAAGTTTTTCTCCAATAACTCCTGTTTGCTCAATTAATTTTTCAGCAACAGTAATTCCATTGAAATTTGCAGCTAAAAATTCTTCTTTAGTTTGGAAGTTCAAAGCTAAATTAGCCATTTCAGTAGCCATTTTAACGAAGTTTTCATTCATACCAACGAAGTCAGTTTCGCAATTTAATGTAATTACGACACCAGCTGTTTTATCAGCATTAACGATAGCAATTGCAGCACCTTCTGTAGATTCTCTATCAGAACGGTTAGCAGCTACTTTTTGTCCTTTTTTACGAAGGTTTTCGATCGCTAAATCAAAATCTCCATCCGATTCAACAAGTGCTTTCTTGCAGTCCATCATTCCTGCACCTGTGATAGTTCTTAATTTATTTACGTCTGCAGCAGTAATTGTTGCCATTTTTTCCATTTTTTTTAAAGTTTAAAAAATTAAGTCGTTTTGTTGAGAATGCATACCAAAGTAAACACGCATCATCAAAACGACTTATATAAATAGTGTTTACTCTTCTGTTTTAGTTTCTTCTGCTTCTGGAGCGGCAGCTTCTGCTACTACTTCTTCTACAGTTTCAACAACTGGTTCAACAACAGCTTCTGGAGCAGTTGCTTCTTCAGTAACTTCTTCTTCAGCAACTTCTTCAGAAACACCATCAGCATTTCTATTTGCCAAACCGTCAACGATTGCAGCAGTTACTAAAGTTAAAATTTTATCGATTGATTTAGAAGCATCATCATTTGCAGGAATTACATACTCAACCTCTCTTGGGTCAGAATTTGTATCTACCATTGCAAAAACTGGAATGTTTAATTTTTGAGCTTCTTTTATTGCGATGTGTTCTGCTTTGATATCCACTACGAACAATGCTGCAGGTAGTCTAGACATATCCGCGATTGAACCTAAGTTTTTCTCTAATTTAGCACGAAGACGATCTACTTGAAGACGTTCTTTTTTTGACAAAGTCATGAAAGTTCCGTCTTTCTTCATTTTATCAATAGTAGCCATTTTTTTAACAGCTTTACGGATAGTAACGAAGTTGGTAAGCATTCCACCAGGCCATCTTTCTGTAATGTATGGCATGTTGCAAGCTGCTGCTTTATCAGCAACGATATCTTTTGCTTGTTTTTTGGTAGCTACGAATAGTATTTTTCTACCTGATGCTGCAATTTTTCTCAAAGCTTCGTTAGCTTCTTCAATTTTTGCTGCAGTTTTATATAGATTGATAATGTGAATACCATTACGTTCCATATAAATGTATGGAGCCATATTTGGATCCCATTTTCTAGTCATGTGTCCGAAGTGAACACCTGCTTCTAGTAATTCTTTTACTTCTACTTTGTTTGACATTTTTTCTTAGTTTACGTTCTGTTGATTAGCAATGATTAAGTAGCGATTTTTATCTGGTCTTAACCATTTAGATGCTAAACTAATTTCCCGACGCATCGGGACAACAACAACATTGTTTTTAAAATTTATAATCAATAAGTCTTGCACGAATTGCACAAGACAGGTACTATTAACGTTTAGAGAATTGGAATCTCTTACGAGCTTTCTTCTGACCGAATTTTTTACGTTCAACCATTCTTGGATCTCTTGTTAATAAACCTTCTGGTTTAAGTATAGCTCTGTTTCCTTCACCAACTTCACACATTACTCTAGCCAAAGCCATACGAACAGCTTCTGCTTGACCTGTTGAACCACCTCCGTAAACATTAACTTTTACATCATAGTTTGTTGCATTTTCTGTCATAGACATTGGTTGCAATACTTTGTACTGTAAAGTTGCTGTTGGGAAATACGTAGCGAATGCTTTTTTGTTAACAGTGATTACTCCTGTTCCTTCTGAAACATAAACACGTGCAACAGCACATTTTCTTCTTCCGATTTTGTGAATTGCTCCCATTACTTAAGATCGTTTAGGTTAACTGTTTTAGGTTTTTGCGCACCTTGTTTGTGCTCAGATCCTACAACAACATTTAGATTTCTGAAAAGTTCAGCTCCTAATTTGTTTTTAGGTAACATACCTTTCACTGCTTTTTCAATTAGCAAAGCAGGGTTTTTTGATTGCAAAACTTTTGCCGTCAAACTTCTTTGTCCTCCTGGGTAACCTGTGTGACGAATGTATGTCTTCTCGTCCATTTTGTTACCTGTAAGGTTAATTTTCTCTGAGTTGATAACAATTACGTTATCTCCGCAGTCGACGTGAGGTGTATAACTTGGCTTGTACTTACCTCTCAAAATCATAGCGACTTTTGAAGCAAGACGACCTAAGTTATGACCATCAGCATCTACAATGATCCACTCTTTTGTAACAGTGGCTTTGCTTGCAGATTGTGTCTTGTAGCTTAATGCGTCCATAATATTTTTTTAATTAAACATTCCATCCCAAATAAAGGGGTTGCAAAAGTACAATTATTTCTTTTAAAAGCAAATACCTAAATAAAAATTCTTTTCTAGTTGTTTTTTAGAGGTTTATAAATTTTGAATTACAACTGATTTTATCACTATTTACGGTTTAAATCAGTCAGTTCAGAAAGGATTTATAATTGCCCATTTGAGTAATATTTGTAGGTAAATTTTAAATTATTCAATTTAGGATTTTGAAAACTGTTAAAAATTAATTGAATTTTTTTACTATTTTTACATTTTACAACTTCAAAATGAAATCAAAAGCTACATTAAAACAAATTGCAAAAGAATTAGGCGTTTCCATTTCTACAGTTTCTAAAGCTTTGAATGGAAGCCCTGAAATTAGCGAGCCAACGAAACAACGCGTAAAGGAATATGCCAAACTTAAAAATTACAAGCCCAACGTAATTGGATTGAGTCTGAAAAACAGAAGAACCAAAACGATTGGCGTAATTATCCCCAATATCTTAAATTCTTTTTTCGCCAAAGTTTTTAGCGGTATAGAAAAAGTTGCCGATGAAAAAGGATACAATATAATTACGTGTATTTCTAATGAGTCTTTGGAAAAAGAAATCAATGCTTTGGAAATGTTGAGCAATGGAACCATTGACGGTTTTATCCTTTCCATTTCGGAAGAATCTCAAAAGTTGCAAAAATTCAATCACTTTACTTCTATTATCAATGAAGGAACGCCAATTGTAATGTTTGACAGAATTTCGGAAGAGGTAAATTGTGATAAAGTAATTGTAGATGATTTGGAATCGGCGATTAATGCCACCGAGCATTTGATAAAAACGGGCTGTAAAAAGATAGCCATGTTTTCTGCAATTGACAACTTAAGCGTTGGGAAATTAAGAGCGAAAGGATTTTATAAAGCCATAGAGAAAAAAGGAGTTACTGTAGACGAAAACTTAATTATACTCACTGATAACAATGAGGATTTTGATAAGAAAGTTGCTAATTTCTTCGGAAAAAATAAAGTCGATGCTGTTTTTGCATTAGACGAACATGCCGCTGTTACCGCAATGAAATTAGGAATAAAAAAAGGGCTTAAAATCCCCGAAGAACTTTCCGTAATTGGTTTTGCAGATGGCGTTTGGTCACGCAGAATGACGCCAAGTTTATCTACTGTGAGTCAACACGGACCAGAAATTGGCGAAGTTGCCGCTCAAATGTTAATTGATAAATTAGAAAGCAAAGAAGAAGAATTGACGTTTACAACAACGATAATAAAAACCGAATTGCGCCAACGCGATTCCACAAGAAAATTATAAATTTTGCAGTCGGAAAATATAATTTTTCTCTGTAAGTCCTTTGTTTTCCAATACTAATTCAAAAGCTATTTCATTTTTTAATGCAATGGCTTTTATTTTTTCCAGCTCACAATCTTGTGAAAGAATCATATAGCAGTAGTTTTTTGAATCTATATAATTAGGAAGCTGAAAAAACAAGGCTTCAAAATATTCAAAATTTTCTCCACAAAACCAAGCGTTTTCTTTAATAGACTTTGGTGCTTTTGGATAATAAGGAGGATTGATAATAATGTAATCAAACGATTTATTTTCTAATTTTTCAAATAGATTGGATTCTAAAACTTCAAGGTGTGCGTCATTTTCTACAGCCGATTTTTCCAGAAATTCAAGTGCCGTTTTATTAATATCCGTTGCAGTAACAAGCGCTCCTTTTTTGGCTGAATATATAGAAACGATACCACTTCCACATCCCAATTCCAATACCGATTTATCTTTTAGGATTATAGGTTTTATAAAATCAAGTAGCACTTTTGTGCTGAAAGTAAGCTGTGGAGGAAAAATATCGGGATGCACCATTACAAAACTATTTTCATAAGTGTATTTCCTTGGTTTTGAATAATACCAATTCAAACCAAATTTCAAAAAAGGATGCGTTATTTTCTTTAAGAATACTCTCATTTATTCAATTTCATTGAATTGATTTGCCATAAAACAATAAGTTAGTAATCTCTTCATAATTTTATTTTTGATTGTTTTATGGCGAATCATTCCGAATAAAAACCTTCAATTTCCGGTTGTCTATATTTCCAAAGCTTGTGTAAAGCTTTGATTTCATAAGGATAGTTATAAATCCCAGTTTTATAACGCCAACTCGCCACTGTTGTCAAAATTGTTTTTTTAAAACCTCTAATTCTAAAATCGGAAACGGTTGGATAATACCCATTCAATACGGTTTCAAAATTTTTAATGGTGTCAATCATATAAGGTTTTAACCAAGGCGTTAGCGGATTTTTTCGCAAATCGAAATTCTCCCAACTTGGCGAAATCCAATCTTCTAATTCGGTTGGAAAAGAAAATCCTGCATCGAGAATTTGTTTGTATAATTCGGAACCTTCTGTTGGCACAGGACTAAAAAGGTAAATGATAATTTCCGCATTCGGATTAATGACTTTTATTTCTTTGATGAAATTGATGTCCCATAAAATTTGGTCATACACTTCTTTTTCTGTTTTTGCAGGCATTCCCAATACAAAGGAAAGTTCGGGAACAATATCAGCGTTTTTCATACGCAACACAAAATCTTTGATCATTTGTCCCGTTTGCGTTCCGCCTTTGTTCATTTGTTTTAAAACCGCATCGTTTCCAGTTTCAGCACCAAGAAAAATCATTTTGCAACCTGCTTTCCGCATCAGTTTCAAATCGTCATCGCTATACATATTAATAGTGTCTATGCGACCTTCTCCCCAATAACTGATATTGTCATTCATGATAAGTTCCGAAAATTCTAAAACCCTTTTTTTGGCAGTGAAGAAATTATTGTCGTGAAATTCAACTGCGTCAATATTGTATTTCTCCTTGAAATACTTAACATCTTCATAGATTCGAGCAGCTGACATGCCTTTCCATTTGGCATTATAAATCGGAACCACGGCACAAAACGAACACGAAAACGGACAACCCATACTCGAATGATACGACAAGGTTTTGTTGCCCATAAAGGTTTTCGCCAAATAATCTTTGACAGGATAAAACGAATTCAGGTATTCATACGGAAACTTTGGCAAAGTATCTTGGTCGAGCAAAGCTTCAACTGCTGTTTTGGTTATTTCGCCTTTGTCGTTTTTGTAAATTAAATTTTTAATTAAAAAGATACTTTCCGTGTCATTATTTTCAATGGCATGAACGAGTTCTGGAAACGTATTGTCTCCGGGACCATTGATAACATAATCAACGTAACCAGAATTCAAGCAAACCTTGTATTGATTGGAAGCAAAATAACCACCCCAAACTGTAATTACATTCGGGAATTGCTCTTTGATTTTTTTGGTAAACGGAATCGCCTGGCGCAATTGTGGACCAGGCATTACGGTGCAACCAAAATATTTGAATTCACCTGTTTTTAAATAATTTTCAATGGTTTGCCAAGGATTTTTTTCGATATTTCCATCCACAAAAACATAGTCATATTTGCCATGAATAGCCGCTCCAACCTGCAAAATCGAATTGGGAATTCGGTGTTTGCCGTTAGCACTTTTTGGATTGAATAGGATTATTTTGTTGGCTTTCATTAAAAAGTAATATCGTATTTTAATGCACGATAAGAATAAGTAAAACTATTAGGATTGTTGGTAAAGCTAATGTCCAAAACTATATTTCCGTTTGCATTAATTTCGGTAATATCTGATTTGTTAGCATTGATTTGCGAAGTCGGATTGCCACCCCAACCAATAAAATAATTTCCATTGGAAAGCTTTTGAGCTGAGCCCATGATGTCAAAATACCTTCCAATATCTTTATATTCAAAGACCAAACTCGCAGTCATGTTGTTTTCGTCAAGAGCAAACTCGGCAATTCTAGTTTGCTGCGGATTTTTGGTTACCCCATTATCAAACAATAATAAATGGCCGTTATCCAACATCGTCGCATGATGCGGATGTGAAATAATCTCGTTCCCGGTTAAATTAAAATCGTCATTACTTCCACCAAAACGCCACATAATAGCACCAGTTGTTCTGTTAACTTTATAAATCTGATTCATATGACGAGCAGAAATAATGAAATTATTGTCATTTGGATCAATGTTTATTGAGTTAAAATGAAAATAATCTACTTTTCCAGCAGTTGCATATTGACTGTAATAAATGGGGTCCGTATCACCAAGTAAATCAGGATGGTCAGCCGTACTCCATTCAAAAACAACCTGATTATTTTGAATTTCCTGAAATACACATTCCCCAATGTCAACGGAACTACTTCCGCCATAAGCTGTCATATCAACATTTTCACGGGTAATATAAGTTGGAATGACATAGTGATTATCATCCAAATATAGAAAATCATGATTGTCTGTTGGATATACACCATGACTATAATACGGTAACAAATCCAATTCTTTTATTTCTTCAAAATTCTCATCCATTACAATAGCTTTGCCTACAGCATTAATGGTGTTGTATGAAAATCGTTTGCCGCTTGGCGTTTCAAAATATTTGAAATTGAAAATGGCACTATGAGGTACTTTTTTATAATAAACAGGAAACCCGTCATTATTCAAAATAGCAAGATAGCTGTAATCTCTTGAACCTGCCTGCAGCATTTCAAACAAACTGACCAAAATGTATCCATCTGTTGGATTGCTTTTGGTGATAAGATTAATTTTTGGCATTTCATCGGGAAGATAATGTATGGTATAAGTCTCAATTTCGTCAGTATGATACCCCGATTTTATAATAATGTCTTCTCCCGGATTCAGTTTAAGATTAGTAATTTTTGAGACAACTTTTATATTGTTAATGTAAATAAGTTTTGAAGAGCTAAAATCATTTAAGGTAACCCGAATGGTATTCAAGGTATTCAGCGAAGTGATATAATAATCTTTGACTTCTGGATTAAAAGCGGGATAAATTGTTCCAGTTGAAACTTCAATGGATGATAATCTGTTATCTGCGTCAACATAATTATCGTTGGCACACGAATGAATCAAAAACAAAATTCCAATCAAAAAACTCTTCTTAATTATATTGGTTGTCTTTTTCATACTAAGTTGTTTTTAATGATTTGAACAAAATTAAAATGACTATTTGAGCTATGGCACTACCCAACAAAGCTCCGGTAATTCCGTATTCTAAATGCAAAAACAGCGAACTCAAAACACTATTGGCCATCACACCGATAATAAGATTCCGAACTACTATTTTTTCTTTATGTTGTTTAAACAAATTTACAATATCTAATCCATAAACATAGGATGGAAAAACATATAGAAAAGCAATCAAATAAAAATAGATGCCGAAACTCGTTTTCATGTAGCATTTTATGATAAAATAAATAGCTAATAAAGAAACGGGAACTATCAGCAAACCGAAATAGGACAATGTTTTTTTTGTTTTTTCAATAACGTCGTCGTTATTTCTATAAATCATTTTGGTAAATGGGGAATAAATGAAAGCTGTGATTGACATCACAAAAACCAACAAACTATTAATGATTTGATAATCTGCCGTGATGATTTTGTTGCCAAAATGATTCACAATATACACATCAACTTTGGAGCCCAAAAAGCCTAAAAGGGATAGTATAAAAAAGGAGAGCGAGCTTTTGAAATAATCCATTTGAAAGGATGCCTTTTGAAATAAAAAGAATGTTTTGAAAAGTAAAATGTATAACAATCCTTTAAAAAACTGATAACCGCTATTAATGATAAGTAATGAATAAACATTGATTTCAGATTTCAAAAAATAAAAGGAAATTCCAAAACCACTAAAACTCAACACTTCAATAATGATGGATTTGTTAAATTCTTTTTGAAACAATAGTAGCGCTTCAACCGATTGATTCCAATAGCGTCCAACGAGCCAAATTGCTATCCAAAAACCATATGAAACAGGAAATAAAAAAAAACTTATAACAGAAAACAAAATCAACAAAGGAAAACGCGTTACTAAATTTTCAGAGAAAGCTTCAGCCATTTTACTTGGGTTTTCACTGAATTTGCGAAGTAAATACTCTTTGTTTCCCCAACTTATAAATTGCAATGCCAGCAAACTATAAAGAAAAACAGCCACAAACGAGCCCCATATTTCTTTAGAAGAAAAGGGAATCACCAAAAAAGGAATTACCATTCCGAAAAGCGAAATCAATACTTGCCGAATGGTGTTGTTGGTAATTAAACCTAACCTTTTTAGTGATTTGTTTTTCATTGCAGTTCAATTTTTCGAAGTGTATAAAACCCAATTCCCCTATCATAATCCGAAAGGGAAATGACAATTTTATTGTCAATTAACATCGGTTTGTATTTGTGACTTGTGTCAAAAGTTAGCATGTTATCTTTAGAAACAATTTGGTTTTCTTTTATATCTAATTCGGTAGCAGATAAATTCTTAAAAGGAATTGAAGCTTGGTTTTCGCCTTTTTCGTTCCAATAAAAATAAGTAAGTTGGTTGTTCTCTATTTTGTAATCATAAATCAAAATAGGAGATTCATTTAGCAATATCGTTCCGTTTTCGGTTTCATTCTTTTTGAAAATCAAAATTAAAATCATTGGAATAAACGAAAAACCTATAACTGTTTTCCAATTTATTTTTGGCCAAATTTGAATCAGAAATAAAGCAAAAAGTATCACAAATAAAAGCAATCTTAAATAGGAAAGCGGAAATGGTTTCTCAATAAAAAGGGATAACGGAAGATTGTTGATTAAAAACAGAATTCCACAAAAGACGCTTTTTTTGATATTGGAAATCTCACTTTTCAGCAAAGCGAAAAGCGGAAAAATCAGTAATATAAAAGTATAAGTGCTTCCATATGGCGAAAGCAAAATCATTGCCAAAATCCAATAGGAAATAACGAAAAGAGAATTGGAATTCCTTTTTGAAACAAAATAGCCAATGATCAAAATTCCAATTTTGAAAGCAAGAATTAGCGCCGAAAATAAAATTGGATAATTGAAAATTGCATTTGAATTTTCGGTTGCATCAAAAACTAAAAACCGTTTCAAAAACATAAAAACCGATTGGTAATTGTCAACAAAAGCGGTTGCGATTTCTCCATTCGAGGCTTTTGGAAGCACTTCTTTCAGATAAAAAAACCAAATGTCAATTCCTGTGGAAAGTATTGAAATTCCTAAAAGCAACAAACCGCTTAAAGTTAAATAAAATAAGGCTTTCCATTGTTTTTTGAAAATAAAAATCAAAACTAAAAGTGCTGGAAAAACCTTCAACAAAAACGCCAGACTCCAAAACAAACTCATCGATTTCCAACGTTCTTTTTCGTAGGCAATCCAACCTTCGGACAATAAGAAAAACAATAAAAAATAGACTTGTCCAAACAGCAAACTGTTTTTTATGGGTACCAAAAATAAAATCGGAATCAGCAATGCAAACTTAAAATTGAGTTTGTAATGCGTAAATAATCGGTAAATGCTGAACACCAATAAAAGGATTGAAACACTATTGAAAATTAGTTTCGCTGTTGCTGCTGAAACAAGCGAAAAAGGCAAAAAAAGCCAAGCTAAAAAAGGGGTGTTTGGCGCATAATTGGCAAAAATATTTCGGTAGCCAGAATCGAAAATAGCCTTGTTGAATTCGTGTGGAAAATAAATTTCGGAATTAAAATTGCCTTCAGCCAAAAATTTTACGCCAAAATAATAATTTGAAAAATCATGGATTGGAAATGCTAAAGCTTTGTAGGCATAGAAAACACAAAGCAAAAGCAATGGGAGAAATGCATAATATTTAAGAAGAACCTTTTTCATAAATTCTTAAAAATTGAAAAGGAACCGAGTTTTGTTTTTTGTAAAAAATAAGAACAAGAAACTCTCAAAACGCCCAAACCATAAGTAATACTTCTGCTAAAATTAATGGAAGACGCTTCTTCAAAATAATTGGCCGGACAAGAAATTTCCCCAATTCGGGCATTGTTATAACAACATTGAGCTATAATTTCATTGTCAAAAACAAAGTCGTTTGAATTATTTTGAAAGTCGATTTTTTTTAAAAATTCGGCATCAAAACAGCGATAACCTGTGTGATATTCGGATAATTTTTGATTCATCAACACATTCTGAATGAACGTCAAAATCCTATTAGAAATGTACTTGTATAATGGCATTCCACCTTTCAGCGCGCCTTTACCCAAAATGCGTGAGCCCAAAACAACATCATACAAATCATTGGCAACCAAAGTGCACATGGCCGGAATTAACTTTGGCGTGTATTGATAATCGGGATGTAACATCACAATGATGTCAGCATTTAATTCGAATGCTTTTTGGTAACAGGATTTCTGATTTGCACCATAACCTTTGTTAGTATCGTGTGAAATGATGTGTTTGATTCCAATTTTTTTGGCAACTTCAATAGTTTCATCATTGCTAAAATCGTCCGTCAAAATCACTTCGTCAACAATATCAAAAGGAATTTCTTCAAAGGTTTTTTGAAGTGTTTTACCTGCATTATACGCAGGAAGAACGACGATTATTTTTTTGTTATTGAACATCAGCAGTTATTTTTGAAACTTCGAATAGGTAGTAATTGGTCTTGTCAACAATGTTGGCATCAAATTTCTTTACAAATCTGACTTTTATTTTGCTGTTTATGTTTTTCCAATTTGATGTATTCCTATCATTAGTAAGCGAATAATAAGAAACAAAAAGCACTTTATTATTTTGCGAATTCATATAATCTGTCAGCATTTCAATAGATTTTTTCTGATTCACATTTCCAGCACAACCAGAGTCCCAATGGCAAAAACTTTGCAAGCTTCCGTCACATAAAAAGTAAATTTTCTTCTCTAAATAGGCACTTAGCAAAGTTCCATCACAAGTAACGGTAATAATTTCAATTTTCTTGAAGTCCGACTTTTCGATATAACTAATGGTTTCTTTAGCGGATGAAAAAGCAAAGTTATAATCCATCGTATACGCATACATTCCACTGCAAAATTGAAGTATTAAAATCGTATAAATAATTGGTTTTACGAGTAACGTCAGTTTTAATGAATTCAAAAAAGCTTTCAGTTTACTATCTTCAGCAGTATAATAATGCTCAATCCATAGCGCCACAATAATGATAATATATGTCATTCCGTGAAAACGAGTGGCGGCTCTTTGAGTTATGAAAAAGAAAATTTGAGTTCCGATTAAAGCAACATAAACAAAGAAAAGTGTTTTCTTGTTTTTGAAGAAAAGCAGTAGAGGAAGAAAATAAATTAGGACCGCAAATATACTGGTTATTGGTTTGCACAAATTCACAAGCAGATTAGAATTCCAAAAATGGATGGTTCTAAAATCGGGAATCGTGACAATTCCCTTGAAAAAGGAAACAAAACCGCCAACGATTCTTTCCTGAAAAGGAAGTTTGCTAATTGGATCTAAAAGCCATGCCGAATTGGTTGAGTGAATTTGGATATAAATCAACAGCAAACCCAATCCAAAAATGAAATAACCAGTTATATAGGATGTTTTGAAAAATTGTTTGTTCTGAATTTGCTCTACCAATACCGTCAAGAACAATCCAAAAGCAATCACACTAAACATCAAATGAGTATTTGAAGCAATGGCTAAATAAAGACAAAGTAAGGTGAATTTCGTTTCCCTATTTTTGAAAGTAGTACAAGCCAAAAACAGAAATAAAATCCCCAAGCTATAATTTCGACTAATCAGATTGTATTCAAAAAACATAAAATAACCAAAGATGAAAAACGTTTTAAAAACCCAATTGAAAGGTGCTTTTCTAAGAAATAAAAAAACAACCGAACTCGAAATCAGTATATGTAAAAATTGCATCCAAAAGGGGTCAGAAGTAAATCGCGTGATTCCATAAAGCATGAAACTCCACAGCAAAGGATGCCCTTCAATTCGGGTGTTTTGTATTAATTCGGAAATAGAATTACTATCTCTTGCCAACAACCAATGATGCGCTTCATCAAGCCAAAGTTCATGATGCAAAATGCCTATAAGACTTACTGTAAAATAGAGTAAGATCAGTAAAATCAAGTATTTTGTGTCTTTTGTCAAAATCCTATTTGCTTAATTTCATTAATCCCGTTGCCAATAAAGATTTGGTTTTATGCTTCAAAGCTTTCAAACTTGTCTTCGAAATTTCGCGGTCAAATTCAACTTCGTTTACCACTTTGGAAACCGCATAATTGTAATATTTTCGGGAATAGGTTCGTTTAAAATCAATTTCCCCATCGGTTGAACTTTCCCAATTGGGTTGTTCCGTAATTTTATCTTCAATTTCGTTATACAATGAAGTTCCTTTTATTGGATAGGCTATTGTAATTGTGTAATGTGTTGGCTTGGCATCTTTCAAATATTGGATGGTTTCGTCAATGTTTTTCTCAGTTTCTCCAGGATAACCCAACATGATAAACGTTCCGGTTTCGATTCCCATGGCATTCGTGTCCTGAATAATTTTCTTCACATGATTGACATCCACGCGTCTGTCCATGGCGTCGATAATTTCCTGCGAACCGCTTTCGGCACCAATCCAAATGCGGAAACAGCCCGCTTCTTTGAGCAATCGTAAAATTTCTTCGTTCAATCGTTCGGCACGCGTAATGCATTCAAAACGAATTTGGGCTTTTTGTTTCACCACTTCTTCGTGAAAAGCAGTCAGCCATTTGTGGCTTATTGAAAACACATCATCCACAAACCAAATCGCATCGGGGTTGTATTGTTCCTTGAGCATTTTCATTTCTGCCGCCACCTGATGCGCTGGTCTTCTTCGATAACTTTGTCCATAAACCGCAGTGCTGCACCATTTGCAAGTGTAGGGACAACCGCGTTGTGTAGAAATCGTCATCGAACTTTCACCATGATTATTTTTCCAAGTTTCGAGATAATTATACATGTTGATAGCTTCACGGTTTGGTAACGGCAATTCGTCCAATTCCTTGAATTTTGTTCGAGCTTGAGTTTGAATAATGTTGTTATTTTCCAGAAAAGCAATGCCGTCAACTTCTTGGAAATTGCCTTTATTCATTATCGCATTGTACAATTCGAATGTAGTTTCTTCTCCTTCGCCAATGACTAAAAAATCGGCTCCCGATTTTAAATAATTGGCAATATTATACGTGACATCTGGTCCGCCGAGAATAATTTTCGGGAAGTTGAATTGTTCCGTTTTTAGTATTTTAATCAATTTAATAACCTCAATTTTGGTCATCAGATTGGTATAAATGCAAATGACTTTGGGCTGCTTTGCTAAAATAAAATCGAGTTGTACTTGTTGTGATGAAAAGGTGGTGTCGAATACATCATTCGCAATATTTTTACTTTTCAGATAAGCCGAAACATAAAGTAAACCCAATGGCGGATAGGGTTTCATTATCTTTTGTTCTTTTGGATCATCCGATAAATAATACGCATGTGTAAAAAGTATACTCATCGTTTTTGCAATGTTATGATGTAATGGTCGGCGTATTTTGATAGGAACGACCAACTTGAAACACCTTTTTCCAATCTGTTTAAAAATAGCAAGATACCTTTTTTGTTTTTGAAAAAGGGTTCTAAGTATGATGGCGGCACAAAAAAACCAATTGGCTTTTGGTCAACCAACACAAAATTCTCCACAGATAAATTTACAATATCTTTTGGATTGTAGTAGTAGGTCGGCACGTTTTCTCCATCAACATTCGCCAAAGCGATTTCTTTTTTTCTTCTGAAAACGGATGAGAATTGGGCTTTCGCCAAAAAATAAAATTGTTCCCAAAGTGTGTTTTTGGGCATAATAACCAAAGCTAATTTCCCCTTTTCTGAAAGAATTGAAGGAACATTTTGGAAGAATTTTTCCAATTCCGATTTGGACAAACAATTCAATCCGCCGAAATTGGAAAAAACCAAATCGAATTTTTCATTTTCAAAAGTTGTTGCTATGGAATTGATATCGGCAGTTTGAAAGTTGAGATTGTCGAAATTTGCTTTGCTTTTGGCAACGTCAATCATTTTTTGGGAAATATCGGTAGCTGTGATTTTGAAATTTTGCTGCGCCAACCAAATCGCATCTTCACCAGTTCCGCAGTTGATTTCCAATATGTTTTGAACGGAATGTATTTGTTTTGAAAGTTGTTTGTAAACCAAATTACGCTGCAGTTGCCCAATTTCAGAATGGGTAAATGTTGCATCATAATGTCTCGCGGCTTTATCAAAACTAGCTTCCATGTTGCTCTAGTTTTTTTAGCAGAAGTGTATCCAAAAAAGCACTAGGAACATAATAACCCAACTTTGCAATCGATTTTAAATGAGCAACCGAAATACTTTTCGGATTAGAAATTACTTTTTTTAGATTCTGAAATCCTTGCAATTTCCTATATTCTTTATGCACAAAACGTTGCAGTTTTCTATAATAATTGGAATTGTATGTGCCGTTAAACATCATTTCGAAATCATCCGAATCGGTCCAGTTGGATTTCAATTTTAAATCGTCTTTGACTTTGTCATAAAACTTGGTTCCTGGTAATGGATACGAAACAGAAATACCAATATTATCAGGCATTAGTTCTTTAACCATCGCTATGGTTTTGGAAATGTCTTCCTGATTTTCGGTTAAATAACCAAACTGCAAAAAGAACGCTACTCTAATTTTTTTGTCTTTTAAAAGCTGTGTCGCTTGATAAATTTGCTCGACAGTGGTGCCTTTATCCATGGCGTCGAGAATTTTCTGTGAAGCGCTTTCGGCACCCACCCATACTTCTTCCAAACCGGATTCGGCAAGGCAATCAATCGTATCTTCTTTCAACAATAAATCAACGCGGCTTTGGATATAATAACTGATTTGGAGATTTTGCTCTTTCAATTTAGCATTGAATTCTTGAACCCAATTCGGTTTTAAGCCAAAAATATCATCACACATCCAAAAACGAGTAATGCCAAAAGTTTCTTTTAAATACGCTATTTCGTTGACGATATATTCAGGTGAATGGGCGTTGTAACGGTTCCCGTAAATAGGTTTGGCACACCAATTACATTTATAAGGACAACCGCGAGTTGTAGCAATGTTTAACGTAAAATCCTGACCGCTTTTCTTCCAAATAGTTTTATAACTTTCTATATCCACCAAGTCCCAAGCTGGTAATGGAAATTCATCCAAATGTTGCTCCACAGCCCGTTTAGGATTGACAAAGGTTTGCTTCTCCTTTCGATATACAATTCCAGAGATAGCATCCGTAGATTGATTGTTTTCCAGCGCTTTGGTTAGTTCCAAAAGCGTGATTTCGCCTTCGCCTTGAATGATAAAATCGGCGCCTTTGTCCAAGTATTTTTCATACTGATCGGTGGCATCGGAACTGCAAACAATGATTGTACAATCGTGATTTTTGCCATATTTCATCATTTCAAAACAGGCTTCCCGCATATTGGTCAAGCACATTTTGGTTAGATAATTAAATCCATCATCATAAAGCACCAAATAGTTTGGTTTTGTTCTATGTAAAATGGATTGAATTGATTTTGGAGAATTTAATAAATTGGTATCGAATAAGTCAACGTTAAAACCGTTTTCTCTCAGTAAAGATGCCGCATACAAAGTTCCCAAAGGCGGAAAAGGGGTTTTGTTTTTCCATTGTTTCGGGTCAAGTTTATAATAATACGAATGAGAAAAGAGAATTTTAGACATACTCTTTTGGTAAAACAATATTAAAATTAGTTTGTACTTCTTCTATCTTATGATTTAAAGAATGAATGACTTTTTTCTGGAAATTGGACGGATGGTGCTTGGAAATATTTTTAGTCGATTTTAAGGCAATATTAAAATCTTCAGTGTTCATAAAACGGAATTTTGATTTCCATTTTTTCAATGTTATCTTTTTAAAAGCAGCATCGATACTTGTTCCTAATTTATTGTCCAGAATGTATTCAATGGATTTTCTCAGCAATGGATTTTCAGTATTAGTAACTGCAGATAAATCTGGGCTGAATTTTGAAAAATAATCGTTAACCCATTTGTTATGGGCATAAAATTTTTCAAACACATCTTTCCCTTGCATTGGAATCAGTGTTTTTAGTTCGGTTGCGGTAAACCTGTTTTTTTCTTCAATTTCTAAATGATTGGAAGCAATAAAGTAATTTACACAAAAGTATTTTCTGGAATTAAGCAGGAATATTTTTTTATAAAGCATTAAAAGCGTTCTGCAAATCCACAGTTTGTTGGGTGTTGTGATTACAAAAAAATCAATATCGCTTTCTTTGTCATAATATCCTTTGGATAAGGAACCGGAGATTCCAACGGCTTCTACATAGGGAAATTTTGAAATGAATGCCGCTTTTTCTTTTGCTTTAACCAAAGCTTTTTGAGCATGTAAATTACCTCTTAATCTTTTTATTACACTTTCTAAATCTCTGGCATAAACATAAAAATCATCTATTTTAGTAACTATCTTTTCGGCTATCAAATGATGTAGTTCATTTGAAGTTTCATCGACAGTATCGTTATTGGTGTAACTGTGAATTTCTTCGATTTTTAAAGGATATCTAAAAATCGAAAAATACAATATGGTTTTAAGAGTTTCCAAAATTCATAGCTTATTTTGAATGTTAAAAGTACTAAATTTTATCGAAAGACGTTTCTTTATTAATATTCCGTAATACTCGCTAAAGTAGATTCAATATTCTTAAAAAGGTTGCGTAAAAGTTAATAAGATTGTGGATTCCAAAGTTGAATTTGACAACTGTTTTTTTTAAAAATAATTTCACGGTTAAATGTTAAATTTTTATTTCTGTTAATTAAAACTGTAACAGAATGAAAAAATGTAGGTCTACTTATACATAAAAAGCGAAAAGTATGCGTATTTCTAAAATTTTATTGTCCCTGTTTTTTATTGGCATCTGTCAAAGCATCACGGCGCAATATAATCCCAATGATTCCAAAATTGAAAAACGCAGCTATACTACCAAATCGCTTATTGGAAACGAATCTCCAGTAGTTGATGGATTGTTAAATGATAAATGTTGGGATATTGTTCCTTGGTCAGAAGAATTCATAGAACGCGAACCAGACGAAAACACCGCACCATCAGAACAAACAAAATTCAAAATCGTTTACGATAAAAACTTTCTTTACATCGGAATTAGATGTTTTGACAAAGACCCGAAAAAAATTGTAAAAAGACTGTCAAGAAGAGATGGTTTTGAAGGCGATTGGGTTGAAGTAAACATTGACAGTTACCATGATAAACGTACCGGATTTTCTTTTACCTCTTCCGTTTCGGGAGTAAAAGGCGATGAATTTATATCCGATAATGGGAATAATTGGGACGGAAGTTGGAATCCCATTTGGTATTTAAAAACAAATATCGATGAAGAAGGCTGGACCGCCGAAGTAAAAATCCCTTTCAGCCAATTGAAATTTGGAAACGACAAGGAACAAACTTGGGGTATACAAGTGCAAAGAAGAATTTTCAGATTGGAAGAACGTTCCTCTTGGCAACGAATTCCACAAGACGCGCCAGGTTGGGTGAGTGAGTTTGGCGAATTAAAAGGATTAATCGATCTCGAACCTCAAAAGCAAATAGAAATACAACCCTTTTTAGCCACCCAATTAAATACCTACAAAAAAGAAGAAGGCAATCCCTATCGTAAAGGGAATGACACCAAATTAAACGGCGGATTAGACGCTAAAATTGGCATTACCAATGATTTGACATTGGATTTAACTATCAATCCCGATTTTGGACAAGTAGA
>Ga0208262_1000016_pt1 | contig 120135 bp, 115 predicted proteins | sample LakWasMet15_LOW5_2_FD_183863 | JGI IMG/M metagenome (GOLD analysis project Ga0208262, IMG submission 183863) | Freshwater sediment methanotrophic microbial communities from Lake Washington under simulated oxygen tension - Sediment Metagenome... | ecosystem: Environmental > Aquatic > Freshwater... | reverse complement strand
ATAGTCTGATTGGATAAACAATGCGTTAGACGGGATTCTGGTAACTTGAACAGTCATTCTGGCAACTTGAACACTGATTCTGGAAAAATCCAGAAAGTGTTCAGATTGAAACCAGAATCGGTGTTCAACATGAATCAGAATAGGTGTTCAGATTGGATCAGAATGACTGTTCAGATTGGGCCAGAATATGCAATTAGTCGTAATCCTTTTAAATAGCCTTCTATCTGCACTTTGCGATTATCCCAATGGCATCAAGACGAAAACTAAAATATCGGTACTCACTTCAAGGCTAGAGCACATAAATATTGGTTCTCCAAGGTGGCTGTTCCATGACTGGAGTAATGCTAAAGACAGAGCTGATACAGTCAAATCTTGGTTTAATCAAAAGTTCTCTGATTTTTCGTGGGACGATACTTATTCAAATGTCGAATTACCACACGAAAGGAGACTTCAACTTAATTGGGCAGATGGAAGCCATTCAAAAATCATACTTGACCAAGGTGTTGGATATTGGCGAATAGTACAAGGAATAAAAGCCGAGTACCCGTTTGAAAGAGAGATTACTAATCAAATCAATTATCTAGAAAAGGTGAATGTTGTGGTTGAATCAATGAGCAATGAGCAAAGTTCATCCTACTCATTGGTATTATGGCAATAACTAGCTTCATTAGTTATTGATGCAATTAGGTAACTGCCGATTGGTTGGTTTGGGTAGCATTCATGTGATTAGGGTATGGCGTAGTGTGCGATTATTACAACTTCCAGACCCAAATAGGTGGAGGGACGTGCGTGAATTCTGCGTGTTTCGGTTGTGATTCGTGATGATTTGTTGTGCAAATTCACGCAAAAATAGCCAATTAAAAACAAATAAAAACAATAAGTTACATAGAAATAATGTAATTTATAATCAGCCGGTCGCGGGTTCGATTCCCATCGCCAGCTCCAAGAATATCAAGGCCTCAGGTGCAAACCTAAGGTCTTTTTTATTGCCTATCGTTTTCTGGTTGTCATTTGCATAAAGCTCATCCGGATTGAGTTAACTGCCCGTCTATGATCCTGTGCCGAACCGCTAATTTGAACGGACGTACCTAACCAGGCTTAGGTAGTAGATATCACTTATATTCGCGAATGTTGCAACTGGCTATACTGGCCGCAGTATTGGACTTGTATGCGCACAAAACCGTGAGTTAGGCCCTAACCCCAATATGCCGGCAAAGTTGGTGTGTACGGACTGGCAAGCCGTAACGTTAATTGCTGGGATAATAGCCTATTTCACTGTCCAAAAGAGCTTGACCACTACACTATCTGTCGTTTGCCTCGCCAAGCCTTGGCCGAGTATATGCAAACAACGGAGGAGATATCTGATGTGGATGAAATGGTTACCCTGGCGCTTTTTGATTAGCCGCGTAGCTCGGGCCAGCGGTTTTCTCGACCCGATCAGCGTGCTGGCGCGCCTGCACAGTTTTGCCCAACCTTCAGAGATAGGCGAGCCCATTGAACTGCTGCGCGCCGGGGTTGTATTTCATGCCCGCGGCCTTATCAACAGCCGGGTGATCCAGCATAATCTGGACTGGGTGTGGCCTTACTGGATCGAGCGCCAGTTCGATCCCCATGACGACGCCTTCGTGCCGCGCGCGTTCTCCATTACCCATATCAATCTCACTCACCGTAACTGGACCGCGGTCGGCCGGCCCGATTGCCCGGAACTGCCCATCGTCGACCCCTGCGGATTGCTTACGCCGCTGTTTGACGGCTGGTCTCTGGAAGGCTGGATCAAAACCGACGACGGGCGCTGGCTGTTGCCTTCGCATACCCAAACCCGCGCCAGCCAGGAAAGACTGAGTATCGAAGAAGACAGAATGCCGGGAGTCACCGATCAGAGCCTCGACTTAAGCGATGGCGTATGCGTCGTCTCGACCAGCCGCATGGAGGGACTGGAGTTGATCAGCCGCGCTTTTGTCACGCCGGGTTCCGCTCAGCCCGTCTGCGAATTGTCGCTGACTGCACAATCCGATAGCGGCGGCTGGCTGGTGCTGGCCCTGCGTCCGTACAACCCCGAGGGGATCAGCTTTATCCATGAAGTCAACCTGTCGCCCGAACGCACCGCCTGGAGCATCGATAAGAAGTATACCGTCGAGTTCGACGCTCCTGCTGAACGGCATCATGTCTCCGACTACCGGAACGGCGATGTGCATATCCATCTGCAAGACGACGAGGATCAGCAAGGCGGCTCATGCGAAGTGGGCATGGTCACGGCAGCAGCTATGTTCAGGCTGGAAGCCGGCCAACAGCGCACTGTCCGGGCCCGTGTGCCGCTGACGACAGCCACCCAGAAAACCGCACAGCCGGATGACAGCGCCTGGGAAAAAAGCTTAACCGGTCATTGCCGGCTATGTATTCCCGATGCGCATTTTCAGTTTCTTTACGATGCGGCGTTGCGTACGCTGATTCTGCACTCGGTCGATGACATTTATCCGGGCCCGTATACCTATAAGCGCTTCTGGTTCCGCGATGCCGCTTTCATTATTCATGGGTTGTTGTGCGCCGGTTTAACTGAACGTGCCGAGCGCGCGCTGGACCGCTTTCCGTCCCGTCAGACCGCGTTGGGCTATTTCCGTTCCCAGGAAGGGGAATGGGATTCCAACGGCGAGGCGCTGTGGATCATGCGCCGCTTCTGCGAGCTTACGGGCCGCCCGCCCAAACCGCAGTGGGGCAAGGCCATCGTACAGGGCGCGCGCTGGATCATCCATAAGCGCTTGTCCGAAGAACTGGATGCCCCGCACGCGGGCCTGTTGCCGGCAGGCTTTTCCGCTGAGCATCTTGGCCCCAATGACTACTATTATTGGGACGATTTCTGGGGCATCGCCGGCTTGCGCTCTGCGGCGGTGATGTTCGGCTTGATGGGCGAGAAAGGCTTGCACGATGACTTCCAGCGCGAAGCGGAGAGATTCCGGCAGGCGGTCGAGCGCAGTCTCGCCGGCGCGGCTGAGCGCCTTGGACAGCCCGCGATACCGGCTTCGCCCTACCGCCGCTTGGATGCGGGGGCCATCGGCTCGATCGCCGTGGGCTACCCGACGCAGCTCTGTGCGCCGGATGATGCGCGCCTGCTTGATACGGCCGAGTTCCTGTTGGCCAATTGCTTCGTCGGCGGCGGGTTCTTTCAGGACATGATCCACTCCGGCATCAACGCTTACCTGACTCTGCATTTGGCCCAGGTGCTGCTGCGCGCCGATGACCCACGTTACCTAACGTTGATGGACACCGTTGCAAAGTTGGCTTCGCCCACCGGGCAGTGGCCGGAAGCCATCCACCCGCGCACCGGCGGCGGCTGCATGGGCGACGGCCAGCATGTCTGGGCGGCGGCGGAATGGGCGCTGATGATGCGCCATTGCTTCGTGCGCGAAGAAAGCGAAACACTGATCTTGTGCCAGGGCGTGCCGGAACGATGGCTTGACGGAACCGAGCCGGTGACCTTCGGCCCTGCGCCGACAGCATTCGGCCCGGTTTCAATCAGCGTCGAGCGCAATGCGGATACAGGGCGGTTGAGCGTCTCTTGGCAAAGCGCCTGGCACGGCGCGGCACCGGCTATCCAGGTACGCATGCCCGGATTCCTCCCGTACAACGTCGGACCCGGCGCAGTGTCCGTCGAACTGGTGAAGGCGAATACATGAACATCGTCATGCTGACTAATACTTACACGCCGCACGTGGGCGGGGTGGCGCGCTCGGTAGAGGCTTTTACTACCGAGTACCGGCGTCGCGGCCATCGTGTGCTGGTGGTGGCGCCAGAGTTCGACAACATGCCGAGGAACGAGACTGATGTCGTTCGTGTCCCGGCCATACAGAACTTCAACGACAGTGATTTTTCCGTCGCGTTGCCGGTCCCGGGTTTGCTCACCGAGGCCCTGGATGCTTTCCAGCCGGACCTCGTGCATTCCCACCACTCATTCCTGCTCGGTATGACGGCGTTGCGCGTCGCGCGCTATCGGAAACTGCCGTTGGTATTCACCCATCACACCCTATACGAGCAGTATACCCACTACGTACTGAGTGACTCGACGGCCTTGCGGCGCTTCATCATCGAACTGGATACTCACTACGCAAACCTGTGTGATCAGGTATTTGCCCCGAGCGAGAGTATTGCCGAACTGCTGCGTGAGCGCGGCGTCGAAACGCCCATCGCTGTAGTGCCCACCGGCGTGAACGTGGAGCACTTCGCACAAGGGGACGGGCCAGGCTTTCGCAAAAATTTGGGCATACCCGAAAATGCCTTTGTAGCCGGTCACCTAGGCCGGCTGGCGCCGGAGAAAAATCTGGTGTTTCTGGCCGAATCGATAGCCGCCTTTCTTAAGATGGAACCACGAGCCTGTTTCTTGCTGGCAGGCAATGGCCCATCGGAGGCGGATGTGCGGACGATTTTCGAGCGCGAGGGCTTGAGCGCGCGCCTGTATATAGCAGGCACTTTGGAATCCCGGCAATTGGTCGATGCCTATCACGCCATGGACGTGTTTGCTTTCTCCTCCAAGAGCGAAACCCAGGGCATGGTACTGACCGAGGCGATGGCCGCGGGCGTGCCGGTGGTGGCCCTGGATGCGTCCGGTGCGCGGGAAATAGTCAAGGATCGGTGCAACGGGCTGCTGCTGCATGAACAGAACACTTCGGCATTCGCCTCGGCATTGCAATGGGTGGCCGGCCTGGTCTGGGCTGAAAGACAAGCACTCAAACAGTGCGCCCTAGATACGGCTGAAGCATTTTCCATGCAACGCTCGACAGCCACGGCACTGGCCTGTTACACGGCATTACGCGCACGGACATTGGCCGATCACACGGAAGAAGACGAACAATGGGAGCACGTATTACATCTCATCGAGGCCGAATGGAATATTCTCAAAGGCTTGACAGGCGCCGCCGTAGCTGCGCTCGGCGGTTCGGAAGCAGGAGATCGTGGAGCTGAATGATCGGTTCTGTTGCATTAGCGGCATAATAGCTTTGGTCAGTTGTGCGCTCCGCCAATACCGTCGCCATGACTGATATGAGTGAACTTAAAGCGGCAAGCAACCTGAAAATTTGCCCTTTTCAAAAATAAGTAGCCCCAAACCGACACCTAACCCTGCACTCTAGCGGGACTGTATCAAAGCACGCTGCCCTTTAGGGAAGCGCTGATGAAATCACTCCGTTCGCCCTGAGCCTGTCGAAGGGCTTTTTAAGTTACGGATTGAATTGGATTTATTCCGATCATGGTTCGACAAGCTTCCCACAAACGGAATAAATCAGCGTTTTCTTAGAGGCAACCCGATAAATAGCAATCATATATCCATCATTTCTATACGTAGTCGGCGCAGCTTGACGTTTATTCAGCCTTAAAAGCATCATGCTAAGCTGTTGTGCATATGTGGAGTCGTCGATGCCAAAAGTTCAGTTGAAATTCTTGTTGGGCCTTGCCACGATTATGGCAAGAAACCTGAATTTGATATCTGCGTTGAGATTACTATGAGGCCCGCTTTCATCAATAAGATTGCGACTGCGGTGCCTCATCATGATGTGCATCAGAAATTTATCGATTTTGCTCCCAGCCTGCTTCCCGATCCGCGTAGCCGGGCATTGTTTCACCGTATGGCCGAGCGCTGCCAGATTGAACACCGCTACTCTTTCCTAAAACCACATGCCGATACCGGACAACTGGACGCCCAGGAACTTTATCGACCCGGCCAGTTTGCTGACACCGCGAGACGAATGAGTGTCTATAAACAGTATGGCTTTAGCTTGGCTTGCCGCGCTATCGATCAGCTGTTTGAAACTGTCCGGAAAGACAGTATTACCCATTTAATCATTACCTCCTGTACCGGCTTCTATGCCCCAGGAATCGATCTGGAAATAGTCAGCCACTATGGGCTCAGGCCGGATACCGAGCGGAGCCTGATCGGATTTATGGGGTGCTATGCCGCGTTTAATGCGCTCAAGCTGGCGCGCCATATCGTGCGTTCAGAACCGGGCGCCGGGGTGCTCGTGGTTAATCTCGAGTTGTGTACGCTGCACTTGCAAGACACAGACAAACTTGAAGAAGTTCTTTCTTTTCTCATTTTTGCCGATGGTTGCGCAGCCAGCTTTATTTCAGCGGCTCCTTATGGCATCGACCTACAGAGCTTCACTTCGACCATTATTCCCGAAAGTGAGAAGCTGATAACCTGGCATGTCGGAAATTCAGGCTTCGAAATGGCTCTCTCAGGACTGGTACCCTCTGCCATTACCGCCAACCTGCCCGGCTATCTTTTTTCAATACTCGGCAGCTATAAAGCGGAAGACTTGACTCACTGGGCCATTCATCCTGGGGGGCGCAGTGTACTGGATGCGGTACAAAGTGCAGTAAAGCTACCGGACGACAAAATCGAATCCTCTCGAAAAGTGCTGCGTCACTATGGCAATATGTCGTCGGCAACGATTATGTTCGTGCTCAAGGAGCTTTTGACACCGGAAACGCTACCAGGCTACGGTTGCGCGATGTCTTTTGGTCCCGGCATGACCGTAGAAAGCATGCTGTTTCGGGTAGCGTCTGTCGAATGAACCTACCGGATTTCAATCAGCGAAGTGCTGAACCCGAACTGATGGACAATGAACCGGTGGACTTTATCGAGTTTGACGCCTGTTTGCGGCAACTCCGAATTATCAATATTTTCACATTAGCTTATACGCCAACCTTGCGTTGGTTCAGCCACTTATACAAACAAGGCCAGTTAAAAGACGGATCGACTGTGTTGGATGTCGGCAGTGGTCATGGCGATATGCTGCGCTGCTTATCGAACTGGTCGGCTGCGCGCAGGCTAAGGCTTCATCTCGTCGGCATCGATCTCAACCCCTACTCAAAACTGTCCGCCGAGCGTGCGACATCGCAAAGCAGCCATTGCATTGACTTCATTACTGATAACGTATTCAGCTTCGCGCCGAAGCAGAAGATTGATTACATCATCAGTTCCTTATTCGCTCACCATCTGACCGACCAGCAGTTAGTCGAGTTTATTCGCTGGATGGACCATCGCGCTTGCATTGGATGGCTTATCAATGATCTGCATCGCCATCCAATCCCTTACTACTTCATCAAGTCCATTGTGCGTCTGCTGAGTCGCAATCGCCTGATCCGACATGACGCACCAGTCTCAGTTGCACGCGCTTTCACTGTGCGTGACCTGAAGAAACTGCTTGAGACAGCGGGAATTCCAGCACACCGCGTCAGCATCAGGTGGCATTTCCCGTTCCGCTATGCTGTGGCATGCAGCCGATCCTAGAAAAACGTGAAAACATCGTGATCGGTGGCGGCGTTGCGGGTGCAGCAGCGGCGATTTGGCTGGCCAAGCAGGGGCGCGATGTGCTTTTGCTCGAGAAAGAAGTCGCGCCGCGACACAAAGTATGCGGAGAATTCATCAGTATTGAAGCTCAGTATTATCTGAAGGAACTCGGCATAGACCTCATGGCTTTGGGCGCGGTGCCGGTCAGTCAATTCCTGCTGATTAAAGGATCGCGAAAGATCAATACGCGTTTACCCTTTCTCGCACTTAGCCTGTCACGCTATGCGCTGGATGAGGCGCTATTACAGCTGGCTATTAGCGCTGGAGTTGAATTACGTCGCGGCATCAACGTGACCAGTCTTGTGCCTGACAATCCCGGCTGGATGGTCAGCAGTCCGACTAGCGAACTACAGGGGGAAAAAGTAATTCTGGCGACGGGCAAGCATAATTTACGCGGCTGGCCACGAGATGATGCAAATAGTGAATCGCATATCGGACTTAAAATGCATTACATCCTCACCCCGGCACAGCAGCGAGAATTGGCTGGCTGCATTGAGGTTATGATTTTTAAGGGCGGCTATGCCGGGCTAGAGCCCATTGAAAACGGCAAAGCCAATTTTTGCCTGGTCATCAGAAAGTCGATGTTTTTGCAGCACGGCAAAGACTGGGGACTGCTACTCCGGGTCCTCCGTGCAGAGATACCGCACCTGGAAGCCCGTTTACAAGATGCCGGCCCATGCTGGGACCGGCCGCTTGCGATAGCAGGCATACCTTATGGCTACATCCATCCGGCTAAAGGCAAGGATCGATTCGGACTATTTCCCATTGGTGATCAGATGGCGGTCATTCCATCATTCTGTGGCGATGGCATTGCCATTGCGCTGCATACGGCTTTTTTGGCGACAGCGACTAATACCTTTGATTACATCCTAACTGCCCGGCACGATTTGCAGCTACAAATGCTGCGCGCTGATTGGCTGGCTCGTATTATGGCTGGCAGCCTGACATCTGAGCTGGCTTTTCTGTGCTGTCGGATAAGACCTTCTTTGCTTGCGACCTTGATAACGAAAACAAGGGTGTCCTATTCCAAGATATAGTGAGCCATTACTTCTGAAAAGCTTGGGTTTCCTGGTTGCTTACGCGCTAAGCAAGCGGGTCTATAGCATCTTGCTGCTTTTGAAGTTAAGGGTATACAGCTCACTTTGCTGTTTAGTCTTTGACTATAACCTCACCCGATGTTTGAAAGCACCGGAGAGAACATGTTCTTGAGCTTTTTTGCACAATCAATGATGTCCGGTTTCGGATCAACCAGACAATCCGGTTGTATTACTCGACCCAAAGCGCGGCGAGCGATGTCGTATCCCAAGCTGCGGTAGCTCTCGAACTGGTCTTCGCCATAGAACTGGTCGGCGGTTGTATCATGGGGAAAATCCGGATGCGCTAATTTGTACTGCATAACCGCGGTACCTTCATGGACATCCATCGCAGCTTTCAGGTAAATCAATACGCCTTCGGATTGATCTTTGGACGTTGCCCCGAGTTCATCCTGATAGGTAATCTTGCCCACCGCACAACGGTTGCGGCTCCAGCAAGATTCGGCATGCGGTCGGATAGAGCTGACATCGATGTCGATCTTCGCGCCAAAATCAACCTCGCACATGCGTATTAACGTGCCTAAGCCTTCGAACTGAAATTTGGGGTCGCACTCTGCGTCGCTAATGATGATGACTTTGCATTTCCGTTTGATCAGCTCATAAGCGCCCAAATTCTCAAAGTGCCCGCCATCAGAAATCGATAAATAGGTCGCGAAGGCGAAGGGGTCACGTCTTGCGAAAGAGCATGATGTATCTACGCAAAGAGCCCATCGAGCAATGCTCTCTTGCAAGACCTGACCCCATGGCCCACAGGGATTTAGGATTGAACGCCAGAGGGAGCGGTTTAGCATTTGTGGAGGTTCTGGATTTTCAGTGCGGAGATAGGCCGCCGACTGTCGATCTCGGCGACCTTGGTGTTGGATATTTTGGAAGCTATGGTGACACCCAATGACTATTGTTTACCACTTTGTCATTTTTATCTATTTCAAATGACCAAGCTTCTATCCCAAAAATTAACGGATTTTCAAACCACAACCTTTCGACACATGGATCGTTGCACTGATGTGTTGCATATCGGGAAAACAAAATGCCTGGTTGTTCGATATGTGAAGGCTTCCCTAATTTATCAATGACCGTATCTTTTGTATCACCTACTTTTATAAGTTCAAACGCGGCTGACTTGTTTTCAGATATATACGAACATGTAGCCACATACAAAACAGGACTTAAAAGCAGCAACCAAGTTAACACCTTTTTGTTAATCCAGCCCGCCATTCTATATTTTTTGATAGTCATTTTTTTAATTCAAACTTCATTGAGGATTGAATTTTGGAAGAGCGTTCTGTAAAGGCGCTGGAATGCTTCCATCCTGTGGAATGGTGTAAGTTGTTGCGCTAGGAATTGATTGTACATCCCTTGCTGTGCCGCCTGGAAATGGCACACCATCTGTAGTAATGCCTGCAGCATTAAGAACCTGATTTGTCCGAACGGCACAATTATCAAGTTTGCCAACATCATTTTTATCAGGATGACTGCTATTGATGAATGCTACTGCAGCAGCGTCCTGCGCGGGAGTAGTAGGAATGATGGTGACTTGCTGAACACGTACATCACTTTGACTTGTAAGGTAATCACTAACAGAGCTTCCTAATTCTGTGTCGTTTCCATAGCTAGCCATGCCGTAGCCTTCAATCGCACTTCCGATATGACCAAAAACATTCAGGCTATTATCACGTACACCGCCAGTGATTACCATTATGTCTAATCCCTTCGGATCGACATACCTCAGCGGATTATTTCTAACATAGGTGTAGGTATTAACACCCCCCGCCAACCCAATCGGATCGCTCTGGATATACCGTCCCGTTGTTGGATCATAGTCCCGCGCGTTGTTGTGGAACAGGCCGGTTTCGCTGTCGTAATACTGGCCGGGGAAACGCAGGTTATTGACGAACATTCCGCTACCGGCCGGCTGGCCATTGCCGAACGGGTCGCGGTCCCAACTCCACACCGGCGTACCGGTGCTGTCCGTGATCGTGCGCGGGGCTCAGAGAGTGTGCATGATGCATTATCCCAAAACCCGGGCGCGGCCGAAGGATCATCCTTGAGGATGTAGATCTGTGGCCTTACACTCATGGCGGAACCCGGTAAAGGTTCCGCTCAACAAGCTATTTTTTAGATACACGAACGTTCTTGCCATCTTCCATGAACCAGCCTTCCTGGCTTTTTGTTCCTCTCACAAGCCATGCACGGAAGTCTTTTCCGTATCCCATGCGAAGCACCTCAACAGTTTCGCCCGGTAGAATCTGGCTTATTTCTGAATTTGTTTTTGGGTAATCCTGAGGCGGCTCTTTTAGCAGCTTAATGGGTTCCAATACTTCAAGTTTATAGCTCCTGTCTATTGAAACATCGTGCCACCATAGCCAAATTCCGAATACTATTACAGCGATTACAGTCAAGCTAGTCCACAACACTCTATTCATTTTTAACGTGCCCATGGTGCACTTGATCCATTAGCAGGAGTGGTCGCTGGAGAGTTTTGCACTCCATTAACAATACCCATGTCTAGCAATTTATTGCCTAACGACACAGGGAGAGTCTGACTTCCCGTATCAATACCTTGATCTTTAAGGCAGCTTTGTACAGGAGTACCGCAATTGTTAGCAAGTGCACTGTAATTGCCTTGCGGTTTCGATAAGCACGCCTGAATTGATTTTTCCTGTTGAGGATTGATATTAAGTTTTACTCCGGTTCCATCGCGGAAGCTATTTTTAGATAAATAATCAGAAGTAGGTAATATGGTCATACCAGAAGGCCCATAAGAATAGGTTGTTCCATTGATGTCTGTCGAAACATGACCAAATGAAGACCCACCCCAGCCTACTGGTTGCCATACATATACGGTGGTTTCCAAGCCCAACGGATCGATGTAACGTAACGGGTTATTTAGAACATAGGTATAAGTATTAATGCCGCCCGCCAAGCCAATCGGATCACTCTGAATATAGCGTCCCGTTGCTGGATCATAATCCCTATACCCGTTGTGCAGCAGACCGGTTTCCACATCGTAATACTGGCCGGGGAAGCGCAGGTTGTAGACAAATGCGCCGCTACCGACCGGCTGGCCGTTGCCGAACGGGTCGCGGTCCCAACTCCACACCGGCGTACCGGTGTTGTCCGTGATCGTGCGCGGTGCGCCGAGGTGGTCGGGATTTACCGAGTACCATGTCCCGGCTTTCAGTATAGCCACCGGCAAGTTGCCGAGATAAATTGTTTACTGGATGGCTTGGCCCGTCCCGTCATATTCGCCGATGATATTGCCGCTGGCGTCTTGGGTCAAGAGCGTCGTGCCGTAAGCGTTGCTCTTCTTTACCCGTTCTCCGGCTCCGTTATAGCTATAGCTGGTCGTCACACCGTCCACTGTCGCCGAGGCCAGTTGTCTTGCTGCGTTGAAGCTGAAGCTTCGAATTCCGTCGCCGGTGATGTTTCCGGCGGCGTCGGTTAAGTAGTTGCTGAAAGTCTGGTTGTTCACGTTCCGGCTGACGAGGCGATTGCTGAGCGTGTCAATCGTATAGTTGGCGGTGTCGGCATTCGAGAGTAACAACGTCCAATTCTTCGGTGCATAAAGAATCGGAGATGCATTCGGTTCGTGAATAACAAGTTTGCCCATCCGCTCATTGATGGACGGATGTCCCGTAACCCATGCCTGTGAAATCCCGTGGCTGTAGGCTCCCTGGAAGATTGAAGGGCGGATGAGCCGTACCTAATGGATCAGGGTGAAAACCTTGACATGCGCATCTTGACCAAAAGCTAACAACCTAAATAACCAAAGTCAGCCTAATAAACGATCTGAATGAATGCATTTGTTGTTACTGATGTTGAGCTAAGTTAAATTGACGCTATCCTGATGATTAGTATCTGTTTTTTTAAAGCCGGATTGCTATCTGTACCATTACAGACCGTACTATTACAGATAATCTCCAGCTGTCGGGCGGAAAGCGGAATTATCCCCGGAACCGCCGCAACTGGACTTATCGGCAATAATCAAACCGATCCGAGGTTTTGCATTTTCTTTTTGATCGAACCAGTCGATAATAGCCGTATTATTAACCACCATTGAGAAAAATATGAGCAACGTATTTAGTTTTACCGGCACTGTCGGCCGTGATGCGGAAGTCCGTTATTTACCGTCAGGCCAAGCGGTGTTGAACGTTACCGTAGCCAACAATATCGGCTTTGGCGACAAGCAGCAAACGCTATGGATCAGATGTGTGGTATGGGGCAAACGCGCGGAAGGACAGCTGCAAAACTACCTGAAAAAAGGCCAGCAGGTGTTTGTCTCGGGCGAACTGAGCCAAAGCGAATATCGCGCGCAAGACGGCTCGACCAAAACCAGCCTGGAACTTAACGCCAATATTATCGATTTGGTCGGCAAAAGAAACGATTCGAACCAGCAACAAAGCTACCAACCATCACAGCCATCCGGCCAACAAGCTCCAAGCCATGACAATTTTGATACGCCGTATGATGACGACATCCCGTTCTAATTGATGAAAAAAGTATTCGATAGGTCCACAACAGATCGGCAAAAGGTCAGCGTCAGCGAACGCAACCTGTTGGTGGCTCCCGGGCAAAGTAAAAAACTGGCGGAGATACGCAAACGGCTGCACCCGGAATTGAAAGCCGCAGCCGTACAACTTCCCGAAAAGCCGCAACAGCTGTTCCCGGGCTTGAAGCCGGAAGCGGCTACAGAGCTGAACAAAGCCAGGACGCTGATTGATGATCGCATTGCGCAAATCATGCACAGCTTTCCCGAAGGCAAGAAAAACAAGCTGTTTAGATTCCGGTACGGTTCTATCGATGCCGTAAAAGCGATGGGCATAAAGGCTGCTTTTAAGACTTTGGGCATCGACGATAATCTGGTAAAAATGAAGTTGATTGCCGAAACGGATTTTCATGGCAACCCTATCGAAGGAAGCTGACTTGTCCGGTTTTTGAAAGATAAAGCAGGAGGAAATGTGCACCAGTTACATAACTTGCTCGCTGCTATCGCCGACCAGCCTTTTCACACCATCCAAAAACTGCGCGGTTCTTATCATTTCCCTCGATTCAAACTCAGCTTTATCAAAATGCAGGGTAGCCCCGGCGCCAACCCTGCATCCATTGCCTCGATAAACATAGCGTTGCAGGACAGCAAAATCCCCGAAAAGTTTTTCAAGACAGCGGAGTGCAAACTGGCGGTGGCCGATTTTTTGATCCGGTGTTTTCGTCACAGCATTGACCGGTTCGCTCAGCAAAATCGCGGCAAGGACGGCAGCGGTTCTTTCGCCACCATTGCCTTGAGCCAAAAGATGCTGAACCGGGATAGCGTCTTGTTCAGTGACGATGCCATTGATTTACGCTTTCTCATCAGCCTGCCCGCCAAAGGGCAAGGTGGCGGCGTTTTTGATGCCGAGCAGGCGTGGATCATGTTCAGCCAGGAATTAACGGCAATTGTTGACGCTACATTTTTTTATCGACGCTACGACGAGCCAACCCAAACGCTGCTCCGGCAGTTTGTCGACGTGCAAAAAATTCGCGCCGAAATCACCCGGTTTATGCGCCAGCATGACCTCGTTGTCTTCATCGGCAATGGAGCCAGGCTGCCGCGGCTTAGCGGCATCGATGACCGGCCGTCTGCCTGCAACTCCATTAAAGCTTTTCAATCTCCAGCGTCATTACAAATAGACATTTCGTTAGCGGATGGCCGCAGCATATCCGGTATGGGTATTAAAGAGGGCATTACCTGCATTACCGGCGGCGGCTATCACGGCAAGTCGACCTTGATGCAGGCGATTTTAGCCGGGGTTTACGCACATATTCCCGGCGACGGGCGGGAATATGTGGTGACCCGGGAAGATGCTTTTTTTATTCGGGCCGAAGAAGGCCGCAGCATTCGGAATGTCGACATCAGCCCTTTTATCGGCGACCTGCCGAATGGCCTTAAAACCGGATGTTTTTCATCCGACAATGCCAGCGGCAGTACTTCGCAAGCGGCTAATATTGTTGAGGCCATCGAAAGCGGCAGCCGCCTGTTGCTGTTTGATGAAGATACCTGCGCGACCAATTTTCTGGTACGCGATGAGCTAATTAGAAAAGTCCTGGATGCCGCGCAGGAACCGATCAAGCCGCTTTATTCAACGGTGCGCTCGCTGTGGCGGCACCATCACGTCTCGATGATTTTTGTAGTCGGCGGCTTGGGTTATTTTCTGCAAAAAGCCGATACCTGCCTATTGATGGACAATTATCATTGCCAGGATATTACCGGCAAGGTGCGCGACAGGCTTGGCCCGATAATGGAAGAAAATATACCGATCGCCGATTTTGCGCTATCGCGCCGCTTGGCCGCCGATAATTTCGATCCCGCCTATATCAATCAGCGCCTGAACAAGACGATTCCCAAACGCATCAAGGATTTGCGCAATGCGCCACGGCAACTGGAATACGGCATGGACTTGATCAATCTGGAGGCGGTCGCTCAAATCGCGGAAGCGCCGCAGATATTAGCGATCGGCTATTGCCTGCTGGCACTACGGGCTCAATTAAAGCAGTGGAGCGGTAAACCCGAGACTCTCCGTTTCTGGATAGACCGGCTGGAAAGTGAAATAAACAAGCAGGGATTAGACTTTTTGCAGCCTGATTATCCGGGCATTCTTTCGATGCCGCGCAAATATGAGCTGGCTGCCGCTATCAACAGAATCAGGTCATTAAAGATTTTTCAGGAATAACGAATAGTCCATCAGGACGATGGCCGATTGGAATGTCCCTCAAAAAAAAGACCACCCCAGAGAGAAGGGGGCAGACCCCGGGCGGTCTTTGTAAGAGAGATAATATGACAAATCCAGCATCCAGCCTTTCTTGTCGGGGTGTAGATTAACAAAACCTATGGACTGAGTTTATCCGTATGAATACCTATATGGATAATACCTTGATCTCTATCCTTTTTAGACGCTAAAGTTAATTTGCTGAATGGTGCCGGTTTTACCATCTTCCGTTAAATAAACGCCGGTATCGGTAACTTCCCCCAGCGACTGATTATCGGTGTCGCGCAATTGAAAGGGCATAGTGGCATGACCCAGATAAATAGCGCCTATGTTTTCATCGCCCAGAGCTATCAGCTGCTGGCTGCCATCCTCGTGCCGCTGCCAGATTCTCAAGCTGTTATAGATCGGGTCGGCTTCGTCAATAAAGCCATTGCTGTCGCCGTCATACCGGGCCAACTCTGAAAACCCGTTGCCGGAATTCGGGCCGAACAATTCAGCGCCATCATTGATAACGCCGTCCTGGTTTTTATCCAATGCCAGAAAACCGCTGCCCGGTTTTAAGTTGGCGATTTGTTCAGTGGTGCCGTTGGCGTCGATATCGAATTCAAAGCGTGTCTGCGACAGCTCCGCCGCATTGCCGCCAAAATTGATCACCAGCGGATCGACTTTCTTTTCCGGATCGCCGGCCGTGACGACAAGATTAGTTTCCAGACGAAATTCGCGGCTCATATTCAGCTTAACTGAAAAATCGATGCTTTGTCCGTCTTGTGTCCGGATCGAGCCGACCGCGGAAAAGCTTGCGCTTTCAGACTCCTGGTAAACGGCATGATGCTCGTAAACAGGGCCGAACCCTGCGGAGGACGGTTGCTTGGCAGGAGACGGAGTTGTGGTTATTTCAATATTCGTATTTTCAGCGTCACCGCTCAATTCAGCAGGTGAAAACAGTTTGAAATCCTGACCGGTTATCGCCTTAACCATCTGCCTGACAATAAGCAGTTTAATGCTGTCATTGTCATCAAGCGGTTCGCCAGTATCCTATGCTTGTTTCTCGGTTTTGAGCGCCTGCGCCGGACCGCTGAGGCTAAGCGCATCAGCAGGACGCTCATTTCTCCCCGGCCCCGGCTGGTCCTGGGTTTTCCACATCCGTAACGACTCGGACTCCTGAGAGCTTTTTAAGAACTGATGCTGACTGTTTAGTTGTATGGCGGAACTTTTTATGATCATTAGCTTTGCCTCTGGAGAAAAAACTTGTTCACCTCCGGCTATCCGGCCGACATCAAAATTAGTTTAAGCGACAGACAAAATGGCGGCTGACAGTCGCTACGAGATAATAGTGCTTGGTGTACAATAGAATTTTTTTATTCAGATAGGACTGACAATGGAAGCTTATCCCGAAAAAACCTGCTCGATAGACCGCTTGGTCACGCATACAAAATTGGTAGAAGCGGCAAAAGCCGGAAAGAAAACGCAACAGCGCCGTGACGGCGTCTATGGCTGGCCCGGCGAAACTTTCGACCTGGACGGAATGGCTTTTGTTGTTACCGATTTAAAACGTCAGCGCTTAGGCGACATGACCGATGCCGATGCCCAGGCGGAAGGCTATCCCAGCCTTGAAATGTACCGGGATATTATCTTAAAAATGCATGCCGGCATGGTCTGGGACGAGGACGCTTTGGCATGGGTGCATAGTTTTGCGGCCCAAACGGATTAGTTAGCGGCAAAAACCCTCGGCCTTTCCGGGCGAGGGTTCAGCATTACCGGTCTTGTTTACACCCGGTTAGCACTGCCTCAGCAGCGGCGGCTTTCAAGCCGTCGGACATCAAACTCGCTTTTCTTTGCAACGGCAATTCAATATACCGATACGAAATCATTGCAAATACGAAAACGGCGGCGATGTAAACAAAAGTTAAGCCACCAACGTAATTCCCGGTCACTAATTCCTGCCATAAATAAACTGTGTAAGAAATTCTCCCTAAATAGCAGACCAGCCTATTTCTAAAAATCAGGGCAATCGCTTTAACCTGTATGGGCGTGCCCAGCACCATCAACAGAATCAGCACCGGATAAGCAACCGTCTTAACCTGTTTTTCGATTCCAGCCGGCAAATAACCGATACCCATCAGCAACAGGGCAATAACGCTTAGCCAGACGGCAACGTGCATCTGCCGGATACGGCTGATGATATTTTTAGGTAACAGTGCGCAACAGCAACCGGTCAGCAAAAAAATAAAATACATCGAATATTCGCCCATAAACAGATGACCCGTTCTGTTCAATAACACCGAGCCCATAGCCAGAAGGCCTATGGCAAGCGCAAAGCGCAAACTGTTATTGATCAGCGGTACAAACAGGATCAACAGCGGAAATACCAGATAGAACTGTTCCTCATAGGCCAGGGTCCAAGTATGTCCTGCAAACCAGGAACAGCCGTCGGGAAACGGCATATTACATAAGAACGAGGCCGAAGTGAGTGCTTGCTGCGGCGAAATCTTAATGATACTCGCGGCATCAAGCATTAATAGAGTGGATAGATACAGCCAAAGCGGCGGAATAATCCGGTAAAACCGGCGCACATAAAATGCGGATAAACAAACAGTGCCCGTGCGGTTTTTTTCTACAACCAGACCGGAACAAATCACAAACCCGCTGATGACAAAAAAGACTAAAACCCCCAACTCGCCCAGCCGGTCCAATTGATCCAAATGAGGCGTTAAGAAACTTATCTTTAAGCCGCTGTAAACGAAAACATGCGACTGAATGACCATAACAACGGCCAAAAACCGCCAAGTGTCAATGTAATCGATTCTTGCCGGCACAACGTCTTGAGGGGTGTTACGCAATGGGATTTATCCTGTTAGGGAAACGGCGGGACGAACAAGCGTCCCGGTTTTTCATGGGGTTAGTTTCTCGACTGTATTTGGAAAATAGCCTTATGGAATCGGCTATTTTAGAGAGATTTTTTAAACGAGACTATTTGATTCACAGCGCCTTTATTAAGCGGCAGTTAAATAATACAAGCCGCTGCTTAAGCAGATCAATGAAAACAGATAGTTCATGCGCTTGCCGGTGTTCAGCCCGATGATGCAGCCGCCCAGGCAAATGACCAGACTCATCAACATTAACGACGAGAAATACCGGATGGCGTTGGAATCGGGCGGAATTTCCGCAGCATGCGCATAGCCATGGAATACGGCGAAAAACGAGACGCCCAAAAAGAGGATTATAGGATGGGCTAAGTCACGAAGCCTATCGTTGGCAATGACCAGCAAGCCAAACGCAAGCAGCGATAAGGCGATTAACGATTCAACAAACGGAATTTGCACGGCGGCAGCGCTAAGCAACGCGCCGGCAGCCATCAAGCCGAAGAAAACAGCAGGGAACGCAAACAGTGCTTTGCCGCCCTGTTTGGCCGCAATCAAGCCAACCGCCAGCAATACCAGCAAATGATCGATCCCGGTCAAAGGATGCAGCACACCGCTGACCAGACTGGAGTCGATGTGCCCTCCGGTATGCGCATAGAGCGAAGGTGATACCGGAAATAAGGCGGCAATCAGCCAGTTTTTAATACGCATAATGAACTCCTTAAAGTGCTTAAATTGTGGTGAGTAATAGCCAGCTTGTAACAAGCTCCAGTCTATTAACTGGTCCTGAGGCTGTCAACGCTTTATCAGGCAATGGCCTTAACCGCATCCGCCAGCAAAGCGTCCAGCTTGATGCAGGCGCTCGGATGGTCGATAGTGTCGGTACTCCAGATATTTTTGACGCCGGCTTTCAGGATATGGTCATAAGCATCGCCGCAAAACAGGGCGTGGGTAATGACCGCATGAATATCGCTGTTGCCTGCCGCTTGCACCAGCCCGACGGCCTTGGCAATGGTTCTGCCGGTACTGGCCATATCGTCGATGATAATCACAGGTTTGTTTCGGTAATCGCAATCCTGCAAGATCATTTCGACCTGCTTGTCGCCTAGCCGTTTTTTTTCGGCAATGGCGTAATCAAAACCGATATTTTCGGCGATAGCGGCGACCCATTGTTTTGATTCGCTGTCCGGCCCCAGCAGTATCGCACTCTTGAATTGCCGTTTTAAGAAAGCCCCGATTTCATCGGCGGCGGTAAGGCTGATCGCGTTTTTTATCGGAATAGCCTGGGTTAATGACGAGATGCGGTGCAAATGTGGGTCTACGGTGAGCACATCGTCAAACAGCTCAGCCAGCAGCTTGCCGACGATACGCTGACTGACCGCCTCGCCGGGCTGGTTGGCGATATCCTGGCGCATATAGCTTAAATAAGGCGCAACCAAAGTCACGCGTTTGGCGCCCAATTCCCGCGCGGTGACGGCGCACAGCAACAGCTCGATCAATTTGTCGTTGGGCTGGTTAAGGCTGCGACAGACAATCACGTGTTCCGGCAACGACGGCGGCAGGCGGACCAGGCTTTCGCTGTCCGGAAAATGATGCAACGCGATCTCCGCCAGAGGTACGTCAAGCCGGTCCGCCAGACGTTGCGCCTGGCTTAAGTAATCGGGGAAAGCAAGGATCATCATGGCTGGAACCGTTCCGGATTAAAAGGAAATCAACGACTTGATAATTTGCTCTTCGCTGCCTATCGTGTAGCCGCTGTTTTGGGCGGCCATCTCCTTGGCAAATTTAAAATCGGTCTGATATTCGGCATAGATCCGGTATAAGGTTTCGCCTTTTTCCACCGGACTGCCCAGTTTTTTCAATAAATCGACGCCCGCTTTTTTTACCTTCGGCGCGCCGGCCAGTCCGGCTATTTTTGCCATTTGAAAGTTATCGATGCTGGTGACTATTCCGGCACTGTCGGCAACAATCTCATGACAAAGACTGCCCGGATGCAGGTCGATGATTTTTTCACCTTGCGCCCGAATCAATGCATTCATTTTAGCCCCGGCCCGGCCCGATTCCAGAATGTCGCGGGCAATCGCGTAACCTTGGCCGCCGCGCACATCGGGGTCGAATTCAATGACTCTGCCGGCCAGCTGCAAGGACTTTTGACGCAAATCGAACGGCGCATCAGGCTCGTTATGCAGCACCTGCATAACGTCCCGGGCTTCCAGTATCGGGCCTATGCCCCGCCCTATCGGTTGTCGGCCGTCGGTAATCATCACTTCCAGATGAATGTTCAGCCGATCGCCGACAAATTCAAACAGTTTGCGCAAAGCCAGCGCCTGATTCATGTGCCGCACTTTAGCCGTGGGGCCGACCGGAATGTCGATCAACAAATGCGTGGCACCGGCGGCCAGTTTTTTGGACAGGATCGATGCCACCATTTGCCCCTGAGAATCGATGCCCAGCGGACGTTCAACGGAAATCAGCATGTCATCGACCGGCGCGAGTCTGGCAGTACCGCCCCAAGCCAGGCAGCCGCGCTCCTGGCGCACAATGTCATGAAGCTGCTCCGGGGACAGATTGACTTCCGCCAGCACTTCCATGGTGTCGGCCGTACCCGCCGGAGAGGTTATCGCGCGGCTGGAGGTTTTCGGTATCAGCATGCCGTGCGCGGCAACAATAGGCACGACCAGCATCGACGTACGATTGCCGGGAATACCGCCGATACAGTGCTTGTCGGCGACCAGCGATTCATGCCAGTTCATCCTGTCGCCGGACTGCAACATGGCGCGGGTCAGAAAAAACAGCTCATCCCGATCGAGATTGTTTTGCCCGGTTGCAACCAGGAACGCGGCCATTTCCATTTTCGAATAGCGGGTTTCGACAATATCTTTGGTGATACTGTTGAAATCGTCCTGGCTGAGACGCTCACCGTTAATTTTTCGGCGCACCGCATCCATGGACTGCGGATGTTCCGCATGATTAACCGTAACCAGACTGCCTTCGCCGGCATTCAATTGCTGGAACGCCTGCTCGGACAGCCCCAGTTCTCCCGGCAGAACGATGGATGTATCATCGACCACGTTAAGAACGGCAAGCACCTTGGAACCGTTGCAGCTGACCAGAATTTTAGACAGTGCCTGAAAACCCTCAGCCCGGTATATGCCGCATTCCCGATGCAGGTAAGCGACATTTTCATGATAAGTATCGATAGCGATGCGACGGATTTGCAGGTTGTCATTACTCATGGGATAAAATGGCTAGTAGATAAACTGGATCGATGATGCGGTTTGAGGCCGGGATTGTCAACCGCCGGGCCTCAACTTAAGAATGGAGTGCAGGCTTTGCCTGCGAGTAACCACAGCGCCTTGCTTGCAGGCACCCAAAGTAGGCGCTTTACGCAAGGACAGATATTTGCTCCTGCAATATCTGTCCTTGTCGTTCGTGTCTTCGTGGTGAATTAATCGTTTTACCTTAGCTGACACTTAATAGAGCGACAAACATCTTATTTTTATATGGTTTACAAATATCCTAATGCCGTACTGATGATTTTCTGCAAAGCCCCGGTTCCCGGACAGGTTAAAACCCGCTTAATGCCGGACTTAACCGCTGAACAGGCCGCCGAACTTCATATCGAACTCAGCAAGAAAACGCTGCAACGGGCGACACTAAACAAGTTATGTCCTGTACAGCTTTGGTGCGCGCCCTCGACCGACCATGATTTTTTTAGCAACGCAAAAGCCGCCTATCCGCTACTGCTAAAGCAGCAACAAGGGGCCGATTTAGGCGAGCGCATGCACCTCGCTTTTTGCTCGGCGCTTGCCAGTTACTCGCATGCCCTACTAATGGGCTGCGATTGCCCGTCAATGACCGAACAGGATCTGGAACACGCGTTGATTGCTTTAAATCAGAAAAATGATGTCGTGTTAGCCCCGGCGGAAGACGGCGGCTACGTTATGATCGGGCTCAGCCAGCCCCAGCCGGAACTCTTTGATAACATGCCCTGGGGAACAGATCGGGTGCTGGCACAAACTCGGTCCCGTATCGAACGTTATAAGCTTCGTCATCACGAACTGAACGAGCAGTGGGATTTGGATACGTCGCGGGACTTGGAACGGTACCGTCTACTTAAAATCAGCTTAGAAACGCGCACAAAATAACTTGAGCAAGTTATCAATAGCGGAGTGCAGGCTTTGCCTGCAAGCGCAAGCACCGTAGGTACGCATCGCGTACGAGACTGTGAAAGCATTCGCTTTAGAACAAAAATTAAAGCGTTCACCACGAAGCCAAAAGTAGGCGACACGAAGAACACGAAGTTTTCAATACATTGAATTAAAAACAATTATTTTTCTCTACGCTCTCGGCAACTGCTCCTGCGTTGCTCTACCTCCTGCATCCATGCAAGTCGTTCGTGCCTTCGTGGTGAATATGCTCTTAAACTGATTGGGATAATTCTTTCACAGTCGCATACCTTTTGGGACTTGATCCAGAAAATGGTACGCGATGCGTACCCTACCGCTACGTAACATCGGATTTTAATGTGAATCCTTCCGTCCCGGCTTTCCATTAAATCGACCAAGGCCACCAGAAAACTTACCCCGCGAGTTGTTCAAATTGTTTCATTCTCATTCCTAAGTGCAAAAAGCCTATCTCACTGCCTTACTTGATTGCCCGCAATAAATTCCCGTAATACAGTTCCTTGCCGGTTTTGGTCGGCATCCACAGTTGCTTGATTTCCACTTGGCTTGCAGAAAAATACTGCCCGGCAGATTCCGCCAGATCCACCGGCCCCACTTTGGGCGAGTAGGTGTTAAGGACTAAAAAAGCTCCCGGATTCATCAGCTCGTGCGCCGTTTCTATCAAGCCGGACAGGTGGTTTTCCAGTTTCCATTTTTCGCCTTTTGCGCCTAAGCCCCAGGCCGGCGGGTCCATAATGATGCCGTCGTATTTATTGCCCCGTTTCAATTCGCGCTGGGCAAATTTTAACGCATCCTCATGCACCCATTTGATGTCGGAAAGACGGCTGCGCTCCTTGTTTTCGTTGGCCCAGGTGATCAGCTGTTTGATCGAATCCACATGCACCACGTCCGCCCCGGCGTCTCGGGCAACCAGCGAGGCCGCGCCGGTGTAGGCAAACAAGTTCAAAACCTTTTGCCCGGCGCTAACCCGATCTTTAATGAATCGCCAGTTTGCCTGTTGTTCGGGGAACAAGCCCACGTGTTTGAACTTGGTCAGCTTCAAACCGAAATTCAGGTTTTCATAAGAGATAAGCCATTGCTCGGGAGCCTGCGGCTTGATATTAAGCCAGTGTCCCTGGGTTGAGGAAAGCTCTTCAAATTCCCAGTGCGCCATATCCAGCCATTGGCTATAAGGCCAGCCCGGTTTGAAATCGGCCTGGATTTCAGGCCGGATGGTGATGACCTTGCCCCAGCGTTCGAGCTTCTTGCCGTCGCCCGCATCCAGCAGTTCATAATCGGGCCAAGGCGATCCGTATTCACGTGGGAAAAGTTCGGTTTGTGCTTTTACGTCTATGCAGCCCTTATTTTCAGGTGGCTGCTGCCGAGCTTTTGCCGTTTTTGTCATGTGTTTGAATTTAATGCAATTAAACGCTAGCCAAGTCTGTTCATCGACTCATACACAAGATTTTGCAACATCACTTGACTGGTAAGATCAAGTTCATGAAACGAGATTCCATGCGTAAACTTTGGCGGCGCGTCTTTTTTCTTGTTGGGCAACTGTTGAACGCTACGGATTGTCGCACTGGTATTGATATGAGCGCTTTGATTGCTCGGTTTTATCGGGAAATCGAAAGAGATTAAAGTGTCTTCGTTGGGCTGCCCAAGCGCACTGTCTGCAACTATTGCGGCGCCTGCGACACTGATATCGCTAATGAATCCAGCCACACCGTTGACTTGCACCGGCAAATTGACTTTGGCTCTGACAGCGCCGCGCAGTGCGATAGTTTGAATATCAGTGGGAAAACTGAGATGCATATAATAATGCGGAGCTTTGAAGACGGTTTTTACCCGGCATGTCAGCGTGAAAACATCCACGCCTGCAAAAATCCGCAGGGTAATCTGCTCGCCTATCTGGATTTGGATGGAAAGCCCATTCTCAAAAGGCATCTTTATGATCAGATACTCTCCATCTATGTAGCCGATCAGTTCTGTATAATAAATCAATGGCTTGCCGCCATGCTGCAGTGTCATTTGCAGGCGCGCACCAACTTGCGGATTAATTTCTTTAAAAGTAGCCATCCTAATTTTCACCCAAACGCTAAAGAGGCGTTTTTTGCACGGCAGTTAATACAAGCCCAATTGCAATTGCGCCACTTCCGACATCATTTCCCTTGACCAAGGCGGATCAAGCACCACTTCGACATTAACATTGGCGACGCCGGGCAGTGCGCGAATGCATCTTTCCACGTCGCTCTGTATCACCGGCCCCATTCCGCAGCCCGGCGCAGTCAGGGTCATCATGATATAGACATCATTCAGGCCTTCGGCTGTCGGCGTTACTTTGCACTCATAAACCAAACCGAGATCAACGATGTTGACCGGAATTTCCGGATCGTAAACCGTTTTCATCACTTCCCAGCAGTTTTTTTCAACTGCCGCCGTATCGGTTTCCGATACCAGTGTATGCAGTTGATTCGGTTCCTTGCCCAAGGCATCGGCATCCGCTCCGGCGACCCGCACCATGTGGCCGTGCTCGGTGACCACGGTATAGTTATCGCCGAGCGCCTGATAGATAGTAACCGTTTGACCTTTGCTTAAAGTCCCGGTATTGCCGTCAGGAATGGTAACAACATTGACATCTCGGGTTAAAACTACGTCTTCTCTTTCAGCCATAATAATTCAGTTATAAATAGAAGGTTCGCGCATCGATAGCCTGGCCGGTTATGCCTATACTTTCTGCACCGAATAAATACCGATAAATGGGAGCCAGCGATTTCATTGACGGCAGCTTGCTTTTATCTTCAGCGGGATAGGCCCGTTTTCTTAACGGGGAATCCACTGGCCCCGGTATCAAGGTGTTGACTCGGATTTTTCCGAAAGCTTCATGCTCTTCAGCCAATATGTGTGCCAAGCCTTCCATCGCTATTTTGGAAACGCCGTAAGCGCCTGCATAGGCGGGCGCTTTTCTGGCAGAAGAATCGGACGTAAAGACGATGGAAGCCTGTTCGCTCTTTTGCAGTACCGGCAACAAAACCCTACACAGCAGAAAAGGCGCGTTCAGATTGACGTTTAAAGTATGTCCCCAATCCTTGGTTTTGTGCGTAGCGACCGGAGAAAAGGCGCTGAACTCTACTGCGGAATGCAAGATACCCTGCAAGGAGCCATATTTTTCATCAATTTTGTCGGCTAATTCCTGATACTCGTTTTCATTGGCGCCCGCCAAATCAAACGGGTAAATGATCGGTTCACGCGCATTGATTGCCACAATCGCATCGTAAACCGCTTCCAGTTTGGGAATGTTTTTATCCAGCAGAATAATATGCGCGCCGTGCTTGGCCAATGCCAAAGCAGCGGTGCTGCCTAGACCACCGCCTGCGCCGGTGATTAGAATGACTTGATTTGTTAACGGCATGATAGTGATGCTATCCAGGTTGAAATTTGGTCGGGAGATTCGATTAACGCATCAGCGCCCCAGGTTTCCGGGGTATCTCCGGGTTTAATGTAGCCGTAAAGCGCGGCCAATGTTTTCATTTGCGCGCTTTTCCCGGCAGTAATGTCGTGCCGGGCATCGCCAATATAAACGCATTCCTGCGGATTGACGTCTGCCTGTTTGCAGGCCAGCAGCATCGGTTCCGGGTGCGGCTTGGGATTGGCGGTGGTATCGCCACTGACGATGCAGGCGGCGCGCGCTGTCAGCTTTAGGGCATCCATCAACGGATTAGTAAAGCGTTCGCGCTTGTTGGTAACCACGCCCCATTTCAGCCCTTGGGCTTCAATAGCGGCCAGTGTTTCAGCCATGCCGGCGAAAAAAACCGTGTGCTCGGCAATATTGTCCTGATACAGCGTCAGCATGGTTTCCAGAATACCGGCCTTCACCGGCTCATCACACAAAGGCTGGCTTGCATTAATCATCGCTAAAGCGCCGTATGAAATAAACGGCTTGATGATTTCAGGCGCAACGGCGTCAAATCCATGGAGGCTCAGCGCCCGGTTCAGGCATGAAATCAGGTCCGGCGCGGTATCGACCAGAGTGCCGTCCAAATCGAACAAGACGCAAGATAATTTAAAATCGGCAGACATGACTTATACGGAGCGCTTAAAGGCAGCGATGTAATTGACGTCTATATCCTTGCCCAGACTGAAATGCTTGGTAAACGGATTGTATTCGATGCCTACCATACCCTGTAGCTCAAGACCTGCCGCGCGCGCCGACTGGCATAGCTCAGACGGCTTGATAAAAGTTTTAAAATCATGCGTGCCTTTAGGCAGCATTTGCAACACGTATTCCGCGGCAAAAATAGCCAACAGGTAAGCTTTGGGTTTACGGTTCAGCGTCGAAAAAAACACCATGCCACCGGGCTTAACCATTCTGGCGCACGCGGAGATGATCGAACCGGGGTCGGGCACATGCTCAAGCATCTCCATGCAAGTCACATGATCGAAGCTTTCCGGCTGTTGCTCGGCCAGGTCTTCGGCACTGATCTTTTGATAATGCGCGTTTACCCCGGACTCAAGCCCGTGCAGATCGGCGATGTCGATCAGGTCTTCGCTCAAATCAATGCCCATCGCATCGGCGCCTTGCTTGGCCAGGCCTTCGGTTAAAATGCCGCCGCCGCAGCCGACATCAACAATGCGGGAACCTGACAGATCTGCATAACGCCGGATAAACTCGATACGCAGCGGATTAATGTCGTGCAGGGTTTTGAATTCACCCTGGGTATCCCACCAGCGTTCCGCCATCGAACCGAATTTATGGATTTCCTGCGGGTTTACATTGTTTGAAGCTGTCATCGTGCTAACCGTGATGTAAGGTTGATATAGTTTACTATATTAGTAGGTTATTCGTCATATGTTGTTCTGCCGAACAGTTTTCATGATACCCGATTTGCTTAAGATACATCCATTATAACGGCATATCGTAGAGTCCGGTATTTTCGGCATTGGCTATCTGCGGGACAAAAAAAAGGCCGATGCACAGGCACCGGCCTTTTTTAGCTCATCGAATTAAAGGCTGTTAACAGCGTTCAACTCTTGGAAAGCTTGTTCCAAACGAACCACCATGCCGACTTCACCGGCACGTTGCCAAACGCGTGGATCGTAGTATTTTTTGTTGGGTTTGTCGTCACCGTCAGGGTTGCCGATTTGGCCTTGCAAATAACCTTCGTTTTGTTTGTAGTAGTTCATGATACCTTCCCAAGTCGCCCACTGGGTATCGGTATCGATGTTCATTTTGATTACGCCGTAGCTGATTGATTCTTTGATTTCTTCAGCGCTGGAGCCTGAACCGCCGTGGAAGACAAAGTTCAAAGTGTTTGCAGGAACGCCGAATTTTTCAGAAACGTGTTTTTGTGAGTTAGCCAAAATGCTTGGCGTCAATTTAACGTTGCCTGGTTTGTAAACGCCGTGCACGTTGCCGAAAGAAGCGGCGATAGTGAAGCGTGGGCTGATTTTGCTTAATTCTTCATAGGCATAAGCTACGTCTTCTGGCTGAGTGTACAGCATGGAATGATCCATGTCGCTGTTGTCGACGCCGTCTTCTTCACCGCCGGTGCAGCCTAATTCGATTTCCAGGGTCATGCCCATTTTGGACATGCGTGCCAGATATTGACCGCAGATTTCGATGTTTTCTTTCAGGCTTTCTTCAGACAAATCCAGCATGTGCGAGCTGAATAATGGCTTGCCGGTTTCTGCGAAATGTTTTTCGCCGGCATCTAATAAACCGTCAATCCAAGGCAGCAGTTTTTTAGCCGCGTGGTCGGTATGTAAAATAACCGGTACGCCATAAGCTTCAGCCACATTGTGTACGTGTTTAGCACCGGAGATGGCACCCAAGATAGCAGCTTGTTGACCTTCCGCTTTAAGCCCTTTGCCGGCAATAAATGCTGCGCCGCCGTTGGAAAACTGGATCACGATAGGCGATTTTACTTTCGCGGCCGCTTCCAACGCTGCATTAATCGAATCAGTGTTAATGACATTTACCGCAGGCAATGCGAATTTGTTTTCTTTGCAAATCGCAAAGATTTTTTGTACGTCATCGCCAGTGACAACACCGGGTTTTACTACATCTGAAATTTTCTGTGACATTAAAGGTTCCTGTTTCAATCTGTTACGTTGAGGGAGATCAAGCCGAAAGTCATTGCGGTTGCGGATAAAAAATACCCATAGCCCAATGCGGTCATCCCTATATTATAAAGTGTGTTGATATAATAGGCTACTTGCCAATTGCCGATTATTTGCAGCCAAAGCTCTCTTACAAAGCGTCCAATTGCGCATAGGCCAGCATCAACCATTTGATGCCGACTTGCTTGAAGTTGATTTGCACCCGTTCCTGTGCGCCGGCGCCTTCCATTTGCAGCACTACGCCTTCACCGAATTTGGCATGGCTGACGCGTTGACCCAGCTTGTATTTTCCTTCTATTTGCAAAGATTGCGCTTTCGGTTTTACTGAAGTCACCGGATGACTTACGGTCGCGCGCATCCTGACTTCCTGAATATGTTCCGGCGGAATCTCGCGCAGAAAACGCGACGGCCTGGGATAAGTTTCCCGGCCGTATAAACGCCTGGATTCGGCATAAGTCAGATACAAGCGCTGCATGGCGCGAGTGATGCCGACATAGCAAAGCCGGCGCTCTTCCTCCAGCCGCCCGACATCATCGACGGACTGCTGCGACGGAAACAGGCCTTCTTCCATGCCGACCAGGAACACTTGCTTAAACTCCAGCCCTTTGGCCGAGTGCAGGGTCATCAGCTGTACGCAATCGTCGAAATCGTCGCCTTGCAGTTCGCCGGATTCCAGTGTGGCATGGGCTAAAAACATATCCAGCTCGCTTAAGCCTTCTTCGTCTTCGATGTCGCCGATTGCGGTGGCGTCGAAAAGCCGGGCCGCATTGACCAGCTCTTCCAGGTTTTCTACTTTTTCTTCATCTTTGTCGGTCTTGTCTCTTTTATATAATTCAATCAGGCCGCTTTTTTCGACCACCAGCTTGACCTTTTCATAAAGTTCAAGGCCTTCTGCCTGCGCCTCAAACTGCTTGATCAATTCCAAAAAGCCGATCAGGGCATTGGTCGCTCTGGCCGACAAGGTGCGCTGGTTAATCAGTACGATAGCCGCCGCCCATAAAGACAGGCTTTGATCGCGGGCTATGGTGCGAATATCGTCGATGGTTTTGGCGCCGATGCCGCGGGTCGGAGTGTTGATGACCCGTTCGAATGAAGCGTCGTCATTGCGGTTGGACATTAGCCGTAAATAGGCCAGCGCATTCTTAATTTCCGCCCGTTCGAAAAATCGTAGCCCGCCATAAACCCGATAAGGCGTACCGGTGGCCATCAGTCTTTCTTCGAACTGCCGGGATTGGGCGTTGGACCGGTACAAAATGGCGACATCCTTGCGCATGCCGCCCTCATTGACCCAGGCCCTGATTCGATCAACCACAAAATGCGCTTCATCCTGTTCGTTAAATGCCGCATACAAGGAAATCAATTCCCCTTCGCCGGCATCGGTCCATAGTTCCTTGCCCATGCGGCCGTCATTGACGCTGATGACTTTGTTCGCGGCTTTCAATATATTGCCGGTGGAGCGGTAATTTTGTTCCAGCTTGATGACCTGATGATTCGGGTAATGTTTTTGAAAACTGTAGATATTCTCGATTTTCGCGCCGCGCCAGCCGTAAATCGACTGATCATCGTCGCCGACCACAAAGATATTGTCTTTGCCCTCGGTCAACAGCCGCAGCCACGCATATTGTATGGTGTTGGTATCCTGAAACTCGTCGACATGCACTTGCCTGAAACGCTGCTGGTAATGCTCCAGCACATCGGGATTGTCGCGCAGCAATTCATGCGCCCTCAGCAATAACTCGGCAAAATCCACCAGACCGGAGCGATCGCACAGTTCTTCATAAGCTTTATATATGATCAGCATTTGCCGCTGGAAGGGATCACCGGTTTCCCGCATATGGCGCGCTCTGATGCCCTCGTCTTTTTGGGCATTGATATACCACTGCACTTGGCGCGGCGGCCATTTATCCGCATCAAGATTAAGCGTAGCCAACAGGCGCTTGATAAGCCGTAGCTGATCGCCGGAATCCATTACCTGAAAAGTTTCCGGCAATTTGGCCTGTTTGGCGTGCCGCCTTAGCAAGCGGTGCGCGATGCCGTGAAAAGTCCCTATCCACATGGATTGCGCAGACATATTGAGCAGATCCTCAATCCTGCCGCGCATTTCCTTGGCCGCTTTATTGGTAAAAGTGACTGCCAGAATGCTGTGCGCTGACACACCCAACACCTGAATTTGCCAAGCGATGCGATGGACTAAAACGCGGGTTTTGCCGCTACCGGCTCCCGCCAAAACCAGCATGGCTTGAGACGGCGCGGTAACAGCCTGACGCTGGGCATCATTGAGGGGATCTATTATTGAGGTAACATCCATTGCCTAAAGCACCTGCTGTTGGTAATTTTTTCGCTTGCACATTTTTTGGAGCTGTGTATATTGCGTAAGTTCGATCATGACAGACTGAACCGTTGCTTTGCTAAAGATAATAATAACTATATCCTGAGGATTTTAAGATGAATTTTGATTTTAAACGTATGCTTAAATTTGAACATAATGTTGGCGAGAAAGAAAAGAAATACCGTTTATACGCGGGCTCTGCGCTTCTGGTTATTTCACTTTTCGTCCCTGGCGGTGAGGTCCTTTTATTATTGGTGGGATTGGTTCTTGTTGCAACCGGTTATTCAGGCTGGTGCCCGGTCTACTCAGGACTTAACAAAAATACCAATGAAACTGCAGGCGGCTCAACTGACAGCGCTCCTACAGAAAGCGACTCTACAGAAAGTTAAACTAGCTCGGGCACAAGGCTAAATTTCAGTTTGCCCTGTGCCCTTACTGCTTTTTAATCTTCCTTATGAAACTCACCTTCCAGCACATTGTTTTCAGTCGCTTTGGACTGCTGAAAATGCCCCCCGGCCTGAACCAGATAATGTTCAATCACATATTGGGCAATTTTTCTGCGTAACTGCGGAATTAAACAGGCAAAGCCAATTATATCGGTAATAAAGCCCGGCGTGAGCAATAATGCGCCCCCCACCAAAATAATCGGCCCTTCTACCATTTCATAAGCGGGAATCTCGCCTCGCGCCAAATTCTCCTGAAAACGCTGAAAAGTTGCAAAGCCTTGCTGCCTCAATAGCCATGCGCCCAGCACGGCGGTAAAAACTACCAGCAAAATGGTCGGAAACGCGCCAATAACTCCACCCACCTGTATCAGCAAATAAATTTCTGCGAAAGGGATAATCAGGACGGCCAGAAAGAGTATTTGAAAATTTCTCATCTAAAGTGTGCTCATATTGTAATCATCGTCGTTACAATATAAGGGCAATTTCGGTTAATTTCTAGGATAATATCTGACGCTCCAGTTTTCATGACCGGTAAACATGCCTGCTAACTATCAAATAATACTTTGTACTTGTCCTGATAAAGATACGGCGGAAAAATTAGCCCGACTGCTGGTTGCCAATCACGAGGCTGCCTGCGTAAATATTATACCCGGCATTACTTCTATTTACGCATGGCAGGGACAAATTGAATCCGCCCAGGAACACCTCTTGCTGATTAAGGCGCATAATGATTACTACCAGTCTATTGAAACCACTCTGCGCAACCATCATCCTTACGATGTGCCTGAAATAATTGCCGCCCCGATTGAGCGCGGCTTACCTGAATACCTGCATTGGATAGATTCATGCCATTCATTAAAAAAATAATTTTTCTCTGCTTTCTATCGATTGTTAGCCAGTCAGCTTTTGCATTAAGCACCGACGAAATCCTGCCGCCCAATCAAGCTTTCAAGGCTTCCGCAAAAGCGCTCGCAGCGGATCAAATTGAAATTTCCTGGGATATTGCCGAAGGCTATTATCTTTACCGCAATAAAATGCGCTTTGAGTCCAAAACCGGGCAAATCCGCTTAGGCGAACCCGCTTTTCCGGCCGGACAGACCCACCATGACGAAAACTTCGGTGATGTGGTGATCTACCGCAACACCCTAAACGTGCCGGTCGCGGTAAGCGCCGAGAACGGTGCAGATGCACTGCAACTGCTGGTGCAATATCAGGGCTGCGCCGACCGGGGCATTTGCTATCCGCCGCAGAAAACCACTTTCGACCTGAAACTGCCTCCCCCTGCTGCCAAACTCGATCCGGTCAAGCAACTGATCAAAGGCGCTCAAAACCTAAAACTCAATTTGTTTGAAGATGCCCCGTCCGCCAGGAGCGGATTGACACGTTTAGCGCCCGAAGGGGAACGGTCAGGGACAGCCCGTTATGAACTGCTTCAACCGGAACAGGCTTTCGAGTTTTTTGCATCGGTCAAAGATGATCACACCCTGCACGTTAACTGGCATATTGCGGACGGCTATTATCTATACCGGGAAAAAGTTCAGCTTGAATTGATCAATGCTGACGGCGTAAAACTTGGCACATACGACATACCCAGAGGAACACCCAAACAGGATGAAGCCTTTGGACAGGTCGAAACTTTCCATAAGGAACTGAGTTTCGACTTGCCGCTTATCCGTTCCAGCCAAGCGGCGCAAACCGTCAGCCTACAGGCAAAATACCAGGGTTGCGCCGACCGCGGCGTTTGCTATCCGCCGATGAGCAAGAAAATCGATCTGTCCTTACCCGTGGCTCAGCAATCAGTCGCGCAGGAACTTTCCGAACAGGATCAAATCGTGCAGTCCTTACATAAGGACAGCTTCGCGGTAACCCTGCTCAGCTTTTTCGGATTCGGCTTGCTGTTATCGCTGACCCCGTGCATTTTCCCGATGATCCCGATCCTATCGGGCATTATCGTCGGCCACGGCAACCGGATTAACACCACTAGAGCCTTTTTACTGTCGCTGAGCTATGTCGTGGCCTCGGCGCTGACCTACACGGTATTCGGCATCCTGGCCGCACTGTTCGGCAGCAACCTACAAACCGCTTTCCAGGAGCCCTGGATTATCGGCCTGTTCAGCGCTATTTTTGTGGCGCTGTCTTTATCCATGTTCGGCTTTTATCATCTGGAACTGCCCAAATCCTTACAGGTCAAACTGCATAATTCCAGCGAAATACACCGTGACGGCTCGCTCTGGGGCGCCGCCATCATGGGCGCACTATCCTCGCTGATCGTCGGTCCCTGTGTCGCAGCCCCCTTGGCGGGCGCGCTGATTTTTATCGGTCAGACCGGCGATGCGGTATTAGGCGGCAGCGCCTTGTTCGCTTTAGGTCTAGGCATGGGCGTACCGTTACTGCTGCTGGGCGCATCCGCCGGAAAACTGCTGCCCAAGGCCGGAAACTGGCTCAATTCCACCAAAGCCGTATTCGGCGTGATTATGCTGGCGGTCGCAGCGTGGATGCTCAGCCGGATTTTGCCCGGCAACGTAATGATGATGCTCTGGGCGATGTTGCTGATATTTCCGGCCATTTATCTCAGTGCCGTTGACCCATTGCCCGAAAACAGCTCAGGCTGGCATAAATTATGGAAAGGCTTGGGCTTGATGATGCTGGCTTACGGCCTGTTATTGTTGATCGGCTTTAGCCTGGGCAACAGCAACCCGTTAAAGCCGCTGCAAGGACTCGGCTTGAGTACAGTTCAAGCCGCAGAACCGGGCATCAGTTTTGAACGAGTCGACTCCCTAGCTGCCCTGCAAGCCCGAATCAAGCAAGCTGCCGCCAATAATCAGCCGGTCATGCTGGATTTTTACGCCGATTGGTGCATCTCATGCAAGGAAATGGAAACCTATACCTTTGCCGACTCGCGGGTTAAACAGGCGCTTAAAGGCTATGTATTACTGCAAGCCGATGTCACTAAAAACTCGGATGACGATAAAGCCCTACTGGAAAAATTCAGCCTGATCGGGCCGCCGGCGATTTTGTTTTTCGGTCCGGACACACAGGAAAAAACCACCAACCGGGTTATCGGTTACCAGGATGCTGAGACTTTTATTAAATCATTGCAACGGGCAAAATAATGAAACAAGCAGGCTTGATTATTATTGCCGCGATTCTCGCGCTGGCTTTGGGTATATCGGCCCGGCATTTTTTTCCGCCTGCTGAAACCTCCTCGACCCTCAGCACTTTACCCGAGTTCAACCTGCCCGATCTGTCCGGCCGGCAACACAACATTTCCGAATGGAAAGGCCGGATATTAGTGCTCAACTTCTGGGCGACCTGGTGCTCGCCCTGCCTTAAAGAAATACCCGACTTTATCGCCTTGCAGCAGCAATATGCCGACAAAGGCGTGCAGTTTATCGGCATCGCGCTGGAGGACAAGGAGTCGGTTGCTACATACGCCGCAGCAACTAAGATTAATTATCCGATTCTGTTGGGCGGCGACAATGGCATCACCCTGGCTCATCAGCTGGGAAATAATATGGATGCCGTTCCCTATACGCTTATTGTTGACCGGCAGGGGCAGATCATACACCGGCATTCGGGAGAACTATCTAAAGAGCAGTTACTGGAAATTATTGCGCCGTTTCTGAAATAAATTTCCAGCAACAAAAATCATTAAAGCGAATTTTGTTAAAACTCCAGTTCCAAATTGGCTTCGCAAAAATCAAACTTGGCTTCCCCGGATTCTGAATCGTCGGCATAGGCGACCTTGACATACTGATTACAGCCTTCGTTATTAGTGCTTGAATCCCAAACCAGCATGAGGCTATCGCCTGCCGCAATACCCTGACCGATATCGAAGTATCCCCAATCCTTCCTGTCCTCGGATACCAGAAGCTTAGTTATTTTGGTGCGGGTACTATTGTGCACTTTGAACGAATACTCTGAGTCGGCTGCTATTGCATTATTGATAGCAATCTCTCCCATGAACAATGACATTATGACTGTCAATGTGCCAATACAATTGTGAACTTTCATGGTCTTTCTCTCTAGTTTAAGACGCAACGACATGTCACGGAGTTCTTGTTTATATAATTGCATAAATTTTGTGCCAATCTTGCAAAGTCCACACACAATAGAGAGCCGACAAGAGTTTCTTTTAAAATCAGTCGACTTGTGCGTAATGACTTCAATCAGCGCGAATTCTGCCGCTAACTTTTGCTAAAAACATAATATCTGGACAAAATTTCATAAATTGGGCAAAATTGGCGGCTAATAATGCTTTTTCACCCCTAACTGATTTCAAGATTAATGGCGACTATCACCGTTTTAAATGGGCCGAATTTAAACCTGTTGGGTATTCGCGAACCCGGTCTTTACGGAAATCAAACTCTCGCCGACATTAAGCAACATCTTGAACAAAAGGCTGCAAAGCTGAACCTTGAGCTTAACTTTCACCAGAGTAATGCGGAACACGAAATTGTAGAACTGATACATAAGGCTTACCAAGCTCACGTTGATTTCATCGTTATCAATCCGGCGGCCTTTACTCATACCAGCGTTGCCATCCGTGACGCGCTGCTTGCAACCAAGATCCCATTTATAGAGGTTCACTTATCAAACGTCCACGCACGAGAACCTTTTAGAAAACATTCCTATTTCTCGGATATTGCCAAAGGCGTTATCTGCGGATTAGGCGCAACAGGATACGAACTGGCCTTACTGGCCGCTCATCAGATATTAACCGAGAGACACTAAACCATGGATATTAGAAAAATAAAAAAACTCATCGAGATTATCGAGGAATCAGGCATTGCCGAACTGGAAATCAAAGAGGGCGAAGAATCCATTCGCATTAGCCGTTATTCTGCCGCTCCTGCTGCCGTTTCCTATGCGCCCGCACCCGCTGCCGCCGCTCCTGCTGTAGCAGCGCCTGCCGCTCTGCCTACAGAAGAAAAAATCACCGGTCATGTGGTCAAGTCGCCGATGGTCGGTACTTTTTATCGCTCCGCTTCGCCCGGCACCAAGGTTTTCGTCGAAGTCGGCCAGTCCGTTCAAGTCGGCGATACCTTGTGCATCATCGAGGCCATGAAAATCCTTAACCAGATTGAGTCGGATAAAACCGGAACTATCACCAAAATTCTGGTTGAAAACGCTGAGCCTGTCGAATATGGACAGCCATTATTCATCATTGAATAACACCAAGGACGGGGAACTCATGTTCGATAAAATCGTTATCGCCAATCGTGGCGAAATAGCACTGCGTATTTTACGCGCCTGTAGAGAATTAGGCGTTAAGGTGGTTGCCGTGCACTCCGAAGCAGATCGTGATCTAAAACATGTCCGTCTAGCCGACGAATCTGTTTGTATCGGCCCTGCCGCATCCGTTGACAGCTACTTGAACATTCCGGCCATTATCAGCGCCGCTGAAGTAACCGATGCGGAAGCCATTCATCCCGGTTACGGTTTTCTGTCTGAAAACGCCGATTTTTCTGAAAAAGTAAAACAAAGCGGCTTTGTTTTTATCGGCCCCAACGCGGAAACCATCCGCATGATGGGCGACAAGATTTCCGCCAAGAACGCGATGTTGGCAGCCGGAATTCCTTGTGTCCCCGGCAACAATGATCCGCTGTCGGATGACAACAAAAAGAACCTGAAGCTGGCCCAGGAAATCGGCTATCCGGTTATCATCAAAGCTGCCGGCGGCGGCGGCGGCCGAGGCATGCGCACCGTGCATACCGAAGCCGCGTTAATAAACGCGATCGCCATGACCAAAGCCGAGGCAGGCACCGCTTTCGGCAACCCCACCGTGTACATGGAAAAGTTCCTGGAAGATCCTCGGCACATCGAGTTTCAAGTCATGGCGGATTCTCATGGCAACGCGATCCATTTAGGCGAGCGCGATTGCTCCATGCAACGCCGCCATCAAAAAGTGGTCGAAGAAGCGCCTGCGCCCGGCATCACCGAAGAGCAACGCAAATTTATCGGCGAACGTTGCGCCAAAGCCTGTGTCGATATTGGCTATTTAGGTGCAGGCACGTTTGAATTCCTGTATGAAAAAGGTGAGTTCTATTTCATTGAAATGAACACACGCGTACAGGTTGAGCACCCTGTGACTGAAATGGTAACCGGCTTTGACATCGTCAAGGAGCAGTTACGCATTGCGGCGGGGGAAAAGCTGTCTATTACTCAGGATCAGGTTAAAATTCAGGGACATGCCATCGAATGCCGGTTAAATGCCGAAGATCCCAGAACCTTTATGCCCTGCCCCGGCACCATAGACCAGTTCCATATGCCCGGCGGCCCCGGCATCCGTTGCGAGACTCATATCTACAATGGCTATAAAGTGCCGCCTTATTACGACTCGATGATCGGCAAACTGATCGCTCATGGCGAGGACCGCAAAAGCGCCATTGCCCGGATGAACACCGCGTTAAGCGAGATCATCATCGACGGCATTAAAACCAATATTCCGCTTCAGCACGACATCATGAATGACAGCGCGTTTGCAGCCGGCGGCCAAAACATCCATTATCTGGAAAAAAAGCTGGGGATTTATTAAGATTTAAAAATCTCCACCAAACCGCAAGGATATGCTGTGCATTTCCTTGCGGCTCTATTTAGCTATCTCTTTTATAAAGTCTTCCACTTATGGCCTGGCACCAAATTTCCGTTATTACCAATGAAGATCTTGCGCCCCGGCTTGCCGAGTTTTTCGACAATCTCGGTGCAGTATCCGTTACTTATATGGATGCCGAAGACGAACCGGTTTATGAACCGGCTATTGGCGAAACCAAAATATGGAGCAACACCGAGGTCATTGCGTTGTATGAACTGGATGCCGATCCCACGCTGATCAAGGCGCTGACTTACGCGCAGTTCAAGCCAGAGCAATTGCGCAACTGGCGGCATGAACAGATTGCCGACCAGGAATGGGAACGCGCCTGGATGGAATATTACAAGCCGATGAAATTTGCCGATAAGCTCTGGGTATGTCCGACCGACCAGGAGCAGTATGAGCCCGGCACGGTTTGCCTGACTCTAGACCCGGGCCTTGCTTTCGGAACCGGCACTCACCCGACCACCGCCTTATGCCTGGAATGGCTGGCCAGTCATGATTTGACCGGTAAAACCGTTATCGACTACGGCTGCGGCTCAGGAATATTGGCGGTTGCGGCGGTTCTATTGGGCGCTAAAGAAGCTCATGCGGTAGACATTGATCCGCAGGCAATCACCGCAACCCAGAGCAATGCGCTAAAAAATAAGGTGCAAGATAAAATCGCCTGCTACCTGCCTGAGCAGTTTACGCCATTTCAGGCGGACATCGTGCTGGCTAATATACTGGCAAAACCCTTAATCGACATGGCAGAGCAGATCTCCAATCTGGTCGCTTCCGGCAGCCATCTGGTTTTGTCCGGTATTCTGCATGAACAGGCCGAGTCGGTGATGAGCGCGTATCAACCCTATATAATATTCAACGCGCCGGTGCAACAGGAAGACTGGATCAGGCTTGACGGTATCAAGCGCTAGTCAGCCAATCCTGCTTGCGCACTCAATTGCAGGACGCAAACGGCTATTGACCGGGCTTAAGTAAATAGTCTGTTTTTTTAAGACATGCTCAGCCGGAGCCCGACATTTCGGTTACGACAATCAGCCCGAACATTGCCGTACTAAAAACCAAAGTCGGCAGTTACACTTTCGAACTTACTTACTAATATGGCTCACCCGGAAATTTATTTAAAAAAGAATGAAGACAAACGTCTGCGCAAAGGCCATCTATGGGTTTTTAGCAACGAAGTCGACACCAAACGCACGCCGCTTGAACAATTCAACGCAGGCGATTTGGTACAAGTAAAAAGCGACGACGGCAAGGTGCTGGGCACCGCCTACATCAATCCTCAAGCCTTGATTTGCGCCCGGCTGCTATCCAGAAAAGCCAACCTGAAGTGCGGCGCCAATTTTTTCAAAGAGCGTCTGACTACCGCACTGGCCCTGCGGGAAAAACTCTTCGACAAACCCTATTATCGTCTGGTTTTCGGCGAAAGCGACGGCTTGCCCGGTCTGGTCATCGACCGTTTCGGCCCGGTGTTGTCAGTACAAATCACCACCGCCGGCATCGAGCAACGCAAGGAATCACTGTTTGCCGCGCTGGATGAACTGTTGAACCCGGAAGCCATTATCCTGAAAAACGATAACAGCCAGCGGCAACTGGAAGGCTTAAGTATGGAATCCGAGCTGGCCTACGGCGAGCTTCCCGAACCGCTGATCATTGAAGAAAACGGCGCTCAATTTAAAGTCGACATTCTGGAAGGGCAAAAAACCGGCTGGTTTTACGATCACCGCAGCAGCCGCGCCCAATTGGCGGGCATTGCCAAAAACCAGCGCGTACTGGATTTATTTTGCTATACCGGAGCATGGAGCATTCCTGCGGCTTTGGCCGGAGCCTTGGAAGTCACCGGCGTCGATGCTTCGGAAAGCGCACTGGCGTTGGCAACGGAGAACGCTGCACTTAACGGGGTTCAGGATAAAACCCGATTCGTCCGTAGCGACGTGTTCGAATTCCTGAAACAGGCCCGGCAGGAAAACCAGCTCTACGATATTATCGTGTTGGACCCCCCCGCTTTAATTAAGCGCAAAAAAGATTTCAAGCAAGGCTACGAAGCTTATCGCCGCCTGAATCACTTGGCTTTACAGGTTTTGTCCAAAAACGGCATACTGGTTTCGGCATCCTGCTCTCACCACCTGAGCCGTGATAATCTGCATGAGATTTTACGCTCGTCAGGTCGGCATATAGACCGTCATTTGGTGTTTTTTGCTGAGGGAGGCCAAGGGCCTGACCATCCTATCGACCCGGCTGCTCCCGAGACCGAATACTTGAAAACTTTTTTTTGTTCCGTCTCTTCAAGCTTGTAAAATGTAAGGTATTTTATGGTCAATGCAAATGTTAAAGAGCCTTGCGTACTTTGCGGTCAACCGGTAGAAATTACCGGCTTCTCGCTGACCACGAGCGACGGTTTGCAAAAATTTTGCTGTGCCGGCTGCCTGAGCATTTATCAGTTACTTAACAAAGATAATGCCAAACCGACTATTACCCCACTGCTAACAACAAAACAATGAGGATATAAAAATAATGAAAGCTTGCGAGTCCTGTAGCCGCGTTGAAATCGGCAAAAATCATCAAAAAGTCCCCGTCGTGCAGAGGGGCATCGGCATGGTCCTGGTTTACCTGCCCATAATGACCCTTCCGTTTGTGTTTGCCAGCGCCTATATGACTTACTGGCACTTGCGGCTGATTGGCGCCAAAAATCTCAAAGCTTACTCCGACTTTCTACCTGACCGGGCCAGCCATCGCTATACCTTAAAAAATCAAATCACCATGCACGGCTCGTTTAAAGCCAGCACATCCCAGTCAAAACTGTTCTGGATACTCAACTGCACATGGTACTGCCCTTACAGTGTTGCTTTGTTTGAATGGCATGCCTATATGGTCAAGATCGTTGAGAACTGGTGGTGCCCGTTCGGCCATGACAAAAAAGAAGGCTATAGCAACGCCAAGATCGACAAGTCTTTCTGGCATATTTATCCAGAAGATATTGCCAAACTGGAACCGGAAGACCGCGACAACCCTATCTGGAATGACGACGGAGACAAGTAAGTTAGACGAAGGGCAAAAGACGAAAGGCTAAAAAGCCTCCCGTGCGCCTTTAGCCCTTCGCCCTTCGCCTTCCCTATGAAAATCGGACCTTATCAGCTGGAAAACAACCTGATCCTGGCGCCCATGGCGGGTATCAGCGATCGTCCGTTCAGAGAGTTGTGCAAGCAATTCGGCGCAGGATTGACTGTATCTGAAATGGTCGCATCCAATCCGGCTTTAAGCCAGCATAAAAGAACACTGTTAAAAACGGATCATAGCGGAGAAGCCGGCCTACGTTCCGTACAGATTTTGGGCACCGATCCGGGACAAATGGCCGATGCGGCAAAGCTCAACGCCCAAAAAGGCGCTCAGATTATCGATATTAATATGGGCTGTCCGGCCAAAAAAGTCTGTTCAGTCGCGGCAGGTTCCGCATTACTAAGGGACGAAGCGCTGGTAAAACGCATACTCGACGCAGTCGTTAATGCGGTCGATGTTCCGGTTACGTTAAAAATACGTACCGGTTGGGATATGCATAGCCGCAACGCTGTAGAAATCGCCCAAATAGCCGAAAATGCGGGCATTGCCGCATTAACTATTCACGGAAGAACCCGTGCCTGTAAATTTGACGGTCAGGCCGAACATGAAACCCTTAAACAAGTGAAGCAAACCATCAGTATTCCGGTTATTGCCAATGGCGATATTGATTCCCCCGAACAAGCTCAGTATGTGCTTCACTCAACCGGTGCGGACGCCATAATGATCGGCCGGGCCGCCCAAGGAAATCCATGGCTATTTAGCCAGATAAATTACTTTATTAAACACGGCAAACATCTTGAAAAGCCAACAATTAACGATATACACAGCACATTAATGAATCATTTGGACAAACTATATAGCTTCTACGGAAAAGCGAGCGGTGTTAGAATAGCAAGGAAACATATAGCCTGGTATTTCAAACATATTGAGTCCGTAGCTCAGGATGCTCGAAGTCTCATCAACCAGACACAATGCCCATCCCAACAAATAGCGCTGATTAATTCGGCCTTTAAACCTTTAACCACCGACCATGCTGGATAATATGAACGCATCCCAAAAAAGTGCTGAAGTCATTAACATAGACAGCAAGAAAATCTCCGCCATTCCCTTATCCGCGCACGTTAAACAGACAGTGGAGCAATATTTTTTGCACCTGAATGGTCATGATGCGGTGGATTTGCATGCAATGGTTATCGGTGAAGTCGAAAAGCCTTTATTGCAAGCCACCCTGGAACATTCCGGCTACAACCAAACCAAAGCGGCCAAAGCGCTGGGTTTGAGTCGCAGCACTTTGCGCAAAAAACTGGAATTCTACGGCCTGTCCTAATGCCCCAACGAAGCGGGTTTACCCTCTCCCTTTCATTCTGAGATCTGCATGAACAAAAAAGTCACTCGCGCGCTGGTCAGCGTATCCGATAAATCCGGCATCGTGGATTTTTGCCTGGAGCTTCATCAATTAGGCATCGAAATCCTGTCTACCGGCGGCACTGCCAAGACACTGGCTGAACACAACATTCCTGCAACCGAAGTTTCCGACTACACCGGTTTCCCTGAAATGATGGATGGCCGGGTTAAAACCTTGCACCCCAAAGTCCACGGCGGCATTTTGGCCCGCCGGGGTATTGATGACGCAGTGATGGCTGCAAATGGCATTAAACCGATCGATATGGTGGTGGTTAACCTGTACCCTTTCGAGCAGACCATCGCCAATCCAGACTGTGATTTGGAAACAGCCATTGAAAACATCGACATCGGCGGCCCGACCATGATCCGCGCTGCGGCCAAGAACCATGGCGACGTGGCAGTGATCGTCGATCCGGCCGATTACAGCGCAGTTATTGCCGAACTGAAAAACAGCAACGGGCTTTCTCATCAAACCCGTTTCAATCTGGCATTAAAAAGCTTTCAACACACGGCGCGTTATGACACCGCGATTTCAACCTACCTTGGCAACATTCATCGCGCCAGCTCCGGGCAGGCTAGCGACATACACTCCATCTCTGGCGATAACGGCGTGCAATTTCCTGAAACGCTGAATTTGCAGTTTTACCGTAACCAGACCATGCGTTATGGCGAAAACCCGCATCAAAACGCCGCTTTTTACCGCGAAATAACACCGGCCAGCGGCACAATTGCGGCTGCCAAACAGCTGCAAGGCAAAGAACTGTCTTATAATAATATTGCCGATGCCGATGCCGCCCTGGAATGCGTCAAATCATTTGGCGATCAGCCTACTTGCGTCATCGTCAAGCATGCCAATCCTTGCGGCGTCGCTCAATCAGACAGCCTGCTTACCGCTTACGACAAGGCTTATGCAACCGACCCGACCTCGGCATTCGGCGGCATTATCGCGTTTAACCGTGAACTGGACGAGCAAACGGCCGCGGAAATCGTCAAGCGCCAGTTTGTCGAAGTCATTATTGCGCCGTCGGTCAGCACGGCCGCACAAACTGTTCTGGCTGAAAAACAAAATGTCCGTGTGCTCGAATGCGGCCAATGGAGCAACGAGAAGCGACCGTCGCTCGATTTCAAGCGCGTTGCCGGAGGCCTGTTGGTTCAGGACAAGGATTTGGGCGAAATAACCGCTGCCGACATTAAAGTCGTCAGCAAACGCGCCCCGACCGAGCAGGAAATGGCCGATTTGCTGTTTGCCTGGAAAGTCGCCAAATTCGTCAAATCCAATGCGATCGTCTACTGCAAAAACGGCCAGACCGTCGGCGTCGGAGCAGGACAGATGAGCCGGGTTTATTCAGCCAGAATCGCCGGCATCAAAGCCGCCGATGCGGGTTTGGATGTGCCGGGTTCTGCGATGGCCTCCGACGCATTCTTCCCATTCAGGGACGGCATTGATTCCGCCGCCGAAGCCGGCATCACCGCCGTCATCCAGCCTGGCGGCTCGGTGCGAGATAATGAGGTGATTGCCGCCGCCGATGAACACAACATCGCGATGGTCTTCACCGGCATGCGTCATTTCCGGCATTAATTAAAGAACAACGTCCACGAAAGGCACGAAATACACGAAAATTTTTTATAACTCACTCTTTTCGTGCCTTTCGTGTTTTTCGTGGACAACTATCATATGGCAATCAAGTCGCCATAAAATACACGAGAATCACCATGAAAATCCTCATCGTCGGCAGCGGCGGCCGTGAACACGCCCTCGCCTGGAAAGCCAAGCAGTCAACCAAAGTCGAAAAAGTGTTTGTCGCGCCCGGCAATGCCGGTACTGCGCTGGAAGAGTCCGTTGAAAACGTCGCCATTGCCGTTAACGATATTGACGCATTATTGGCATTCGCCCGGAAAGAAGCGATCGCCCTGACCATCGTCGGCCCCGAAGTGCCGCTGGTGCTGGGCATTGTCGACCGTTTTCAGGAAGCGGGACTCAAATGCTTTGGCCCGACCGCAAAAGCCGCGCAACTGGAAGGTTCCAAGACTTTTTGCAAAGACTTCATGATCCGCCATCACATTCCAACGGCGAAATATCAGTCATTTACCGACAAGCAGCAAGCCATAGCCTACATAAAAGAGCAAGGTGCACCGATTGTGGTTAAGGCCGACGGCTTGGCGGCTGGCAAAGGCGTGATCGTCGCCCAGTCCGAACAGGAAGCGATCGCCGCTGTTGAAGATATGTTATCCGGCAATGTGTTTGGCGAAGCGGGCAATCGCGTGGTCATCGAAGAGTTTCTAACCGGAGAAGAAGCCAGCTTTATCGTCATAGCGGACGGCAAACACGCCTTGCCGATGGCGACTTCCCAAGACCATAAAGCTCGCGACAATGGCGACAAAGGCCCCAACACCGGCGGCATGGGCGCTTACTCCCCTGCTCCGGTCGTCACCCCTGAAATTCACCAGCGGGTCATGCATGAAGTCATTGAACCGACCTTAAAAGGCATGGCCGAAGACGGCTTGCCTTATACCGGTTTTCTGTACGCCGGCTTGATGATTTCCCCAGACAGCTCGGTTAAAGTACTGGAATACAACTGCCGTTTCGGCGACCCTGAAACGCAGCCGATCATGATGCGCTTAAAAAGCGATCTGGTGGAGCTTTGCGAAGCCGCGCTGGCTGGTAATCTCGACAAAACCAGCAGCGACTGGGACGAACGCGCCGCATTAGGCGTGGTTCTAGCGGCAGGCGGCTATCCGGACGCATCCCAAAGCGGCGCAGTTATTTCCGGCTTGCCGACCGAGGAACACGAAGACCGCAAGGTGTTTCATGCAGCCACCAAACAAGTCGGTGACGATCTGGTTACGGCCGGCGGACGGGTGCTATGCGCTTGTGCCTTGGGCCAAGATATTAAAGAAGCCCAGAACAAAGCCTATGTGCTAGCTAACGGCATCCATTGGGATAATGTCTATTACCGTACCGATATTGGTTTTAAGGCTATTCGGTGAGTTTTTGGCTTTCCTGTTTATTTATCTAATATAATTAAAATACGGTTTTTAGACAGATGTCAGAAATAAATGCCATTAATATTTTTAACAAGTATTTCGAGATGGTTCCTGCGGTTACCGACGAACTTAAGCATGAAGTATATAAATTACGTTATCAAGTCTATAGCACTGAAAACGGGGATAAAACTGGATTTAATAATTTTATAGATCATTCTGAGGAAATAGAATTTGATGAATACGACTCGCATTCAAGCCATTATTTGATTCGTCATCGTGAGCTCGGAATTTATATGGCAACTACCCGACTTATTTTGCCAAATGCCCATAATGGAAAAAAACTATTTCCAATAGAAAAACACAGTCAAATTGATGCTGTTGATTTATTAAAAACCATACCCCGGCATAATTTGGCTGAGCTGTCCCGATTTTGTATATCGAAAGAATTTAGGCGCAGGAAAAACGAGAAGAACTTATTGATCACTAACGATATCGTTGGTTCAGAAATTATATTTGAACAAGAAGAAAAACGGAGCTCTTCCTATTTGACACTGGCTTTGATTGCGTGTGGCATTAAAATGAGCTCTGAAAATAATATTCATTACTGGTACGCTTTCATGGAACCAGCTTTGACTCGAATTATTTCGGCATTAGGCATACATTTTGTTGAAATTGGTCCGTTAGTGAACCACTACGGCCTACGTCAACCTTGTGTGATTAAGATAGATGATCTCTTGGATGGCGTAGCCAAAAAAAATCTAAATCATTGGAATATGCTAACTAATAACGGGCAATTCCGGCTATAATAAATTACTTACCGGCTATCCGCCGCTGCAATATTGCCCCAACCTGTTACAAGCTCTCCATATTTCGCTTAGTTAATCAAAAGCCAATTGCCGCTTCAATATAGAAGCTTCTTCCCGGCAGCGGAATATTTTGCGGCAGTGCCGGACTGGCAGGCTCAAGATTATTAGCATCGAACATATTACGGATGGATGCTGTCAGATTAAGATGCCCAAATAGTTTCTTGCCGCGCAATGTTAAGTCAATCGTCTCATAATCTTTCAGTGATCTATTATCGTTTAATGCACTGGTTCGGCCGCCGATCCAGTTAACCTGCGGCTGTAATTGCCACTGCGGTAAAAACTGCCAGCCAACTGCTGTATATATATGATGTTCAGGTACACCTGTTACTCGGCTATTAGTGTCGTTGCTGCGGACGTTTTGCCAAGCGTAATTGCCCATCACATTCCAATTTTCAGCGGCTTGCCAGTTCCATTCGAACTCAGTGCCGTAGCCGTTCTGATTGCCGCTATTTTGAAAGGTAACGGATCCTGCCGGTATGGCGATAAGATTCTTAATTTCATAATAATATAGATTAACCGCCGTTCTCAGTGCGGAGAAAGGCCGGTAATCAAAAGCCCATTCAACAGTGTTAATGGTTTCCGGCTTTAACTGCCTGTTTCCTACGATGACCGGATTATTCTGATTGCCTTGCTCTGAAAAATTTGGAGCCCTGAAAGCTTTGCCATATAACAGTTTGCTGGTCAGCCGTTCGTTAATATCCCAAACCAGGGCGGCACGTGGATTGATAGTGTTGCCAAAATCAGAATAGTCATCGAAGCGTACACCGGTTGTTAACTGCCAATGTTCAGCGAATTGCCATTCATCCTGCGCTACTGCTGACCAGATTGATCGATGGGTATCAGGTAAATACACAAACTGTGTACCCGTCACATCAGTTAAGGCACCATTAACTACTGAGGGCAGCGGCGCCCCATAACCGAAATTCCTACTCTCACTGGTAGTGATCTCTTCATACCGAAAGCCTGCGCCTAACCGCAACAGATGATTGTTCCAGCCCTGATAGATTGAACTCAACTCAATGGACGGAATTTTCTCTACTCGCCCTAAATTATTATTGACGCCATTAGGGAAAAACGTCCTTGGAACTAAAGGGTCAAGCGTATTGCTGATATTTCCAGTATCAGTAACCGGCAGGCTGGCATTGTTTGGAAAAACCTGAAATGCCGCGTTAAAATCAGCCTGCAGGTAACTGAAATGTGCCGTCAGCTCCCAATCGTCAAACCAGTCTTCTGTGGAGAAACGCACATCCCCCAGATATTGCTCCCCGTTAGCTTTACCGTTTGGATCTAGCGTTGCATTAACACCAGCGCGAGCACCACCATCAATTTCATTGAAGCCCCAGAAGCCGACATCCCAATGCTTGCGCTGCAATGAGAGATGTCCATTGAAAGTCTCATAGCGCGTATTCATTGCCCCAGGCGCTAATGAAGCATGGGTTCCAAATGCATTATCTTTAATGGTTTGAGCATCAGCATTAATAATCCGCCCGTCGTCGCCACTGGTATGTTGATATTGTAAACTGGTCGCTACGTCCCAGCCCGCCCATTGAGCACCATGCTGCCCCCACCCGCTCTGAGTGCTATGATCCCCTATACGGGCGCCGACTTTTGTGCCGTCAATATCATTGGCTTTTTTGGTAATGATATTGATAACCCCCGCAAAAGCATCCGCGCCATAAAGTGCTGACCCAGGACCTCTGATAACTTCCACTCGTTGAATTGCTTCAACAGGCAATTCCATGCCGGACATCGTTGTGCCACGGAACGGCGTAGTGATGCGCGTACCGTTTAACATTATCAAAAGTTGTGAATTGGTGGCGTTTTGTATACCGCGAACACTGTAATTATAATCATAAGTGCTTCTTTGCAAGCTGGCATGAACCCCCGGCACTGTTTCCAGAACCTCATGCAACTCGGTCGCGCCCATGGACTTGATTTGCTCAGCGGTAATCACGCTGGTTACTGCGGCAGACTGGAAAATCGGCTTTGGCGTTCCGGTGGCAATAGTGACGGGCGTCGCGGCTAGTTCAGCCGGAGACATGGCGAAAAAATCATCCACCTTTTCTGCCTCCGCCCTAACAGAATCACTGTAATAAAGCATCAGCGCCAAACAGTTAACAACGAGTGTGGTTTTGACTTTCATTTTGACGTCCCTGTAAAGAGGGTTATAAGTTTAAGCTCATTCAAAGGCACCGGTTTCCCAATCCCGTAGCCTTGCGCATAATCCACGCCTAAATCGCTAAGCAAATTAAAGATTTGTTCGTTTTCAACAAATTCGGCAATGGTCTTTTTACCCATAACATGCCCGACTTCGTTAATTGATTTCACCATCGCAAGATCCACCTTGTCGTGCAAAATATCCTTAACAAACAAACCATCAATTTTAAGATAATCGACCGGCAAATTCTTTAAATAGGCAAAAGAGGACAAACCGCTGCCAAAGTCGTCCAACGAAAACAAACAACCTCGTTCTTTTAATTGATTAATGAATTTGGTCGCATAGGATAAATTGGCGATAGCGGCGGTTTCGGTTACCTCAAAACAGATTTTATGTGCCGGAATTGCCCATTTGGAGAATTGCTCGGAAAGGAACACCAGCATAGTTTCATCGGACATCGACAAGCCGGACAAATTCACCGAGCAAACTGCCAAATTATCCAGAAAGCCCGGCTTATTTGCCATCCATTTAAACAGATTGGCAATGACCCATCGATCCAACTCAGACGCTAGGTTATAACGCTCTGCCGCCGGCAAAAATGCGCCGGGAGGAATAATGCGCCCATCCTCATCCTGATAACGAACCAACGTTTCAAAATGCAGGCCTTCCTCGTGATGAGCGATTGCTACGATCGGCTGCCCGTACAGGCAAAACCGATTCTGTTCCAGCCCCTGCTGAATTTTCTCCACCCATTGCATTTCTCCCTGCCTCATGGCCAACTCTTCATCGTCAGGACGAAAAACATGCACCCGATTTCGGCCGTTGTCTTTCGCCGCGTAACAGGCAGCATCGGCCTCTTTAAGCAGATTGACGGCATTACCGCTAGAGCTGTTGATAGCCGAAATACCGATACTCACGCCGATGGTAAAGCTTCTATCTTCCCAGGCAAAACGGAAATCTTTAACCAAATCCCGTAAATGCTCACAAGCTTGAAACGCATCATTTAACGAGCAATTGCCCATCAACACGCCAAACTCGTCACCGCCCAGTCGGGCTACAAAATCATGCTTTCTTATATTCCGTCTTAACAGTTCACCCAACTGTCTCAGCAATTCATCGCCAGCCAAGTGCCCACAGGTATCATTGACCACTTTAAATTGATCCAGATCCAGATAACACAAAGCATGCTCCGAATTATCGGTGTGAGCCAATGCGACCGCTTGCTTGATTAAATTATCGAACTGGGTGCGATTAGCCAAGCCTGTCAAAGCATCATGACTCGCCTGATAAGCTACTTTTTCGCTCAATAAGCGAGCTTCCATAATATCTTCGCCCACCAGCAATAAACTGCTCTGCCGATGTTCATTTTCAACCTGTCTCGCTGTGGCCCTAACCCAAATAATCCTTCCTTTATTACAGACCTGTCTAAGTTCCTGCTTATAGACCAGTAAAGGACTGGTCAAGCAATGTTCAATTAATTCATGCATGATAGGTATATCATCTACATGAACAAAATCAAAAATCGAACAACCTTGCAGCTCATCAACAGACAAGCCTAGATGCCGTGCACAGGTACGGTTAGCGGATAAAATACGACCGTCTACGGTCAGGTTAAATACCATCGTCGGGTTATCATTATAAAGCGCCAAATAGCGGTCTTTTGCCAGCGTCAAAGCCTGGTTTTGAGTTTCAACTGTGCTAATCAAGCCGTTAAAGGCATCAACAAGAACACCTAACTCATCATCATTAACTTTAACCGCCCTCAACGAATAGTCTTTGGTATCGCTGATTTTTTTAACTTTATCGACCAGCTTTTTTATCGGCAAGGAAATCAGCGTCAACAATGGCGTCGATAAAAAGAAACTCAGTATTGATACCCCGGCCAACACCAGAAGTATAAGTCCTGAAAACTGTATTCTGCGCCAATAGGCCTTGGTTAAATCAGCATAGATATAGACCGTACCCAATTGTGCGCCATCAACATCAACCAGTTCCGTTATATATAGATGCTCTTTTTCAAATCGGGTTACTTCAGATTTAATGGATAAAGGACACGCTGATGCCTTTTGTTTTTGCAATTGAGCGAAAACAGCGCCTTGTTCGTCATAAAGACACGCTAATTGTACATCGGGCAAATTACCGAAGACCGCCAGGTTTTCATTGGCCAAGTCCCGGTCCCCGAACATTAACGCCGCGGTACTGCGATTTCCTAAAATTCGAGCCAACGTTGACAAATCATCCTGGGTATTCTTCTGAAACTCCGTGATTTCCAGCACTATCAACAACAAACCGGCAAACAATAAAGAGGTAATACTGGAAAATGTTAAAATTAGCAGTAATTTTCGATTTATAGGCAGGTTATGAACAAATCTAATCATTGCTGCCCTCCCCAACAAGCTCAGCGACTTCCAATAATTTTGCGCTGATTTTTAAATCGCTCTGTTGCAGCATTTTTAGATTAATTTGTAACTTTATTTTGCCCTGCCTGTTAACAAAGCCGATCATCCCGCCCTGAGCAGCAAACTCTTTACTTTCACCCACGGTCAATGATTTATTGGTTTCTTGAATAGCCAACATGCTTTTGAGCATGTTGTTATCCTTGATGGAGGCACTGATAAAAAGGATATGGCAGTGCTGCTCTTTATTGAGATTATTAAACCTGAATAGTTTAATCGGCCGTCCAAATGCTGTGCGTTGTTCGATGGGGTCTATTAAATCGCCGAAAGGGTCCTCACCGACAATACAGAGATTGAAGGTTTCGCTCTCATTCTCAGGCCAAGTAATAAATTTGGTGAAATTATATAAATAACCGGCTTTTACTTTATATTCTACATTGGCATCATCAGCAATGGCCTGCAGTGAAAGCAATAAAACCATGAAAAAAATAACACCCGATAAGCTGATAATCTTCATCTATTCTGACGCATGGGATAATTGAATGAGTATAGACATTTTTTCGGGGTATTTTTATTTTCACTTAAATTTTTATTATTAGTATGCAGTAAAAAGTCGTTTTTGTTTTACCGTATACTTTTGATCCCTGGTTCGACCTAATCGGCCCAACATTGCCAGCATTCGCTAAAGCCGATCTATCGTGGCAAATTAGCCATTTGTCTTAATTTCCCGAAACGTTAAATTAATCCGTGGCGTTTTCCATTTTTTCGTTTTTGGCACCGAATGCATCCAATGCTGCTGCAAGATTCCGGCCATGACCAATAAATCGCCGTGGCCTAGAACAATATCCAGCTTTTCCTTGCATATTTTATGATGCAGTTTAAATAGCCGCTCGTCGCCGAAGCTCAAAGACGCAATCACCGGATTCAGACCCAGCTCTTTTTCATCATCGGCATGACAGCCCATTGAGTCGTCCCCGTTGCGATACATATTGGCCAATACACTGTTAAAGGAGCACTGGCATTGCCGCTCCACCCTCTCCCTAATGGCCTGCAACACGGGTGACCACGGCAGTGGCCGATGGTTAACGCCCGAATAGCGGTACCAGGCATCTTTATCTCCATACCAACACATCAGGCGGGGCACTTTAACCCATCTGCCGTAGATAAAAACGGTTTCTTCCTGCCAACTCAGCTCGGCTTGCAACTGCGCAAATAACCGATCGGATTCCGGCAAACTGTAAAACTGCTTGATTAAATAAAGCTCGCCGTCAAAGGGGACTAAATTAGTTGTCATTAAGAGACAGCAAAAAACCGTTTCATCACTCTGATCATATAACCGTGATCCAGCACTCCGGCGCTTTCCCTGATGCTGTGCATTGCCCACATGGGATTGCCGACATCGATTGAGCGGATACCGAGCTTTGCGGAGGTAATTGGCCCTATGGTGCTGCCGCAGGGCAAATCGCAGCGGTGCGAATATTTCTGGTACGGCACGCCGGCCTGTTCGCACCAGTCGGCAAACATCGCTGCCGACACACTTTCCGAGCTGTAGTTATGATTGGCGTTGATTTTAATCACCGGGCCTTTGTTGACGGTGACTTTATGACCGGGATCGTAGGCATTGGGAAAATTGGGCTGATAGGCATGCGCCATATCGGCACTGATCATGAAGCTTTTGGCCAGTGCCCTGGCATAATCCTCTCCGTCGGTTGCGGTCGCCAGCGCGATGCGGCCAAGCACATCGGGCAGAAAACTGCCGTCTGCGCCTTTGCTGCTTTCACTGCCGATTTCTTCATGGTCGAACAGCGCACACACCCGTGTGCCATCCGGTTGCATAACCGCGACATCAAGCAACGCCTGAAGTGCAGCGTGACACGATGCCAGATTATCCAGCTGGCTGTCTGCATAAAACTCGCTTTCAGATCCCCAGAAAGTGCCTTGCTGCGTGTCGTAAACAGCCAAATCCCAGGATAAAATACGTTCAGCCGCTATGCCTGACTGCTGTTGCAGCAACGCCGAAAAGTAAGTTTGCGGCAGTTGTTCTTCGGCCGATGCCGACAAGATCAGCGGCAATTCGGTTTGCTTTTGCAGCTTCAAGCCTTCTTCATTAACGGCCCTATTCATATGGATGGCCAAATTAGGCAAGCGCAGCAATGGTTGATCGAATGCGACCAGCATACTGGCTATCTCGTCCTGATCGTTTTTATAAGCGATTCTTCCGGCAAGACTTAAATCCCTATCGGTAAAAGTCGCCAGTATCGGGCCGCCGTATATTTCGACCCCCAATCTCGTCAAGCCGTCCGAGCTGCTGGCGGCATTCGGCTTGATTCTCAAACCGGGCGAATCGGTATGCGCGCCGATAATTTTAAAGCCGGTTTCAGCCAGCGGTTTTTGCCCCGCTATAAACAGGATAATCGAGGAATCATCGCGCACCACGTAATACCGACCGCCCGGCTGCAATGTCCACTTGGCCGTTTCGTCAAGACGTTGCCAGGCCGGTGTTTGCGTTGCAAGCAGCGTTTCAATGGTTTTAACGACGTGCCAGGGACTGGGACTGGCGTCGATAAAATCCAGTAAATTTTGAACCTGCGCTCTACTCATGATCTCTCTTTCAAGTCTAATGCCGCGGAATTAATGCAGTAGCGCAGTCCTGTCGGTTGCGGGCCGTCCTCGAAGACATGGCCTAAATGCGCGCCGCAGGATTTGCAAGTCACTTCCACCCGGCGCATGCCATGGCTGACATCAGTATGTTCAGCGACACTGTGCTCGGACAACACATCCCAAAAACTCGGCCAGCCGGAGCCTGAATCGTATTTGGTCGTCGAATCGAACAGCGGATTGCCGCAGCAAATGCACTGATAAATACCTTCTTTTTTGCAATCGACATATTTGCCGGTAAAAGGCGGTTCCGTCGCTTTCAAGCGACAAATATTAAATTGCTCGGGCGTCAATTTCTGTTGCCATTGTTCATCTTTGTTGCGTTCTTTATCTGTCATAATTTTATCTCATAACAAGCATTTATAGTGATCCATATTGTACGCGCTCAAGACCGCATAGCCAAAAGACTGCATGCCAAATTGATATGAGAAAAAACATCGATTAGTTATGATTTTTGCCTATGATACAATGCAATAGTTATTGAATTTTAAATACGTGATCAACCATGACAGAACAAATGACTAGCGGGTTCGAATTAATGTTTACCGGGATGGGCATAGTATTCCTGTTTTTGACCATGTTGGTAGTCGCTATCAACCTCATGTCGGCACTGGTGCAACGCTATTTCCCGGAAATACCCGTGTCAAGGTCAGTTCCCGGCATTACCAATGATATTGACAAAAGCGTTGTTGCGGCGATTACTGCCGCCGTACACCAATACCGCAAAAACCATAACTAATGACCCAAAAGCCAAAGATTAAAAAATTTACCAAGGTTTCAGGAGAAACAACAAGCATGTCCACCGTTAAAAAGCAGCCCTTAGGTATCACCGAAGTCGTTCTGCGTGATGCCCATCAATCCATTTTGGCAACCCGGTTGCGCATCGAAGACATGCTGCCGATTTGCGCAAAGCTCGACCGGATTGGCTATTGGTCTATCGAGTCCTGGGGCGGCGCGACCTTTGATGCTTGTATCCGTTACCTGGGCGAAGACCCTTGGGAAAGACTGCGCCTGCTGAAAGCTGCAATGCCCAACACGCCCCAGCAAATGCTGTTTCGCGGCCAGAATATTCTGGGCTACCGGCATTATGCCGATGACGTGGTGGATAAGTTTGTCGAGCGTTGCGTAGTCAACGGTATTGACGTGTTCCGCATCTTTGATGCGATGAACGATATGCGCAACATCGACCATGCGGTCAAAGCCGTGCTGCGCACCGATGCTCATGCACAAGGCACCATTTCCTACACCACCAGCCCTGTGCATACCATGGATTTATGGGTGGGCTTGGGCAAACAGATTGAAGACATGGGCGCGCATTCCATCTGCATCAAAGACATGGCCGGATTGCTCAAACCTTACGATGCGTTTGAACTGGTCAGCCGCCTGAAAAAGAGCACCAATATCCCGATCCATCTGCACTGCCATGCCACCACCGGCTTGAGCGTCGGCACGTTGATCAAAGCCGCCGAAGCGGGCGTGGACAATGTCGATACCGCCATTTCGTCAATGAGCATGACTTACGGCCACAGCCCCACCGAAACTATTGTCGCCAGCCTCGAAGGCACCGGCCGGGATACCGGCCTAGACTTGGTCGAAATGGAGCACATTGCCACCTATTTCCGGGATGTCCGTAAAAAATATGCGCAATACGAAGGCAGCTTAAAAGGCGTCGACAGCCGCATCCTGATTTCCCAAGTGCCGGGCGGCATGTTGACCAATATGGAAAGCCAGCTAAAAGAACAAGGCGCTTCCGACAAGTTCGACGAAGTCCTGCTGGAAATCCCACGCGTCCGCGAGGATCTGGGCTTCATCCCACTGGTTACGCCAACATCTCAAATCGTCGGCACCCAGGCTGTGATTAACGTGATGAATGGCGAACGTTACAAAAACATCACAAAAGAAACCGCCGGCGTGTTAAAAGGCGAATACGGCGCAACGCCGGCGCCGGTCAATAAAGCTTTGCAGGAAAAAGTATTAAACGGCGCGCAGCCGATTACCTGCCGTCCGGCCGACCTTCTGGCGCCCGAAATGGACAAATTGGTTGCCGAGGTGCGTGAAAAGGCTCAAGCCGAAGGCGTAAGCCTTTCTGCCAATATCGAAGAAGACGCGCTGATCAACGGCTTGTTCGCGCAAGTCGGCTGGAAATTTCTGGCCAACCGCGGCAATCCGGCCGCCTTTGAAGCCGCACCGGATGCGCAAGGCTTTGCTGCCGCCAGTGCAGCACCAGCCTCAGCCCCCACGCCACCACCGCAACCGATGACGGAAACCTATACCGTCAACGTCGATGGCAGGAATTTCAGTGTTATCGTTGGAGCCAACAACGCAGACCTGACGATTCAACCTGCCGCCAGCGCGACCCATGCCGCGCTGATAGCCAGCAGCGGTGCCGTAGTTGAATCGCCAATGGCCGGCAATATTTTGAAAGTTCTGGTCGACGTGGGCAGCATCGTTGCCGAAGGTGATGTCGTCATCATCATGGAAGCGATGAAAATGGAAACCGAAGTACGTTCCAAAACAGCCGGAATCGTCAGCACTATTAACATAAAAGAAGGCAGCGCCGTTGCCGGAGGCGATGTGCTGATTTCGTTATAAAAGAAATCCGAGAAACCGTAGTGTCCACAGGGCATAAAGGGCGGCCATCCGGTCGCCCTACATGATTTAATAAAGAGACATCTCATGGAAAATATCATTTCACTCTGGCATAGCACCGGCATATACAACTTCACCGGCGGACAGGCCTTTATGATGCTGGTCGGCTTTTTGCTGCTGTTTCTGGCCATAAAAAAAGGCTTTGAACCTTTGCTGTTATTGCCGATAGGCTTTGGCGCCATACTCAGTAATATTCCGGTTGCCGGTATCGCCGAGGAAGGCGGTATTTTGTACTATTTGTATTTCGGCATTAAAACCGGATTGTTTCCATTGCTGATATTTATGGGCGTCGGCGCAATGACCGATTTCGGCCCCATGCTGGCAAACCCTAAAACTTTGCTGCTGGGCGCTGCGGCGCAGTTCGGTATCTTTGCCTCATTATTGGGCGCACTGGCGCTCAACGCCATACCGGGACTGGAATTTACTATAAAAGACGCCGCCGCAATCGGCATTATCGGCGGTGCCGACGGCCCGACCGCAATTTACGTGGCGTCAAAATTATCGCCTGACTTGTTGGGAGCTATCGCAGTCGCGGCATATTCGTATATGGCTTTAGTGCCGTTAATACAGCCGCCGATCATGCGCGCCTTAACCACTGAAGATGAACGCAAAATCGAAATGCAGCAGCTGCGCGTAGTGGGAAAAACCGAGAAAATCGTTTTCCCCTTAATGCTGCTGGTTATTTGCACCCTATTGCTGCCGTCAGCCGCACCTTTAATCGGCATGTTCGCACTGGGTAACCTGATGAATGCCTGCGGCGTGGTTGAGCGCTTGAGTCAAACCGCACAAAACGAGCTGATCAACATCGTCACTATTTTCCTGGGATTAGCGGTAGGTTCAAAGCTCAGTGCTGATGCTTTTTTGCAAATCAAGACACTGGGCATTCTAGGCTTAGGAGCGATTGCCTTCAGTATCGGCACGGCGGCTGGCGTGATCATGGCGAAAATAATGAATAAATTCAGCAGCATTCCGATTAATCCCTTAATCGGCGCAGCCGGTGTTTCCGCAGTACCGATGGCCGCACGGGTAGCCAACAAAATCGGACTGGAGAGCAACCCGCATAACTTCCTGCTCATGCATGCCATGGGGCCTAATGTTGCCGGAGTGATTGGTTCAGCGGTGGCGGCGGGAATTTTATTGAGTTTGGTTAAATAACCATCTTAAGGATAAAAGCAATCCTGTTGATTTAAACCGTTGCTGATGAAAGACAGGCGACCAAAACCCAGGCCGCCTCGTCGTTTTTAAATGCCTGAGGGTGGCTATCCCCTATTAAGCGGCTTTCATCTTGTGCTTTCCATCCCAATAAGATGATTTTTTTATTGCCTCGATTGTTTTTTCAAATCCCTGCTCCACTCCGGATTTTAACTGATCAACCAAATGCTTCAGCACTGCTTCCGCATTGGCGCCCAGCTCCTTTCCAATGACAGGCAATGCATCTAGCCTTTGCATCACCGGCGCCGCTAACCACACGTGAAAAATAACCTGACTCTGCATCGGCAGCCCCTGTACAACAATAATAGCTTTGTCGTACCACAGCTTGCATGGATGGATGATTTTTTGCCCGACCCGATGTTGACCGTCTTTTACAGTGTTGTCGACCAGTTCAATAACTTCTCTAATCACTAGCCTGGCCGGCTCAACGACCCATTTTTCAAAATATATGACTGCCTGATCAGGGCATTGATGGACTATATTTGAAGTGGTATGAATATTTTCGTGAATCAACAATTTCTTCTTGCTGATGAAATCCTTGGCTTCATGAACAATGCCCTGAATGACTTCAATCTGCTGCTGAATTTGCACTAAAGCCGGGTTGATTATTTTTTCGTCGATGCCGTTCTTGATTTGATCCCTGCATTGGTGAATTGTAAATAAGGTTTTTTTCAACAACGATTGTTGCGCATATGCCAATTTTAATTCCAGCTCATGAATCTTTAGATCACGCTCAGTTAAAGATTTTTTCAGTAAAACGATAATTTTCTTATTTGCGTTCAGCTGCTCGGAAAGCTTGGCCACTTCCGCTTCCAGCTGAGTTAGTTTCGTCAACTTGCCTGATTTGGTGCCATTACCAGATGCCATATCCGCCTCCTATCATGTAATTGTTTATATTTATTATTATCCTGCCAACAAAGGCAAACTCATACATAACAAACAACCAACCTGGCTGTCAACAAACAAAACACTTTCAGCAGCTTTCTACTTCTGACGGCACCTCGTAAAAATTTATAGCATCGAGATAACGAAACCCATGACACTAGCTTTGCAAGCTATTGAGTTTGCGCCTCTATTTTTTGACGCTGTTGATCCGCCGTCTCCTGAACCTGTTGCTCAACCTGCTTGGACTGCTCCAAAGTTTCCAGTTGCGTTTTTAATGGCTCCGGATTGACTGCTTCAACCTGTTTATCGTCTTTATTGCAGGCGGAGATTGAAACCAGCGCCAGGATCGCCACCACTCTAAACAATAATTTCATGTTTATTTCCTTGCTATGCTTCAGATTTAAGGCAACTGACTTATTTCAGAAACCTTGCCGTAATCAACACCAACACTAATGACAAAACTGCTGGCCTCTTCGATATTCATCGCGGATTTAACGACTTTCGATTTTCCGACAATCACCGTAAAACCGGATGTCGGGTTCGGCGATGTAGGGACAAACAACACATATTTATCATCGTACCGGTTGGTCACATAAGCAGTCATCCACACTCCGTCTTTTGGGTATTCGACATAAACCACTTCTTTTGCAATAGTCCGGTCATGAGATGAAAACATGTTGACAACTTTTTTAAGCACCCGATAAAGCGTGTTCATCAATGGAATTCGCTCGATAATATGGTCAAACGCGCCAATCACCCAGGAACGCCCCTCCTGAACTAATTTCCGGCCAATGTATACCAGAATAAAAAAACTAATCGCAAAGACCAAAATCGTATAGAGATAATTATCGGCATAGCCGTAGACCATTTGAAACAAATCGGAAACACGATCTTTTACAAAAATCATAATTTCCAAAATAACGACTATCGGAATAACCGCAAGAGCGCCAATCAGGAAATAATTAAACAGCTTTTTAACCAACTCTTTCATTTTCTCTCTCCAGTTCTACAAAGATTTTTATTATTAATTTTATTACCGACAAAGTCGGATAAAAACAACAAGGGGGCCCAACAACACATCCCCAAAAATAGACTGAACCAGGGATGTTGCAACAACCGTCAGCAAAATATTGACCTACATGACATTCGGCTTTAATCGATGCCATTTCCGCACGTCATTATACCCGAGGCCGAAACTAAGCAAATTTATGATTCTAGAGCATCACATTTTCTTCCCAAGAATAACTCATGGATCACAATGTGCCAGCCCTTCCGGCTCTCATCATAACTGTCAACCGGCGTGCATTAACGCTACGCCATGCTGCACCTAATAGCCGCCAACAATCTCAACACAACTTCGCCCGCCGCCCTGTTTTTCAACCACCACCTTCGCGCCAATCCGCTCAACCAAAATAGGCACATGCGAGATAACGCCGACTTTCCTGCCCAAAGTTTGCAAGGTGTCGAGGCTGGCGATAGCGATATCCAGCGTTTCCGGGTCCAGGCTGCCGAAGCCTTCATCGATAAACAGGGATTCAACCTGGGTTTTGTTGGATGATAATGACGCCAAGCCCAAAGCCAATGCCAGCGATACCAGAAAGCTTTCGCCGCCGGACAGACTGTGTACGCTACGCACGTCATCGGCCATATCGCGGTCGATGATTTGCAGCTCCAAATCGCTGCCCGGAACGCGCTGCAAAGCATAGCGTTTAGCGAAGTCTTCAAGATGCCGGTTGCTGTGCGCCAGTAATGCTTCCAGAGTCAGGCTTTGAGCAAAAGTCCGAAACTTGGCGCCGTTTTTTGAACCGATCAATTCATTCAGACTTTCCCATTGCTCCCAACGCTCTCGCTGGCCGTCCAGTTCCGCTTTCAATAAGCGTCCGGCCTCGATCCTTTTATCGTCTTCCCGCAGCAATATGACTTGCTCTTCTTTTTGGCTATGCGCAAGCTGTCTTTGCTGCTGCAATTCTTCCGATAATTTATTGGCATCTTCCTCAGCTATTTCAACAGAATGACTTTGTTGTCTTAGACAATCGGATTTAACCTTTAATAAGACCGATGCCTCTTGCAGAGCACGTTCCAGCATCGCCATTTGAGTTTTCTGTTCGGACAGCCAGTACTCGTCTTTTTCCAGTAAGCGGCTTAATTGCTCAAGGTCGATGGCTTGCTTTTGCAATGATTGGTTCAACGCACTGACCGCCTTATCCAAATTATCGTGACGCCTGCCAAGTTCGGTTTGCCAATGCTGTTGAGCCTGCTTATGAGCTGCCAACTCGGTTTCCGCTTGGCTGACAGTATTGCCGGCCTGCTGGTGAGCAGCTCTTGCGGTCTGCACGTTTTGGATAACAGTTTGTTCGTAACTGTCGGCCCTAACATTCGGCAGTATCACCTCGCGCTCGGCTAACAATTTTTGCTGCTGTTCCGTTTGGCCGTTTAATTCGGCCTGTTTCAGCCGGTGCTGTTGTCGGCATTGATTCAGCGCCTGCTCGGCGAGTTTTTGATCTTGGTTGGTTTTTTCCAGGGCTTTGCCGGCGGCTTCAAGCTGTTGTTCGGTGCGCTGGAATTGCTGCGCTTTTAACGCGCACTCCCGCCTGAATTTTTCAGCGGAATGCTGCAAATTAGTTTGCCAGTTGTCCACCTGTCGGAACGGCTGCGCCAATAATTCAATAATCGCTTGCAGTTGTTTATCCAGCTCCACCATATTGGCGGCGACATGTTCCAGGTCGGCTTTATTCTTGGCCTGTTGCTTATCCAACTCGGCGTAGTCGGCAGACAATTTTTCTTTGCTCTGTTGATCAGTAGCAAATAAATCCTGCGCCGCTTTAAGCTGTCTTTGTAATTCAAGAGCCGCTTTTTCCTGTTGCTTGATGAGCTCCAGAGCCGAATTGATCTGCTCGCCGTGACTTTTAAGTACTGGCAAAAGCCGGCTATCGGCGACCAGAAAATCCGGTTTATCGACCATAGCCAGAACTGTCCAATCATCACCGTATTGGATCAGTTTTGTCTGCGCTTCAGACAAGTTATCGACCAATACTGTTTTTTGTTCCTGGCCCTGACTGATGCCCTTGGTCAGTTCGGCGATAGTTTTAATCAGCGTTTCATGTTGGCTTTCCAACTCGGCGACCCGCGCCGACTGTGTTGCGGCCTGCTCATTGCCCAGGCTGACATGCTCTTTCCAGGGATGTTCAAGCGCTCCGCAAACCGGGCAAGGCTGGTCATCCTGCAACAAAGCACGGAATTGTTCAGCATTTTTATGCGCCATTGCCTGCATCAGCTCCAAAGCTTTTTTCGCTTCGGCCAGGGCTGCGCTATTCGTGATCTGCTGCTGGTTTAAGCTTTGCCGTTGCAGCGTACCGTCATTAATCGCCTGTTCGGTAGCTACCAGTTTATCGGTGTCTTGCTGGATAGCTTGCTGCAACTGCTGGGCATTACTCGCCAGACTTAGCGCCTGGGCGGTTTGCTCGCGCTTGGTTTCAAGATCGCCTTTGCCGCGATGCAAATCTTCAAGAGACTGCCGGCTGTCCTGTGTTTTCAATTGCTCCAGCGTTTGTTGGTGCAATTCCAGCTTTTTATGATTGTTATCGATCGCCGACTTTAACGCTGCCAAACTATGTTCGTCGTTGGCAATCGCCAGCCTTAGCCGGTCCGCTTTGAGCACGGCGTCTGTGTTCCGGGTATTCAGCGTTTGGTAGCGCTCCAGCTCGCCATCCCATCGATTCCATTCCGCGGCAATCGATTTGATCGCCTGATTTTGCTCCAGCCAGATATAAAGCTGTTGCAGTTCCGCGGCTTGTTCCGCCTGTCGAGTTAACAGCAATTGGTATTCTTTTTCGCCGTTGTCCAGCGCTGCAAGCAATTGGCGTTCTTCGAGAGCCAGGGTACCGACCGCTTGCCGGATAACATCGATTCGGGTATCCAATGCCCTGGCTTGTATTAATATCGGCTGCGCCTGCTGTTGCTGCCGTTCGGACTGGGTTAACGCCGCGGCCAGAGTTTCGAGTTGCTCCTTTGCGCTTTGCAGTTTTATTTCAGCGGCTAGCTGCTGAGCACTGCTGCCTTGAAGTTTTTGCTGGGCATCACGATGTTCGGCATCTGCTGCCTGGTACTGGCTTAGCAACGGCCTTAACGGTTGCGCGGCTTCGACTTTGCGTATCAACTGCCGATCGTCTTCGGCCGTATCCCAGGCTTGCTGGCGGACTGCAAGATTGTCTCGAGCAGCCTGTTCGGCTTGTTGCAGTTTTTTCAGTTCGGCATACCCGTCGATGATTTTCTGGTTACAAGCGATTTGCAGGTCAATATCGGCCAACTGGCTGACGAATCGGTCCCGTTGCTGTTCGAGCAATTGACGGGCATCGGCATCCAGCGGAATTTGATCCTGCATCCGGCTTGTAATCTGGCTTAGCGCACCTTTTTCCAGGCTGGCCCGATCAAACGCGGCGATGGACAGCTCGGAATACAGTTCGGTGCCGGTGATGCGCTCCAGCAGGCTGGAGCGCTCGTCTTTTTTGGCTTTCAAAAACGCGGCAAAATCGCCCTGAGCCAATAACACCGAGCGGCGGAACTGATCGAAGTTTAGGTCGATCAACTCGCTGATCGTTTCCAGCGTATTCTTCTTGCCCTGGCCGATGCGCTGGCCGTCGTCGATTTTGATCAACGCGACATCCTGCGCCTGCAAGCGCCCGTCCACTTTGCCCCGAGCCTTGCTGACTTCCCAGCGCGCACGGTAGTGCTGCTTGTCCTTGCCGATAAAATCCACTTCGGCATACGCATGGCTGGTGCCGCGTCGCAAGATCGAGCGCACGTCATTGCTGGTCACGCGCAGGTTTTCGTCCTCGTCTTTATGACCGACCGCAAAACCGTGGCCGTCCGGCAAGCGCGGCATTTTGTCATACAGCGCCAGACATAAGGCGTCCAGGATCGTGCTTTTGCCGGCGCCGGTTTGTCCGGTAATCGCAAATAACCCGGCCTGCGCCAACGGCCCTGAATTGAATGAAATCTCGAACGGCTCGGCCAAGCTGGCCAGGTTTTTTCCGCGTATCGCTAAAATCCGCATTATTCCGTTCCTTGCAGGCTTTCAACCAATTCATTAAACAGCGCATTCATGGCTTCGGGTGCGTCCTTGTCATATTTGTTTTGGTAGCAGCGCTGGAAAACATCCAGCGGTTGCAGTTCTTCCAGGCGTTCTTCGATTTTTAAATCGGCCAGACTTTTTTCGCTGCCGCTGTAGGCGGTGGAGATTTTCAACAAGCGCACCGGCAGTTTGGCGATCACGTCTTCAATCTGCTGGCGCAATCCGGGTTCCGGTTTTTCCAGCCTGATGCGCAATTCAAGCAGTGGCCTCTGCTCGATCGGCAAATCGTCCAGCGTCAAACTTTGCAAATGCTCGACCACTTCCGGCAACACGGCAAAATCTTTACCGTTGGGGATTCTTAATAATTGCACGCTACGGGGAATTTTAACGGCGACGGTTTCAACCGGCTGCCCCGCTTTGACATCGACTTGGACAATCTGATGCGGATAATCGCTTTCATCAAACGACAATGGAATCGGCGAACCGCTGTAGCGGATATGCTCGTTCGTGCCGACCCGTTGCGCCAAATGCAAATGGCCTAACGCCACGTAAGCGATGTTATCGGGGAATAATTCAACCGGCAGCGCATGCTGATTGCCGCCCAATATTTTGCGCTCGCTTAACTCGGACACCGCGCCGTTGACCATATAACAGTGACCGGTCAGGATCAGGCTTTCGCCGTTGCCGGCTTTTTGTTGCAGTTGCTCGAACAGTTCGGCATACAGCGCTTTCATGCCGGAGATTAACGGATCGTTGTCTTGTTCACCGGATTGTTCGGCATCGCTTGTGATACTTACACCATCCTTGGCAGCCGCTGGCAAATCGGCATTGCGCAAAAACGGCATGGCTCCGCACCACGCTTTAATCTCGCCTGCCGCATTGGTCAGCGGCACCAGCAAGCGCTCCCAATCGATATTGCCCTGATCGCCCCGCGACAAGCCGCCGATCACGGTAACGCCCAGCGCGTTCAGTATCGGCGATGGCGCATCCAGCCGTGAAGCGGAATCGTGATTGCCGCCAACTAAAACAATATCCAGATTCGGCAGCCGGGTTTTAGTCTTGACCAGAAAGTCGTAGAGCTGCGACTGCGCGGCGGAAGATGGATTTGCCGAATCGAAGATATCGCCGGCAACAATCAACGCATCGGCCTGTTTGTCTTGCAACTCATCCAACAGCCAGTTCAGAAATTGCTGATGTTCCAGCTGTCTGGATACGCCGTGCAGATGATGACCGAGATGCCAGTCTGCGGTGTGAAAGAGTCTTACCATTAATTTTCTTTGTTATAAGGTTTGTGGGTGAACAATATAACAAAGAAAAAGCGATCTGTAGCGGATCAATCCTTTCAACCGTCAAAGATTGATCCGAAGTTCAGGAAGGTTCTCCGTAAAATCCAACACGATAGCCGATCATTTGAGATGCAAAGCAAGCTTTGAACTTCGGTATCAATGATTTTTGGAGTACAAAGCTAGCTTTGTCCGTTCAAAGTCGGCTTTGCGATTCCGATCAGGCTGTGGTGAAGGCAGTTACTCAACGAGGAAAGAGATAGCCATTTCTCGAGAACGATGAGCGTCGTTTATACCAATTGCCGGACCGTTTTACATCTGGGATAACCGGTACATCCCCAGAACTGTTTACCTTGATTGCCGCCTTGCCGCGCAGTTCGCAAGGTCATTGGCATACCGCATTTCGGACATGAATTATCATCTTGCCGATGTTTTTCCTCAACCAGTGTTTTGACGTGTTTAACATGATCAATGTGAGTTCTGATTGACGGCTTTAACCGGCCTGACTGAATCTTGGCGCAAATAGCCAAGACATCGTTATCACTGAGGACGGCCTGTCTCTTACTTTTTACAAAGCGGATATAACCCATCCCGTAAACAACATTGTCCGGCATTGCGGTTTTGAACGTGCTGTTGCCGACAAAGACAACCAGCGAAAACACCTTATCTTTGTCGAGTTCCAGGGCAGACCGTAATGTCTCGGTATGTTTATAGTTCTGATTTAGCGGATTTTGGAATTTGCTCTTGTGCCGGTAAATCTGCTGTGTCCAGAATGGTTGCTTTTGACCGCCGAATATCCAGCCTTTCATGTTCTTAGTCTCGACCACAAAGATACCGTATCGGGACACAATAATGTGGTCGATTTGAGTGCTTCCGTCCTCTGTTGGTAGCGTGACATTCTTAAACAGCGTGTAGATTTTCTTATCCAGAAAAAACGTTGACGCTACGTTAACTAGAAACTCACCAAACACCCCTTTCATGAAGGGCGATTTTAGAAAAGAAATTAAGAGCAGCAGTAAGATCGCCCACCAGTAGGCGCTTATTATCTGGCTGAACATTTGAATTACGATTGCGGATGCGTCCATTTACAGAAGTCCTTAGATTAGGTTGGTTGTATTGGGTAAAAAGATATGGCCATTGTATGTCCAAATAAACGCCCTGGTTAAGTTGCTTCTTAGGGTGCGGTATTATACGCATCGTTCGCGTTGATGCGCTTTACTGCGTTCAGCACAGCCTGCGGTCCTTTTAATCAATTGAATCTGCTCACGTTGATTTATTTGTTTCTGTAAGCATCCAAGTATTCGGCTATCAAGCCATATAAGTCGGGCATGCTGTTTATACCCGACATTTGCCGCTTCGATATGTTGGGTTACGCTACGCTAACCCGACCTACATCTGTCCATTTTGAATAATTTTCGTGCTTTTTGTGCTTTTCGTGGACAAAATGTCTTTTTAGGCTCACGAAAGCCCCAAAACATCCTGCATGTCGTACAAGCCGCTGTCCTTGTCGGCCAGCCAAACCGCGGCCCTGACTGCGCCGTTGGCGAAAGTCATGCGGCTGGTGGCTTTATGGGTGATTTCCACGCGCTCACCGTCGTCGGCAAACATCACGGTATGCTCGCCGACGATATCCCCGGCACGGATGGTTGAAAAGCCGATGGTTTTTCGGTCCCGTTCGCCAGTATTGCCTTCCCTGCCGTAGATCGCGCAGTCTTTTAAATCCCGGCCTAAGGTATCGGCTATCACTTCGCCCATGCGCAATGCGGTGCCGGACGGCGCATCGACTTTATGCCGGTGATGAGCTTCGATGACTTCAATATCGGTGTAATCGCCCATGACTTTGGCGGTCATTTCCAGCAATTTAAGCGACAGGTTGACGCCAACGCTCATGTTGGGCGCCATCACGATCGCTACGTCTTTAGCCGCCTCGGCAATAAGGGCTTTTTGCGCGTCGCTGTAACCGGTAGTACCGATGACCAGCTTTTTTCCGGCCTGCCGGCAAATCTCGATAAACTCCATGGACGCATCGGGACGGGTGAAGTCGATCAGCACGTCGAATTGATCGACAACAGACGCCAAATCATCGACGACTTTAACGCCGATTTCACTGATGCCCGCCAGTTCACCCGCGTCGCGGCCGATGGCAAGACTCTCGGGACGGGACGCGGCAACGGCCAATTCGGCATTTTTAGCCAATGCCGCGGCTTTTATCAGGCAAAGCCCCATGCGGCCGGACGCACCTACTACAGCAATACGCATCATTGATTTTATCCCGTTAATTTATCGAAAAAGCTTTTTACGCCGTCCGTCCATGAAGTCTCTTGTGGACTATGATGTTTGCCGCTGCCGGATAAAGACTCGCTGAGCTGTTCAACCAAGGCTTTTTGTTCCTTGGTCAGATGCACCGGCGTTTCTACCTGCACCTTGCATAGCAAATCACCGACCGGACCGCCTCTAACGGGCTTGACGCCTTTGCCGCGTAGCCTGAATAATTTTCCGGTTTGCGTTTCAGCGGGAATTTTCAGCATCACTTTGCCGTTTAAGGTAGGCACTTCCAACTCGCCGCCCAAGCAGGCGGTCGGGAAGCTGATAGGGACTTCGCAATATAAGTTGGCGCCGTCACGGGTAAATATCTCATGTTCTTTTACCTGAACCTGAACATATAAATCGCCTGCCGGACCGCCATTTTCTCCGGCTTCGCCTTCTCCGGCCAAACGTATGCGATCACCGGTATCGACGCCCGCAGGAATTTTTGCCGACAGGGTTTTGTTTTCCTGAACCCGGCCCTGACCGTAGCATGCGCCGCAAGGATCTTTGATTTGTTTGCCGGTACCGCGACAGGTTGGACAGGTTTGCTGTACTGAAAAGAAACCCTGCTGCATTCTGACTTGGCCGTGACCATGGCAAGTTGAGCAGATAATCGGGCTGGAGCCTTTTTTAGCGCCGGAACCGCTACATTCCTTACAGGTCACCAAAACCGGCACGCGGATTTTAGCTTCGGTGCCGAATACGGCTTCTTCAAGCGACAATTCCAGGTTGTAACGCAGGTCGGAACCGCGCTGAACGCTGCTGCGCTGCTGCCGTCCGCCGCCGAAAATATCCCCGAAAATATCGCTGAAGCTTTCAGCACCGCTGAAACCGCCAAAGCCTCCGGGGCCACGTCCGCCCATTGAAGCATCGACTCCGGCATGGCCGAACTGGTCGTAAGCGGAACGTTTTTTGGGGTCGGATAAGACTTCGTAAGCTTCTTTAATCTGCTTAAACTTGACTTCAGCTTCTGCCTGGTTGTCTTTATTCCGGTCCGGGTGATACTTCATCGCCTTGCTGCGATAGCTTTTCTTAATCTCTGCATCACTGGCGTTTCTGTCTACACCGAGAAGCTTGTAGTAATCTTCTTTTGCCATGGTTCAATATTCTATTGTTGGATTTTGATGATTATCATCTGATTTAGTCCGGGATACCCGTGAAGAGGATAAGAGACGGGTTACTAAACCGCAAAAAGAACACGAAGGGACACGAAGTTTGTTCTTCGCGAGCTTCGTGTTCTTCGTGGTTGTATGCCTTAAGCTAATGCTAACGGGGTGTATCTTACCCCATACCTACATTTTACTTCTTATCGTCGTCTTTAACTTCTTCAAACTCGGCATCGACAACACCGTCATCCGACGCTGCATGATGCTCTGAAGAAGCATGAGCGCCATGAGCGCCGGACGCTTCGCCTTCGGATGCTGATTTTTGTGCGTAAACGCGTTCCGCCAATTTACCGGACAACTCGGTTAAGTCATTGGTTTTGGCTTCAATTTCCGCCTTATCATCACCTTTAATCGCAGTTTTCAGTGCTTCAACCGCATGCTCAATATTGCTTTTTTCATCTGCGCCGACTTGGTCGCCCAGCTCTTTCAGCGATTTTTCAGTCGCATGGATAATGCTGTCCGCATGGTTGCGTGCTGCCACCAACTGGGTCAGTTTACGGTCTTCGTCAGCATGCGCTTCGGCATCTTTAATCATGCGGTCAACTTCTTCATCCGATAAACCGCTGGAGGCTTTGATGACGATAGATTGCTTTTTGCCGGTCGCCTTGTCTTTGGCAGATACGTTCAAAATACCGTTGGCATCAATATCAAACGCGACTTCAATTTGCGGAATGCCGCGTGGCGCCGGTGGAATATCGGCCAAGTCAAAACGGCCCAACGATTTGTTCGCCGATGCGACTTCACGCTCGCCTTGCAGTACATGCACGGTTACTGCCGTTTGGTTGTCGTCCGCGGTAGAAAACACTTGCGATGCATTGGTCGGAATCGTGGTGTTTTTCTCGATCAGCTTGGTCATCACGCCGCCCATGGTTTCGATACCCAAGGATAACGGGATAACGTCCAGCAACAATACGTCTTTGACTTCACCGCCCAAAACGCCGGCCTGAATCGCCGCACCCAAGGCTACCGCTTCATCAGGGTTAACGTCTTTGCGTGGTTCTTTACCGAAAATGCTCTTAACCATTTCCTGAACTTTCGGCATGCGGGTTTGCCCGCCAACCAAAATTACGTCGTTAATATCCGCTGCCGTTAACTTCGCATCTTTCAGCGCCATTTCACAGGGGCCTTTAGTGCGGTTAATCAGTTCTTCAACCAGCGATTCCAGTTTGGCGCGGGTCAATTTAACGTTCAAATGCTTTGGGCCTGATGCGTCTGCGGTAATGTACGGCAGATTCACGTCGGTTTGCTGGCTTGAAGACAATTCGATCTTGGCTTTTTCCGCCGCTTCTTTTAAACGTTGTAAGGCTAGCGGATCATTATGCACGTCAACGCCGCTTTCTTTTTTGAATTCTGACGCAAGGTACTCAATCACTCTTGAGTCGAAATCTTCACCGCCCAGGAAAGTGTCGCCGTTGGTCGATAACACTTCGAATTGGTGCTCGCCTTCTATCTCGGCAATTTCAATAATCGAAATATCGAATGTCCCGCCGCCTAAGTCATACACCGCTATTTTGGTGTCGCCTTTAGGCTTGTCCATGCCGAAAGCCAGTGCCGACGCAGTCGGTTCATTGATAATACGTTTAACTTCAAGCCCGGCAATACGGCCGGCATCTTTGGTGGCTTGACGTTGCGAGTCATTAAAATAAGCCGGCACGGTAATAACCGCTTCGGTAACTTCTTCGCCTAAATAAGCTTCTGCATCTTTCTTCAACTTCATCAAAACGCGCGCAGAAACTTCGGGAGCCGCCATTTTTTTGCCGTGAACTTCAACCCAGGCATCGCCATTTTCAGCTTCAATGATTTTATAAGGCACCATTTTGATGTCTTTTTGCACGACATCATCTTTAAAACGACGACCGATCAAGCGTTTGATCGCAAATAAGGTATTTTTGGGATTGGTAACGGCTTGGCGTTTTGCCGATTGCCCAACCAATACTTCGTCGTCACTGGTAAAAGCGATAATGGAAGGCGTAGTGCGCGCGCCTTCGCTGTTTTCAATCACTCTTGCTACGCCGTTTTCCAGTACCGCAACGCACGAGTTTGTTGTTCCTAAATCTATGCCGATTATTTTAGCCATTGAATTCTCCAGACCTGAATTTATTTAAAAAGTAAAAGTTGTTACAAATATGAGGCTGTTATGTTTAATTTCAAGCCTGTTCATCGATGCTAGGAGTATCTGTTGGCTTATTTTCGGCTGCTTTGGCAACCACAACCATCGCAGGACGAAGCAATCGTCCGTTTAACATATATCCTTTTTGGAAAACATTGACCACTGTATTCGGCTCAACGCCCTCTACGGCCTGCATGGTCATGGCCTGGTGTTGTTCCGCATTAAACGGCTGACCGATGGGATCAATCGTTTCAATCTTGAATTTAGCTAATACTGATTCGAATTGTTTAATCGTTAATTCGCTGCCTTCACGGAACTTTTTCACTTCCTCGCTATCGCCTGTCGCTGCCTGCAAGCCTAACACCAGACTGTCCAATACCGGCAATAACTCTTTGGCAAAACCCGTTAGCGCAAATTTGTGCGCATCTTCCAGATCCTTTTGCGTTCTTCTTTTCAGGTTTTCCATTTCCGCCTGTGCGCGAACCGCTTTGTCCCAATTCTCCTGAGCTTTTTGCTCCGCTTGGGCCAATGCCTGCTGTAACTCCTCGACCGTAGGCTCGTGCTCGGCCAGTTCGGTATGCGGTGGCTCTACAACTGTTTCGTTTTCAGTTTTAACCTGGGATTCAGGCGCTTCCTGATCAGTGCTCATTATTTATAGCTCCTTAACATTTAAAATTAATATCCATGCCCAACGGCACAAAAGATGTTGTTTTATAGTGGGGCCGTTGACTTTGGATTCAAGGCGGCTCCCAACAATTTTGCCGTCACATCGACAAAAGGAATGATTCTTTCATAGGCCATGCGCGTTGGCCCGATGACACCCAGCACCCCGACTACTTCGTCGCTGACCGAATACGAGGAGGTCACCAGACTGCAATGATCAAAAGCACGATAGCCGGATTCTTCGCCGATAAATATCTGCACGCCATCGGCTTTCATGCATTGATCCAGCAAATGAATAACACCTTGTTTTTGGCTGAACGCTTCAAACAGGCTCCTTAGCCGCTCCATATCGGATAGCTCGGAAAAACCCATTAAATTGGTTTCGCCGGTCAGCACATAATCATCTTTTTTATTGTCCTGATCGAACGCCAGCTGCGCCATTTTTACCGCATCCAGCATGCCTTGGTTTATGCGCTCTTTATCTTCCTGCAACTCCTTTAAAACGGCTTTGCGCACCGCATCCAGGCTGCGTCCGGAATAAATCGAATTCAAATAATTGGCCGCCTGCTGTAGTTCGGCGGGGCTGAAAACTTTAGAGGTATGGATGATTTTGTTGTGGACTTCCTGCTCATTGGTAACAAAAATAACCAAAACACGGGTATGAGATAAAGATAGAAATTCAATATGACGCAAGCAGACCAATTCCCTTTTAGGCAAGGTCACCACCCCGGCCATCTGCGTTAACTCAGACAGCAACCGCGAGGCGACGCCGATCACATCATTGGTATCCTCACTTAACGACAGGCCCTGATGCAGACGGGTTAAATCTTCCGATTGCAGCGGCTTAACCGTTAATAAGCTATCAACAAACAAGCGATAGCCGCTGACCGTAGGCACCCGTCCTGCTGAAGTATGCGGCGAATGCACCAGGCCCAGGTCTTCCAGGTCGGCCATGACATTGCGAATCGTTGCCGGACTTAAATTTAAATTCGAATCTTTTGATAAAGCCCGTGAGCCCACCGGCTGACCATCACTGATATATCGCTCAACCAGCATTTTTAATAGCTGTAGCGACCGCTCATTTAAAACCTGCGTCTTACTCACACCAACCTCTGCGACTAAAATTAGCACTCCATTAAGACGAGTGCCAGCGAGGCAAAGTATCAGCTCACCGGGCTATTGTCAATAAACCTAAAAGCCAAGTTAATGTTTATTTATCGTTTATATATCTTCCTGTATTAAAAATCTGCTTTTATCCTTTTCTGAACTTTCGGAATCAGTATTAGATGGGCCGGTATTGCGAACGGAATTAAGCGAATAGAGGGGGTGGACTTTCCTTATGCTGGAGATAATGCATTGAGCAATGTAGAAAACCAGGCTACTGAGTTTAGAATCTACTTATCGCTTTAACTTAACTCCAAACTTTTGAGAAAAATGAAAACAATGAAAAAAACAATCGAACAAGAATCAATTTAAATGGCTTTAATTTTCTTCCTCCTGGCGTAGGTCCTGGCGGCCATGATGGCATCGACTACAATCAAGCGAGTGGATGGGCGCATCCATTATGTGCTGTTGGGGGTGAAGATGAAGTAGCTGTAACTATTGGCGCTGGTGGTCCTGCCATTCCTTGATCAACAGTTCGCTTCCTGTTGAGTACTGGTCTATTCCCAGTCTGGTGGTTCGGGAACTGACCTAAAAAACTTAGCCGCTAAGGTTATCCTTAAGCGGCTTTTTTTGTTTTTATAATTCAGCTTTTCAATCAGAGATATGTCCATGCAAAACATGAAACTGGTGCTACAAATCGCTCTTGGCGTGTTTCTGGGCACAATAACCTCACAACTTAGCATTGATGGCTGGCATGCTCATCAGGAAGCGTGTAGCCAAGGAAGCGGAAGAAAAAATTAGAGCCGAACAGGAAAGAGCTCGAGCGGAACAAGGTGAACGTATTCGCGCCTTGCTATTGCAAAGTCGCCAAGGTAGTACGCTCGGCGCCGATAAGCCGCCCGCCGGTTTTGTACCCGACGATGCGCAAGAGGAACCTTTCAAGGAAAAGTAGGTGCGCCTAAATCGACGCTCCCCTATTCCTGTTTGTTCAACAATTCGGCGCGCCGAAACTCTCGCATTAAATCAAAGTGGACAACGCTTTACTTGATGACTGCGTATCTATGACTTAGCCCAGTAATATCCGAGCCCAACTACAACCAGCTGAAAAAACACCAGCCCCCAGAAATAAATTCCGAAAAGAACAATTTTGACTTGAAACGGCTGTTGGGAAGAATTTCGCCTGACCATAACAATACCGCCGAGGATCGCCACCAATGCGATGACGATACCGCTCAACGCAATATTCATCATTAATCTCTTACCGGCGGCGGCGCCAGCACGACTCTTGAGCCATTGCTTTCCGCAGGACTGACAACACCGGCCGCCTCCATGTCTTCAATCATGGTTGCGGCGCGGTTATAGCCGACTTTAAAGCGTCTTTGCACACTGGAGATTGAAGCCTTACGGGTTTCTGTGACAAATTGCACGGCTTCATCATACAAGGCATCCATTTCAGAACCGCCATTACCGCCTCCGCCGCCCATGCTGTAGCCATCGCTCGAATCGGAGGAATCGCGGGTGATATCTTCCAGATAATTGGGTGGTGCAGTCTGTTTTAAAAATTCGACCACGCGATGCACTTCATGGTCATCGACAAATGCGCCGTGAGCACGCACCGGAATGCTAGTGCCTGAAGGCAAAAACAACATATCGCCGTTGCCCAGCAACGTTTCCGCGCCGCCTTGATCGAGAATGGTGCGCGAGTCGATGCGCGACGACACCTGGAATGAAATCCGGGTCGGTACGTTGGCTTTGATCAGACCGGTCAATACGTCGACCGATGGACGTTGCGTGGCCAGGATCAAATGGATGCCTGCCGCCCGCGCTTTTTGCGCTAAACGGGCTATCAGTTCTTCAACTTTTTTGCCGACAATCATCATCATGTCGGCCAATTCGTCGATGACGATAACGATACTGGGCAGAGCGCTTAAAGTTGGATAGTCTTCGCCTTCCTCCAACGGATTGATCATTTGGAACATCGGGTCCCTGATGGCCTCGCCTCTTGCGGTCGCGTCTTCTATCAGCTGATTAAATCCGGCAAGGTTCCTGACGCCCATTTTGGACATTAATTTATAGCGCCTTTCCATTTCCGCAACCGCCCAGCGCAATGCATTGCTGGCTTCCTTCATATCGGTGACAACCGGAGTCAATAAGTGCGGAATGCCCTCGTAAACCGATAATTCCAGCATCTTCGGGTCAATCATGATCAAGCGCACCTGTTCCGGCGTAGCCTTGTAGAGCAGACTGAGAATCATGGTATTGATGGCGACCGATTTACCGGAACCTGTGGTACCTGCAACCAGCGCATGAGGCATTTTGCCGAGATCGGCAACCATCGGTGTGCCGGAAATATCCTTACCCATCGCCAGAGTCAGCAGCGACTTGGATTTCTCAAACGGCGCCGAAACCAATAGCTCGCGTAAGGTCACCATTTCCCGCTCCCGATTGGGAATTTCAAGACCGACTACGGATTTACCCGGAATAATTTCGACGATACGAACGCTGGTAACCGACAAGGCTCTGGCGAGGTCTTTGGACAAGGTGCTGATGCGGCTGACTTTAACGCCTGCCGCTGGTTGCAATTCAAAACGGGTGATAACAGGGCCAGGGTGGAATCCGACCACGGACACAACGACGTTAAAATCGGCCAGGATATCTTCCACCAAACGCGACATTTCTTCCAAGTCGCTTTGCGAATAACCGATAACACGGGTGTCGCGATGATCCAACAACTCAAGCGAAGGTAAAACGCCTTGGCTAGCGTCATATTTGACAGCTGGCTGTTTTTTGGACATAAAACTGCTTTTTACCGCTGATTGCGGCTGCGGCTTCTCTGCCGGTTTTTCGACAGCCGGCATGGCTTTGGCACTGATTTTTCTCTTAGACTGCTCCGATCTAACCAGATTACTGACCGGCATCTCGGCGCGTTTGGCCGAGCGGTCCTGAAGAAGACTCAAAACGCTGCTAGCAAAAAATTGACAGATAAGTACGGTATATTTGCCGATAGCGTCTATTAACGCCACCCATGACAAGCCGGTAACCAAGGTAACACCCGCCAATAAGATCACTAACAGGAGTAATGTCGCCCCCGAATTACCGAGCACGACCAGCAATGCATTGCCGGTTTCCTGGCCCAAAATACCGCCGGTATTGCTGGGCAGTTCAATCCCTATTCTTAATAGGTACAAATTCATTAATGCCGCACCTGAAATAATGGTCGCTATAGAGCCTATCCATTGCAGCGCGATAACCATTTTTTCGCGGCCCTGTCTGCCTCGTGTGTAAACCAGATAGCCTTGCCAAAAGATAATGACCGGAAACAAATAAGCGACCAGCCCAAAACAGCTGAGCATGAAATCAGCAATCCAGGCACCGAAAACTCCACAGGCGTTTGAGACTGTCTGTACTGATCCGCTATGCGTCCAACCTGCATCCTCGTTACTAAACGTGATCAACGAAATTAAAAAAAATAATCCGCTTGCAATGAAGCCTAAAAAAGCGACTTCTCGCAAGCCGCGAAAGGTTTTTTCTTCCATTACAGCAGCCATATTCAACAACTCGTCACATAAATTACCCACAAAACATGATTATAGATCAATAACAGGATGTTTCACATTAATAATATCCGCATTAAACCTCGCTCCGCACTTCGGCAATTCCACGTCAGCCTTACTCGATAAAACTGTTTACGAAACACGCTTTCGTCTTCATAATTAATTTATTTATCTTGACACTACCAAGGATTTTTAATGAGTGATTCCAAACATTGCCGCCTTCTGATTCTCGGCTCCGGCCCTGCCGGTTATACGGCCGCTATCTATGCCGCACGAGCCAACATGAATCCGGTCATTATTACCGGCATGCAACAAGGGGGGCAGTTAACGACCACAACTGAGGTGGATAACTGGCCCGGCGATATCGAGGGTTTGCAGGGACCGGCGCTCATGGAAAGAATGCATAAGCATGCCGAACGCTTCGCTACCGAGATCATTTTCGACCACATTCACACCGCTGATTTATCCGCCCGCCCTTTTACTTTAACCGGCGATTCCGGAACTTACACTTGCGATGCGCTGATTATTGCAACCGGCGCTTCAGCACGGTATTTGGGCCTGGAATCAGAGGAAGCGTTCAAAGGCAAAGGCGTTTCAGCTTGCGCGACTTGCGACGGCTTTTTCTATAGAAACAAACCGGTTGCGGTTATCGGCGGCGGTAATACGGCTGTTGAAGAAGCGCTGTATTTATCCAATATCGCTTCCAAGGTCACTATCGTGCATCGCCGCGACAAATTCCGTTCCGAAAAGATCCTTTCTGAAAAACTGCTTGAAAAATCGCAAAACGGCAATGTCGTTATTGAATGGAATCATCAATTGGATGAAGTGCTGGGAGACGATATGGGTGTTACCGGCCTTAGGATCAAGAACGCTCTGGATGGTTCAACCAAAAAACTGGATGTGCACGGCGTATTCATAGCCATTGGCCACACGCCCAATACCGGTATTTTTGAGGGCCAACTGGAAATGGAGCACGGCTATATTAAAGTCAAAAGCGGCATTCACGGAAACGCCACTGCCACCAGCGTTGAAGGTGTATTTGCTGCCGGCGATGTCATGGACTCTGTTTATAAGCAAGCCATTACTTCTGCAGGCGCAGGCTGTATGGCAGCACTGGACGCAGAAAAATTCCTTGATGAATTGACCGGTTGAACTACTGCTTGAAATTAATGACTGCGATAGTTTTTTCAGTCCCATACCTTAAATTGAAGTTATGCGATTGACTGTTCTTGATCCCCAAAATCCGGAACAAGATTTCCCATTAGCGCATCAAGCCCTCCGCGAACCGGACGGCTTGATCGCGGTCGGCGGCTGCCTGTCCCAACATCGGCTACTGAACGCCTATCGGCACGGAATATTTCCCTGGTATAACGCCGACGAGCCCATCTTGTGGTGGTCGCCGGATCCTCGTCTGGTTTTATTTCCTGACAAGCTGATTATTTCCCGCAGCTTGCGTAAAACCATGCGGAAAAATATTTTTTCAGTCACTTTTGACCAGGCTTTTAACGAAGTCATTTCTGCCTGCGCAGATCCCCGCAAGGACGAGGCAGGCACTTGGATAACAGCGGAAATCAGTGCCGCTTATAATCAACTGCACAAAGCCGGCTTTGCTCATTCGGTTGAAACCTGGATTGAGGATGAATTGGTTGGCGGATTATACGGCGTGGCGCTGGGGCAGGTTTTTTTTGGCGAATCTATGTTTCATACCAGAACCGATGCCTCTAAAGTAGCTTTCGCTACCTTGGTTCAGCATCTTAAGTCTTGGGATTATCGGCTAATAGACTGTCAAGTGCATACAACACATTTAGAAAGTTTTGGCGCCCAAGAGGTTGAGCGGGGTGACTTTATCAAGTTACTTGATCAATATTGCCCCAGTCCTGCCAAATCGTCTGCCTGGCAAACTCAATAGCCGCTGTATTACTCAATACTACTGTCTTTTTTCCCGTTAGCCGTCCGCTGCATACGATAAACTGTAAGGCCTATATTCACCTGCTGGGAAAAATGCTTAAAAGCATTAAAATCTTCTTCAGTTAACGGCTGGTTGGTTATCCCTCGATCGGTATAAATGAGGCCTATCGGTGTGTTGTTGGAAAAAACCGGCATGAGAAAACATTCATTTTTGCCAATCATATTAATATCCCGGAGGGTATACAGCTTACTATTCACTAAAGGCTTAGCCCAGAAAGCTTGAGTACCGGCCAGAACATGAAAAAAAATATTTGGCGGCGTTTCCGAGAGATTGAAAATAGCCTTGTGCTCATACGATTCTTTGCGCCAGCCCAATGACAACTTTTCTCTAAGCGACTGTTTATCAGGCACTAACAGAGAAAAAGTAGTTCGATCCATGCCGATGCCCCGATGAATCCCTTCAAGCACCGTTTCAAGTAGCAAATTAATATCAAATTGATCGCTTATTATCGAGATTATGTCTTGCGAAATATGAAGTTGCAGCTGTTTCTTATCAAGAATCGGCAATAATTCTTCCAAGCCGATGTCTTTATCTGATCGACGCTGGATGAGCATGGCGGCATCCGTGGCGCCAAATTGGCAAGCCATATCAGAAGCATCAACGGTATTATTATGGAGCTTTTCGATGATGACTTTTTGAGACTCCTTGGTAAGAGCCTCAATCTTCCTGATACAGGCATTATATTTTTCGGAACCGGCTCCTTCCTTTAACGCTTCGGTAATTTCATACCCTAAGTGAACCAAGCCCACTCTGGGATTGTTGGATCTTATACCCGACTTGATAGACGCCTCAATCAGGCCGCCTAATTTCCAGGCTTTACTTAAACAAGCGCTCAACTCTGCCAATTTAAAACCCAGCACTTGCGTTTCTGCTTCTTCGCGACTGCAATTTCCCTTATTGATTAAAGCTTGAATACGCTCACCTTCTTCCCCGCAAAAACACCAGAAAGAGATACTGCCGATATGGTTAAGTAATGTGGCAATAAAAACTTCTTCCGGCAATGGATCGTTTGCCGCCATTGCTATGGACTTTGCATGCACAGCAGCATGGATAGCTTGAGCTATTTCTTCATTGGCCTGCTCTTTGTTAGTCGCAGATAGGACAGATTCCAAAAAGGAACAAACCAGTGTTAATTCACGAATAACCTCGGAACCGAGCATAATAATGGCCCGCGATACAGTGATCATTTTCTTGCGAGACGGATTGTAATGAGGGGTGTTACTGATTTTTAACAACTTAACCGTCAGATTCGGATCCTGCAAAATAACAGAAGCCAATTCCATCGCGCCCTTTCTATCATCGCTCAACACGTCATGAACATTTAGCGCCGTATTGGAAAATATCGGCATTTCTTCATTACATAAAACGTGCACCCACCCGTTAAGAGAACGGGGTTCCTCTATGGTTTTGGAAGAAACCGTTTCCATGCCCATTCTGATTAAATTAAGTTTTAGGGGATCGCTGTTCGATGTCATTTGATTGTGTATCAGTAATACTCACTTTAAGCCTTGCCCCGCAAGCGGCATTTTCTCGTGCTGACAAGATAGATGATTTTATTGCTTTTTAATCGATTCCGTCATTACAACATGCGTCACAACAAAATTATTAAGCACAAGGATATAAATTTTCAGCTAAGGTCCAAAGCCGAAGTGCAGGCTCCGCCTACTTTGCAAGCACCAAAAGTAGGCGTTTTAGGCGATGCAGGAGCAATTGCCGAGGCGGAGCTTGCACTCCAAAATACCGAAGAACTTTTGTTCGGTTACTTATAATGCCTGGATCAGCCACAATCTTAATCTGCCGCTTGCGATTGAATGTTTCACAATAACATATCGGCAAATGTAGCTGTTTTTGCGAAACTTTAGTTTGATTATATATAGAATAAATCTCCATTCATATCACTTTTATACAGCGCTTCTTCTTTTAAAAAACTGAATAGCCGGAAACCGCTATCTTAGTATCCGAGAACATTTTAAAGAAGACTATTTCATACCTACCCTTGTCGATCAACAATGTCAAAAACCAACAGGGCTACTGCAAGAACATGAATATTGCGCAACCCGTCTCCTTTATGTATCCAAAAGCGGCCGGGACTGTTCCACTGAGACTTCAAGGTGATCCTTATCCATTTTACCAACAGCAAATCGCCGGATAGATTAACCGTTTTAACGCCGCCACAACATAACACATGGGTTTTCTATGTTTTTATAACGTTTTTTAGGTTAAAATAGAAAACTTTCGAAGCTGGACGAGTGAGCAGCGATGGTGACCCAAAAAATGCACCTCACTCGGCTTTGAGCTATCAGCATGTACCTGACGCATTTCATCCACTCCGATGGCTACCGCCACCGCGGTCTTAGGTTGTATGACTGCGGATTATGATATGTAGCCCACCGCCCCGGTACGAGTCCTCAGTAGACGCTCATAATTTGAGCGTTTATCGAGAGCGGTCACCAAAAAGTTTTTTATGCCCAACTTTAGAGTAAAAACATGACAGATTTAGCGCATTACAGAAACATTGGCATCTTCGCTCACGTCGATGCCGGTAAAACAACGACTACCGAGCGGATTTTAAAACTCACCGGTAAAATCCACAAAATCGGCGAAGTGCACGATGGCGCGGCGACCACAGACTTCATGGAACAGGAGCAGGAGCGCGGTATTACCATTCAGTCTGCGGCAACTACTTGTTTCTGGAAAGATCACCGTTTTAATATCATCGATACGCCAGGACACGTTGACTTTACTATTGAAGTTTATCGTTCATTGAAAGTTCTTGACGGCGGTATCGGCGTTTTCTGCGGCTCAGGCGGCGTAGAACCTCAATCAGAAACCAACTGGCGTTATGCCAACGATTCTGAAGTATCCCGTGTTATTTACATTAACAAACTGGATCGCATCGGCGCTGACTTCTATCGCGTGGTTAAGCAAGTTGAAGAAGTGCTCGGCGCTGTGCCATTAGTTATGACTTTGCCTATCGGCACTGAAGACCAATTTTCCGGCGTGGTCGACCTGCTGACTCGCAAAGCCTGGATATGGGATGATTCCGGGGATCCAATGAACTACGAGATCAAAGATATCCCTGCCGACATGGTGGCTGATGCTGAAAAATGGCGCGAAAAAATGATCGACCAAGTTGCCGATCAGTATGACGATGTCATGGAAAAATACCTGGAAGGTGAAGAACCCGATATCGACACCATCAAGCGTTGTATCCGCAAAGGCACAATCAACCTGGATTTCTTCCCGACTTACTGCGGCTCGTCTTTCAAAAACAAAGGTGTACAGTTGGTTCTGGATGCCGTCATCGATTACCTGCCTAGCCCGACAGAAGTTAAGCCACAGCCCGAAGTTGACCTGGAAGGTAACCCAACTGGCACTTTTGCTATCGTTGATGCCGACAAACCGCTACGTGCTTTGGCGTTCAAGATTATGGACGACCGTTTTGGCGCGTTAACATTCCTGCGCATCTACTCCGGCAGACTGGAAAAAGGTACTTCGGTATTGAATACTTTCACCGGTAAAACCGAGCGTATCGGCCGTATTGTGGAAATGCACGCCGATGCCCGTAATGAACTTGATTCAGCTCAAGCGGGCGACATCGTTGCCGTATTGGGTATGAAGAACGTACAAACCGGTCACACACTGTGCGATCCTAAATTCCCTGCGACATTGGAACCGATGGTCTTCCCTGATCCCGTTATTTCATTAGCGATTTCACCGAAAGACAAAGCGGCTTCCGAAAAAATGGGCATCGCACTGGGAAAAATGATCCAGGAAGATCCTTCTTTCCACGTAGAAACCGATGAAGACAGTGGCGAAACCATTCTTAAAGGTATGGGCGAGCTGCATCTTGATATTAAAGTCGACATCTTAAGACGTACTCACGGCGTTGATGTTATCGTCGGCAAACCTCAAGTGGCCTACCGCGAAACCATCACCAAATCGGTTGAAGACGAATATACCCACAAAAAGCAATCAGGTGGTTCTGGCCAATACGGCAAGATCAACTACAAAATTGAGCCAGGTGAACCCGGCAGCGGTTTTGTGTTTGAATCAGCGGTTACCGGCGGTAACGTGCCGCGCGAATACTGGCCGGCGGTGGAAAAAGGCTTTAAAAGCATGCTGGATAAAGGCGTATTGGCCGGCTTCCCTTGCTTGGACTTTAAAGTTATCTTGACCGACGGTGCTTTCCACGCGGTTGACTCGTCTGCGATTGCGTTTGAAATTGCTGCGAAAGCGGCTTTCCGCCAATCGATTCCAAAAGCAGGTCCGCAATTGATTGAACCGATCATGAAAGTTGATACTTTCACACCATCTGATCACGTGGGTGATGTTATCGGCGACCTTAACCGTCGCCGCGGCATGATCAAATCCCAGGATGCGGGTGTAACCGGGGTTCGTATCAAATCAGATGTACCGCTGAGTGAGATGTTCGGTTACATTGGTGACTTGCGCACCATGACTTCAGGTCGCGGCCAATTCTCCATGGAATTCTCGCACTACTTACCGTGCCCTAAAAACGTGGCTGATGAAGTAATCAAAGAAGTGAACGAACGCAACAAAAAGAAATAAGCTGGAAAGGTACGCCGGGCAGGTCATCTGCCCGGCTACATCCTTCCCCATCTCTATTCCAGCAGTGCTCCTGCAATCAAGCGCACTCGCTTTTTCAAGCTCATAATTTCCTGCTACGTTTTATAGCCTGCAGCCCTTAACGGGTGCTGGCGTTATACAAACTGCCGGCATAATGTTGAGACCGATACCTATCATCATTCCAAAAATGAGTGATAAACATACATCGAAAACTATTCAGGCCTTAAGACAGTTTTGAGCTTCATTGAAGCTAACGACCGCGTCAGGCATTGCCTGAAAATAGGCTTTGTTAGACGAACGCCAGCAGAGTATATCTGGCGAACATAAGAGAAAAATCAAGGCTCCTGATTCCGCAATCAATCCTTATCCACGCACCAGGTTAAGGCTGCAGCAGGATTTTGCCGTACCGTTTTAAAACAAGCTTATTTCCTTCCGGACAAAAAAGGCACAAAAACTACCGGTTCCAACTTTTCAACTTCATAACCGCTTTCGGTACGCGTTATTCGTTGTAACCGCTGGCTGCCGCCCTTGCCGACAGGAATAATCATCACGCCGCCGATAGCCATTTGTTGCAACAGCATTTCCGGGATTTCAGCCGGCGCGGCAGCAACCAGAATACCATCATAGGGCGCATGATCCAGCCACCCCCAGCCGCCATCACTGTGCAAGTAACTGACATTTTTCAATTTTAAATCCCATAACCGATCCTTGGCTTTTTTTTGCAAGGGCGCGATTCTTTCAACGGAATACACATGATCAACAAGCTGCGCCAAAATTGCCGTTTGATAGCCGCAGCCGGTGCCTATCTCCAACACTTTTGACAACCGGTTCGATGACGCAAACAACAACTCGGTCATTTTTGCGACAATATAAGGCTGGGAAATCGTCTGATTGAAACCAATCGGCAGGGCGGTATCTTCATAAGCCCGACTGGCTAAAGCCTCATCCATAAAAATATGTCGGGGCGTATTGCGCATGACATCCAGAACCTTATTGTTTTGGATACCCTGCTCCATTAACCGCTTGATCATGCGTTCACGGGTGCGTAACGAAGTCATGCCTATGCCTTGCAGGCTTTGAATCATATAACATGCTCCTTGGGCAACCACGCCTTTAAATCATTGATCCGTTCATACCGGGTCAAATCCAGCTGCAACGGCGTAACCGAGACAAAACCCGCATTAATGGCATAAAAATCGGTTCCGGGACCGGCATCCTGTTCCGCTCCCGGCGGCCCTACCCAATAGATGATACGTCCGCGAGGATCTTCGCTCTTGATAACCGGCTCGGACTTATGCCGCTGACCCAGCCGGGTTGCCTGATAGCCTTTTAAGTCTTTAATAGTGACATCCGGTACATTGACATTCAGTATAGTATCTTCCGGCAGGGGATTATTAATCAGTTGCCGCAGCAGCGTCACCGCAACATAAGCTGCGGTGTCAAAATGAGTTGGATTGCTGCCTACCAGCGAAATAGCAACGGCGGGCAAGCCCAAAAAACGCCCTTCGGACGCCGCTGCGACAGTACCCGAATAAAGCACATCATCGCCCAAATTGGAGCCATGGTTAATCCCGGCAAAGACCATATCCGGCTCGTTTTTCAATAAACCGGTTATGGCTAAATGCACGCAATCGGTGGGCGTGCCGTCAACTTTTATAAAACCGTTATCCGCAGCATAAGCACGTAACGGCATTTCCAGCGTTAACGAATTACTCGCCGCACTGCGGTTTCTATCCGGAGCGACTACCGATATATCGGCATGCCCACTTAATGCATTGGCTAATGCATTAAGCCCTTCAGCCAAGTATCCGTCATCATTACTTAACAAAATATGCATTATCAATCGCCCTGAAGCAGATTAAGCTATAAAATCCTCAATATTAGCAACAATACACAACAAAATCAGCTTTCGTGGCAAAAAAAAACCTTACTCCAGAAGACAGTGATTTATTTCGTCAAACTATCGGCAAAGTACACGTTGTAAAAAGCGATAAAGTGCTATTAACGACGGCGATCAAACCCAAACCCTACCCTAAGTCCCAGGCTGTTAACGTAGAAGAACACTTAAACGGCACGGCTGAATTTGATATTGAAAAAGTAGGTCTTGAAGACTCACTGAGCTATACAGCTCCGGGACTACAGCATAATGTGCTAAAGAAACTGCGCAAAGGTCAGTTCGGCTTGGATGCGGAAATCGACCTGCATGGACTCAGCAGCACTGATGCAAAACGGCAGCTATTGCATTTTCTGCATGACTGCGTAAAAGACGGCTGCCGCTGCGTGCATATCGTTCACGGTAAAGGCTATCGCTCGACCGACAATCATCCCGTACTGAAAAACAACCTGAACTTATGGCTGAGACAACATAAAGACGTGCAGGCTTTTTGCTCCGCACCGCCTAAAGACGGCGGAACTGGAGCTGTTTTTGTTCTGCTTCAACTGGCTGAGAAATATGGCGCTTAGGAGCGCTCTTATTTCAAATCGGCAAAGCGGAGAAAGCGTCTAATTCTTCCACAGCGGTAGCCGTTCGGCGTATCAGCTCCAGGTTACAATCCAGCTTCATCATGCCGCCCACTGCAAGCGTGACGACCATTGCTTCAAAAGCATAAACGAGGTGAGCACGGTACCGTTGCATTAACAGGGTATTATCGACCTCTGTTATGGCATTATCCGCCAGCGCTTGAGCGTAATGGGCCAGCAGTTCCGCTTCATAAAGCTTCCGGGTTTCTATACTCAACGCGGTAGCCAGAAAGTAAGCCACATCGCTAACTCCTTCACCGATGCGGACCAGCTGCCAGTCAAGAAAACCAACTTTGGACCGGCTCTTGTTCCAGAATAAATTGCCGGGGTGGCAGTCGTGATGAACCAGCGTTTTGGGCGCGTCGGAAAGAAAACGCATTGCCGCCCGGCGGTGCCGGGCATAATGAATGGCTGGGGCGTGCAGGGCGGAAGGTATCTGCGTTCCAGCCAACCGTAAGCCGCGCTTCATTAACGGCACGGCTAAAGCCGTGCCCAGGAAATCTTCCAAAAACCGGATCGGTCCCGCCAACCAACGATATTTGGAGTCCAGATGCACGTTATTCCAAAACCGGGCATGGCTACAGGCAAGCTGCTCGACAACCAAAGCCGCCTGCCCAAACGTCAAGGTATCGCTGGCGGCACTGGGAACGCCATCGAATTCCGCAATATCGGCAAGCACCAGCGTCGAACCGCGGCCAAACCGGCTTTGCGCCGCCAGACAAACAGGCTTGCTAACAGGAACAGTCTCAGCCAATTCGTTATAAAAACGCACTTCGGTCGGCAGCAGCCTGGGTAATGCGGTGATCATCCACGCCCGCCACGATAGTGACGGCAGCTTTACAAACCACCGATTCGGCAACCTATCCGGGCCATTATGCTCGACAGCGACGCAAACGCGCGTTGTCGTGCCGATGTCGACAGCAACAATATCCACGTTGGCAACGACGGTGTTGGCATCGTGTTGATTAACAATGTGCTGAGCCCAGGAAACCGTTAAGTCGCCCGGATGGCGCACGAGAATGCTCTGTTTCATTATTGTTATTTGGATGACTTTTTAACACTGTTTTCAGCAGATCCAAGCCATAGCAATGACTCGATCGCCGCCTAGTAATGCGGAGGCACTTCCTCGACATTCTCCCCGGCTCCGCCCTCAACAGACAAACTTTTAATGCGCTCGTTAAGCATTTTACAGGTGGCTTCCAGGCGGTCGATCTGTTGCTGCTGCCCCGCAACTATCTTATTCAATTCTTGCAGCAAATCTTCCTGATAGGCCGCCTTGATTTCCAATTCGATTATTCGATCATTATTCATAGCGAGTTAAATAACTTTTGAAAATTGTTGTTGTTTTTGTGCCAGATATTTATCGAACACCATGCAGATATTGCGGATCAACAAACGGCCGGCGGATAGCACTTTGACGCTTTCCTTTGACAAAACCAGCAAACCGTCGGCTTGCATCGGTGCTAATGCCTCAAGTTCCTTGGCAAAGTAATCGGCAAAGTTAATGGCGAATTGCTGTTCGATAGCGGCAAAGGTCAAATCGAAATGGCAAATCAGTTGGGTGATTACGGCGCGACGCAGTTTGTCGTCATCATCCAGTTCGACGCCTTTAAAGACCGGCAACTGGCCTTGGCCGATCAGTTGATCGTATTCGTCCAACTCTTTGACATTCTGGATATAAGCATCGCCTACCCGGCCGATTGAGGTAATGCCCAAGCCCACCAGCTCGCAATCCGAATGCGTGGAATAGCCCTGGAAGTTACGGTACAAATGCCCCTCGCGCTGGGCGACGGCCAGCTCATCATCGGGTTTGGCGAAATGATCCATGCCGATATAGACATAACCGGCTTCGGTGAGCCGTTGCCCGACCATCTGCAAAATAGCCAGCTTGACGTCGGGCGTCGGCATATCGGCATCGTTGATCTGGCGCTGGGTTTTAAACCGTGCGGGCATGTGCGCGTAGTTGAAGATCGAGAAGCGGTCCGGCGCTACCGCCAGGATTTTATCCAGCGTCTTGGCGAAAGTCTCCACCGTTTGCAGCGGCAAGCCGTAGATCAAATCGATGTTGGTCGAACGGAAACCCTCGGCGCGGGCGGCCTCTAACACGCTGAATGTCTGCTCTTCGCTTTGCAGGCGGTTGACGGCTTTTTGCACGGCCGGATCGAAATCCTGCAAGCCTAAGCTGACCCGGTTGAAGCCCAGTTCGCGCAGTTGCTTGATGGTTTGGTCGTTGGTTTCGCGAGGGTCGACTTCGATTGAATATTCGCCTTTATCGTCATCCCGTAAATGAAAATGCTCGCGGGTTACCGCCATCAAGGTAAGCATCTGCTCGTAGCTTAAAAAAGTCGGCGTTCCGCCGCCCCAGTGCAATTGGTTGACGACCCGGCTGGAGTCGAACAAATCGCCCTGCATCGCAATTTCTTTGCATAGATTCGCCAAGTACGGTTCCGCATGTTTGCGGTTTTTAGTGACGATTTTGTTGCAGGCGCAATAAAAACAGACGGTGTCGCAAAACGGAATATGGAAATACAGCGACAGCGGTCCGCCTGCGGCATTGGATTTTTCGGTATGCCGACGATATTCTTGATCGCCGAAGCCTTCATGCAACTCCAATGCAGTCGGGTACGAGGTATAACGGGGGCCAGCCTTATCGTAACGATTGATAAGGTCTAAATCGAATTGTATAGACTGGTCCATCATTTTACTTGGCTGTTAATGACTACTTTATGCGGGCTTTTATCGTTCAGCGCCACCTGCTCAATAACGCCGATCAAATCACCGGGCTGCTGCATCGCATCGCCGGATTTGGAAACTCGCGCCAGCAGTTTGACTTGTTCGAAATTCGATAATTTCATGTTAGGCATCATCGCCATCGCGTCCGTCAAACTGACGGCTACCGGCAATTCAAAAACCTGCTTACGCACGATAGCCAACGGCATTTTGGGGCCGGATAAGGACTGAGCGTAAATAAAAACGGTGTCGTTAGGGTTGGTCGATTGTTGTAACTCGGGCGCCAAGCTTACCTGAACCTCAATGCTGGCCGCTGCAACCGGTTTTGCTTCCGCTTGCGCAGCAATGCCTTCCGGTATCTGAGTTGCCAGCTTGGCCAGCAGGCCTTGTATTTCCTGCTGAGCCTCCGAGCCCGGCGGTAATTGCGCTTCAAGTTTTTTCCACAAATCCATCGCCGCAACAAAATCGCCTGTTTGCGCTTTTGCCATGCCGCCAAGCCACAAGCCGGTCACATTATTAGGTTCCATCGCCAAAGCTTTAAACACCAGTTCTGCCGGTTTTCCGGCCATTTGCTCGTTGTTGGCAAAAGCTAACGCATCGGCATAAAGCAGCATGATTTCCGGCTTATCGCCGATTAATTTGTAAGCATGTTCAAATGCAGCAACGGCTTTGGGATATTCCTGCAAATATTTATAAGAACGGCCCAGCATAGTCCAGCCCAATGCATCGTCCGGCTGCTTTTGCAGACGCTCGGCGAGCCCCGCAACCATACTTTTCATTTTTTCCAGTTCAGGCGCTGCCTGACTTGCCACCGCAGCTTGATCAACTTGGTTTAGTGACGGATAGCTGCCCAATGCCCAATAAAGCGAACCCGCTACAACAGGTAGCGCCACAAGCAGCACAGTTGCCATCCATCGGCCTGTTGATTGTGAAGTTTTCACATGACTCTCTATATCGAGATCGTCGCTTAAGGCCAGCTCAAGCTCGGCAAGCTGCTCATCATAAAGCGCCTGAGTTATTGCGCCCGCTTGCAGTTGTTCTTTCAACTCGGCCAATCGTTGCCGGGCAATGGCGATATTGCGCTGATCCTGGTCTGATATTGCAGCGGGATATTTTCTCCACAACGGTGGCAGCACAATCAAGAAAGCGACCAATATCATTACGCTGGCAATCAGCAAAAATAGCATATTCAAGACTGGTCACCTTTTTCCAACAAGCTGCGAATTCTTTGCCGTTTTTCGGCGCTGATTTCAATTTTTTCAGCAGTCTTTTTTCGACGCGCAAACAAAAACACCGCAATCAAACCGAGTAACAGGAACACCACCGGCCCTATCCACAGCAGGCCGGTTTTGAGTTTGAATGGCGGATTATATAAAACGAAATCGCCATATCGATCGGTCATGAATTCGGCTATGTCTTGCTTGGATTTACCTTGTTGCAGCATTTCATAAACCTGTCTGCGCAAATCCGCTGCCAGTTCCGCATTGGAATCGGCGATGGTCTGGTTTTGACAGACCAGACAGCGCAATTCCGAGGTCAGATTTTCATAAGCTTCTTGTTGCTCAGGATTAGCAAACCCCCGATACTCGACACCGGCACAAGCTATGCCTGACAGTACCAATAGGAAAACAATCGATAAACGCTTCATTAATTTTCAGCCTGTAACTTCGCGATTAAAGGCAGGAAAGTTTGCTGCACATCTTCTGGCGTGACCGGGCCGGTATGCTTGTAGCGGATCACGCCCTGCTTATCGATGACAAAAGTCTCCGGCACCCCGTAAACGCCCCAGTCAATGCCGATACGTCCGTCCTGATCCATGATGCTGACATCGTAAGGGTTGCCTAATTGCGCGAGCCAGCCTAAGGCGGCCTTCGACTCGTCTTTGTAATTCAGGCCGACGATAAGAGCGGCTTTTTGCTGGGCCAATTGGTTCAGTATCGGATGTTCTGAACGGCACGAAGCGCACCACGAGGCCCAAACATTAAACAGCCAAACTTTGCCTTTTAAATCGGTTGGGGACAATTTTTCTGTCGGAGTTTGCAGCTTGGGCGCGAAAAACGCCGGAGCCGGTTTATTGATCAACGGTGAAGGAATCTCACTGGGATGGAGATTCAAGCCCAGCGCCAAAAATACCGCAAGAACGATGAATAATATTAACGGGAGGATGTACTTAAGCATTAACCGGCACCTTTGCAGAGGTTGTTTTGTAGCGCCTATCGCAAGCGGCGATTAACCCGCCCGCCGCCATGAACAGCGCGCCCAGCCAAATCCAGCGGATGAATGACTTGTAATAAATCCTCAGGCTCCATGCACCTTTGTCACCCAGAGGTTCACCTATCGCGACGAATAAATCCCGGAACAATCCGGCATCGATAGCCGCTTCGGTCATCGGCATTTTCTGCACCCGATAAATCCGTTTTTGCGGCTCCAGCTTGGCAACCTCTTTGCCGTCGTAGCTGACGGTTACAAAAGCTTGTTCCGCAACATAGTTAGGGCCTTGGGTTTGCTTGACGCCGTGAAATTCAAAGATATAACCGGACATATCCAGCTTGTCATCGGGCGCCATGCGCACATCTTTCTCAACACTATAAACGGAGGTCAGGGTAATGCCGACCACAAATACCGCGATGCCTAAATGCGCCACAGTCATGCCGTAAAAACCGGCCGGTACGGTTTGCAAGCGTTGCCATGAGAATCCTTTCGGCCCCATGCGGTCAACAAAGGACAGCGCGGTGATCGCAACCGTCCACAATGCCAGTGTCAAGCCCAAGACCGCGCCCCAGGAATAAAACGGCATCAGCAACGGCATCAGCAGTCCACCAGCAACGCAAGCTAACGCAATCCAGCGTACCCGTAACGCAATCGCGTCGATATTATCTTTTTTCCAACGCAACAACATGCCCAAGCCCACGGCTATCGACAGAGGCGCCATCAATGGAATGAACACGGCGTTAAAATACGGAGGGCCGACCGAAATCTTGCCCAGCCCTAACGCATCAATCACCAACGGGTACAAAGTGCCTAACAAAATACTGGAAGCGGTTACTACCAACAGCACATTGTTCAGCAATATCATCGATTCTTTAGACACCAGTTCAAAAGTCGCACTGCTTTTGACATAAGGCGCTCTGATCGCATACAGCAATAATGATCCGCCTACCACGACGGACAGAAATACCAGAATGAACAAACCTCTTGCAGGATCGCTGGCAAACGCATGCACCGAGGTTAATACGCCGGAGCGCACCAGGAAGGTGCCGAGCAAGCTTAACGAAAAAGCAAAAATCGCCAGCAACACCGTCCAGGTTTTAAATACGCCGCGTTTTTCGGTAGCGGCCAATGAGTGAATGAGTGCGGTGCCGACCAACCAGGGCATGAATGAAGCATTTTCGACCGGATCCCAAAACCACCAGCCGCCCCAGCCCAGTTCGTAGTAAGCCCACCAACTGCCCAGCGCAATGCCGATGGTTAAAAACATCCAGGCGATGTTGGTCCAAGGTCTTGACCAGCGCGCCCAGGCTGCATCCAAACGGCCTTCAAGCAGCGCGGCAATAGCAAAAGCAAACGCTACCGAAAAACCGACGTAGCCCATGTAAAGCATCGGCGGGTGTATCGCTAAGCCAGGATCTTGTAACAAGGGATTTAAGTCGCGTCCTTCCAGTGGAGCCGGGAACAGCCGGTCAAACGGGTTGGATGTCAGCAATAAAAACAGGATAAAGCCGATAGCGACCAGTCCCATCACACCTAAAACCCGAGCCACGGTAGCGTCTGGAATATTGCGGCTAAATAATGCGACCAAGCCTGTCCAGCAGGATAAAATCAGCGCCCAAAGCAATAATGAGCCTTCATGCGCGCCCCAGACACCGGAAACCAAATACAAGACCGGCAATGCGGTATTGGAATTGCTGGCGACATAAGCCACGGAAAAATCATGGGCTAAAAAGGCATAAGTCAGACAGCCGTATGAAATCGCCATGAATAACAATTGCCCCAACGCGGCGCGCTTTGCCATAGCGATCCAGCCGGATATGGATAGGAAAGCGCCGATAATTGGCAGCGTTCCTAAAACAACAGCCATACACAAGGCCAGAATCAGCGAAAAATGTCCGAGTTCTGCAATCATTATTTTTGGCCTGCAACCGGCGCCGGCTGGTTTTTCAAACTGTCTTTCACTTCCGGCGGCATGTAGTTTTCATCATGCTTGGCTAACACTTCTTCAGCAATAAAAACGCCCTGTTCATTTAATTTGCCATGAGCAACGATACCTTGGCCTTCCCTGAACAAATCAGGCAGGATGCCTGTGTATTCGACAGTCACATCCTTGCTGAAATCGGTGAGCTTAAAGCGCACCATCAGTCCGTCATTCGGTCTTTCTACAGACCCTTTAATGACCATGCCACCCAAACGGAATAAGGTGTCTTGGGGTGCTTTGCCTGCCACGACATCCGTCGTGGAAAAAAAGTACATCAAATTTTCATTGAAAGACTTAAGCGCGAACCCTGTCGCCAAGGCTGCGCCGAGGACCATCAGACCGATCAATATTAATCGCTGTTTTCTGGCTGGTTTCATACTTATTGCCGTTTTTGCTTGAGCGAAAGAGAGCGTAAAAACTGTCTGCGCTGCGCCACTGGAATAATAATATTGGCGAGCAGCACGATTAAGGTCAGGCCGTAAGAGGTCCAGACATAAAAGGCATAACCGCCCATTGCAAAGAATTCCTGCAAACTCATTATCTTGACTCCGAAATCATAATCTTCACCCACTGCGCATTGCGTTCGCGCAGCAATAATTCTGTGCGCGCCCGTTGCAACATCGCGATCAGGTAATAAAATTTAAACGCTACCGCCATCAGCAACAGCGGGATCAACATGCTGACATGGATGGACGGCTTATCCATTTTGGTTACCGTGGGGCCTTGATGCAGGGTATTCCACCACTCGACCGAGTAATGGATGATCGGGATATTGACCACGCCGACCAAAGCCAAAATTGCCACGGCCCTGGACGCGGTGCGCTTATCGTCTATCGCACCGTACAATCCGATGACGCCGAGATACAAAAACAGCAATATCAATTCCGACGTTAACCGCGCATCCCAAACCCACCAGGTTCCCCACATCGGCTTGCCCCACAAGGAACCTGTCACCAGCGCGATAAAGGTAAAGCTGGCTCCAACCGGCGCGCTGCTGATCGCCACGATTTCCGCCAATTTGATACGCCAGACCAGGCCTATGGCTCCGGCAATGGCCATAACCACGTAAATAAATAGCGACATCCAGGCGCTGGGCACATGAATGTAAATAATGCGATAACTGTCGCCCTGCTGGTAATCGGCTGGCGCAAGATACAAGCCACCGTAAAGGCCAGCACCTGTTAACAGCAGGAAAATAACCACCAGCCATGGCATTAACCGCTCGGTAAATGCGTAAAAATGCGGCGGCGACGCCATGCGGTGGAAAAATCGGACTACGGGATCAGGAATTAAAAACATTGTAAGTCAGGCAAAAGGTTCAAGGTAAAAGGTTCAAGGTCAACGCTAGAGAGGATTGTTATCCATACAACATAAGCGCGACAGTTAACCTTCTTTTTTTGGCGGCGGCGGCGGCGGAGTTGGCCGTACAGATGTAGGCGCTGGTGGATTTTCATTCTTTCTGATCCAAGAGCCATTATTAGCAGGTGGCAGTGGCGGCGGCGGATTAGAGCGTCTCGCTGTCATCATTGTTCTCCCAAGTTTTTTCTAGAAATTCAACCCACTTAACATCATTGACGCTAACCAGGATATTTTTTACGCCAACGATACGTTTTTCTTCGCCGTTATCAAGCCATGATGGATCGGCAATCACAAAATGGCCCTTGGTCGGCTCGGATGGCCACTCGATAGGCCATCCATAAAGCCTACGCTCATCAGTAAAATGCAACACCACAAAGGTTGGCTCTAAAAAAGCTTTAAACCATTCTGATGAAAAAGACCCTTGATAAGTTATATTTATGCGTCTCAACAGCTTATGCAGCTTGTCATTATTGGCAAAATATGAAAATATAAATCCCAAAAACAACGCAATGATTATCGACCATATCAAGCTAGACGACTCTCCCCAAGTGGCAATCGACCAATATTTGCCTACAAATTTCAAAACAAACTCAGCAATACTAATGGCTGCCTGCGTAAACAATGTAAAAATCATTGCCTGAACAATACGCTCAAACTGTGAGGGTTTCGGATACGAAGTCAGGCCATAAAAAACCCAAGCGGAAACAAAACCTGGAAGCAGGTATTGCAGAACCGATACGAAGTCTTTTGCGAAACTGTCCATTCCAACGCCAAGTTAACCCAAAAGCATTATTTTACGAGATATTATCAATTAATACTCATTTTTAATGCGGCGGCTGTAGGCCAAGGCGTCAGCACTAACGCCATCAATAAAATGGCAATCAAGATATTGATCTGAGCATCAACAGGCAATCCGCCGCTTGCCATCTGGACTGCATTGCCGGCAAAAATCAATACCGGAACATACAACGGTAAAACCAGCAGCGACAAAATCATGCCGCCCCGGCGCAGCCCTACGGTTAACGCCACGCCAATCGCTCCTATCAGGCTTAACACCGGCGTTCCCAGCAGCAAGGTTAGCAATAAAATACCCAATGAATGATTAGGCAGACCTAAGAAAACCGCCAATAGCGGAGCCACAATCAACAATGGCAGACCAGTCACTAACCAGTGCGCGACGATTTTGGCCAATACTAATATTGATGTCGGATGCGGGCTTAACAGAATCTGTTCCAGCGAGCCGTCATCAAAATCCGATCGAAACAGGCTATCCAGCGACAGCATCGCCGCCAGCAATGCGGAAACCCAGATAATCCCCGGCGCAATGGCCTGCAATAGATGCGGCTGCGCGCCGATCCCCAACGGGAACAGGGTTATCACCAGGATAAAAAACAGTAGCGGATTGGCTATCTCCGAGCGCCGCCGCAAAGCCAAAACCAGATCGCGCCGAATAACGGCAAAAAAAGCTCGGGATAAAGACATCAGGATAAATTAATACGCTGGACATCGACATCAGGCAGGTCGATGTCATGATGTGAAGTGAGAACTATCATGCCGCCGCTGGCGCAATGTTCGGCCATTAACGATTCGATCAGGGCAATACCTTGCTTGTCCAATGAAGTAAAAGGCTCATCCAGAATCCACAATACATTTTCGGTAATCAGCAATCTGGCTAAAGACAACCGTCTTTTCTGACCTGCCGATAAAGCTTGCACAAGGACATCATCGTAGCCCGACAAATGTACCTTGGTTAAAGCCTGATCAATGGAATACCGGCCGGAACTGCTCAGGGCCAAGGACATTTTCAGGTTTTCCAGAACCGTCAGTTCTTTTTTAATGCCATCCAAATGCCCGACATAAACCATATCCGCATAGAACTGACTGTCTTTCACAGCCTCGCCGCACCAATGAATTCTGCCGGTATCAGGCTCGCGGAATCCGCATAAAATGCGCAGTAACGACGTTTTACCGCTGCCGTTTTTACCTTCCAGTAGTAAAACCTGCCCTGAAACCAATTCAAAAACCAGTTCTTCAAACAGCACCCGGTCATCGCGGATACAGCTTAAGCCCCTGCCTTCAAGAGAATGTGTTGCTTGTGTTTGCATGTTGTAACAAATAAATCAACCGGCCAGTGACCGCTGCCGCACGGCCTCATAAAGCAGCACGCCGGTTGCGACAGACAGATTAAGACTTTCTACCTGGCCCAGCATCGGCAGCTTAACCAGCATATCGCATTGTTCCTTGGTCAACCGTCTTAAGCCTTTGCCCTCGGCTCCAACGACCAAAGCCAGAGGCACCGTAAAATCGGTTTGATAGGCGGTTTGCGTGGTTTCGCCCGCTGCCCCCATGACCCAGATGCCTTGGTCTTTAAGCCAGCGCAGGGTTCTTGCTAAATTGGTGACTTGATAAACCGGTACCGTTTCAGCAGCGCCGCTAGCCACTTTGCAGACTGTCGGGGTAATGCCCGTGGCGTTATCTTTGGTGATAATAACCCCATGCACGCCGGTAGCGTCCGCGGATCTAAGACAGGCGCCGAAATTGTGCGGGTCCTGAACGTTGTCCAATACCAGAAATAACGGCGTTCCCGACAGCGTTAACACAGCGTCTTTTAGATGACTTTCCGATAACTCTTCCGGCATTTCAACTTCAATAACAATGCCTTGGTGATTATTGCCTTCCGCAAAACGATCCAACTTTTTCCGGTCGGCTTTTTCCGGCTCTATACCCAAATCCAGCAAATCCCCGACCAGTTGCGTTAAGCGCTTGTCTTGTCTTTGACTGTCAAGCCAGGCTTTATTGATCTTTTTAGGGGAATAATCCAACGCCGACTGTACTGAATGTATGCCGTATATTTTGTTTAACTTCATTTTTTACGGCGTCTCTTTTTAGGTTTCTTCATCACATCCAGTTTTTTTGTCAGCTCAAAATCAATCTTTTTTTCATCAAGATCAACACGGGCGACTCTGACGTTGACACTATCACCTAAACGATAATTAGTACCGGTACGCTCGCCTCTCAACTGGTGACTGGTGGCATCAAAATGAAAGTAATCCTGCGCCAGATTGCTGACATGAACCAAGCCTTCCACATAGATTTCGTTAAGTTCGACAAAAAAGCCAAACGAGGTGACTGCGGAGATAATGCCGGGGAATTCCTCTCCAACCTTATCCATCATGTATTCGCACTTGAGCCAGTTTACTACATCGCGCGTGGCTTCATCGGCGCGCCGCTCATTGGCGGAACATTGCTCGCCCAATACGACCATGTCAGGGAAACCGTAATGGAAGCTTTCGGGCGTCTTGCCCTGCAAGCAATGCCTAATCGCACGATGTACCAGCAAGTCCGGATAACGGCGGATCGGCGAAGTAAAATGCGCATAAGCTTCCAAGGCCAAACCGAAATGGCCTTTTAACTCAGGACTGTAGACCGCTTGCGACATCGAGCGCAGCAGTACGGTCTGGATCAAATGCGCATCAGGCCGGTCTTTGATGGACTCGATCAGATGCATATAATCCAGCGGCGTCGGTTTAGCCCCTCCGCCTAAGCTTAACCCCAATTCGCCAAGAAACGTTCTCAGGTTCAGCAATTTATCGGCACTCGGGCCATCGTGTATCCGCAACAGCTTGGGCATTTTTCTATTATTTAAAAAACGTGCCGCCGCCATGTTCGCAGTGATCATAAACTCTTCGATTAATTTATGCGCATCGTTACGTACCACCGGCACTATCTTTTCAATTTTACGCTCAGAGCCGAAAATAATCCGGGTTTCCTGAGTATCAAAGTCCATCGCACCGCGCTTTTCCCGGCTCAGCCGCATAACTTTGTAAAGCGCGTACAGCTCCTGTAAATGCGGCATCAATACTTTATATTTCTCGGCTAATGCCTTCGCCTCGCCAGCTCCCGGCTGGCTTGAGGCATACACACCCTCCCTGGCAATATCGCCCTCGACGAGCATTTTGGCGACTTCGGTATAAGTCAATCTGGCATGAGAACTCATCACCCCATCAAAAAAGCGTGACCGCGTGACCTGGCCTTGCTCATTGATATACAACTCACAGACCATGCATAAGCGGTCTACTTGAGGATTAAGCGAACACAACCCGTTGGATAAAATTTCCGGCAGCATGGGTATGACCCGCTCCGGAAAATAGACCGACGTGCTGCGTTTCTGGGCTTCCTTGTCTAATTCCGAATTAATCTGCACATAATGCGAAACATCGGCAATTGCCACCAGCAGCTTCCAGCCTTTGGCCGTTTTCTGACAATAAACGGCATCGTCAAAATCACGGGCATCTTCGCCGTCAATTGTGACTAATGGAGTTTTCCGCAAATCGACTCGCCCCTCTTTTGCAGACTCAGGAACCTCGTCTTTGAGCGGCTTAATTTCCTCCAACAGCTCATCAGGCCAATGGTTTGGCAGCTCATAGGAGCGGATCGCCATGTCGATTTCCATACCCGGCGCCATGTGTTCACCCATGACATCGATGATCCGGCCAATGGGCTGCCGAAGCTGCGTCGGCTGTTCGGTAACTTCCGCAACGACAATCTGCCCTTGCTTGGCTTTGCCGATGCCGCCTTTCTGAATCAGGACAGTTTGCGCTATATTTTTGTTATCCGGCACCACATAGGTAAAGCCATTTTCCTTATAAAGCCGCCCTACAATCTGGTGAGTATTTCTCTGTAAAACCTCAACAAGCGCGCCTTCCCTGCGGCCTTTTCTATCAACCCCGGCAATACGCACCAGCGCCCGGTCATTGTGCAGCAACGGATTCATTTCCCGCGGCGACAAAAACAGGTCATCCGAACCATCATCCGGCTTAAGAAAGCCAAAACCGTCTGCATGACCAATGACGCGTCCGGCAATTAAATCCTCATTGTTAACCAGGCAATATTTTTTGCCGCGATTAAATAACAATTGCCCATCCCTTTCCATTGCCCGTAAACGGCGGCGTAAAGCCTCCAGCTGATCTTCATCTTCAAGAGAAAACGCGTCGGCAATTTCTTCACGGCGCAGAGGTTTTCCAGCATGTTCGATCAATTTGAGAATTAATTCGCGGCTGGGTATCGGATTCTCATATTTCTCAGCTTCGCGCTGAGCATATGGATCTTTTGTTGATTTAAAATCAACGGTTTCTTCAGACTTCAATGTCATTTAAATAATTAACTTGGAGGATGGATATAATAAACATATCTTTAAATATGTAAGCTAGTATATCGATTAGGGTTGAAAGAGAAAAGTTTTTGGCTTTTATGCGAAAAACTATTCCCCGTTAGCTCGAGGCAACGTCACGACGTCTATCTCGAAATCATTTAAGTTTAGGTAAAAAATTCCATACTTAATTGACAAAATCAGAGAGGATAGGTATAGTGCGCGCTCACTTTAGCTTTTACAGCTAACCTCTGCCGAGGTGGTGAAATTGGTAGACACGCCAGCTTCAGGTGCTGGTGGGGGCAACCCCGTGGAGGTTCAAGTCCTCTCCTCGGCACCATTAGACATTCGCAACATTGCAGCAACTTTTGCTGCACAGAATCTACGGCTCCAATCCTCAGGTAAATTTCAATATAGCTGTCTGCATTTTACATGAAAAGCATCTTGCTGATATCATTATTTTGATTATCAATCAAGTCGATTGCTCTCAAAAACAAAAAAGCAAAACTCAGCCCAGCCTCATTCGCTTTACTGGCCAACTTCTCACACCAAAAGTCCACATCACCACTACCCACTATTCTCCGACAAGCTAAATTAGCCATAACGGCAGCCCCCCTTAAGCCGATCACCCGGCAATCCATTGCCGCCTTGTAATGTCAACTTTATGACACCGACCCGATCAAAACCAAGATAATATAATCAAGTTAATGATTGTAAAGGATATTGTATAAAATGGCACATCCTTAGCTAAAGTTATTGCAACGTAATAGCTCCAATCTACTGGGAAGCGCCAATGAACCGCAAATCAGCAAACTTAGCGATTATCAGCAATAACACTTTTGAAGCGACAAAAGCGGTTAATCTTGATAATTATGACATCAGCAGCGCTTTACAAACGACTTTGGAATTTAACGAACTGATCACTATTTTCAGCAGTAAGATCGCAAATAAGGTTCCCCATAGCGCTTTTGTTTATAAAAATCCAGAATTTAACCTGGAGGTAAAAAACGGGGTTTTTACGCGACACTCCTGCAATTATGCACTTAAAGTTGAGCAGCAACAGTTAGGCGAATTAAAGCTGATGCGTAACCATAGATTCAGCAATGCGGAGCTTCAACTACTGGAAACCCTGCTTTGCTGCTTGATTTATCCACTGAGAAATGCAACTTTGTTTCATCAGGCACTAAAAAAAGCTTATACGGACCCGCTCACCCAAGCTCAAAACAGAACTTCATTTGATGATTCCATTAGACGGGAAATAAGCCTTGCAGTACGCAACGCTAAGAGTTTATCGCTGATTTTTCTTGATATCGACCGCTTCAAAGCTATCAATGATACCTACGGCCATGAATGCGGCGACACGACCTTGTTTCTTGGCGCAAAATGGATTAAAGAGAACCTAAGAGATAGCGATATTGTGTTCCGTTATGGCGGAGAAGAATTTGTAATATTATTAAGCGGCACTAACGCGAACGGTGCAGAATTGCTGGCAGAGCGAATCCGCACCTCAATCGAGAATCATACAATAGCTTACGGCATGGAAATCCTTAAGATCACTGCAAGCTTGGGCGTTAGCACTTTACGCGACAACGATACTGTCGAGTCCTTAGTCCAACGCGCAGATAAGGCCATGTATAAAGCCAAAAGGAAAGGAAGAAACCAAGTTGTCGTAGCTGGATAAATGTCGGATCGCCTAAAATACCTGCTGCCGGCATATCAGATTCTTGTGCTTTCAGGACAATCCGACCGCGCCGTTAACGTTTTCTCGGCTTATGCGCTTTAGATTCGGGCTTGGCAGTAACGACCGGCTTTTCAGGGGGCATACCCGCAAATTCAAACAGCAATTCCAGTTCCTTATCGGTCAACTCATAAAAAGTGCGAGCCTTCAAACGCTCCGGCAATACCACAGGTCCATAGCGCACCCGCATTAAACGACTGACGACAACCTGCTGCGATTCCCACAACCGCCTTACCAGCCTGTTGCGGCCTTCGGCAACGATCACGTTGTACCATTTATTGGCGCCTTCACCGCCGAAAAAGTGAATATCGTCAAACTTGGCCATGCCGTCTTCAAGCTCCACGCCCTCTTTGAGCCTTGCCAGGGTGGCATCTGAAACCTCGCCCAAAATGCGCACCGCGTATTCACGTTCCACCTGCGTTGACGGATGCATTAACCGATTGGCCAGCTCGCCATTATTGGTAACCAGCAATAATCCTGAAGTGTTGATGTCCAGACGGCCGACGGCTATCCAGCGGCTAACCGCCAGTTTCGGCAATTGCGTAAACACTACCGGGCGACCTTCCGGGTCGCGGCGCGTCACCACTTCGCCGACCGGTTTATGGTAAAGCAGCACTCGGGTGGGTTGCTCGACAAATTTCTCCCAATTGACAATCCGGTCGTTGAGAAACAGCCGGTCGCCCTCTCTCAACCGATCGCCCAGACCTACAGGCTTACCATTGATCTTCAACCGCCCTTCACTTATCCAGCGCTCGATTTCCCTCCGGGAACCAACACCGCCGCGTGCCAGCACTTTCTGGATACGCTCTCCGTCAACCGCCTCAGTAGCGCCGATTTTTTTCGGCATTTTTGCGGCCTTGCTTTCAGTCTGTTGTTTCGGAGACTGACCCGGCTGTTTCGCTGAACTGCTCGACGGCTGTTTTGGTGATCTGTTCGGTTGTTTCTTGCTCTTCACTCTTTACCTGCATGGGTTGTTGCGGATTATCTAACGCCGGCTCATCTAATGACACACCAAACTCTTTAATCTCTTGTAAGGTCGGCAGTTCATTTAATGACGTGATATTAAAATAATCCAGAAATTGTTTGGTCGTACCGTACAAAGCCGGCCTGCCCGGCACCTCTTTATGCGCCACCACCCGAATCCACTCGCGCTCGAGCAGCGTATGAATAATATTGGAACTGACACTGACACCGCGAATATCCTCAATATCTCCGCGCGTTGCCGGTTGACGATAGGCAATAATGGCCAAAGTCTCCAACAAGGCACGGGAATATTTAGGCGGCTTTTCTTCAAACAGCCGCGATACCCAGCGTGACAGCTCCTGCCTGACCTGAAAGCGGTAACCGCTGGCCACCTGTTTCAATTCGACCGGCCTGAACCTGTAGTCCTCCATGATCGCCTCGCATGCCGCCTGTATTTCCTGTAGCTCCGGCTGCTCAATTTCAGGAAAAACCTGCTGTACTTGTTTGCAGGTCATCGGACGGTTTGCAGCAAATAAAATTGCTTCAACTACACGTTTAATTTCCATATTAACTTCATGTTGTTCAGTTACGGGAGGTAATGATGGCGCCGGTTTAGGCCGGGGCTTCTGCTTGGGCACCGGTACCGGCGACTCTGACTCGCAATTCGGCAAAGGGTTCTGACTGGACGATATCGATGAGTCGTTCTTTGCTGAGTTCAAGGATGGCCAGAAACGAGACAACGACTCCTTGTCGACCTTCTTTTCGGATAAATAACTGCGAGAAAAGGAGACTATCCGCTCCTTTAAGGTTTTCCAGAATGGTTGACATGCGTTCACGGACAGATAAGGGCTCTTTGGTAATTTGATGGTGGCTGAGCTGCTCAACTCTTCTAAGTACATCCTGAAATGCCAGCAGCATTTCCTTTAGCTGAATATCCGGCAAGTTCTGTTGGCAATTTTTCAGCGCCGAAACATCGACACCGACTTCAAATATATCACGCTCAATTCTAGGCAACAGATCAATTTCTTCAGCCGCATTTTTAATCAACTCATATTCCTGCAGCCTGCGTATCAACGTTGCCCTCGGGTCTTCCTCCTCCTCTTCAGCGTCGGGCTGCCTGGGCAACAGCATTCTTGACTTGATTTCCGCCAACAGCGCGGCCATGACCAGGTACTCCGCCGCCAACTCCAGGTTTAATTCACCCATAACCTGGATGTAGGCGATGTATTGATGGGTAATCTGCGCTATCGGTATATTAACAATATCCAGATTTTGCCTGCGTATTAAATACAGCAGTAAATCCAGCGGCCCTTCAAAAGTATCCAGCAGCACTTCCAACGCATCCGGCGGGATATAAAGGTCGTCAGGCAGCTTGTTAAACGGCGCACCGTTAACTATCGCAAATGACTGCATGGCCGCGACCGGCGATGACTCTAGAGCCTCAGCCGCGTCTTGATTCATCACTTCACTCATGCCCTGGCTTCGCAACTACGAAAATGGGACTGAAATTTAACAATTCGTATAAAAATCAACCTACATCCCGGCAATTGAAAAAAACATTTGCTGCACGATGAACATCGGATAAGCCAAAATCGCACTTAAAGTATTAGTGTATAACAGCACCAACAAAATAATAAATCCGAAGCGTTCCAGACGGTTATATTGCCACGCCCAATAATTGGGCAGAATACCCGTTAAAATACGGCTGCCGTCCAGCGGCGGAATAGGCAGTAAATTAACCAATGCCAACACCAGATTGATCGATATACCGGCAATTCCGGTATAAATCAGCGGCAATGAGACGGCCTCCATCTGCATGCCTATCGCCACCCCTAACCGGGCGATTAACGCCCAACCGACAGCCATCAACACATTGGCAAGCGGACCGGCCAAAGCGACTATCGCCATATCGCGCCGTGGATTTTTGAAATGCCGGGGATCGACGGGCACCGGCTTCGCCCAACCGAAAATAAAACCCGTGCCCGTTATCAGCAATAGACCTGGCAGGATAATCGTTCCGAGCAAATCGATATGCTTAACCGGGTTTAAAGTCAGCCTTCCCAAGGCCGAGGCGGTGTTATCGCCGTACTTTTTTGCCACCCAGCCATGCGCCACTTCATGCACGGTAATCGCAAAAATCACCGGCAAGATCCAGACCACGATCCGTTGCAAAAGCGTCAATTCATTCATCATGCCTGCATCCTCACCCAGCCAACATCGGAGCAAGGCCCTTGCCCTGCCTTATAATTTCACCGGCGCCGTTGGAAAATTCGATAATCGTCGTTTGCTCAAACGGAATAATGCCTGAATCAATCACCAGATCCAGTTCATGATCCAGTTTATCTTTAATCTCATAAGGATCGGTCAACGCCTCATCCTCGCCCGGCAGCATCAAGGTAGAACTGAATAGCGGTTCACCCAATTCTTGAACCAGTAATTGCGCAACAGGATGATCGGGCACCCGTATGCCGACCGTTTTTTTCTTGGGATGCTGCAAGCGGCGCGGCACTTCGCGCGTAGCGTCCAAAATAAAGGTAAAAGGCCCCGGCGTTAACGCCTTGATCAGCCGGTAAGCATTGTTACTGATCTTGGTAAACGTGGAGACCTGGGCCAGATCTTTGCATACCAGCGTAAAGTTGTGCTTATCGTCCAACTGCCTGATACGGCGGATTTTATCAAGCGCCTGCTTATCGCCGATATGGCAGGCAATTGCATAAGAGGAGTCCGTCGGGTAAACGATAACGCCACCATTGCGAAGCACTTCCACCGCACGCTGTATCAAGCGCAGCTGCGGACTTTCCGGATGTATTTCAAGAAATTGAGCCATTTATTAGATCAGGATAAATTTGAAAATAGCCCAATTATACCGCACATCGACCTCAGCTTGCAGTTGAAAACCATAGAGTCATCTGACCTCGCCAAAACCATGCAATAAAGGCAGATTATGTAGCTTACAGGAGCGAGTGCTTGATAACGGGCCATACTACGCCTGAAACTGTATATTATATGCAGATCATAAACCTGTCCTATCCGATTTTATTAACCTTATCATGCTGTTTTGTAGGCGATTATCCAACCTGCCAATCCTACATATCGGCTTATAAAATATAATGAAAATTGCCAAAAAAATCCCCATGCCAGAACAACCCAATCCATTTTCTTCTTTTTCAGCCCCCCCCTCTTCTTTGGCCGTTTGGCTGACCACTGCCGACCAAACCTCTCTATTTCAACAACAGATAAGCGATCTTCGCTTTGCCGACAGCGGCAATGATTTGCCTGTGATAACGGTGGATGCCGACCAAAAGTACCAGGACATCGAAGGTTTCGGGTTTTCGTTGACCGGCGGCAGCGCGATGCTGATCAGCCGCTTGCCCGATCCTGACAGGCGCGCATTGTTGCGGGAATTGTTTTTGCCCGATGGCGACGGCATCGGCGTCAGTTTTTTGCGTTTGAGCATAGGCGCGTCGGATTTGAGCGAGCGCTGCTTTTCGTATAACGACAGGCCGGATGGAGAAACGGACCCCGAGCTTAGCCATTTCGACATCGAGGCCGGCGACCTTGAAGTCATTCCCTTGTTGCAGGAAATTTTGTCCATCAACCCCGACATCAAAATTATCGCCACCGCGTGGTCGGCGCCGCCCTGGATGAAGACCAACCAAGCATTCCGGGGCGGCAAACTCAAAGAGGATTGCTACGCTGTTTACGCCGCTTACCTGGTCCTTTACCTGAAAACCATGCGGGAGAAAGGCATCATCGTCCATGCGATCACCCCGCAGAACGAACCTTTGAACCAGAAAAACGAGCCCAGCATGATCATGGAAGCGATTGAACAGGCTATGTTCATCAAAAGCTATCTGGGACCGGCTTTGTGGAAGAATGGATTGAACGATGTCGAACTGTTCTGCTGGGACCATAACTGCGATGTCCCGGAGTATCCTTTGGCGGTTTTCGCCGATGCCGAAGCACGTCGCTATCTAACCGGATCGGCCTGGCATTTATACGGCGGCGATATTTCGACGCTTTCCGATGTGCATCAGCTTTATCCGGACATGAAACTGCATTTCACCGAACAATGGGTCGGATCGGACGGGGAATTCGGCGGGGATTTAATGTGGCACGTCCGGCATGTGCTGATCGGCTCGCTACGCAATTGGAGTCGGGTGGTGCTCGAATGGAACCTGGCCTCCGACCCGTTCTGCTGTCCCCATACGCCCGGAGGCGAAGCCCGCTGCGTCGGCGCATTGACCATTGGCGAAGAGATTGTCCGTAATGTTGCTTACTATGTGATCGCCCATGCCGCAAAATTCATCCGTCCCGGCTCGGTAAGAATTGGTTCCGATCAACCAGCGTCATTGCCGAACGTGGCATTTGTAACGCCTGAAGGCTATGTCGTGCTGATCGTACTCAATGACGACGCGGAATCGCGGTCGTTTGCTATCCGGTATCAAGGCAAACATGCGATAACAACCCTGCCGGCGAATTCGGTGGCTACATATGTCTGGCGCACAGGGTGAAGTTTTTCTTCACTGATTTATCCACGAAAGACATAAAAAATCGTAGGGTGCGCACCGCGCACCATCTACAAATTTTAAATTGCCCCGGCGTCTAAAAAAGTGCTCCAGGCAAAGCCGCTCCGCCATTCTTATGCATTCCTACTTATAGCTTACTGCTGCCATTAATGCTAAAAAACAAGCGGTTATTTAAAGCATAATCATTTTAGCCATAACGCCCATCGGACTCACCTATCCGCTGCAACCGAAAAGGGAGCATTTAACAGATGAACGCGAGCACAAATGAAAAGACAGTTTCCATTTGGGAAGGTACAGCCAAAAAAGGCAGTGCATTTCCTCCTCTTACCGGAGACAAAGAAGCTGACGTCGTGATCATCGGCGGCGGCATTACCGGACTGACCGCCGCCATGCTGCTAAGCGAAGCCGGAAAAAAAGTCGTTTTGCTGGAAGCTTGGCAGATCGGTTTAGGCACCACCGGAAACTCAACCGGGAACTTATACATAACAGTTGACGAATATCTGTCGGTCATCAAGAAAAAATGGGGCAAAGACGTAATGCAAGCGGTGGCTCATTCACGGGCAGAAGCGATTAACTTCATTGAGGCAACGATCAACAAGCACAATATCGACTGTGATTTTTACCGGACGTCCTTCAATCTTTTTGTTGAACGTTCAGACCAATCTATTGAAAGCTTCCTCGAAGAAGAATTGGAAGCACTAACGGAAACCGGAGCCGAGGCAAGCATTGGCGGCAATCCGGGGCTTCCCTTTGAAGCGACCCAATCGCTGACCCTTAAAGGACAGGCCCAATTCCACCCGCTTAAATACGTCCGCGCGCTTGCGGAGCAACTAAAAGATAGCTGCGAAATCCATGAAAACAGCCAAGTCGTCGACTTTGACGAAGACCAGGGCATTGTCAAAACCAGCAACGGCTCGATAAAAGCCCCGCACGTGATCATGGCGACGCATACGCCCAAAGGCGTTTACAGGGTGCATACCGTACTCGGCCCATACAGGGAATACGGCGTGGCTGCGGAGTTGCTATCCGACCCAATGCCCAAGGGAATTTTCTGGGGCATGAACAAACCCAAGCATTCGATCAGGTGCTTCAAAAACGGCAACAAAAACTATGTCATGGCGATCGGCGAGAAATACAAAACCGGACACGGAGACGATACCGGCAAATACGTCCAAGAGCTGGAGGACTATTTAAAAACGCACTTGGACGTCGGCCCGATTACTCATGTTTGGGCCGGACAACAATATCGCCCGGCAGACAGTCTTCCCTATATCGGCAAACACGGCGATTTTATGTATTTTTTAACCGGCTTTGCCAGTGATGGACTGACTTACGGCACGCTGGCAGCTATGATCGTCAGCGACATGATTCAGGGCAAGGACAACAAATGGCAGAATATTTATAAGCCAAACAGGATCACTCCCCTAAAATCTTTTAAAGAGTTCTTTAAAGAGAATATTGATAACCTCGCCCAGCTCGTCAAAGGCGCTCCCGAAGAGATAGAGGTTGATTCGATGCAGGAAATACCGTTGGGTGAAGGGAGAATCATTGAGAAGGATGGAGAAAAACTGGCGGTCTACAAAGATGAAGACGGAGTTAACCATATTTGTTCGGCCGTATGCACGCACTTGAAATGTACTGTCAATTGGAATCCTTCAGAAAAATCATGGGATTGCCCTTGCCACGGCAGCCGATTCAAGACCAATGGCCAAGTTATTGAAGGCCCGGCAGTCGTTAGCCTGCCGGCAAAAAAAGCATGACGAAATCCTTCCGGCGAGAGCATGGAGATGGCTGCTCAATAGCTTGCGCGTATTGGTGCCGGGCATAAGCGGCATGCCCGTGCTACAGGGGCGTAGGGTACGCATCGCGTACCATTTTCAAATTTATCCGTTTGGTTCAATCGTCAAAAAGGTACGCGATGCGTACCCTACCTAACTACGAAAACCCATGTATATTTCTGGCACAAAAAAGCCCCGCATCGCGACAAACAATGCAGGCCACTAAAACTCAAATCAAACGTTTTATCAATCCAACTCCACATCCATCCGCCGAAACCGCCCATCACGCAACGCTTCCACGATTTCCCCTTCCAAATACGAACTTTCGATCAGTTGCTCGCCATCGTCGCGCCCATACAACCGATAACGGCACGTCTGCACCGCCGCTTGGCCGAACGTGTCGCGGCATTCGGGATTGATATAGACCAACAAAGTCGCGCCCAATAACGTACAGGCCGCGCTGTCCGCCGGCAATATTTCTTCAAAACCAAACGGATTAACTGATTGCTCTTTTGTCGAGAAAAATGACTTCGACAAAACCGGCGCAGGCCTGAACAGCAACTTTCCATCCTCAAACACAAACGGCGCAGGTCCCAAGAAAAGATGCGTCCAAAGATGCAAAAACTCCACCGTCGAACCGGAAAGACGCGCCACGCAACCCCGTCCATGTTGCCGTGGATCGACAGCAAATCCGCTGCTAACCAAAAAGCTGGAGTTTTCGACCGGGTTGCGTCCGTATTCGGCCGGGTCGCGGAACGCCACCAGCAGCCGTTCGATTTGATCGTAAAACTCGCCGACCAATCCGGCACGGACCATCTCCAGCACGAATTTGTAATGCATATGCAAAAAGATCGATCCGTTCTCCAGCCAGCCGTAGTTGAAAACCCCGATCCGTCCCAGATCCAGTGCATTTCCCCCCAGTGGTTCATTGACGCGATACATGCCCAATTTTTTATCGAACAGCTCGGAATTGCGCGCGGCGTCGTATAAGCGCCGAACTTCCTCCGGTTCGGCGATGCGCAGGGCATGGACGAATCCTTCCAGAAACAGCGGCAGCGGTTTTTGCTTGAAGCAGGTCACAGCCGCCTTGCCGTCTCCGATTTCCTGATACTGCTCGGCCTCATAGGAGAAATAAGTGACGATGCCTTCCGGCGTGCGGGCTCTATCGATCGCCATATCCAGATAGCTCGAAACCGTCGCCAGGAAGTTTTTCACAGCTACAACAGAGAGGACTTGTTCGGCACCCTCAAAGCCCATGAACATTTTTTCCCGATAGGTTTCCTTTTGAGCTCCGCTTTGCTGCCAGAATAACTCCGGCATCAGGTCGGCGCGGTTTAACAACGCTTCCAATCCGGATATAAAATCCGCCAACTCCGACGGCAGGGGAAAGTCTCCCTCGACATCGGCCAAGGCTTTCGAGGTAAAGTCCACCAAACGCTTGAGTTCAATGGTTTCATTGACCGACGAGCCAAAAATGCCGGGCAAGCCGTTCAACGCGTCGCACCAACCAGGGCGGTCCGCTTCCATTTCTATGCCGACGCCGAACGGGTCCAATGTGGCCAGTTTGTTGGCGACCAGGGTCAGGATTTTTCCGAGCAGCGAGGTGTAAACAATGTCGCCGTGACCGCGTTGCGAGCGGACTTGGTGGCGGCGCTGGCTGCGGGAATCGATCAGAGCCATCTTTTCAGGGCATCCTTGCACCGCGCCGTATTGGCGAACGCCGTTGGGCGTCACCACGTATTTTTGCGAACGGGGAACGACAAAATGGGTCGGATCGAAAAATGTGTAAGTGTTTTCCAGGAACAAGCCGGACAGCCGGTCCGGGAAAATCGCCGCGTAGCTGATCAGCAAATCGACCAGATATGTCCAATGATCCGACCAATAGCCGCGGTCGAATTCGGCATCTTCCACTTCCACCGCTTGCGCCAGGATGTCCTTGATGACCGGTTCCGGGTTGTCCGTAGCCGATTGAAGCAGTTGCCATAATTCGGCGTATTTGAACTCGCTTGCCAGCAGTTGTTCGAGGCCTGCAAACCGGCTGAAATGATGCGCTAGGGTTTGGGGAGCGTCCACAACGAAACGCAAGTTTCGCAACGAACAGGGATTGTAGCCGTCCGGCTGGATCAGGTTGAAGAAATAGCGGATGTTTTTGTCATCCAGCCCAGGCTCAAAGAACACGTCCATACGACGGTTTTGCAGCACATCGCGAAAATCGCCGTTGCCTTCGGAATATGGCGTGTCCTGCAACAGGAAGTCGTTGTAATCCCGTTCCAGGTCGCCGTGCTTGCGGCCGAACAAATACAACCGCGCGCCGCCAGGCACTTCCTTCGGAAAACCGCCGCGCAAACCGTTGTCCAGATAACATTGCCGGGCATGGGCATCGAACAGCGGCTTGGCGGTGGCGGTAAAGATTTTTTGGGTGATGCCTTCAATCAGTCGGCGGTTTGTGCCCCGTTGGGTTTCGAAGTAACCGTCTTGGTCAGCCTCGACGATAAATTGCTCAAGCACCGATTGCGATTCCGCATGACCGTAAAAGCCGTAAAAAACTTGGCTTTGTCCCGGTTGCAGTTCGAGGGTCATAGTCTGAAAAGCCGACGGCGTTTGGTTACCTGCCACCTGATTATCAAAATCCAGGCCGTCATTGGTAAAAAACCGTTCCGGTTTGGAAAAATCTCCAGCCAAACCGAAAATCCTTTCCGCGTCGACCAGCACTTGGGTGCGTCCGCCATTTAAAAAACCGGCGAAGAAATTGCAGGCGATCACCGGTTCCACTTGCGGGGAATCGGTAGGCCAGACTTTCAATCGATAAAAAGGCAGATTTTCTTCGACGCCTTCGACGCGCATGAAAGCTTCCGAAGTCCGGCTCATGAACTTCAAAATCCATTGGTTCATACCAAAGGGCAGCACTTGCGGCAAGCCGTCGACAATCTCTATTTTTTTGGCCTGCGCGGAGGTATTGGTGATTGTGATGCGACGCACTAAACCGGCCACCGGCGCTTCCGGCAACGTGAACATATCGGCTTGAATGCTGAACCCCAAAAGCGGATTGATCTCTTCGACACCGACTTCATGAGGCGTGACATAAAGGCGTTGCTTGACTTCCGGCCCCGCACCGCGCTGGAAAGGCTCGTGAGTCAAAATTCTGTCGCTATCGGTAATTTTCAGGAAAGTCCTGAAACCACGGGATGGCGTCAGTTGATAAGCTTTGTCGGCAGGGAAAAACTCCAAAAAGGCCCCGTCTTTATTACGCACCCCAAAACTGGCTACGGCCTGACCTCGGTTGACATAAAAAACCCAGGCCGGGCGCCCCATCGTACCGGCGATACCGGGCAAGAAACTGGCGAAAGGAGCAAGGTCGTTGTATTGCTCAATGACGAAGCGATTATCGGCGTCTAAAGCATAGTGGGTCTGGTTCACGCGGAGGCACCTTTGGGGTTGATATTGAATCGGCGGCTTGAGTATAAAGCAAGACTTTTTAGTTGAGTTCGAATTTCAGATTATCGGTCTGTGAAAGAAGCCATGCGGGTGTAATTCAAGCGATTAAATGCTCTTTCGTTTGCCAGGCCATTTCCTTAAAGCTTAAGTTCCTAGACAAGCCGGTGATCGATATTTTATAGCTGCCGGCGTTCTCGGTTCCTGAAAATCCTTATCACCGAAAGCAAGGTGGCTTTAAAGGATAAAGACAGGATTGTTGCTGTATTATCGCAACAGGACATTTAGTCTTGGTCGGCTAAAATTGACGCCGCCGAATCGGTCACGGTGTTTATCATGACCAAGCGCTATCGGGATGATAGTGAGGAAAGGGCATCAGTCGCGGTGCAAGGTAGGAGTAATCAGAACTGCCGCTGGTTTAGGTTGTTCTGATAATAGCGTCTATTTCATGCCATCAGATGATTAGATGCAAAGCCTTATCCAGCAGCCCCGGAGAGGCAGCGAAAGCAATTCTGCATTCCTGTACTCGATCCTGGCTATAACTCAGTTTCTTTTTGCGGAATTGACTCAGGCAATCCACTATTTTTAGGCTTCGTACTGATAACACGACCTTGTTTATCAAATTCAGCAAGCATTTCCGAGTCGCGCTGTTTCAAATATTCCTCAACTAATGGCTTTACCAGGCTTTGATCCTTAAAACTCCATAAGTGATTGATCAGTCCTTCCATTACCATCGCGTAAACACACGCTTCTATGCTTTCCATCACCGCCATTTGCGGCGGCTCATTACTAGAAACACCCGCTTCAACTTCCAGCAAGCGCTTAAAAGCCACATAGCGAAATAAACCAGAATCCAGTTGCATCGAGAAAACGGTTTTTCTAGCATCGACATGATTCAGTATCGAACCATTTTTTACAGAGACAGCCCTTAGCATGCTGGTCACAGTGTCCCGTCTGAACTCTGTAGAACCGCCCGCACCAAAATAATGTGCACCGACCCCGCCGGTTAATAGATTAGTTTCATAAGCAACAATGCCTCCTTCCAGCAAGATAGGTGCATACAGCAGAGGCGGCAAACTCGGGCCATGCGCTTCGGCTTTACTCTTGTCGTCGGCATACATTTCCCGGGTTTGATGAATAATTTTGCGTTCATTCATCAAGTCGGTCAGGCCTTCTCTTTCCAACACGGTAAACCATTTTCCGTTACCGGCTTCCATCAATGCGCGAATCAACATAGGCGTTGCGCCTTGAGTCACTGCCGTAGAATATTGCACCAGGTTTTCGCTGCTTTTGTACTGCCCGGTCTGGTCGCGGAATTTATACACGGCTACTACGATCGGCTCGGTGGGCGGCGGTAACGAGCGTAACAAATCGGAAAGCCCTGAACGATAATCGGTAGTTGCTTTGCCGGAGCTGACCGGCTGGAAAATACTGGAGCACGAAGTTAAAGTTGCCGCGGCCACAATGGCGCACAGTAATCTGCGAGAAAAAAGAATCATGGTGTGGTTGTATAAGGGACAGTTAATACGGTATCGGAAATGCCATCGGAAATGCTGATGCTAACGCTGCCGTTAGTTGGCGCATCGCTCACTAACACTGAGAAATCGCTCTGGCCATCACCATCCAGATCAAAATTGAGATCAGAGCCCAATTGAATATTACCGTTATCGTCAAATAGATTCTGCGTGGTAGAACGTGACACCTGATTAAGAATCGCTCTCTGTAAACTGTCCTTAAAAAGTTCAATTTGGGTTTTTGGTGTAGCCGCTGTTTTGCTGGTGGCGGTCGCTGGATCTTTGTGGTTATTCTGCCCCTCAGCCTGATTCAGTAAAAAGCTGCCGTTCAAGGGGTTCCCGCCAAAGCTGGGGCTTTCAAAGCGGTGAATGATTTCCGTAGCCAGTAGCGGTGGAGCAAAAACAACCAACAACAAAGCATAAATCCGTAATCGCATCATTAATAAATCTCCAATCCACGCAACGCATCCTTATGCTGCTGAATATATAATTCCAGTTGGGCTCGTGCCGCTTGGGCTTTTTCCTCAATACCGCTGGGTCGGGTGCCAACGCGCTCCTCAAACACGATGTTGTCGTTGATTTCTATCCAGATGATATTGCCGGCGAAAATATCGGGGCGCTCGCGCACAGTAACAGTACCTGCATCATCGGGAACCTCCCAGCCGTTAATTAATTCTTCATAAAATAAATGACCGACACGCGATACGGTTTGGTCAACCACAAGACCGCCAATTTCAAACTTCGGTTCGACTGCCGCTGCTGAAGACAGCACCATCAATAGAAGGCTGAAGATGTAGCGTTTCACTAATTACCCTGGCGAATCACCACGCGGTTGTTGCCGCCGTTTTGTTTGACCGTCGCTTGATTATTGTCGCCTGTTTGTGACACAGAGCTGTCGTTACATTTGCCGGATTGTTTCACAGTGGTATCATTTTGATCACCTTTTTGCCGAATACCGGCACGATTATCATCGCCTGTTTGTTCCAAGGTGAATTCGTTATTTATTCCGTCTTGCTCGATAGACTTCTCGTTCCGTTTACCGTGCTGTACGATATTTTGTTTGTTACTGGGATCCGATTGTTGCATAACAGGTACCTCCCTAGCTTTCGTCAGAGGAACACAAGTGTCGGCATAGGCTGCTGGATGAAGAAAAAATCCTAGCATTAAATAAAAAGTCTTCCACTTTTTAGCGCATTGAAAATTGTACATGATGAGTTTCCTCTAAAATTTTCCTGCCAAAGACGGAGTTCCATAAAAAAAGCAGGAAAGGCGTATGCCTTCCCTGCCATCTTAAAACTTATACCTTAAATATCAAATGTATAAGTATTTTTTAAATTAAGGATTTTGCAAAATTGTAGCAGTGTTAAATGAACCATTTTGCGCTGCACTAGCAAAATCGCCACCGGCATTTTGAGTAATGGCAATAGCATTACCTTCACCACCGGCTTGACTTGCATTAGCGGTATCGCCCGCTGCAGTTTGGTAAATATCCACTGTATTCAACGCTAATGTACCATCACCTGATTGATCAACAGTTGCTACGTTAGAATCACCAGATTGAGTAACATTCGCTGAATTATAGTTGCCTGATTGATCAACAGTCGCATTGTTATTTTCTACGAGTCCGTTACCAGATCCATAATTGTTTTGATCAACGAATGCTGTATTGTCGTTACCACTTTGGTTGATAGATGCTACATTTTGCACATCTTGCTCAACTGTTGCGGAATTATTACTGCCGGATTGATCAATACTGGCTACTTTATTGCCGTTACTCAAGCTGTCAATCCTCTGATCAACGCTAGCCGTATTATTATTTCCTGATTGCTGTACTAATGCTTGATCAGAATTTCCTTGCTCAATAGTAGTGGTATTTCCATTACCTGATTGAGCAACAGTTGCGGTGCTAAGATTGCCAAGCTGATTAACGGTTGCCGAGTTACTATCACCTGATTGCGTTGCACTGGCGATATTTTGATTACCTGATTGATTTACTGTAGCTGTGTTGTTTTCAACTACGACATTGCCATTACTGCCAAAAATATTATTCTGGTCGATTGTCGCGGCATTGTTGCTACCGGATTGATTGATGGATGCAGTATTTTGCACATCCTGTTCAACTGTCGCAGTATTATCATTACCCGATTGATTAATGCTGGCTACTTTATTGCCGTTACTGACGCCATCAATTGCTTGATCAACGGAAGCATGATTGTTATTTCCAGTTTGTTGAACCAATGCTTGATCGGATTCACCTTGCTCAACCGATGCAGTATTACCGGCACCGCTTTGCTCAATAGTCGCTTGGTTGTTGTTGCCTGAACCGACGGCATTAGAAGCATTGCCTTGATTTAAAGTTGCGCTGTTCCCTACATTAGACTGAGTAATAGCACCGACATTGTTACCGCCATACTGGCTGGCATTAGTAGTATTTAAATCACCGGTTTGAGTTACAGTCAATCCGTTAGATGAACCTGTTTGCGAAGTCGTTGCGCTGTTACCTGCGAGTGCAGCGCCAGCCACCCCATAAAGAGCCGCTATAATTGCAGCAGTTAAAATGCGTTGTTTCATGTTGTATTCCTCTTACTTAATAAAAATGAATAATTAACGGCAGAAATCCTGCCCCCATCGCCTGACCAATCCGAAACTGCAAACCGACCCTACTGTCTTGCATCCTACTGAAGCATCCTGCTTCAACTTCCATTCTGGGTAACAGAAATATCTTTGTTATTCCCGTTAAACTCCAAACTGTAATTCAAATAGTCGCCGTTCTGTTGTACGGTAACCGTATTACGGTTGCCGTCGATTTGAATGTTGCCCGTATCGCTATTACCGTTCTGTGTCAGGCTTATCGCGTTGCGGTTGCCGTCAATACCTACAACAGCGCTGTTGTCGTCGCCCAGCTGTGCCACCTGCAACGCGTTATCGTTACCGTATAAACTGGCTAGTACATCCTGCGCGGTGCCATCTTGCTGAACACCCACTTGATTGTTGTTGCCGTGTAATTCAACCACGGCGCTGTTACCGCTTTGCCATTGCTGAATGGCTATGTTATTCATTTTGCCGAAATCGTTTATTTCAGCGTAATGCTGACTTCCTGTTTGAACAATTTCAGACATGCCGTTGAGTTCGCTGGCATTCTCAAGAAGCTGCGCACCGGCTGCTATCTGCCGAATGTGCGCGGTATTGCCATCACCGGATTGACTGATGGCGGCCTGATAGCCATTTCCCACTTGTTGAAGCGTAGCCAGATTACTAACAGTTGACTCGGCGTAAGCGTTGCATGAGATCAGAAAGGTACTGATTAAAGTAGCGGTTAACCGTCTTTGTTTTAAACCCTTAATCATTGAGCGCCTTCAGATGTCCATTTTAAAAGGGCTATCTCATCAAGCTCATCAGCTATTTTGTCCTGCCCTAAAGTGGTAATTATTCTAACGATGGGGTTGTGCGCAAGCAATGGCACAATAGTAGCGCGCGGCTTTTGATTTAGAGCGGATACGTATTTTTACTTAGTTGTTATTTAAGACTAATTTACGCGGGATGGGTGTTTGTAGAATTCGAATATTTAAAAATAGAAAATAGTCGATTTTTTCTTGTACTCTAAAGCAATCAAATTCCCATTTATTGCTTTTGCAATCGCATGTGTGCGGTTATTGGCATTAAGAATCACAGAAGCAGAATCGAAGTGCTTATTTACAGTCGAAACGGAAAGATTAAGAATTAACGCGATTTCTTCTGTGGTTTTTCCTTCAGCGGCCCATGCCAAACATTTGCGCTGTTGTATGTTAAGAGGAAGAGAACTCCTTTCCGTAAAATTGTAGGGCAGCGGTGCTTGTAATGCTTTTCGAAGCAACGCAGATTTAGTCTCAAGGATGCGTTGTGCAAAATAGACTAAATAAGGCTGAATATATTGCAGCCAACTATTGATCTTTTTTTGCTTAGGGCAATAAGTGAAGTGGAAAAATCCGAAAAATAAGTTAGGTCCGTGTACGGGTACGGTCATTCCCTCCCAAACTCCTTTCATAATTTTCTTGGAAATAAAGTCGGATAGATCAGGAAGCAGCCCCCAGTGAAATGGAGTAACGCGTTTACGTGCCATAATAATCCGGCTGTCGATTTTCCAGTATTCATTCTGAATATAGAATTGTTTCCATTCTTCAGATTCGTCTGAATAGATGTAGTAAATTTCACTCCTGAAATGATTTGGTGCAACAAGGCCATAAGCAATACTGTTAAACCCGAATTGCTCTTTGGCTTCCGTAACAATATTAAATAATTCCCCTGCGTTTTCGACAGTGCCCAAAGACTCTAGCAAACTGTTAAACCATTTTGTTTGAATGCGACTATTCTTGACTGGATGCTCGTTCATAATTTTTTTTGTTAAGCTTAACCATCCATCCATGTTAACTCGTTCTCATCCATAAGTGTAAGCATATAATTACGCAATGCTCACTTTCCAAATAAAGAAAGCTCGTAGAATGTCAATCAACATGCAAATTCTTACGGCTATCAACACAATATCAATAGGACTTCCGCTACCCTCCCGAATAAGCTTTGATTTTGGGGTTACGCAGTTCAGCTCGTAAATAGTCGGAAAACAAGTCGGCCCGGACTTGATAGAGGGACTTCTTTAAAACGTTCGCTTTAACTTTTAAGGAAATCCACACGAGGTAGCAGCAAGCGATGTGATTCCGTTGAGAGCGGGCCTTGCGGCATTGGCATTTCTCGGAGCCGGTCAACTGTTTGAGTTCGCGGTGAAATTCTTCGACCTGCCAGCGCACGTCGTTCGCGTGTTGAGCGACCTGCGTGGACAGGTTATCATCCAGCTCATTGGTGATGAGTCAGTCAATGTCGCCGTTTGGGGCGATCCGCTTGAACAATTTGACCTTGAACGGTACTTTTTTCAGTTTGACGACGACGCCGAACTGGAGCCGCTCGGGCGTCCACTCGATCGCATCGAGATGCACATAACCGGCTTCTTTACTGAGGCTGACCATGCGGTTACTTTTTAGGGTTGTATAAAAGGCTTGCTTGAGCGCGTTGACCAGCTTCAGGTTTTCCCAGGAGGCATACCCACTGTCGAACAACACCGTCTTCGCCTTCAGTCCTTTGTCGGCAATGGCGTTGACCAGCATGTCCTTAAAGTGGTCGTTTTTGGTCTTGCCGTCGGCGGCGTTGTGATAAATCCGGTAATCCACCGGAGTGTGTTCCTGACCGTCACTATGAACCAGATTCACCACGCCGATGCCTCTCACCAAGCCGCCCACCGCACCGCTGTACTGGGTCTTGACCAACTCGATCGCCTTCGAATAGCGCTTGTCTTGTACGCTGTCGTCGATGATCAGGAACGAGTCCTCGGTAGTGTGGATCAGCCCCTTGACCAGCTCCCACACCTGCCGCGCCGTTATCCGGCTCTGTTTCAGGAAGTTGCTCACCACCTCGTGGCTGACATGCTCCAAATGCTCGGACAGGTTGAAGCAGGTGTAGTTGATCGGTGTGCAGATCAAGTATTCTACGTAACGTTGTTTCGTGATCATGTCTATTAACATAACCTATTTGGCTAGATTTGTGAAAGTCCTAGAAAGATTATTCAAGACAAGCAAATCGACAATTACGGAAAGACAAAACTGCTTGACTTGGGCAAGATGAAAATTGCCAGAGACAAGCTACCCCAACCTCTCAAAAAATCATTTACCCATGACAGGTCAATATCCCTGTCCAATGAGACGGCCGGCTTTGCGCAAATAGCTTTTCTAATGAAAGCATGGGCCTATGCGCGACCGTTCCGAACCCGCTTAGGCTCGAAAGCGTTCTAACCCTCGATATTATGGGCAAGACCATGCAATGAACAAATCAACAACACGCCCATAGCAATCAATGCAATCTGCTGCAATGACGTTTTCATGTCGGTCTTTTTATGCAGTGACGGGATCAAATCGGCCACGGCAATATAAATAAAGCTTGAGGCTGCCAACGCCAAGAAATACGGCAAGCTGTCATGCAAGTCTTCCAAGCCAAAATACGCCAGCACACCGCCCAAAACCGTGGCTAAGCTGGCGAGCATATTGTAAAAAAGCGCTTTGCTTCTGGAATAGCCGCTGTGCAGCAAAATCGCAAAATCGCCGACTTCCTGAGGAATTTCATGCGCAGCAACGGCCAAGCTCGTGACTATGCCCAAATGCACATCAGTCAAAAACGCAGCTGCGATTAAAACCCCGTCAACAAAATTGTGGATGCCATCACCAAGAACAATCAACGCACCGGCTGATTTGGCTATGCCGTGACTGTGGCTAGGCCCGTGACCATGTTCGTGCTCATCTTCATCGCCGTGCGCCTCGCAGTTGCCGGAATGGCAATGCCGCCAAATCAGCAATTTTTCCAATACAAAAAAACCGAGTACGCCCGCTAAAATTGTCCCGGATAACGACTGGAACTGCTCAGGCTTGGTTTCTGAAAATGCTTCGGGAATCAAGCCCCAAAAGGCAACAGCCAATAATGCGCCAATTGCAAAGCTGATTCCGTGCGGCAATACTTTAGCCCTGCGCTGCTCAGACAACAGGAGAAAAACTGCGGCCGCCATAACGCTCAACACGCCGCCAACTGCCGTAAAGATGATAATTAATATCAGTAAATCCACTAGCTTATTCTCTCCATATTAGCGTCGCCATACGCCCTGTTTGTTTATCCCGACGATAAGAGTAAAAACGTTCATGTTCGGTGACCGTACAAAAACCGCCACCGTAAACCTTATCGATACCCAGCATAGCCAGATCGGTTCGAGCCAACTGATAAATGTCCGCCAGCCACTTGTCGTTGCTCTTTTGTTTAAAGGCTGTCATAAACGTAGCCGATTTTTCCAGAAAAGCATTACGTACTTCAGCGCCGATTTCAAAACAGTCCGGGCCGATTGCAGGCCCCAGCCAAACCAGCGGATCGCTGTTGTGCATGGCCGCCAGCGTGTTGCCGATCACCCCTGCCAATAAACCCCGCCAGCCGGCATGAATGGCGGCCACTTGACTTCCGTCAGCCGAGCAAACCAGCAACGGCAAACAGTCCGCGGTCATCACCGCACAGACAACCCCGGACTCAGTCGTATAGCTGGCATCGGCTTGCTGCAAAGGGGCGGTTGTTACTGCCTGCACTGCACGATTGCTGTGGATTTGCTCTAACCAAACCGGGTCGTCAGGCAGATTCAGTAATTCTTTAATAATCCGCCGGTTTTGCTGAACGAGGTCCGCATCATCGCCCACATGCATGGCCGGATTCAGACTGGCATAAGCCCCGTAACTGACCCCGCCGGTACGTAGTGTGGTCGCAGCATGAACATTGGCCGGCGCAGGCCAGTCCGGCGTCAGCCAGTGTTTATACCCAGAGGGCATAAGTTTCGTTTGAGCAGACGAGCTGCTCAACTCAGTTTTAATCCCGCTCATTTTCCGCCAAGGCTTCCAGTAACCGGACCATATCCTCAGGCAAGGGTTGTTCCCATTCAAGGTATTCATCGGTAACGGGATGCTGCAAACCCAATTTTGCCGCATGCAGGGCTTGCCGTTTGAAACTGCGCAATTCTTTTTCCAGACGCTCACTGCAATCCGCCGGCATTTGAAAACGTCCGCCATAAACCTGATCACCCAGCAGCGGAAAACGGATATGCGCCATATGCACCCGGATCTGGTGGGTACGTCCGGTTTCCAGCTTAACCTGAACCAGCGTATGGCGGGTAAAACGCTGAGCAACGCGGTAATGAGTCACGGCATGCTTGCCGTTCTCCCTGACTGTATAGCGCTTACGGTCGGTAGGATGCCTGCCGATAGGCTCATCGACGGTGCCGCCTGCGGTCATACGGCCACGGGTAATCGCCAGATATTCGCGGGTAATAGCTCTTTCCTGCAACTGCTCGGTCAAGCTGTTATGGGCTTGCAAGGTTTTTGCAATCATCAGCAGTCCGCTGGTTTCCTTATCGATCCGGTGCACAATGCCGGCTCTGGGTAATGTTTCCAGATTGGGATCATGGTTCAGCAGGGCGTTCAGCAGCGTACCGTTCCAGTTTCCTACCGCCGGATGCACAACCAGACCGGCCGGCTTGTTTACGATCAGGATGCTTTCATCTTCAAAAATAATATCCAAAGGAATTTCTTCGGCTTCAGATGTCACCACGACTTCCGGCTCGGCATCCAGCGTTATCACTTCACCGCCGTCCAGCTTGTCTTTTGGCTTAAGCGCCAAACCGTTGACCAGCACCCGGCCGGCTTTAACCCACGTTTGCAATTTACTGCGCGAATAATCTGCAAATAGTTCCGCCAGCACTTGATCTAATCGCATGCCGGCCATTTCAAATGGCACTTCTGCCGTCAATCTTGTCATAACAAGTTCTTCTGATTAACCCATTGATAAGTTATACTCGCGGGATTCTCAAGCCATCTCAAGTATCGCAGTTAAATCCAGCGAGAAAACCCC
>Ga0208262_1000015_pt1 | contig 120550 bp, 118 predicted proteins | sample LakWasMet15_LOW5_2_FD_183863 | JGI IMG/M metagenome (GOLD analysis project Ga0208262, IMG submission 183863) | Freshwater sediment methanotrophic microbial communities from Lake Washington under simulated oxygen tension - Sediment Metagenome... | ecosystem: Environmental > Aquatic > Freshwater... | reverse complement strand
CGATATGCTCGTAAACAATGCTTATAAATTTGATTTCCCTATACACAAACCTTTTTATGAACTTTCAGAGGAACAAAAAAACTTGGTTTGGAAAGGCAATGAATATTTTACAGGTTTGAACGATTTCTTCAAAGAATTAGAAGATAAAAACTATAAAATTCAAAATCGCGTGATGCTTTCTCGTTATCGTGGTAAAACCAAATGCTACAGTTGCAAAGGCAAACGATTACGTGAAGAAGCTAATTATATTACCGTTGGGAATATGACGATTTCTAATTTGGTGGATTTACCCATTAAAAGATTGGTTGCCTTCTTCAATCAATTGGAATTATCCGAATTTGACCAAAAAGTGGCCAAACGATTGCTTATCGAAATCAATAACCGATTGGCTTTTTTAAGCGATGTTGGCTTGGATTATTTATCCTTAAACAGAAACTCAGCAACCTTGTCTGGCGGTGAATCGCAGCGAATTAATTTAGCTACTTCATTAGGCAGTAGTTTGGTAGGTTCGATGTATATTCTAGATGAACCAAGTATTGGATTGCATCCAAAAGACACGGAACGATTGATAAAAGTTTTGAAAAATCTTCGCGATTTAGGGAACACTGTAATTGTTGTGGAGCATGATGAAGATATCATGAAAAATGCGGATATGATTATTGATATTGGCCCTGAAGCAGGAACTTTTGGCGGTGAACTGGTAGCTCAAGGTACTTTTGATGAAATCCTAAAATCGGATTCCTTAACAGCTCAATATCTGAATGGTGAATTGGAAATTTCCGTGCCTAAAAAACGCAGAAAATCGAATAATTCAATAGAAATAAAAGGCGCTCGAGAAAACAACTTACAAAACGTAGATATTGCTTTTCCGCTAGAAAGTTTGACTGTGATTACTGGTGTTTCCGGAAGTGGAAAAAGTACATTGGTAAAGAAAATTCTCTTTCCAGCCATGCAAAAAAAGTTGGAAGGCATTAGTGATAAAGCGGGTCAGTTCACCGATATTTCGGGAAGTTATGCGCATATAAAACACATTGAATACGTAGATCAAAATCCTATTGGACGAAGTTCTCGTTCCAATCCTGTTACTTATATCAAAGCGTATGATGACATTCGGGATTTGTATGCCAAAGAAAAATTATCTAAGGTTCGCGGTTATCAAGCCAAACATTTTTCATTTAATGTCGATGGCGGACGCTGTGAAACCTGCAAAGGCGAAGGCGCTATAAATGTTGAAATGGTTTTTATGGCCGATGTTTCTTTGCCTTGCGATACCTGTGGCGGAAAACGTTTCAAAAAAGAAGTGCTTGAAGTAGCTTTTGAAGGCAAAAACATAGACAATATTCTAACAATGACTATTGATGAAGCCATAGCCTTTTTTACATTGCATAAGCAGACTAAAATCATCCAAAAACTACAACCGTTGCAAGATGTTGGTTTGGGTTATGTTCAATTAGGGCAATCCTCTTCTACTCTTTCTGGTGGGGAAGCGCAACGTATTAAATTGGCTTCCTTTTTAGTGAAAGGTGTAACCAAAGAAAAAGCCCTATTTGTATTCGATGAACCTACAACAGGTTTACATTTTCACGATATCAAAAAACTATTGGCTTCTTTTGATGCCTTATTAGAGAAAGGACATTCTATTATTGTAATTGAACACAATTTGGATTTAATAAAATGTGCCGATTGGATTATTGATTTAGGTCCAGAAGGAGGTGAAAATGGTGGTCAGATTCTCGCAGTTGGCACTCCAGAAGAAATAATAAAAAATAAAAAATCGATAACTGGTTTTTATTTAAAAGATAAATTATAATAAGAAAGCCTTTCGTATTGAAAGGCTTTCTTTTTATTCGATAACTATTTTCTTAGTAATCCGCTGATTTGCTGTTTCTAATACACCCAGATACATTCCATTACTTATTCCACTAAGATTTATTTCTTCAACTAGTTTTGCATTTGAAATCTCTTTTGAAAACACCTTCTTTCCTTGAATATCAATCAGTGAAAAAGTATAATTGTTTTCCATTAATGAACCTAAACTTATAGACATACTATCTTTAACTGGGTTCGGGAAGAAACTCACTTGAAAATCAGCTTGAAAAGCAGCATTTGCTAAAGTAGATGTACTTGCAACCGCAAAATGCATCGTAGCTCCGATAGTAGCTTTTGCTACATTATAATTATACACCGGATCCATATAAATTAACAAATCGGTATTGGTATGTTTATGGGTCGTCTCATTTTTTTCAAATAAACCTGTGATAATTTCATTATTACTTTGAAATGACATATAATCCGAAGCATAAGCATAACTTAAAAACGTATTTAAAGGAGAGTATAATCCAACACAAGTAATCAATTCGTTCGTCATTGTGCTCGATAACGCATTATTTGTCGATGGAGAATTATTGGTGTCTCTCTCACAAGTTATGGTATTATTGAGCGCCCCAGCTACACCACCAACTTCATCCAAATTTATTAATAATCGGATATCCATTTTAGGATTAGTTACATTAACTCTATTAGCAACATAACTCTGGCTACCTATTAATCCGTCTTCTTCACCACTGAAATTAATAAATTTTATCGAATATTCTGTTGGTATGCTTTGCAGCAATCTAGCTGTTTCTAGGATACAAGCTACACCGCTTCCGTTATCATTTGTTCCAGTTCCTCCAATTGAATCGTAATGTCCACAAACAATCACATACGTATTTGGATATAACGTACCAGTTTTGGTAATAATTAAATTTTTGCAAGTTGCCGTTCCATTGGTAAATGACTGCTCTTCCATTTGTAAAGCAGTATAACCATAACTCAAATATTTAGCTTTTAACCAATCTAATGTGTTTTGTAAAGGAAGTGTGCCACGTCTTTTTAAACCCAATGCTTCAAACTGAGTTAAATCGGCGGTTACATTGTCTTGCGAACATTGGTTGACAACATTACCATATGCTGGAATATACACCTGACTGAATCCTTTGGAGACAGAAAAAATAACAAATAATGAAAATAGGGCTTTTTTCATTGAACGATTCATATTAAAAATTGGAATTATTTAAATAACGTTCGCAAATGTAATAAAAAATGAAATGCTTAGGTAAACTTTTTATAGCAAGAATTAAAATCAACACTCAGCCTACTCCGCTGTAAGTCATAAGGTTAAATTTCATTAACAAATCGTTGACAATAGTGTTTCTTTGTTTTGGCACGCCTATTGAAATAGGTCAATTAACAAAATTATTTTGTTCGAAGATGCCGAAAATCGAAAGAGTAAGCAAAACTCAAATTATATTGATTATGAAAAAAATTACCCTTTTAGTAGCTAGCATTTTACTGGTAGGAAGTGTAGCGAATGCATCAGAAATAATCAAAACTTCTGGTGAAGAAACAAGAACAAGATTTAGCTTTGACGAGCCAATCTCATTCACAGAAAGAGGCATTGAGTTTTTTGTTTTTCCAAACGGAGAATTCGATTTTAATACAAGACCAGAGGACAGTCAAGGCGATTATTATTTTAAAACCGCTGGAAAAAGAACAACGACTGTTGAACGCGGAAGACCTGTTAATTATGGTGTTTTAATTGAGCATGATAGTTTTGGTAGAGTTCGTAGAATTGGTAACACGTTTATCAATTATGACAGTAGAGATAGAGTAAGTAGAATTGGAACTGTTTATATGAAATACAACCGTTTTGCTTTGACTCAAATTGGTGGAATGCGAATTGTTTACAACCGTCGTGGCGATATTGTCGATACAATTGGAAGCATAAAAGGGCACAGAAACACTGGCTATGTTTACAACAATCACAATCAAAACTATTATGATAATGACGATAACTATACTGCATCAAACAACAACGATGATTACTACTACTATAAAACAGATGGTACAAGAGCAAAAATAGAAGACAAAACAGGAAATAAATAATTGGTTGGTTAGGTTTTTGATTGAAAACCCTATGAAGCTGGGAAGCGGATTAGGGTTTTTTTATGTTCTGATTTTTACTTTCTTCAAAACAGTTCCAATAACATTATTAACCTCTTCAGAAATTTGAAATTTGAAGTTCAAATAAACATATAAAACCGTAATCAAAATCGATTTCAATCCGATGTTAAGAATAGGATGAAAAGGAAAATCCCAGAAGTAGAACGCCAAGAAAACAATCCCAATAATTGCAAATGATTTCAGCGTATTATTGGTAAACGGATACAAATTCATTTTCTTAACTACGAATAAAAGCTTAATTGTATTGTAAACAATTACCGAAATAAGAGTAGCTAAAGCGGCACCAACAATCCCGTAGAGCGGAATGAAAATCATGTTCAATCCTATCATTAAGAAAACCAGTAGAAATCCAAAAGCCAATACCGTTTTATAATATTTAGTGTTGAGAATTATGGCATTGTTGTTACCTAAAATTAAATCATAGAATTTAGAAAGACCAATAAGAAAAACAACTAAAGTTCCTGTAGCATATTTCCCTGGGATTAAAAGATAGATTTGGTCAATATTCAAAAAAATCCCCAACATGATAAAACCACCTATAACTTGAAGATTGATAGCACTTTTTTTATACAAATCATTGAGTTCATCGTGCTTGTTTTCGGCCATTAATTTAGCCGTAATTGGATAGATAATTTGTGTCATGGCGCGACTTGGTACAATAATTACTGTGGCAATAAATATCGCTACCGAATACAACGCATTTTCGGAAACTTTCAAATAAGACGGTATCATCACTTTGTCAAAATCGACCAACATTACCGCGACGCCACCAGAAACAATAATGAAAAAAGAATACCCAAAAATTTCCTTAATGTTATGAGGAATTACTAATCGAAAGACAGGCATTTTGACATTAAAAGCATACAACATAGTTGCTAACAATTGGAAGAAATAAGCAAGGGCCAAACAATAAACAAACGTGTCTTTAGAAATCCAGTTCCAATAAACGGAAAACAATAACAGCATTATTGTCAATCGCACCACGACTTCACTAATAAAATTTCCAAAAACCGATTGCATGTGTACTTTCACCCAAGCATAGAAAATCTCGAAGTAACCCATAAAAACACCAACTACAGGGATAAGCCACAAAAAGGGTTTTAGCTCTGGGTTTTCCTTTAAAAGGAATAACGAAATGGGGTCTTGAAAAAGGTAAAATAGCAACAACAACGGAATTATAAAAAACAAAGGCATTACTAACATAAAGGTCATAAACTCTTCACGCTCTTTTTCTGATTTACAATGTGAATAAAATCGGATTAGCGTATTATGAATGCCAAAAGCCATAAAAGGCATTAAGATATTAGCCCCCGAAAGTAGGGTCGCTACCATTCCATAATGCATTTTTCCCAAAAATTGAGTATACAAAAACAAAGCATTAACTGCACCTATTCCAAACCCAAAAAAGGTAATGATAGTGTTTTTAATGGATTGACTTTGAACGATTCCCATATTGAGGTACGATTTACGAAATACGAAGTACGATATTTGCTAGTTGTTGTGTCAAATTCTTTCTAGAATATTGTTGCAAACCAACAGCGTTAACTTTCAAATTTTGATTTTTGTATTGGTTGTAATACTCCAAAAGTAAGGCTTTCAAACGCTTCTTTTCATCATACTTAAAGAAAACACCTGTGTTGGTCGAAGTAATAATTTCTGCAAAATCAGAATCTTCGGGACCAATAGCAATAATCGGTCTTTCAGAAACTAAGTATTCAAATAATTTACCAGGAATAATACTTTTGGTTTCTTCTGAATCGATTTCTATTAAAAGTAAAACTTGCGATTTTCGTTGATGTTCCACCGCTTCCTGATGCGAAACATAACCCAAATTCAGAACATAATCCTGCAATTTGAATTCCGAAATGGCATCCAAAACTTCCTGACTAATAGCGCCGATCAATTTCAATTGGAAATCGTTTTTGAAATCTGGATTTTCTTTCACCAATTCTTTCAACGCTTTCCACAAAATTCTTGGATTCCTTTCTGATAAAAACGAACCGATATGTGCCAATGTGAATTTTTCATCCAACGATTGCTTAGCAACATTTTCCACATCATAACCATTGGTAATTACTTCTATTGGTTTTGAAGTTATCGCTTGAAATTCGGTTTTAGTGGTTTTGCTTGTTACGATAATGGTATCGGCAGCATTCAAAACTCGATGTTCTAATTGCTTGTGTTTCTTTTCAGCATAATCCGATAATTTCAATGCTTTATGATAACCAATTGTTGTCCAAGGGTCCCTAAAATCGGCGATCCATTTTATATCTAAATCCTGCTTTAATTGCAACCCGATTAAATGCAAACTATGCGGTGGTCCCGAAGTGACAATCGTATCAATATTGTTTTCCTGAATGTATTTTTTCAAATATTTCACAGAAGGTTTTACCCACAGAAAACGCGCATCGGGAATAAAAATATTACCACGAACCCAAAGCAATGTTTTCTGTAAAAACGATTGTTTTCTTTGATTGGGAATAATTCCTGAACTAATTTTTTTAGTATTCTTTTTAGAAAAAAAAGACGCTAGTTGATACGGTTCAAAGATTTTGTTTTTAAGGATTACAGCTTTCTCAGAAACTTCGCTTTCCAATGCGGCATCAATGATTGGATACGTTGGATTTTCTGGAATATAAACTATCGGCTGAACATTAAAATCGGGTAAATATTTCACAAACTTTAACCATCGTTGTACTCCTGGTCCGCCAGCTGGTGGCCAATAATAGGTAATGATTAATAGTTTTTTTGGTTCAGCCATTTACACTTCTTTCTTTTTCTTCTGCTCAAAATAAACACCTCCAATAATCACCAACACCATTCCAATGGAACTAAACAACGCAATCCTACTTCCTGTCTTCACCACTTCTGGCTCAAACTTGAATTCGATAGTGTGTTTTCCTTTTGGAATATCCATTCCGCGTAAAGTGTAATCTACTCTGAAAATTGAACTTTTATTACCATCAATGGTGGCATTCCAACCCTCTTTATAATAAATTTCAGAAAAAACTGCAAAACCATCATTGGCATTATTTGAAGTATAAATCAAATGATTTGCTTTGTATGAATCTAGTTTTATCGTTGCCAAACTGTCTACACTAAATTTAGTTTTATCTATCCTAGCATAGGGATTAGTCGCAAATTGATCTTTAAATATTTGCGTTTCAGATTTATTAATAGTTGCCACATCTCGGGTTTCGATTTTACCAAATGTTTTAATATCTTCATCAGCATTCTGCACATATTTCAATTCTTTCACAAACCATGCATTTCCATTATGAAAAGGGTTCGTTAAAGGAATATCTCCTTTTTCGGTACCAACAATCAAATATTTGATATTAAAAGCATTGAGAACTGGAATACTTTTAGAAAGCGATAGTGTTTTAGTATCTACCATGCTTCCCAAATTGGAAATACTTTTCTCAAACAAATTATTGTAAACTTCCTGAAAACGTCTTGGCATTACTGCACTGTAACCACCAATAGATTTATGAAAATAAGACGACCTCGAATTATTAATTCCACCATCCAATTCATAAACTCTAAAGTTACTTTCATCGGCAAGTATCAATGAATCCGCTGGAGTTGGTTCAAAAGGAACGTCCACTTCGCGAGCACTTCTAAATTGCTCTCCATCATTACTCACATAGTTTTTATCGACAAAGAATAAATCACCAACCATAAAAACTCCGATAATAATTACCGCTGTATTTTGTGCTAATTTCTCTTTGGTATACAAATAAAGTGCGCCAAATGCTACTACCATAAAAAATCCAGAACGCAATAAATCCGCATTATATAAATCTCTTCTGTCGTCTCTCAATGCATCTATAAATCCAGTTCCAAAAGCTTTATCAGGATGTTGTTTTAACATTCCTATGATTTGACTGTCAATTCCACCCACAAAATTGAACATGCTTTTACCCACAAATAGTAAGATAATAATTCCTAAAGTCGTAGCCGCAGTTTTCCACAAACTGTTCCATTGTTTGTCTTTATCGGTAGTAAAGAAGGATTGCAATCCCATAATAGCTAGGACAGGAATACACAATTCCAATAAAACCTGAATGGAAGAAACCGCTCTGAACTTATCATAAACGGGAACATAATCAATAAAGAAATCGGTTAAAAGCGAGAAGTTTTTTCCCCAAGAAAGGAATAACGAAAAAATGGCTCCCGCAAGGAAAGCATACTTGATTTTGCGTTTATCATGGTACAATGCCAAAACGAAAAGAAAGAAAATTATAGCTCCAATATAAGCTGGCGCCGCTACCTGAGGCTGATCTCCCCAATAAGTAATAGCATAACCTTCTGTAAATTGTTTCGCTTCTTCAGGAGATGCACCATAATTAAGCATGTAATTATAAACATGAGAATCCTCGGAAAGTTTTTGATTATTACCACCCCCAAAAAGTCGCGGTGAAATCAGATTCAAACTCTCTACAATACCATAACTATATTCCGTAATATAATCACGGTCCATAGCAATGTGAGTTTCTTTTTTAGAACCATCCGGATTTAAAGTCAGTTCGCTTTTCCCTCTCGTACTGAAATCTGCATATTCTTTGGTTGCCAATATACTCGTAGCGTTAGCACCTATAGCTAAGATTAATGCAATGGTAAAAGTTCCTATAATTTTAGGTAATGCATTAAGTTCCTTTTCTTTAAAAAGACGGTATAAAAAGTAAAAGCTCATCACTATCAAAAGTAATAGCAAATAGTAAGTCATTTGAAAGTGATTGGCATTAATTTCTAAAGCAACCGCCAACATCGTCAGTATTCCTCCATGTAAATAACGCTTCCTAAAAACCAAAATAAATCCGGCAACGACCAATGGCATGTATGCAATGGCGTGTGCTTTCGCGTTATGCCCTACTCCAATAATTACAATTAAATAGGTAGATAATCCAAATGCCAAAGCTCCAAAAAATGCCTTAAGCGGGTCAATGCGTAAGACCAATAGTAAACCATAAAATCCTAAGAAATACAGAAACAGATAATCGGTTGGTCTTGGTAAAAAACGCAGCAATTCATCAAACATTCCTATGAAATCATTCGGGTATTTTGCTCCCGATTGATAGGTTGGCATACCTCCAAAAGACGAATTGGTCCAATACGGTTCGGTATGATATTCGGCACGAAAATCGTTTTGCTCTTTTGCCATTCCTGTGAATTTCACAATATCGGACTGGTATATTTTTTTGCCCTGCAAAACAGGATAGAAATACACTAAAGAGATAATAACAAAACCAATAAGGGCTAATAAATGGGGATATAATTTCTGAATTTGCTTCATTCGGTTATTTTTGGTTAGTTCTGAATACGGTCAATTGAAGACTACTCTATTTCCTCAAAATCGACATAATCGCCAACAATTTTTTTCTCTTTTGGCTTGTCAGATGTTGAGTTGGTAGTTTGATTATTGGTATTCCCATACTGATTCGTATTGTTCTGCTGTTGCTGCTGTTGAAATTGTTGTGATGCTTTTTCTACAACCTTTTTGGCAAGAACAGGTAAAAATAATCGAGCCAAAAATTTAATCAGATAATAAAAAGCAAAAAAATACAATAAGACTTTAAAGAATCCTGTAAATGATGCGGTTTCCATATTAAAATAATTTTTTGTCAAAAATACTAAATTCTACCAATCAAAATTCGGTTTGAGTTCTTAAATAAATAATAAAATATACTACTTTTGGAAGACATTATTTCAATGCTAAAAAAGCTATCCTTATGTTACAACTAAAATCGATATTTATTGTAGGTTTTCTTTTGATTACTACAACCCAATATGCTCAATACACGGATGTGATTAATTCCAATAGACCAGGAGAATCACAGTCGGCTTTTTCAGTGGGAAAAACTGTTTTTCAGGCTGAAGCTGGCATGTATGGCTTTCACGAAAATCATAGCTTGTTAGGCTATGATGTCAAAGGTGTTGGCACCGATTTACAATTGCGTTATGGTGCTTTTTTCGACCAATTCGAAATGATTTTGGATTTGCAATATCAATACGATTGGTATAAAGCGCCAACGGTTCAAGACACACGTGGTGGATTAAAACAAACTACAATTGGCGCCAAATATTTGGTTTATGATCCTTTCAAAAATGCGGGAGATGACAAGCCTAACTTATACAGTTGGAAAGCCAATCACAGTGCCAAATTCAGTTTCAAAGATTTAATTCCTGCAGTGGCGGTTTATGCTGGTATAAACGTTCAAATTGGAAACAATCCTTTTACCTTTCCTGGCGATAAAAAAATAAGTCCAAAAGTTATGCTGATTACCCAACATCACTTTGGTACCAAATGGGTTTTTGTCAACAATTTCATTCTGGATAAATTCATGACGGATTATCCGAGTTTAGGATCGGTAACTACTTTAACAAGAGGTTTCAATGTACGTTGGTCGGGTTTCTTAGAAATGCAAGCTATTAAAAGTGATTATTATTCCGATAATATTTTACGAGTTGGAGCTGCCTTTTTGGTTAGAGAAAACATCCAAATTGATGCCTCCCTTAGCAAGAACATTAAAGACACTCCTTCATTAGTAGCTGCTGGTTTTGGGGTTTCATGGCGATTTGATCAAAACTATGAAAGATCATTATTAAGAGATACACATGCCATAGATGCTAAAAAAGATAAAGATAAAAAGAGCAAAAAAGGTAAAAAAGGCAATAAACGTAAAGACGAAATTGAATTAGAAAAAACGAAATAATGATTACAATTGTTGAAGCCAATACCAAAAAATTACTTTCTGATTTTGTAAAATTTCCTTTTTCATTATACAAAAACCATCCTTATTGGGTTCCGCCATTGATTGCGGATGAATTGGAAACTTTTGATAAAACCAAAAATCCAGCGTTCAAAACTGCCGATGCCTATTTCTTTTTAGCATACAAAGAAGGAAAAATTGCTGGTCGTATTGCCGCTATCATCAATTGGGACGAAGTAAACGACCAACAAAAAAGTAAGGTGCGTTTTGGTTGGTGGGATGTTATTGATGATGTTGAAGTGACCAAAGCACTATTGGAAAAAGTGTATGAGTATGGCAGAGAAAACAATTTGGAATATGTAGAAGGTCCAATGGGGTTTTCAAACTTGGATAAAGTTGGCGTACTGACGTATGGCTACGACGAAATAGGTTCCATGATTACTTGGTACAATTATCCCTATTATGTAACTCATTTGGAGCAATTGGGTTATGAAAAAGAAAAAGAATACCTCGAAAATAAGTTTCCTTTCTCCAATGTAACGACTGAATTTTTTGAAAAGGTTGTCCCGTTAATCAAAAAAAGATACCAACTCCGAGCTATCAATTTTACAAGCAACAAAGACATTTTTCCTTATGTAGATAAGATGTTCGATTTGTTCAATAAATCCTATGCCGAACTGTCGTCTTTTGTTGCGATTACCGATGTTCAAAAGGACTATTTCAAGAAAAAATACATCAGTTTTATCAATCCAGAATACATCAAATTCATCTTGGACAAAGAGGATAATATGGTCGCTTTTAGTATTGTGATGCCTAGCTTTTCAAGGGCATTGCAAAAAGCCAACGGCAAGTTATTCCCTTTTGGATTCTATCATTTGCTACAGGCAAAAAAGCACAGCAAAGAAGCGTTATTTTACCTCATCGGCATCGATCCGGAATATCAAAGTAAAGGCGTTACTGCTATTATTTTTGATGAATATTACAAAGTGTTCTCGGCAAAAGGAATCACCGAATGCATCCGAACACCTGAATTGGAAGACAATCACGCCATTCACAATATGTGGAAAAATTTCAATCCGGTGACTTTTAAAAGAAGACGAACCTATCGAATTTCATTATAAACTAAAAACCCATCTCGTTGAAACAAGATGGGTTTTTTATTTTTGGTAATTATCGTAATATCTTTTTCAATTTTTCAAAATCTCCCGATTGCCCCAAATTTTCAGTATTTCTTTTGCTACCAATTGTTTGATGCAAATTACAGTCGAAACATATTTTTGAGACACCTATAATCTTACCTGATTTTTTGAAAATTAAAATATCTCTATAAAAAGGCTCACAACTATAGAACACAGCATCCTTGTGATTTTTTTCAGTATAAATTTCTCTAATACTATTCAGCTTTGATTTGTCAATCTTTTTTTTACTATAATATTTATTCAAGTCATCTATAAATCCCTTTTCGTTTACTTCTTTTGGGGAAGAAAACCTGAGAATATCATAGAATCTTTTTTCATCTTTTGACTTTACCTCTTGAATTGGTTTGAACTTTTTGATATCATAATCAACATGATAATATTCAACTTGATCGAAGTCAAAAAAGCTCTTTTTATCAAATTTTGATTTCTGAGTAGAGACAGATATTGCAATAAGCAGGATAAGGAAGTATTTCATAATTACTACTTAATGCTGTTACTTGCTACTAACTACGAAACATCAACTGTTGTAGCTTCGGCAATTTTCTTATACGTTCCATTTACTAACTTCTCGCGAATAGCGTCAAAAGCAGTCAGAGTTTCATCAATATCTGCTAAAGTATGCGATGCTGTTGGAATCATACGCAACAAGATAATTCCTTTTGGAATAACCGGATATACCACAATAGACAAGAAAATACCATAGTTTTCACGTAGGTCATTCACCATAATCATCGCTTCTGGAATACTTCCTTCAAGATAAACGGGGGTTACGCAAGTATTGGTATCCCCAATGTTGAAACCATGTGTTTTTAATCCGTTTTGCAATGCGTTTACATTTTCCCAAAGTTTGTCTTTCAATTCCGATGATTTACGCAACAATTCCAAACGTTTCAATGAACCAACCGTTTGAATCATCGGCAACGCTTTGGCAAACATTTGCGAACGTAAATTGTATTTTAAATAATCTATAATTTCTTTATCTGCTGCTACAAAAGCACCAATATTTGCCATGGATTTGGCAAAAGTTGAAAAATAAACATCTATTCCGTCTTGGCAACCTTGCTCCTCTCCTGCTCCGGCACCAGTTTTTCCAAGAGTTCCAAAACCATGTGCATCGTCAACTAGCAAACGGAAATTGTATTTCTTTTTCATTTCTACAATCTCCTTCAACTTTCCTTGCTGTCCTCGCATTCCAAAAACACCTTCGGTAATAAAAAGAATTCCACCACCCGTTTCAGTAGCCATTTTGGTAGCACGTTGCAGGTTTTTCTCCATGCTTTCAATATCGTTATGGCGGTAGGTAAAACGTTTTCCCATGTGCAAACGAACGCCGTCAATAATACAAGCATGACCATCTACATCGTAAACAATAATATCATTTTTGGTAACCAAAGCATCAATAATCGAAACCATTCCCTGGTATCCAAAATTCAAAAGATACGCCGATTCTTTCATAACAAATTCAGCCAATTCTTTTTCTAATTGTTCGTGAGCATCGGTGTGACCGCTCATCATTCGAGCGCCCATTGGATATGCCGCGCCATATTGTGCTGCTGCATCGGTATCTGCTTTACGAACTTCAGGATGATTTGCCAATCCTAAATAATCGTTCAAACTCCAATTTAAAATATCTTTTCCGTGAAATTTCATTCGGGGTCCTAATTCGCCTTCCAATTTTGGAAAAACAAAATAGCCTTCGGCTTGAGAAGCCCATTTTCCTAAAGGTCCTTTGTTATTTTGTATTCTTTCGAATAAATCTTTTACCATTTTAAAGTGTATTTAAAAACGAGGCAAAAGTAATTATAAATTTAGTTTAGTCCTAATGGTAATGGGCAAATAGTTATACTAATAATTTGATGATTTCAAAAAGCAAATCTTTATCCACTGGTTTTGAGAGGTATTTGTTCATCCCAATTTCGATAACTCTGGTTTTGGTAGTTTCCATCACATCGGCAGTTAGGGCAATGATTGGAATGGACTTTTTATTTTCCCCAGCTTCGCCGTTTCTAATGGCTATAGTGGCTTCATAACCATCCATGATTGGCATTTGCAAGTCCATCAAAATAATATCGTAATGGTTCTCGGTTAATTTTTTCACGCCTTCCTCTCCATTATTGGCAAAATCAACTGTGGTATTCAACCATTTTTTGGTAATCATTTTAATCACCATTTGGTTCATCGCATTGTCTTCAACAACCAGAATCGCTTTTCCTTTTAAATCATATTCCAATGCTGCTGTCGCTTCTTCAACTGTTGGCTTAATCACTTCAACCGTTTCGTATGGCAATTGAATTTCACAAACCGTTCCTAAACCTGTGGTGCTGTCAATTTTAATTTTTCCTTTATGCAATTGAATCAAATGATTCACAATAAAAAGACCAAGACCCAAACCTCCAAATTTCCGTTTATTAGTAATCCCTTCCTGAGAAAAGGAATCGTAGATGCTGTTTATTTTTTCTTTGGAAATCCCAACACCCGTATCGCTAACGGTAAAGGTTAGTAGCACTTTATTGCCTTTTTCTTTTTTAGCTTCTAATTTGAATTTCACAAAACCCTCATTAGTAAATTTGAGCGCATTACTCAATACGTTATGCAAAATTTGACTCAATCGAACATTGTCTCCTTGAACCATTTCTGGCAAATCATCCTCTTTTTGAAAGGTAAAATCCAGCCCTTTATCAGTAGCTTCCCGAGCAAAATTATTGGCAATGTGCTCTACTGTTTTTACCAAATCAAAATTAGTAAGTTCGAGTTTGATTTCATTTTTTTCAATTTTCGAAAAGTCTAAAATATCATTGATGGAACTCAACAAACTATACGTGGAATATTTTATAATTTGACTATTGCTTTGAACTTGTTTATCGGTACTCTCGGCTGCCATTGCTTTTGCTGTGTTCAAAATGGCATTCAAGGGAGTTCGTAATTCGTGACTAATATTAGATAAGAAAAAGGATTTCAAATCATTCATTTCTTCCGAACGTTGTAAAGCTATCGTTTGCAATTCTTCACGGTCGTTTTTAAGGTTTCGAATTAAGTTCGCCATTGATAAAGAGAGGAAAATAACTTCTAAACCCGTTCCCAATTTGGAGCCATTCTCTGTTAAAAAAGTCAATGGCAATACACTAAAATTTTTGAGAATAAAAACCACAAAACCACTTATCAGAAAAAATAAACCAATGGAGAAAAAACGGTCAACGTTCTTGGTTTTACTATAGATTACAAATTGAGATGCAATGATTAAAATCAGTAAAATCAATCCAAGTCCGTTGGCAATTGGATAGGAAAGTTCGAGTGCTTTTGGAATAATAAATAAAGATAGAAACAGGATAAAATCTAATACATATAACACATAAAAAGCAACGTTTATAAAACGACTGTACTCTTTAATTTTTAAAAACACTTGTGCATAGCGACCCAAAAAGAAATTGGCAATACAAGCAAAAATAATTACGGAATGTAAAGAAAACCAACCCGAATCTGGTGTTACAAATTTGTAAAAATAACCATCCACCGAGAATTGTAATAATCCAATAAAAACAACATACATGCTGTAATAGAAGAATGTTTTATCGCGCATGGCGAAGAAGAAAAACAGATATAAAATGGCGGCAATGATTAAAATACCATAGAAAAAACCAAAAACAAATTGCTCAAAGGAACTTTCCTCCAGCAGATTTTCAGTAGAAAGGAGCACCATCGGCATAGAAAGTTGTTCGCCATCACTCTTTACATGCAAATAAAATTGCTGCTGCTCGTTGGCTGCCAAACTTATTTTAAAAATCGTTTTCCTTAATTTAAAACTTCTTTGATCAAAAGGAATGGCATCACCACTTATATATTTTGTGACTTTGTTATTTTGATTAATCACATAAAGTTCAGCTATATCTGTAATAGGTCTTGCGGTTTCGAAAAAATAAGACAACTCATCTTGAGTTCCGTTTTTCAATTGGAATCGAACCCAGTAGTTATGCGTAGTAAAACCTAAATCGGTGTTTTCGTTCTGCATTGGTTTAAAATGCAGACTTTTTGAGTTTATAACTTGTTCTAAAGTTAAGTTATCATCGCCGACATCCACATATTCCGATTGACTGTGAATGGATATTTTTTCAGCTTGATTGGCTTTTGTTAAAAGATATTGAGCCGAAGCATTTTGAAGAGAAAATAGAAAAATGGCTATAAGGCAAAATAGCCAATTCCATTTCTGAATAGTAAATGTTTTGTTCATACGTGGTATTTATGGAGCATCTTATTTACGAAGATAAAAATGTTTTGGATTCAACAATTATTAAAATTTTAAAAAACACCAAAAAAATAATTAATAAGTAATAATTCACTTTTTTAAAGTCTTAAAAAAACGACTTTATTAACGAACTTTACTACATTCACTTTTCTTGCGTCAGGTTTATTCTTGTTTTGCATATTCTTCTCATCTTTGTAAACCATAAAAACATCTCAAGAATATGAAATTAGTCTTTGCCTCCAATAACGCCAATAAAATAAAAGAAATTCAGCTGCTGTTACCAGATAGCATACAAATTTTAAGTCTAACTGATATTGGATGTCACGAAGAAATTCCAGAAACGGCGGCTACAATTGAAGGCAATGCCATTTTAAAAGCGGATTATGTTACTCAAAAATATGGCTACAATTGTTTTGCTGATGACACTGGTTTGGAGGTGGCTGCCTTAAACGGAGAACCTGGCGTTTATTCGGCTCGTTATGCTGGTGAGCAAAAAGATGCCAATGACAATATGGATAAATTATTAGCCAACTTAAAAGACAAATCCGATAGAAGCGCCCAATTCAAAACGATAATTGCTTTAAACTTGGATGGAACTCAGCATTTATTCACTGGAATTATCAAAGGCAGCATTCTAAATGACAAGCTTGGAAATCAAGGATTTGGGTATGATCCTATTTTTCAACCGGAAGGTTATCAACACACCTTTGCGCAACTTTCTCTTCAAGAAAAGGCAACAATTAGCCATCGCGGCATTGCTACAAAACAACTTCTAGACTTCCTTAAAAAGTAACGCATTGATTTTCAAATCTTAATAAAATTTTAAATCTCAAATTAGCATTAGATTATTCCGTTTATTAGCCTTACTTTTGCACCGAATTTAAAAACACATAATGAACAAATTTGAACAATTAGGATTGAGTGAATCGCTACAACGTGCGATTATCGATCTAGGATTTGAGAATCCGACCGAAGTACAAGAAAAAGCGATTCCAATGCTATTGGAAAAAGACACAGATTTAGTTGCGTTGGCTCAAACAGGGACAGGGAAAACGGCAGCTTTTGGTTTTCCGCTTATTCAAAAAATTGATGCTGACAATAGAAATACACAGGCGTTAATTTTATCACCGACACGCGAATTATGCTTGCAGATTACAAACGAAATGAAAAACTACTCTAAATACGAAAAAGGTATTAATGTGGTAGCCATTTACGGTGGTGCAAGTATTACAGAACAAGCAAGAGACATCAAAAGAGGCGCGCAAGTTATTGTGGCTACTCCAGGAAGAATGCAAGACATGATTAACAGAGGATTGGTAAACATTTCTCAAATTAACTATTGTGTACTTGACGAGGCAGATGAAATGTTGAACATGGGATTCTATGAAGACATCGTTAACATTTTATCCACTACACCAGACGAAAAAAGCACTTGGTTATTCTCGGCTACTATGCCTGCAGAGGTGGCGCGAATTGCAAAACAATTCATGCACGAACCACAAGAGATTACCGTTGGAGCTAAGAACTCAGGTTCAGCTACCGTTTCACACGAATTTTACTTGGTAAATGCTCGTGACCGTTACGAAGCTTTGAAAAGATTGGCGGATGCTAATCCAGACATTTTCTCAGTAGTATTTTGTAGAACAAAACGTGATACACAAGCTGTTGCTGAAAAGTTAATTGAAGATGGTTATAGCGCTGCAGCGTTGCATGGCGATTTATCGCAAGCACAACGTGATGGTGTAATGAAATCGTTTAGAGGAAGACAAATCCAAATGTTGGTTGCGACAGATGTTGCCGCTCGTGGAATTGACGTTGATAACATTACACACGTAGTAAATTATCAATTGCCTGACGAAATTGAAACCTACAATCACCGTTCGGGAAGAACTGGTAGAGCTGGAAAATTAGGAACTTCTATCGTAATCGTTACGAAAAGTGAGTTGCGTAAAATTTCATCTATCGAAAGAATCATCAAACAAAAATTTGAAGAGAAAAGTATTCCTTCCGGAATTGAAATCTGTGAAATCCAATTATTGCACTTAGCTACTAAAATTAAAGATACCGAAGTAGATCACGAAATTGACAACTACTTACCGGCAATCAACCAAGTTTTAGATGGTTTATCAAAAGAAGAATTGATTAAGAAAATGGTATCGGTTGAGTTCAACCGTTTCATTGCTTACTACAAGAAAAACAGAGACATTTCAAACCAATCGGCTGACAGACGTGAGCGTGATGACAGAGGTGAAGCAAGAGAAAACAACAATAACGGAGCAACTCGTTATTTCGTAAACATTGGTTCTAGAGACAATTTCGATTGGATGTCATTGAAAGATTATTTGAAAGAAACATTAGACCTTGGTCGTGATGATGTTTTCAAAGTAGATGTAAAAGAAGGTTTCTCTTTCTTTAACACCGACCCAGAACACACGGATAAAGTAATGGAAATATTAAACAACGTTCAATTAGAAGGACGTAGAATTAATGTTGAAATTTCTAAAAATGATGGTGGCGGAAGACGTGACCATAACGGAAGAAGTTCAGGTGGTAGTTTTGGTGGAAGAAGTTCTGGAGGCTTTAGAGGCGAAAGAAGTTCGGCACCAAGAGAAGGTGGTTTTAGAAGCGACAGAAACTCAGCTCCACGTGAAGGCGGCTTTAGAAGCGATAGAAATTCAGCACCAAGAGAAGGTGGTTTTTCTAGAGGTTCTGCTCCAAGAAGAGAAGGCGGATTTACACCAAGATCATCGGATGCACCAAGAAGAGAAGGTGGTTTCACACCAAGATCGTCTGATGCGCCAAAACGCGAAGGAGGTTTTACAAGTAGAGCTCCAAGACGTTCTGAAGGTTCTAGTGATACACCAAGACCAAGAAGACCAAGAAAAGACTAACAACATTTGTTAATTTTCTTGTAATTATATTCCAAACTGCAAAATATCTTAAAAGAGTTTTATACTTTTAAACCTTCAACAAAGGCTATGAGATATTTTGCAGTTTTCTTTTTATTTTTCTTTACCGATTCCCTCCTTGCACAAGATAAAACTTCCTTAAAAACAGTTGTAAAAGGAACCATAATCAACGACAATACGTTGCTTTCTGTTTCCAATGCCAATATCATTAACGTGAATAAAGTAAAAGGAACTACGAGCAATGCACGTGGTTATTTTGAGCTGGAAGCAACCGTTAATGATACCTTACACATCTCTTTATTAGGCTATCAATCTTTGAGAGTAAAGGTGACGAATGACTGGATTAAAAATGGTGATGCCAAAATCCAACTGACCGAAAAAGCCATTGCACTAGAAGAAGTTGTAGTCAGACGTTATGACTTAACAGGTTATCTCGAAATAGATTCCAAACTCATTCCCGAAAAAGAAAATTACCGTTACAGTATTTCTGGATTACCGCAAGGCTATGAAGCGGGAGAATCCTCACCAAATGCCTTTTCCAGAGTATTGGGTTCTATTTTTAATCCTGCCGATATGTTGTATAATTTCTTTGGCAAAAAACCTCGAGAACTCAAGCGATTAAAGGAAATGAAAAAAGACGATACCGTTCGTAACCTTTTGGAATCCAAGTTTGACCGGGAAACCATTGCCATACTTTTGGGCGTGGATAAAAAAGAAATTGCCGAAATTCTCCAACGCTGCAACTACTCCGAATCCTTTATACAAACCGCCAACGACCTTCAAATTATGGATGCCATAAGCCAGTGTTATGAAGAGTATAAAGTGTTGAAGAAGAAATAAGTGCTCAGTGCTCAGTCCCGATAGCTATGGGAGTGTTCAGTTACGAACCTTTAAAATAACAATCCTTACTTGGTAAAACGAGTAAGGATTTTTTTATGGAAATTTGTAATCTTTTTTATATATTTGAGTAACTAATAAACGAAACAAAAGTTTCGCTTATACACCCCATTATGGGTAGATAGGCGGAAGTTTGTTTCGCATATAATGTAGTTAGCAGTAATAATTTTGAACTCCGTATAAATGAGAAAACTAATATTTTTATTGGCATTTATTTTTATCAATTGCTCGCCAGAAAATGATGTGGAGAATATAGAATTTATGGCTTACACTTGGAATGTTTCAACGCCAATCAATAGACAAAAACCAAGATTTGAAGTTCAGCCGGAAATCTACTCAATAATTGAATTAAACGGAAAAAACAAAACTTACGCTTGTGATTTTCGACCAAATAAAACGGAAAAGTATTTTGAATCAAAGATTGATCAAAAAGTTATTGACAGCTTAGTTAATGGAATTGATTTACTTGCCAAAGAATATAAAAGTGTAATAAACTATGAAGCGAATATTGGATGTATAAAAGCTCGACCAATTCTTAAAGTTATAATAAATTATCGAGATAAAACATCAAAATCTTATTACTATAACTTTACAGAAAATGAAAAGAAATACTCTTCAATTATAAGCATATACAGTAAATTAAGAAAAATTGACATTGGAGAAACTTATCGTAAAATAAGAACAGATAATAAACTGGAAAATAAAAAAATAGAGTTTATACAAAAAACTGAAAAAGAAGATACAACTGCATTTCCAAAACCCAAAAAGTTGGTATTTGAAGTTCAAGGGTAAAAATTACTACTGCTAACAGCGGCTTCGCGCCATAGCTCGTTCATCTTTCTTGGAAAATACTCTGAACATCAGAATTTCTTATTACATTTAGCATTGAAAATCCGCTACGGCGCAAAGCCGCGGAACGTTAGCGGACAGACATTTCGGTAGACGAAAAAATCAATGGACATTCAAACAATTACAATAGACGCAAATAAGTTTTCTGACATAGAGGGCTTTCACGACGAAATCGATAATATTCTGACAAAAGACCTTGACTGGAAAACCGGACATAACTTAGACGCCTTTAACGATTTATTACGAGGGGGTTTTGGGGTGACAAATTATGAAGAACCTATTAAATTAATTTGGTTAAATTCTTCAAAAAGCAAAATCGATTTCGGTGTTGACGCGACAATAAAATATCTGACCGAAATTTTAAAAAAGTGTCACCTGACAAATCGACAAAGCATCAGTGAACAAATAGAACTTTTAAAACAAAATAAAGGCGAAACTCTTTATCAAATAATTTCGGACATTATAAAGGGACACGAACATATAGAATTTATACAAACGTAATTTCGGCGGACACGTGAACTAGACGTAAACTGTGTACGCAAACCGAACCCCTAACAGCGGCTACTAGCAATTTTTTGCGTGTTAACGCTCAAATACATAACTTGGACAAGCAAAAAACTGCCAGTAGCCGCAAAACGTTAGTAATCCGCTTAAAACAGCCAAAGAAAAACAAATCCTAAAATGAAAAATAAAATCTACACCATACTCTTTGTCGCAGTTGCTTCATTTTCGGGCAAAGCCCAACAAGATAAAATAAGAGACTATATTCCAGCCGATAAAGTACTTTTTGATCAAATAGAATCCATGGACAAAGAGTTCTTTGAGGCCTACAATAGCTGTGATTTGAAAAAACAGGAAGCCATCTATTCAGATGATATTGAGTTTTTTCACGACAAAGCCGGTTTGATAACGTCAAAGTCGGAAATCATTGAAGGCACTAAAAAAAATATTTGCGGTAAAGTTACCCGATACTTAATATCCGGAAGCATTGAAGTTTATCCGATACATAATTACGGCGCTGTAGAAATTGGTTTTCATAGATTTTATAATAACCAAGAACCCAATGCTGAATCCAAACCAAGCAAGTTTATCATCGTTTGGAAAAAAGAAAATGAAAACTGGAGAATAACAAAAGTAGTGAGTCTGCACTAGTAAGAAAATCGAGAGCCGGAAATTTACATATCTTTACAATCAATCGGTAAAAACAAGCTCCCGAAACGTCGGGACGGCTAGCCGAGGACGTTACCTGTAATTATTTTGGCGACCGCATAAAAGAGAACTTTTTTTACCTAAATTTGCTTAATGGGAATAGTTGAAAGAAATATAGAAGATTTGAAAATGCTTTGTACATTGTACAATGTGGAAAAAATGTATCTATTTGGTTCAGCTCTTAATTCAAACTTCAATAAAAAAAGTGATATTGATCTTCTTGTAAAATTTAAATCTATTGAGTTATCAATGTACTTTGACAATTACATGGATTTCAAAGAAAGATTGGAGAAGTTATTTGGACGTGAAGTTGACTTAGTTGAAGAACAAACTCTAAGAAACCCAATCTTAATCAACTCAATCAATAAATCTAAAGAGCTTATTTATGGATGAGAGAATTCTTAAATGGCTTTACGATATTAAAATATGTATTGATAAAATTGACAGCTTTTTCAAAGAAGAAGAGAAAGATTTTTTTAATTACAGAAATAACTTGATGCTTAAAAGAGCTGTCGAAAGAAATCTTGAGATTATTGGTGAAGCCATAAACAGAATAATTACTCGTGACAATTCGTTTACTGAGAAAATTAGTAATTCGAAAGCAATTATTGAATTAGAAATCAAGTAATTCATGCTTACGACAATATTTCTGACGAAAATATTTGGTCAATCCTGACAAACCATCTTCCGAAATTAAAACTCGAAATTGATACGTTAATCAAAGAGAACGAAAAATAACTACTGGTAAAATCGGTTACAAGAAATGGCGAATTTTGTGGTAAGTTCACGTTCACATTTCGCAAGAATTTTTATCTTTAACAGAAAATAATCCGTTCCGAACTTCGCAACAGCGCAAAGCGTGTGAACGTTATGTACAAGCATATTTTGACACACCCTAAAATTTAAAATCGTAAAATGTTACAACTAATTGGACTGCTTGCAATCTCTTGGCTAATAATTTGGCTGTTTGAAAAAAAGAGCTTATCCGTTTTGGGATTGACACCTACAAAGGACAGGCTTAACTATTTCACAATCCTCTTTATTGTTTCTGCTATACTTTCAGCGACAGCTTTTCTTTTAAGAATGTACTTTGCTAAAGAAGAATATGCCGTAACACAATCGCTGACAGCAGGGTCTGTTTTACTTGAAGTTTGGTATCAGTTCAGAACCGTTTTGACAGAAGAATTACTTTGTAGGGGAGCCTTGCTTTACCTTTTAATAAAGAAAATTGGCCAGACGAAAGCAGTTATTATATCCTCAATGATTTTTGCTGTATTACATTGGATAAACGCAGGAGTTTGGGGTAATCTGACACAAATGATTATTATTTTCACTTTTACATTTGCAATGGGACTTTTATTAGCTTATTCCTATGCAAGGACATTCTCATTACTCATCCCATTTGCAATACACTATGGTTGGAACTTGACACAAAATTACATCTTCCCAGACACTGCAACAGGAAATCACATATTGACATTAGCAGCCCCACCACCAAGTGTGACAATTTCTTATTTGGCTTTTTTCACAATGCTCTTACTTCCAAAAATAGCTGTACTTGTCATTGACTATTTAATTGTTAAAAAACATAGGCAAGTCGAAATACCATAACGAAGAACACCAGCTCACAAAAAGGTTTTGCCAAAACGGGGACCGAAGTGCTAACATTCAACATTTGTACTCCGATTTCCATCGTTGGCAAGCGCCAAACGTTAATGGCAAGTGCCTCGAAACCCCATAGAATTCAAGAATTTAAAGTAGTTTTAATAAAAAATAATCGAAGAATGGATAATGAGCTTTTGATTGAAAAACCTTGGTGGAAAAGAAATGTTTTGTGGCTGTCTGCAACTATTATTATTCTTGGATTCGTTGTAACCTGCTCATCATTTTTTTTAAACGGAAACTTATATTTTTATGCTTTAGCAAATGCGGATCCTTCTTTTTACAATGTTGCTATAGATAGTGCTAATAAAAATCAATCAGTTGTGGAAAAATTTGGCCATATAAAACCTATTGAAAATAAAGAAATATATGATGGGAAAGCATTCTATTCAAACAATAAAAATTCTCTAAATATAGTTTTGCCAGTAAATGGAATTAAAGAAAGTGGAATTATGAATTTATGGCTTCACAGAAATTCGAGAGGATGGAAATATGATAGTATTATAATTAAAAATAGTATTACGAAAATTACTGTGCTAAAAGCAACAAGTACCAGCCAGTAACAACCGTTTCAAGAAACTGCTGGTTTACGGTAAATTGAACTTCGTTTTTTCTTGTAACAATTCTCTATTCTTTTCGTCAATTCATTCAATCAATCAAAATCATGAATCAATCAATCAAAAAAATCTTGTATTTCCCAATTACAAAAATAATTTTGGGAATAACTATTTGCTTTTCCCTTTTAGTGGGAGTTCAAAATTTCATATCAAAACCACTTTTCTATAGTATAATTCAAAATAAAAACATTGCCGACCCTTTAATCCATCTGGTTTCTTTTTTGGTGTTACTTTCAAGTTACTATTTTTTATTTCGCTGGTATGAAAAACGAGAAATTAAAGAACTTTCAATAAAATACTTACCTAAAGAAATGTTTGGTGGATTTGCAATTGGATTTTCTGCAATTTCATTATCTATTTTTATATTATATCTGTTGGGATATTATCATATTATTAACATCATTACAGATGATTATTCCCTTAAATTATTCATGACACTGGTTGTTGCAGCTTTAATTGAAGATCTTTTTACTAGAGCTTTAGTATTGCGTGAATTAGAAAATTGGTTAGGAACTAACATTGCAATTCTTATAATAATGATAATTGAAACGTGGCATATTTTTAATCCGAACACAACTTTGTTTAGCTTTTTTGTATCACTGTGTTGGGGATTTACAATGTCAATGCTTTTTGTATATACTAAAAGAGTTTGGCTGCCTTTTTTCTTTCATTTAGGTTGGAATTTTGCGCAACCTTTTTATGGTTCAAACCTTACAGGATTAGATGATATGGGCAAAATTATTCATTCTAAATTTGAAGGTCCAATTTTGTTTACAGGCGGAGGAATTGGAATTGAAGATTCTATTATAACCGTATTTATTTTGTTTTCAATAGGTGTTTTTTTATATCATCGTTCTAATAAAGAAGGTAAAATAATCAAAAGAAAAAAATTAAGTTATGAATTTAAAAAATGAGTTTTTATATTGTAAAAAAAGGAATAAATCACAGCCTTTCATCTAAAGAAGCATGCTTAATTATGCTAATTGAATCAAAAACAACAGAACATAAAGGAAAAGTTAAATCCATAATTACAAAATCAATTTACTATCAAAAATATTGGTTAAAAAATAGCAAGAAAAGAACAGTAAAGCCCAACCGCTAACAACCGTTACAAGAAATGACGAATTTTGTTTAAAGTTCACACACGCGTTTCTCAAGAAATAGTATCTTAGTGGAAAATAATTCGTTCCGAAGTTCGCAACTGACGAGAAGAGGCGGAATGTTGGGCGAAATGCTATTGAAGAACTAGAAAATTCACCTATAAAACACGTAAAATCTTATAATATATTTCTAAAAAAAGTAGGGAAATCGATAAATCAAATGTTTAATAAATGAATAATTTTTATAAATAAATATATTTTTATGAAAAACTTTACAAAATCATTTATCGCATTGTTTATTTTATTTACAAGTGCAAATATGTTTGCACAATATACTTTTGATTGGATGCAAGATGAAGGCGAATACAACAAATCTGCTACTACAATGACAACAGACAATGATAACAATGTAATTGTTTCAGGTCATTGGTTACACAGTGATATTTACACTCGTAAATACAACATCAACGGGAACATGCTTTGGGAAGTTTCGGATGCCTCCGGAATTCAAAGTAACTATCAAAAACCAATGTGGTCCAATTGTGATGCCGCTGGCAACATTTATGTAGTTGGAAAAAGATACGCTTACAGCAATTCTGGAATTCAAGAATATGCTGATGCAATTGTAGTTTTAAAATACAGTCCGTCTGGAACATTACTTTGGAAACGAAATTTACAAATATCTATTTCAGTTGTGGTTCAAGCGCCTAGATTTAACTTGAGAAGCGAAGTAGACGATGACGGAAATTTATACATAGGAACGTCTGTTTTAACCCCTAATTCAGGATTAACACTTATAAAACTGAGTCCGACCGGAACCACTTTATTTCAAACCAGTAATGCAACAAACAGTGGCTACGGATTTGGAACTATGCGTTTAAAAAACGGAAAAATCTACATGACTGGAAAGGACGATACTCTTCACGGAACGCCTTTAGTTGTATGGAATACAGCAGGAGATTTAGTTTTTTCTGCTGGTTATATTCATCCTCATAATTTAAGCCCAACGGTGAACAATGGTTATGGTTTTGATTTAGAAGTTGATGATAATGGAAATACCTATTTGTTAAGTCCTACCAACCACACCTCTGTAGTTCAAACAACTAATAATGATATTTTAGTTCAAAAAATAGATCCGACTGGAACGTTATTGTGGCAATACAATTATGATTTTGGAGGAAATGATTTTCCAGTTAAATTTTCATTAGGCGGAAACAAAATAAACATCATCTCTTATTTTTCTGGTTTTAATCTTTTTGATTGGAGAACTAATCAAATTGATACCAACGGAAATCAATTGTGGAATACGGTTTATGATGCTGGAACAAATGATGAAATTCCGTATTGGATAACCTCAACGTCAACGGGTGATCCGATAGTAATTGGCAAAGGCGGACCTTCACCAGACCCAAACAATAATTATGTTCAAATGGTGGTTGTAAAGTACAATAGTGCAGGTAATCAACAATGGATTAGCACGCCAAACATGTATGGCGGAAGTGGAATTTATTGTAAAATTGCTAATGATGAAAGTTTATTTGCCATTAGTGAACACAACATGACTGTATACCATTACAATCCAATAGCATTGTCTACGAGCGAAATTAGTAATGAAAATTTATATACTGTTGCTCCAAATCCATTCTCTGACAAAGTGACTATCACATTAAACAAGATAAATTTACCAGCAAATGCTACAATATTTGATATTTCAGGAAAAGAATTGATTTCTGTTAATCTCGAAGTAACAAATTACGAACTTGAATTATCCTCACTAAAAAGCGGAATTTACTTTTGTCAACTTAAATCAGATTCTCAAACAGAAACAAAAAAAATAATTAAAAAATAAAACTTCTCTTTTAGTATAAAAACAAGCACTATCTTCCAACACAAGTTTCACGAGATTACAGGTTAAGTGGTAAATTTACGTTTATCTTCGCAAGAACTTTAATAGTAAAAGAAAATACCTCAACCTCGTGAAGACAGGAACGGTGGCGATCATTGTAAAAAGACACTATGGTAATATACATATTTGGAAACGGAAACATAAGTTTTTCTAACTTTAAGGCACATTATGAAGAAATCATTACTCCATATTTGAGTAAAGACAATGTAGCATTTTGTGTTTGCGATTTTAAAGGTGTTGACACTTTAACAATGGAGCTTTTGAAGTGCAGTTCTGAAAATGTTACCATTTATCATATTGCAGACAAGCCAAGGTATTTACCAGACAAATTTAAAACGAAAGTAAATAATTGGATAGTTTTAGGCGGATTTGAGATAGATGAACAGAGAGATTTAGAGGCAATAAAAAATTGCACCCATTTTATAGCAACGGACTTTAACTCTGATAATAAAAGAAAAAGTGGAACACAAAAAAATATAGAACTTTGCGAGAAATTAGGTAAATTAAGATTAACAAATGGTTGACTTATTGGATAAAATATTAACAAACCCTATAAATAAGATTGTCTTAGATTATTTTGAATTAGATAAATATAGCGACCCAACACCATCTTTTAGGACTTGGGCTAATTCGTTTTCTGGTTATAATGAAGGAGGGATACTATTTTTTGAAGATTATGGAGCGTATATTTCAGACAAAAATAAATTTACGTTGAGCATTTTTAGTATCATGATTAACGAACATTCAGGTGAAATATTTGCATTTAATAAAGGAAGATTTTCCGTGTTTTTTAAATGCAACTTTTTTAAATCAAATACCACAAATTCAGACGACCTTAGAAAAGGATATACATTTGATTGCATAACAGATATAACAGAATTGGGTGATGCTTGGTGTTTTATGGACGGTTTCGATAATCCTAAAGAACAACTCAAATGGGCCTATGAGCAGACGAAAAACAACGAACCGCAAACTCCATTACTGAAAAATCAGTAACTTCTGCAAAACATAAAATCTCTTTTGATATGGACAATCAATTGCTTTTACAAAATTTACAATCCAAGATAGCATTAACGGACCAAGAGTTTGAATCTTTTGCAGCATTGTTCGTTAAGAAAAATGTCAAAAAAAAAGAGCTCTTAATTGAAGAAGGTAAAAAGAATGACAGAGTTTATTTTATTGAAAAAGGACTTGTCTATTCCTATAAGACATTGCATGATGGCAATACCCAAGTGATACAATTTGCCAAAGAGAATTATTGGGTTACGGATTTATTTAGTTTTTTTAATTCGTCCGTTTCGCTTTTTACAATTGAGGCTATTGAAGATTGCAATATGCTATCTATTTCACGACAACAATTTGATGAAATATGTCTGCAAAACGGTAAAATTGAAACCTTCTTCAGACTGACCATACAAGCGGCTTATGCCAATACCCTTCAACGTCTTTCTGATGTTTATTCCGAGGATGCCGAATCAAAATACAATCATTTTCTAACCAATAACACGCAGCTTGCACAACGAGTTCCGCAGTATTTAATTGCCTCCTATTTAGGAATATTACCTTCCTCTTTAAGCCGTATCAGAAACAAAAAATCAAAACAATAATTTGTTAGCATAGGCGAACGATTTTTAGGTTGTAACGATTGCATCTTTGCAGTATCAAATAACAATTTAAAAATTAAAAAAATGAATACTTTAAAAACACAGTTGATAGCAATCCTATTAGTTACAACTACATTGGGCGCTTTCGCACAATCAAAAAAAGAAACCGCAACCGCAAAAAAACAATTGCAGGAAATTCTAAAATCAAACAAACAAATTGAGGTTAACTTACAAAAATTTGACACCTTGGATTTTGTGATTTACAGCACCCAAGATTGGAAAAGATTACACGAATCTCACGCCAAAAACATCAAAGTAACCTATCCTGATGGAAGCGTAACCATTGGCCTTGATGAGCACATCAAACAATTATCTCCTATGTTTACTTTTGCGCCAAATACCAAAATCACCGAGCATCCTATTCGGTTTGGTTCAGGGAAATATACTGCGGTTACAGGTTATGTGGAAGGAACCTTTTCAAAACCAATGGATATTGGAAATGGCAAAACTATACCTGCAACAGGAAAATCGTTTAAGCTTCCAATGTGTACTATCGGAATTTGGAAAGATGGTGTAATGATTGAAGAACAATTGTATTGGGACAACCAAGCCTTTATGAAACAAATAGGTTTAGCCAATTAATTTATAGGTGCCAGAAGCACATTATAATGACCGATTTAAAAAAACACTAAATACTACAAAATGCCGAAAATAATTTCGGTATTTTGTAGCTTAAAGGAATTATAATATGGATAGAAGTCAATTTTTAAAACTAATAAGTATTCTACCTTTAACAGGAATAGCCATGAAATTAAACGAATTAAATACTATCTCTCAAGCATTTCCAACAACCGAAAAAATGCCCGTCTTGTTTTTAGGACACGGAAGTCCTATGAATGCCATTGAAGAAAATCAATTTGTAACTGGGTTTAGAAATATTGCCAAAACATTACCAACACCCAATGCCATATTGTGTATTTCGGCACATTGGTTTACCAATGGAACAAAAGTAACCGCAATGGAAATGCCAAAAACTATTCATGATTTTGGCGGTTTTCCACAAGCCTTATTCGATGTGCAATATCCAGCAAAAGGAAGCCCAACTTTAGCCAAAGAAACCCAAGCACTTTTATTACCCACTCATGTAGAATTAGATGAAAAATGGGGACTTGACCACGGAGCCTGGAGTGTTATAAAACATTTATATCCCAGTGCAAACATTCCTATTATTCAGTTAAGCATTGACTATACCAAGCCAGCGCAATATCATTATGAATTGGCACAAAAACTAAATAGCCTACGAAACAAAGGGATTTTAATAATTGGAAGTGGAAACATTATTCACAATTTAGGATTGGTAGATTTTCAAAATTTTGAAAAAGACAATTATGGCTACGATTGGGCAATCGAAGCGAGAGAAACCATTAATAACTACTTGCATGATGGAAATTATCAACCTTTAATACATTTTGAAAAGCAATCAAAAGCCATACAATTAGCCATCCCCACACCCGATCATTACTTACCTTTGATATACACTTTAGGTTTCCAGGATAAGAATGAAAACTTAACTTTCTTTAATGACAAGTTGGTCGCGGGAAGTTTGAGTATGACCAGTTTGAAGATATCCTAAAACGCCTGCCAACAATAATGGGTTTCTGCTGGTAAATCCCATCTTCGTGGAGAATAATAGTATTGCCTATTCCTAAATAACAATCCTTACTTGGTAAAACGAGTAAGGATTTTTTTATGGGAATTTGTAATCTTTTTTATATATTTGAGTTACTAATAAACGAAACAAAAGCTTCGTATATACACCCCAATTTGGGTAGATTGGCGAAAGTTTGTTTCGGGTATATACAAGTTAGTGGTAATGCGCCCGCAGAAACGAAAAAATGAGTAGAAGAAATAAAAAAGAGCCCTTAAAAATCAGAAAGAAAAATGAATCAATAATATTGATTTTGAAACTTTTAATTGGTGTAATAGCAGTTTTTTCATTTATTCATTCACTAAGAGAATTCAATAATTTTACAATTATTAGCTTTAAGATTTTAATTTTTATGTTTTTTTTATCAGGCATTTTAATCACAAGTATATTTTATATTTTTAGAACAAATAAAACTGAAAAAAAATTGACTCTTTATGATTTTTATGCTTTAAGAACTTTAACTTTTGGTTCAATTTTTTGCGCAATATTTTTTTTGACAAACGATTATTTCTCTACCGATAAAGAATATATCATAAATTCATTCATATTTGAAAAACATAAAGCATATAGAAATTCTCCAAATTCTATAATTACACAAATAAAAGGAGTTGAAAGAGAAATTAATATTCACGATTATAACTTTGACGAATTAAAAAACTTTAATAATATTGAAATTAAAATGAAAAACGGTTTTTGGGGATTTCAGATTATAAAAGAAATAAAATTGAAAAAGTAAACGTAAAAATAAGCACTACCACTAACAGCCGTTACAAGAGATTTGGGCATTTGGCTGAATTTAAAATGGTTTTGTACTTGGAAGATTTGTGCATAATGGAAAAAACTCGCATCTTTAATCCCAAACCTCTTGTAGCGCCAAGACGTTATAAGCAAGTGTAACGAAACGCAGTTCTAAATTATAGATATAGTATTGACCTAGAAAAATGACACCGAGAATTGTAACATTAAACGAAAAAAAATTAATCGGAACGCGATTAACAATGAGTTTTTCTGACTACAAAATAGGCGAACTTTGGAGAAGTTTTATGCCAAGGCGAAAAGAAATAACTAACAACTTGACAAACGACCTAATTTCATTAGTTATTTACAAACCAACCCATTTTACAGACTTTAAACCAACAAACGAATTTGAAAGATGGGCTACAATTGAAGTTACAAACTTTGACAATGTACCAACCAAAATGGAAACGCTAGTTTTACCAGGAGGATTTTATGCAGTTTTTGATTATAAAGGTTTGAATACTGACATTTCCATTTTTCAATACATTCTTGGAACTTGGTTGCCAAATTCGGATTACGTTTTAGACAAACGGCCTCATTTTGAAGTGTTAGGCGATAAATACAAAAACAATGATCCCAATTCAGAAGAAGAAATTTGGATACCTATAAAATCTAAATAATAACGCCAGCAACTAAAAGGGTTTGCAAAACATTAAACAACATCGCGAAAAATGTCAGCTATCCAAATCCAGAAAATAACATTATCCGAAATTGACCAGTTGCAAAAAATTGGCAGACAAACTTTTGAAGAAACATTTTCGGAATCCAACTCCGAAGAGAACATGAAAACCTATTTAGAAGAAGGATTCTCAAAGGAAAAACTAACTGCGGAACTCCACGATACAAACTCCGAATTCTATTTTGCCACACTCGAAAATGAAGTAATTGGGTATTTAAAAATCAACTTTGGCGCATCACAAACCGAATTGAAAGACAGTAAAGCGCTTGAAATTGAACGGATTTATGTCTCCAAAGAATTTCATGGAAAAAGTGTTGGGCAATTACTGTACGTCAAAGCAATTGAAGTCGCCAAACAGAAAGCAGCAGAATATGTTTGGTTAGGTGTTTGGGAAGAAAACCCAAGAGCCATAAGTTTTTACAAGAAAAATGGTTTTGTAGAATTTGATAAACACATTTTCAAGTTGGGAGATGACGAACAGACTGACATCATGATGCAACTCAAATTAAGGAATTGAAAGGAAAAGCAGCTACTACAAGCGGTTTGATGAAATGTCTCATTCGAATTAAAGTATAAAAATATCAATATTATTAAATACTTTTACCAAAGTAAATCTGTAAACAAAAAGCATCAATGAACACAAGCGTTACCACGAATTATTCCAAACTCAAACCCTCTTTATTTTTTTTACCGCTGTTTTTACTACTTGCCATTGCTCTATTTCTTTACAGTCAAGATTCTTTATCCGTTGCTGAATATCCGCTAATTCAAAAGGATTTATTCCTTTTCATCAATCATCATTTAGGGCAATTTCCAAATCTTGAATACAATATTACGCAGTTAGGAGACGCTTCCATTATTTTGTCGCTCTTAACTATTTTCATACTGTATGCACCTAAAATGTGGGAAGCATTACTATCCGCATCTATAGTTTCTGCTATATTTTCCAATGTACTAAAAAACATCTTTTCGGTTCCAAGACCTTCAATGGTGTTTGACAATGATAGTTTTATCATCATCGGAAAAAAAGCGGTTGGGTTTTCTAGTTTACCCTCTGGACACTCCATTACTGTCTTTACAACACTTACCGTTTTGTTGTTTGCCTTTATGCCCAAAAAATGGAGCTCTAAAATCCTATGGGCGTTTTCCATAATCCTCATAGGATTACTAATTGTGTCTTCAAGAGTTGGTGTTGGAGCGCATTATCCACTTGATGTGACTACAGGCAGCATTATCGGATATATCTGTGGAATTATCGGTATTTTTATCAGCAGGAAATATAAAATCTGGAATTGGGTTAGCCATAAAAAATACTATCCTGTTTTTATTCTTTTGCTTCTGATTTGTGGCATTTCATTGATTACCAAAATCATTCATGAAGGCTTAATCATATATTATCTGACATTGATTTGCTTACTTGTTTCACTCTATAAAATCACTTATGCTTACATTAAAAAGTAATTTAAAACTAACTCATTTCGTTTTGTTAATGAGTGCGCTTAATTTTTTATTCTTCCATCTTCCCTTCTTCACCTTTGTCGTTAACAACGTTGATTATAAAGGTTTCAATGGCATTACGATTATTATTAGTTTAGTTATTCTAATGTTGGTTTTAAATGCTTTTGTTTTCTACCTGCTATTTTTTCTGTCGCGGTATGTTGGGAAATTTCTATTGGTGCTGTTCTTCATTATCAACTCCATTGCCGTTTACTTTGTCAATACGTATAGCGTCATAATTGACGAAAGTATGATTGGCAATGTACTCAATACCCAATATTCAGAGGCTAGTAGTTTTTTCTCTTTTAAGTTGGTAGCATACGTAATTTTTCTTGGCGTTCTTCCTAGCATTTATATCATTAAAGCTAAAATAATAAGCACCACATGGAAGAAATTTTTAATCACCATTTCGCTTACGCTTGCATTTATTCTAGCTTTAGTTGTGGTTAATGCGAGCAGTGTTTTATGGATTGATAAAAATTCCAAAACATTGGGAGGACTTGCTATGCCTTGGTCATACACAGTAAACATTTCTCTTTTTTATGTACATCAAGCCAAAAAAAATGAAAAGGAAATTTTGTTACCCAATGCTACTATAAAAGATAACCAGAAATCGGTGGTGGTTTTAGTTATTGGAGAATCGGCAAGAAGCCAGAATTTCTCTTTATATGGATACAACAAAGACACCAATCCGCTACTTTCCAAAACGCCTAATGTATTTCATTTTAATGCTAACTCTGGAGCCACTTATACTACGGCTGGTGTAAAATGTATTTTAGAACATACCAAAACGGATGACCTCTATGAGATTTTGCCCAACTACTTATATCGAAATGATGTAGAGGTTATTTGGCGCACTACAAACTGGGGAGAGCCGCCAGTTCATATCAAAAATTATGAAAACAAAGAGGCTTTAAAGCTGAATTGTAAAGGCGAAGGATGTAATTACGATGAAGTCCTTTTAGCTGGATTAAAAGAGCAAATACAAGCCAGCAAAAAAAATAAAATACTAATCGTATTGCACACAAGTACGAGTCACGGGCCTACTTATAGCACGAAATATCCACCTCAATTTGAGAAATTCAAACCCGTTTGTAATAGTGTTGAATTGGCGAAATGTTCTCAAACGGAACTCATGAATGCGTATGACAATACTATCGTTTACACCGATTATATTTTGTCCAAAATAATTGGTGATTTAAAAGAATTAAAAGAATATAAAAGCGCCATGATTTTTGTTTCCGACCATGGTGAATCTTTGGGAGAAAACAATCTCTATATGCATGGATTGCCTTTAAGTATTGCGCCTAAAGAACAATATGAAATTCCTTTTATCGTTTGGTCTTCAGCCAATAATTTAAAACCATTAGAAACTAATAAAGTATTGTCTCAAGGCTATGTGTTTCATAGTGTTTTAAATTTTCTAAGCATCCAAAGTCCTGTTTATAAAGAGGAGATGAATGTTTTTAAATAATCAAGACATCTCCATAGAGGAAACAATAAATTGACACATGAAATTAAAAAAGAACAAGCTTTTACTAATTTTTGCCTTTATAATCATTGCCATAACGGTGGCGAGAGAATGTGGAATGCTGGATTTAAACCAATACAACTACGCCATAAAAAGAAAAACCGAGTATAGTCTTAAGAAAAATGAAGTAAAACTTGGCGTGAGCAAATTAGGGTTTCACACCAAATTTAATAATGAGAACTATCTCGAAAAAAACATAACGGTTGATAAAGAAGCAACAAAAGGAGAAAATGATGACTTTAATCTTATTATAAAAAAGGAATCCATTCCTCTATCGTTTGTGCCATTTTATACTAATGTTGATTATGAAATTGAAGTCGCAATTGATGACACTGTCAACATCACGAAAACAGACAGTTTAAATCTCTATCTTCTAAAAAACAACGTAAAAGGAACTATTACTATCAAAGGAAATCTGAAAGGCTATGGTTTGCTATCCAATTATGAAATCAAAAAACTAATCACCGCCGATTATAAAGAAACTTTTAAAGAGGAGTTCAAAAAATATTTAGTGGCTAATCCATAAAAATCAATAATGAAAAAATCAATTTTTTATTTAGTCTTATTTTTATTCATCTCTATTTCATCCTATTGTCAAGATATCTCCTCTATTAACTTTGAATTTCACTGCAGCGCATGTAAACGTAATTCTGATATAACTATTCGTATTCCAGACGGCACCTATACTGCAGTTAAAGACTCGGTATTAATTCGTATAGACTCAATCCCAGTTTATGTAAAATCTGAATCAATGAAAATTGATAAAATTTTATTCATCTCAAAACTACACAGGGAAAAAATCGTCAAAAAGGTTTGCAAAATTTCATCCATAGAATTAATAAAAAACTTTTCTTGGGGAACAGATGGATCACATACAAGACTCGAAATCGGAAGTGCACCCAATTTTATTAGCTATTATATTTGGGGAGTATCAATAAATGATAAAAAGGAAAATAAAGATTTTATAGAGGCAATTTTAATGATTTTTGAAGCTGCAAAAATGGATCCTAAACTCTTTTATAGATAAAGAATAGTTGAAAAAATAAAAGCATAAACCATGAACACCGATATAAAAACCGTTGACGAATACATTTCAACTTTCCCGAAAGACATTCAAACTCTTTTGGAAACCATTCGGGCAATCGTTACAAAAAATGCGTCACAAGCTGTAGAAAGTATTTCCTATGGAATGCCAGCTTACAAGACCAATGGAAAGCATTTGGTCTATTTTGCAGCGTTTAAAAATCATATCGGATTTTATGCAACTCCAGCTGGACATATTGAATTTGCTAAGGAACTTTCCCAATACAAACAAGGGAAAGGCTCGGTTCAATTTCCGCTCAACCAACCAATTCCCTATGATTTGATAGCGCGAATGGTGGTTTTTAAAGTAAAAGAAAACGAAAAGAAGTAACTCGGCTCTATTTGTGTTTCAAACTCTCCGCAATTTTCAAAGCACATTTTTCTCCATCAATGGCTGCCGAAACAATTCCACCGGCATAGCCTGCGCCTTCTCCGCAAGGATACAAACCTTTTATTTGAACATGCTCCAACGTTGCATCATCTCTTGAAATTCTAACGGGAGACGACGTTCTGCTTTCGGGAGCGTGCAATATGGCATCATTGGTTAGATAACCGCGCATGGATTTTCCAAATTCGGTGAAACCTTCTCTCAAAATTTGAGAAAGAAATCCCGGGAAAACTTGTCCCATTTCCACCGAAGTCGTTCCTGGCACATACGATGTTTTAGGAATAGAAGCCGAAACTTTGTTTTGTGTAAAATCGACCATGCGTTGCGCCGGAACTTTTTGAGTATTTCCAGCTAATTGCCATGCTTTTTGTTCGATGGCTTTTTGAAATTCCATTCCTGCCAAAGCACCAAATTTTTCATACAATTTAAAATCTTCCAATTTCAATTCAATAACAATTCCCGAATTGGCTGTTGCCTGATCCCGTTTTGATGGCGACCAACCATTTGTAACAACTTCTCCCGGACTTGTAGCACAAGGCGCAATAACACCTCCCGGACACATGCAAAAAGAATACATGCCTCTTCCTCCTACTTGCTTCACAATGGAATAAGGCGCCGGCGGTAAATGTTCCCCACGAAAATCACAAGAATACTGAATTTTATCAATCAGCGATTGTGGATGTTCAGCGCGAACTCCTAAAGCAAAAGGTTTGGCTTCGATAAATATTTTCTTTTTATCCAATAGTTCAAAAATATCTCGAGCAGAATGTCCCGTTGCTAGTATGACTTTATTGGCAACAATGGTATCACCATTTTGAGTAACAATACCTTGAATTTCGTTGTTCTTTATTACAAAATCGGTTACACGCGTTTCGAATAATACTTGTCCGCCACATTCGATTATTTTCTCCCGAATGTCCTGAATAATTTGAGGTAATTTATTGGTCCCAATGTGTGGATGTGCTTCGACAAGAATATCGGGTGTAGCACCAAATGCCACTAGCAATTGCAAAATTCTATCTACATCGCCACGTTTTTTGGAACGCGTATACAATTTCCCATCGGAATAAGTTCCTGCTCCGCCTTCGCCAAAACAATAATTGGAATCTTCATTCACAAGATGATCTACATTGATGGCCTTCAAATCACGACGACGACCACGAACGTCTTTCCCGCGCTCAATGACTATTGGTTTCAAACCTAATTCAATCAATTGTAAAGCAGCAAAAAGCCCAGCCGGACCAGCACCCACAACAATTACTTCTTGTGCGTTGGCTACATTTTCGTAGTTAGGAAGTTCAAATTTTTGTGTTACAACTTCTTCTCCTTTAAAATAAACCGTCGCTTTGATATTAAATTTTACCGCTTTCTGACGCGCATCAATAGAGCGTTTGAGCACCACAATATTTTGAATTTCGGATACAGAAGTATTAAATAGCTTGGCAACATGAGCCTTGAGTAAGGACTCATTTGAAGCTACTTCTGGTGAAACTTGAGATTGAAATTCGCGAGGCATTTTGATAAAATGAAATAATATTATTAAAAAATTCTAGGCATTAAAAAATATGTCACAGTATATATTAGTATTAAAATCCCTATTGATATATAATGTAATTTTAAATATTTAAACGAAATTTCTAATGCTTCTGAATCATCATCACTAAAAGCCATTTTAACATTCGAAGAAAATTTATATAAATAATAGAACGGAAAAAAACAAAAGATACTCGATAAAAAAGCAAGAATCGTCATAATCACAATCATATAAAACCCTACTCCTCCACCAGTTGGAACATCAGTCTCTTTTGAAATTAAAATATAAGAATAAATTGAACTAATAAATACATACATTACTCCTATTAGTCCAATGATAGAAATTGCATAAACCCAATTACCGACAGTCTTTAGATGGGCTTTCGCTGATTCACTTAATGATAATTCGTTTGAACTTGAATTCTCTTCCATTCTAATTTATTTTTTTTATGATTTTAGAAAATTTTTCGATTAAATAAAACCCAACGCAAAAATACTATTTTGAGATGAGATTAGTTGTTTAATATAAATCCATTTTCAAAATAGACTTTGTACCTTTATCCCTTTAAAATTTTGTAGATAAAAAATGTCGAGACAAATAAAATTGATTTGGGATTTTCGTGGAGAAGCTGCTGCCAAAACTGCGGAACATCACGAGATTCATTTGAAGGAATACATTGCCATGGAAAAACTACCCATTACCATAAGTGGTTTCGAAATAAAAAATGAAATGCACGCTATTGCTTTTATGATTGTTACGGATGAGAATATGATTCAGGTTCGTGATGCTTTGAAACCGCATCGAGGAGAGTTATATTAGTGCTCAGATTATCAGTCATCAGTTCATTACTGAACACTAAAAACTGAACACTGAACACTTCCTAATTAGCTACTTCGCTAATGAATTTAATACGCATCAATCGCAATTCATCAATATCATAATCGCCATCAAACTCTTTTAAGGCATTTTCAATATTATCCGATTCGGATTCCATGAAATAGTCGTGAATTTCTTCTTGTTGCTCATCGTCAAGCATTTCATCAATCCAATATTTAATATTTAGCTTGGTACCCGAATAAACAATTTGCTCCATTTCTTTTATCAAAGCATCCATATTTAAGCCTTTTCCAGAAGCAATATCGGAAAGCGATAATTTTCTGTCAATGTTTTGAATGATGTATAATTTATTGGCAGAATTCGCTCCAGTTGATTTCACAACCAAATCATCCGGACGAATAATATCATTATCCTCAACATAACGGTTGATTAATTCTAAAAATTCCTTGCCATATTTTTTGGCTTTGCCTTCACCCACTCCGTGAACATTAATCATTTCATCTAACGTAATTGGATATTTCAACGCCATATCTTCGAGTGATGGATCTTGGAAAACCACAAACGGCGGCACTCCAAGTTTCTTCGCTACTTTTTTGCGCAAATCTCTCAACATTGCCATCAAAGCTTCGTCGGCAGTTCCTGACGATTTTGCTGCGGTTACTATGGCTTCGTCTTCACTTTCACTATATTCATGATCTTCGGACATCATAAACGATGTTGGTTTTTCTATAAAATCAGAGCCTCTTTCTGAAACTTTCAGAATACCATACGTTTCGATATCTTTTGTCAATAATCCGTCTACTAAAACTTGTCGAATCAAAGCCATCCAATAGCGTTCATCATGATCCGAACCACAACCAAAGAATTTTTGGGTATCGGTTCTATAGGCTTTAATGGTGGCATTCACCCTTCCAATTAAAGTGAAAACAATTTCTTTTGATTTGTATAAATGTTTGGTATCTCTGACGACTTCCAATAATTTTTTAACTTGCTCTTTGGCTTCCGCTTTCGCTTTTGGATTTCGAACATTGTCATCCATATCGGCACCTTCGCCCGTTTCGCTGTCAAATTCTTCTCCGAAATAATGCAATAAGAATTTACGTCGGGACATAGACGTTTCAGCATACGCAACCACTTCTTGTAGCAACGCATAGCCAATCTCTTGTTCGGCAACAGGTTTCCCTGATAAAAACTTTTCTAATTTTTCAACATCTTTATAGGAATAGTAAGCCATGCAATGTCCTTCTCCTCCATCACGACCTCCACGACCCGTTTCCTGATAATAGCTTTCCAACGATTTTGGAATATCATGATGAATAACAAAACGCACATCGGGTTTGTCAATTCCCATTCCAAAAGCAATTGTAGCTACAACCACTTCCACATCTTCCATCAAAAACATATCTTGATGCCTCGCTCGTGTTTTAGCGTCTAAACCTGCATGATATGGAACGGCTGAAATTCCGTTGACTTGTAAAATACTAGCTATTTCTTCTACCTTTTTACGACTAAGGCAATAGATAATCCCCGACTTGCCTTTATTGTGTTTGATGAAACGAATAATATCGGCTTCGATGTTTTTGGTTTTGGTTCGTACTTCGTAAAATAAATTTGGTCTGTTGAACGATGCTTTGAATGTTTTCGCATCGGACATATCTAAATTCTTAAGAATGTCTTCCTGTACTTTTGGCGTTGCCGTTGCGGTTAATCCAATTACGGGAACGTCACCAATTAATTTGATGATGCTTTTTAAGTTTCTGTATTCGGGTCTGAAATCATGTCCCCATTCCGAGATACAATGCGCTTCGTCTATGGCAACAAAGGAAATAGGAACTTTTTGAAGAAAGTCAACATATTCTTCTTTGGTTAGTGATTCTGGTGCTACATATAATAATTTGGTAATACCCGAAGTGATATCTTTTTTAACCTGATTAATTTCTGTTTTGGTAAGTGATGAATTTAATACGTGAGCAACACCATTTTCTGAAGATAAACTTCGGATGGCATCTACTTGATTTTTCATTAAAGCAATCAATGGAGAAACCACAATGGCTGTTCCATTTTGTATTAGTGCAGGCAATTGGTAACATAAAGATTTTCCGCCACCAGTGGGCATGATAACGAATGTATTCGTTTTATTCAGAATACTTTTTATAACTTGTTCTTGTAAGCCTTTAAATTGGTTAAAACCAAAATATTTTTTTAATGCTGCGTGTATGTCAATTTCGTTTGGATTCATTCTTTGTTAATGGTATTTTGTATAAATTTGCAACACATAAAGATACAACTTTCTTTTATACACACAAATTTTATAACATTTCTATTTTGATTAGTAAAGAAAATATTTTGGCGTCCGCAAAAAAGACAATTTTGTCTGAAAGTGAATCCATTGCCAAACTGGTTGATTTTTTGGACGAAAACTTCATCAATGCTGTTGAAACCATTTATAATTCCAAAGGGAGACTCGTAGTTACAGGAATTGGTAAAAGTGCCATTATTGCACAAAAGATTGTGGCTACTTTAAACTCAACTGGAACACCGTCATTATTTCTACATGCTTCGGAAGCCATTCACGGTGACTTGGGAATGATACAAAAAGACGACGCCATTATTTGTATTTCAAAAAGTGGTAATAGTCCCGAAATTAAAGTTTTGGTTCCTTTCCTAAAACGATTTGGCAACAAATTAATTGCCATTACTGGAAACACAACTTCCTTCTTGGGAAAAGAAGCACATTATACTTTGAATACTTATGTAGCTTCCGAAGCTGATCCTATAAATTTAGCGCCAACCAATAGCACCACAGCACAATTGGTAATTGGCGATGCGATTGCCGTTTGCTTAATGGAAATGCGTGATTTCAAAGCTGAAGATTTTGCAAAATACCATCCAGGTGGTGCCTTGGGTAAAAAATTATTGCTTCGCGTTGGCGATATGTTGGACACAACTCACAAACCTGTTGTAGCACCTAACTCAAGTATCAAAACGGTTATTGTTGAAATTTCCGAAAAAAGATTGGGCGTTGCGGCTGTAGTAGATAATAATAAAGTGATTGGAATTATTACGGATGGCGATATTAGAAGAATGCTCAACAAATCGGATACTATTACCGGATTGACAGCTGTTGATATTATGACCAAAAATCCAAAAACAATAAAATCAACCGATATGGTTAGTGAGGCATTGGATATTTTGGAAGATTTCTCTATTACACAATTGGTTGTCGTTGACGATGGCGAATACAAAGGTGTTATCCATTTACACGATATTCTAAAAGAAGGAATTGTATAATGGCTAATAAAAAGAAACTTGGCGAAATGTCATTTTTGGAACATCTTGAGGAATTAAGATGGTTGCTGGTACGAAGTTCTATTGCCATCATTATTATGGCTTTTGCAACTTATTTTATTAGCGATTGGTTGTTTGATGTTGTAATCTTTGGACCCACAAGACCCGACTTTTTCACGTACCGTTCTTTTTGCGAATTGTCACATTACCTTGGTTTTGCTGACACCATTTGTATTGAGGAGTTGCCTTTCATTATTCAGAATACCGAAATGGAAGGACAGGTAAACATGTTTGTATGGATTTGTATCCTTGCTGGTTTTATCCTTAGTTTCCCATATATCTTATGGCAACTATGGGGATTCATAAGTCCTGCATTATATGAAAAGGAGAAAAAAAATGTGAGAGTGTTTGTCTTTTTCTCTTCACTCTTATTCTTTTTGGGAGTCATCTTTGGCTATTATGTTGTCATTCCGATGTCGGTAAATTTTGTGGCAACGTTCTCGGTGAGTTCCATAGTCAAAAATCAATTTACACTAGAATCCTATATTGGAATGTTTAAAACCAGTATTGTTGCCAGCGGTTTGTTTTTTGAATTGCCTATCATCATTTATTTCCTAACAAAATTGGGATTAGTAACGCCTCAATTTTTGAGAAAATACTGGAAATATGCTGTCGTAATCATCCTTATTATTGCCGCTATCGTTACACCTCCAGATGTGGTAAGCCAGTTAATTGTGGCAATTCCAATGTTACTAATCTATGAAGCGAGTATTTTAATTTCGATAATCGTTTACAAAAACAAACTCAAAAAAAATGGCTGATTTAGTAAAAGAATTTAACGACTATCGTTCCAAAATGAACGAGAAATTGTTGGCGGATAACAACAAAATTGTAAAAAGAATTTTCAATTTAGATACCAATGCCTACGCCGAAGGCGCTTTGGATGTGAAGACAAAAGAACTGTTGGGACTTGTAGCTTCTGCGGTTTTACGTTGCGATGATTGTATTAAATATCATTTGGAAACAAGTCACAAAATTGGCGTTACCAAAGAAGAAATGATGGAAACCATGGGAATTGCCACACTTGTTGGCGGTACGATTGTAATTCCCCATTTGAGAAGAGCTTACGAATTTTGGGAAGCTTTAGAAGAGAATAAATAATTGTTAAAGAGTTGATTTGGTTATTCGTTTATTCGTTTATTTGTCCAAAATATAACTATCCAAGAATATAGCTATGAAATTAAGAGCCGAACATTTAGTAAAAACCTACAAAGGGAGAAGTGTTGTAAAAGGGATTTCCGTTGAAGTAAATCAAGGGGAAATTGTTGGGCTTTTGGGTCCAAATGGTGCTGGAAAAACCACTTCTTTTTATATGATTGTTGGCTTGGTAAAACCAAATACGGGAAATATCTATCTTGACGATATGAATATTACCGATTTTCCGATGTACAAAAGAGCCCAACAAGGGATTGGTTATTTGGCACAGGAAGCTTCTGTTTTTAGAAAACTGAGTATTGAAGATAATATTTTGAGCGTATTGCAATTGACCAAACTTTCGAAAGAGGAGCAAGTTGCCAAAATGGAAAGTTTGATTGCCGAATTTAGCTTGGAACACATCAGAACCAACCGTGGCGATTTACTATCGGGAGGAGAAAGAAGAAGAACTGAGATAGCACGTTGTTTGGCCACCGACCCAAAATTTATATTATTGGATGAACCTTTTGCTGGTGTTGACCCTGTTGCGGTGGAAGATATTCAACGAATCGTTGCCCAACTGAAAAATAAAAACATCGGGATTCTTATTACCGATCACAATGTGCAGGAAACACTTGCCATAACCGACAAAACCTATTTGATGTTTGAAGGAGGAATCCTGAAAGCTGGAGTTCCGGAAGAATTAGTCGTGGACGAAATGGTACGACGCGTTTATCTTGGACAAAATTTCGAATTAAGAAAAAAGAAATTAGAGTTTTAAGACTTTATGAAAAATAAAAAAAGCTTCCTAAACGGAAGCTTTTTTTGTAACTATATTATTGATTACCGAGAGTAAAACATAGGTCACTATTATCAACGGCACTGCCACTATTTTCAATGTTACAATTAAAACAATTGAAAGCAGTAAAAAACCAATTTGCAATTTATACTTCGAAAAACTGAAATTTTTAATCTTCAGTGAAAACAAAGGAATTTCGGCATTCATGATGTAGGCACTGATAAAAGTTATTGCTACTAAAAACCATTTATTCATTAAAAATTCAACTAATAACTGATTGTCTTGATAAGCAATTATCACTAATGGAATACTCGTTATAAAAAGAGCGTTGGCAGGCGTTGGCAAACCAATAAAAGAATCTGATTGTCTTTCATCAATATTAAATTTTGCTAATCGATAGCAAGCTCCAAGTGTTATAATAAATCCTAGAAAATAAAGATAATAGTGATCAAAAGCTCCAACACCAACAGTTACTGACATAAATTCTTTACTAAAAGCCATCAATCTATACATTACAAATCCAGGAACAACACCACTAGTAACCATATCTGCCAAAGAATCGAGTTGCACTCCAAGTGGTCCAGCTACTCCAAATTTCCTAGCAAAAAAGCCGTCAAAAAAATCGAAGAAAATCCCAAGGCATACAAAATAAAAAGCCAAATCAAATTTATAATCCGCTATCATAACCACAGCCACACAACCACAAAAAAGATTTAATAAGGTAATGATATTTGGAACTTGTGCTTTTATGTTCATTTTTTCTGTGTTTATCTAATTCAAAGATTACAAATTTAGCACAATAAGTTTTAGACTGTTGCGTTTTTTAATAGAGATTTTTGCTCAATTGCTTACTTTTTTAAATTATATGAATATTGGAGAATAAGCTCGAGAAAAAAATTCTATTTTTGAAGAGAAAAAGAAACGCTAGGTTTTATAAATAAATTGCTTTGAAGAAATTACTATTAGTTGCCCTTTTATTGGCAGGTACTATCGGTTATAATCAATCTGTTAGGAAATACTCCAATGAGTTTATGAATATTGGTGTGGATGCTGCTGCGTTGGGAATGTCCAATGCTGTTGTAGCTAGTACTGGCGACGTAAATTCAGGTTATTGGAATCCAGCAGGATTATTGAAAATTGAAGACCGTGAAGTAGCGTTAATGCACGCGAGTTATTTTGCAAATATTGCACAATACGATTATGCTGCGTTTGCAACAAAAATTGATGATCAAAGTGCTTGGGGAATTTCTCTAATTCGGTTTGGCGTGGATGATATTTTAAACACCACACAGCTGATAGACAATCAAGGAAATATTGATTACAACCGAATCAGTTTGTTTTCTACAGCCGATTATGGCTTGACTTTTTCCTATGCCCGAAAAATGAAACTCGAAGGATTTCAATATGGCGTCAATGCCAAAGTTATTCGTAGAGTTATTGGAAAATTTGCCAGTTCTTGGGGTTTTGGATTTGATGCAGGATTACAATTTGACCGTAATGATTGGCATTTTGGATTGATGCTTCGTGATATTACTACTACCTATAACGTTTGGGCAATCAATGAAGCCGAGTACAATAAAATTAAAGATGCTGTCGCGGGACAAAACCAAGACCCTCCCGAAAGCACAGAAATAACTTTACCAAAAGCCCAATTAGGAATTTCCAAAAAATTTGATTTTCACTCCGATTATACGCTGTTAGCTGCTGTAAACTTGAACATGCAATTTGCACAAACTAATGATATTATTTCCACTAGTGCCGTGAGTATTGATCCCGCTCTTGGGTTTGAATTTGGTTACACCGAATTGGTTTTTCTTCGCGCTGGCGTTGGAAACTTCCAAAATGTTGAACAACTTGACGGCTCAACAAAAATTAATTTCCAACCTAATATTGGTTTGGGATTTAAATTCAAAGGAGTACAAGTAGATTACGCTTTAACCGATTTGGGTGACCAAAGTGCGGCATTATATTCCAATATTTTTTCGGTAAAAGTAGATTTAAGTATCTTTCGATAAACGTATGTTTTTATGACACAAAAATTCATGCTTCTAAAAAAAATAGCTCCGTTTTTTCTTCTATTCATGCTGCTAAAAAGCAGTTTGTCTTTTGGGCAAATCCCACTTTCCGAAGGTGTAAAAGTAAGTGTTTTGACTTGTGGAAAAGGCAACGAACTTTACTCAGTTTACGGACATACTGCGCTTAGAATAAAAGATGATGCCAACAGTTTGGATGTAATCTATAATTATGGAATGTTTGATTTTAGAACCGAAAATTTCTATCTAAAATTCATTAAAGGGGACTTAAAATATTTTGTTGCTGCCTATAACTACAATGAGTTTTACTATGAATACACCACTGAAAACCGTTCTATTTACGAACAGGAATTGAATCTATCGCAGGCACAAAAGCAACAGCTTTTTGACAATTTGAATGCCACGATGTTTTCCGAAAAAAAATATTACACCTACAAGTTTATTGACCGAAACTGTACTTCAAAAGTAATGGATGAAATTAATCAAGTGGCAGGAGAAAAATGTATTGTGAAAACAACTCATTTAGACAAAACCTATAGGGAAGTCTTGTTTGATTATCAAGAAAATCTCTTCTATGAAAATTTGGGAATTAATATAATGTTTGGAAAAAAAGTAGACAACGCTTGTGAAAAACTGTTTCTACCTATTGAATTATTGGAGAGTTTAAAAACTGCAAAACTCAACAATCAAAAGCTTTCTGGGGAACCAAAATTAATTTTAAAAGAAAATAAAAGCGAAAATAAAATTCCCTTTTGGAATAATTGCTACACTTTCTGCGCGGTTTTTATCCTGATCGTTATCAGCAGAAAGAGATGGATTTATCTTAGTGTATTGGGGATTTTTGGATTATTTGGATTGTTCCTTTCCCTTGTTGGATTCTATTCTTATCACGAGGAAGTTTGCTATAATTATAACACCTTATTATTAAATCCGCTTTTTTTATTACTACTCTATTTTTACTGGAGGAAAAAGCACAAATGGTTCAATTACATTTGCTTTATAAATTTGATTCTCTTGAGTGTTTATACTATAATTATGATTAACAAACCTAACTTGGTGATGTTTCTTCCAATGATTTTGACATCGGCGATATTGTTGGTTTACTTTTATAATTGGAGTAGAAAAAAAATTAAAACCGTTTAAAATTACTGACCTCTGTAAAACAAAACGGTACTTAAGGTTTTTATAATGATATTAATATCAAGGAAGAAGCTTCTGTGTTTGATATAATACAAGTCATATTGTAGTTTGATTAGACTGTCATCAATGGTTTCTCCGTAAGCATAATTTACTTGTGCCCAACCTGTTAATCCTGGTTTTATAACGTGTCTGGTTTCATAAAAAGGCATAACATCGGCAATGTCTTTCACTATGGTTGGACGCTCTGGTCTTGGTCCAATAACCGCCATATCACCTTTCAAAATATTTATAAATTGAGGAAATTCATCAATTCTTGATTTTCTCAAAATCTTTCCAAAAGCAGTTACTCGAGAATCGTTGGTTGTAGCAAAAACAGCACCATCGGTTTCTGCATTTTCTACCATCGTTCTAAACTTTACAATTTGAAATATTTTCCCGTTCTTCCCTACTCTTTCTTGATTATAAAGCAATTTACCGCGATTTCCAAGTAAATTTCCAATCAAAATTAAAGGTAACAAAACTGCGCCAAGACTTAGACCAATAATAGAAATTACAATTTCTAAAATTTGTACGCCTAGTAAATACAAATGGTTTTGATTGCTTCGGCTAAATGGGAAATAACGATAAAAATCCCTTGAAACATACTGAACAGGAATACGCTGCGTTAGTGCTTCATATACCTGCGTATATTCTCTAATAATAAAACCATTTTCAAGCAAATAGAGTAATTGGTTGTATAAATTAACTGTGATTCCGTCTGTTTTTTGAGAGGCAATAACAACCTCAGAAATAGAATTCTCTTTGACGAATATTCTCAAATCATCGATAGCAATATTTTTAACGCCTTGACTTTTAAGTGTTTGATTACTGGCGCTATCCGAATTGACAAATCCCATAACTTTATAGTGTGGATCAACACTTTCTAGTCCGTTAATCAATTCCCTAACTTGTTCTTTATCACAAATAAGAATTACTTTTTTAACGAATCTATGAGAAGCTAAAAACTTAACATAAAACAATCTCCATAGCAAAAGCGCTATCAAAATGGCTAAAAAGAAAAAGACAATTTGTATACGATTGGTAGGTAAAACTGGCGTGAAAATTGGCGTTAACAAATACACCAAAACGGTTGTAGAAGCCGTTAAAAAAATACTCTTAACTACTTGAAATTGATTACTTGCTATTTGCAAATTATACATTTCAAAAACAGAACCAATGACATTAATGTAAAGGCCTAAAACAAATGTCCAATAATAATCGGTGGTGGAAATATTGAAATAATTAAATTTAAATATAATCCCGACAATATATAATGAAAGAAGGACAAAGAAGACGTCAAAAACCCTTAGAAGAATTTTTCTTTCCGAAACTTCGAAGTGTATGTCTTTATATTTATTCATCTTTTAAACGGCATCGTTTTAAAGACCGCAAGTTAATAAATATAAATTACAATAGATACTTAGTTTAGCAATTCAAACCATTGCTTTTTTACAATCTCCCAATCAAATTTTTTTACCGTTACTAAGGCATTTTCGGTTAATTGAGTTACTAAATTTGGATTGATAACTAGCGTTTTAATTTCTGAAACCATTTTTTCAACATCATTATCATTAACCAGAAGGGCATTTTTTTGATGCTGCAATAAATAGGGAATTCCACCAACATTTGTTGACACAACTGGCAATCCAATTGCCATTGCTTCAATTACGCTAATTGGCGTATTGTCAAAATGAGTTGTGTTTATAAAAACGGTATATTGTTTTGAGAGTTCAAGCCATTCTTCTTTGGATAATTTACCTGTGAAGTCAACCTTAACTTTCATTTTTTTTGCTAAATGAACAGTCTCCTCATAGCTTTCATCTTTTATTGGTCCAACCATACAAAGTGAGGCTGTAGGATATTCTTTTTTTAATTCTGACAACACTTTTATTGCCATTCCGGGATTATAAATTTTGGCAAATGATCTTACCCAAAGTAGTTTTGGATTGCTAAATTCTCTCTTTGTAAAAAGATAATTATCGAGTTCTATAGTATTCGGAATATAAATCAATTTTAAATACCCCCTTTTTTGAAATGCATCAAGTAAATAATATGATGGAGCCACGTTGATATAGGCATTCATAAAAATCATATCACAAAAAAACCTACTCCTTTTAATGCGACTTGGCAAATCACCTCCATGAAGTTTTGAAATATATTTAACGCCTAAAACTCTGCATAATTGTGAAATAATAAAAGCGTACCAAAAATTGTAGGTGCTGTAGGTATCTATTAAAACATAGTCAACTTTTTTGGCATATTTACAGGTTTTAAATACCATGTCCAACATCCTAAAAATTTTATTCTTTTTAGATGAGGCATAGTTTACTGTATATCCTTCTGCCTCAAGAAACTTTCCTAAAGTTTCGATGGATGTTTCTGTATTACCGTGCTCAGACAGTTTGTTCCCTATGTACAACAGGTTTTTCATCAAATCTTACTTTTAATAAAGCCAATGCATATACAAATGCTGGCGAGGCAGTTCTCATGGCTGCGTGATTTATAGTGAGAAACCAAAAAATCAAAAAAGGAAAGAGATAAATATTTTGTTTATTATCAAAATATAAAAAAATAGGGGTAAAAAACAATATGAGTAAAGCAGCTATACCTAATGCCCCATGCTCTGCAAAGGTTCTAGAAATTTCATCATGGGAAGCCATAATATTTTGCATACCTTCTTTTGAAGAACGCAATTCGGAACCTTTGGCCACTCCTACTCCAAAAACTGGATTTTCTAAAAACATATTTATTTCTCCTTCAATTAATTCTCCTCTACCAGTAAATTGATCTTGTTTAACTCTTCCTAAAGCATCTTTATTGGAATACCGTTTATCAATAAGACCATCCGTTTGATAAGATGTATAGGACCAAATACAGAACATAGCAATAACTATCAAACCAATAAAATAATTTAATTTGTACTTACCATTATTTTTAGAGTTTAGATAAATATAAAGTAAAAAAACTAGTATCATAACAAAACCTGTTAACATTCCTCCACGAGAAAAGGTGATCATCCCTCTGTAGGTGATATAAACAGCTATAATCAAATTCGTAATAAAAAGTACTTTAACTTTTGAATCAAGAATTAATCTTGTAAAAAATATAAACATTCCCAATCCTAAGATTGTAGCCACTTGATTGGGTCCAAATCCACCTGAAAGCTGGCTGTTGGAAGCAGTTCCAGTTAATGCATCTCTAACATCTGGAGTATAAAAAAACAAATAGGTAACACAAGATAAAATGGGTAATCCCATAAATAATAAAATAGAATTTACTTTTTGAATGCCTATACTTTTTTGAAAAGTATATAGTGCAGCAATTCCTAAACAAATAGGCCCTGAAATATTAAATAAAATAGTTTTACGTATGTCTGTATGAAAACTTAAAACCTCAGCACCAATTAATATACCTGGTATTAGTAAAAGAATGTATATCCAATATATAAATGCCCCTTTAGTAACCCCATTGTAATAAATCCCGATAACACAAAATAACATCACACCATATTTTGCAAACTCATACAAAATAATTCCTCCAGCCATCCTTAAAAAGACTTCAACTCCTACAATGTAAGCACAAACATAAAGAACTTCATCATTTCTATTCCCTTTTTTAATAACCCATATAAGCCCTAATAAAGTAATTATTATTGGATAAATTATTGTAATAAAAGGCAGTAAATAAACCAAGAAACCAATGGCTACGTGTAATAAAATTAGATTAATATATAGACTGTTATTTTTAAACATATTTTTTAAACCTCTAAAGGCAGGTAGCTTTGCTTAGTTAAAAATTAAATTCTCAAGCTTATTGCGATAATTTACAAAAGTAAATTTTTCCGCTACTTCTTGAACTTTTTTTGATTTTTCTTTTAAAAGAAAATCTTTTGTTTCAATGGCAATCGCTAGGCAACTAGTAAAGGATTGATTGGTATTCAAATCCCATATAAAACCATTGCTTTCATCAATATAATGACCAATGCTACCAACATTGGATACTATTGGAACAACACCATAACAAGCCGCTTCGGCAATAACTTTTGGAAATCCTTCGGAAGCGGTGGAAGGAAGTAATAAAAAATGCGCTTTTTTGATAATTTCGTGGACTTTATCACTTCCTGCAAATCCGTGAAAGGTAACTTTATCTTTAAAATAGGCTGCCTCCTTTTTATAAAACGCCATTGCATCTCCATTTCCAATAAAATGTATCATCCCGATTTTCTCTAATGGAATTTCTTTTAGGGCTTCAATAATTCGGTTGACGCCTTTTGGTTCTTCCAATCTTCCAACAAAAGCAAATACAAAAGGGGGTTCAATTGTTTTGAGAATGGCAATTTTTTTACCTTCTTCAATAGCATCAAGAGTTAAACAAGGATTTTCAAAAGAAAAACAATGACTGGGTTGGTTATCCCAAAAACCATTTATAGAAACTTTGCAATTCGCCCAATTTTTTTTCAGCCAAAACCTTTGTAAATTATAGGATAATGGTGGTTTTTTTTCGTTCCAATTTCCTGCATATTTAACCCAAAACGTAAATTTCCTTGCCACGAAAAAAGAAAACAATGGCAATAAAAACAAACCCATGCTTGTTGGTAATCGCAGTTGGACTTCGGTAGCACCATCAATAGATTTTAAAACTTGTTTTATGATGCTAGGAATTTTTGTGAAAATTAAAATTTTATCGATTAATCGCTTCCCTCCATAAGGAGGAATTGGAACAAACGTAATATTGTTATTTGCATAAGGCAAAGAACTTGGTGGCGTTACGGTGGTATGTAAACAAGCAACATGAATTACTTCTTCCCAATAATCGGATAAGTAATTAATTTCGTTTATGGTGGAACCCCAACCTTTAACGACACCATTATCAATGTGGTGTTCGGTGTGGGATATGATTACTAATTTCTTTCTTTGCATTATTCAATAATTTCAAGATATTTTTTTACAATAATATCCCAAGTGAATTGGGTTGACCATTCTTTGGCATTAGGAGCATAAATCTCATAATTGTACATTATATCATTAAGTGCCAGCTGAATTTCATTAACATCATGAGGATTGACCAATTTCCCAGAAAACCCATCTTGTATAGCATCAGCAATACCGCTATTTTTAGAACCAATGGCCGGAATTCCTAGCGCATTTGCCTCTAAAACGGCTATACCAAAACCTTCTACATCACCATTTTTTAAAGTATCACTTAGCATCATAAACACTTTAGATTGTGAAAGCACATTTTCCAAATCTTGGTCTGACAAGGCATTGTGAAAAGTGATATTTTCTTCTACTCCAAGGGATTTGGCTAGTTCTTCAAAGTTGCTTTTTTCTGTTGGTATTCCAACCATATGATACTGTATCTCGGGAAATGTTTCCTTTAATAAGGGGAGTGCTTTTATAACGTTTTGCTGTCCTTTTCTTTGGGTAACATTACCAACTGTAACCAATATTGGGTTTCCATTTATAACAAAATCACTATTTGGATTCTCATTTTTAGAAATTGAAAATCCATTATTGATTACAGTTATTTGCAATTTCTTATTTTTTCCTAATGCTAAGTTTTTGGTGAAATGAGACACCGCAATCAAAGCATCAAATTGGTTCATACCCCATTTTGTTATGGCTTTGCTCAAAAATCCACCTGCATTAATTTCGGAGCCATGAAGAACAGCTATGTATTTTTTATTGGAATAAAATGTTTTTAAAAAAGCACCTGTCCACAATGAAAATTTTCCAGAGCATAGTACCGTTGTCATTTCACTATTACGAACCGATTGAAAAGCTTTGATTACTCTATTGCAATAGGTAATTATCTCTACTTTTTTACGTGAAATTCGTTCCACTTTAAAAGGCAATTTAGCATCAAAATCCTTTTCTTCATCAATAACTGCCGAACGTTGATTCGTAACAACGGTAACATTATTACCTTCCTTTTGCAACGACAATGCAAGATGTAAAGCATGATTACCTATGCCGCCAGGTAATGGTGGAAATTCAGAAGATAAGAGTAGGATGTTTTTCAACTTAAAAAAATACTAATAACAATTTAAAAATTGCTTTTGTTTTTACAAAATGAACTTATAGTTTTTCTCTTTCTTTACTATTCGCCAAATATTCAGGATAGGGAGTATTTAATGGCAACAATAACAAATGACATTTCCCTCTTTTTTCAATAGTTTCAGCGCTACTTAACAATTCGCTATCTCTGATATACCATGCATTATAACCCACTTCTTTACACCAATTTAACACTTTGGTGGCATTGTCAAACATAGACAATTCCTGTGAAGAGTGCATCTCCACTAATATTTTCATTGGATTATTTGTAACCGTTTTTTTAGCACCATTCAATACAAAAAACTCGGCGCCTTCTACATCCACTTTCATAAAATCGGGTGACCATTGAAAATAATCTGCTAAAAAATCGATGGTAGTTGTTTGGACTTTATAGGAACTACCTATAGCAGCAGCAGTTTCGGCATGTGATTTATACATACTTCCAGCAGCTCCGTATCCTAATGTAAAAAACTCCAATTCAGCATCATTTTGATCACTAACAAATCCTAAAAAAGAACATGTTTTATGCACATAATTATTATAAATTACATTCTTGTTTGCTATTGCCAATGCCTCTGGATTAGGGTCAACCATTAGCATTTTTTTTATATTATCATTGGACAATGCTACCAAACTTGTATAACCAACATTACATCCAATATCAAATATTTTTTCACTGTTTTGTGACAGTTTATTAAACCACACATCGTCCATATCATTATCCACACGGATACATCCTTTGATGGCTTTAATATTTTTACCATTAATAACACTATTTTCAAACTTTTCTCTTTTTGCAAAAAGCAAATGTCTAATACCTCCTAATGTCTTCTTTATTTTTCTGATCATTTTGTGCTTTCTTAATTTTATGTAATTGACAACTTCTCTATTTTATCGCCTTGAGCTAATTTTTTACTTGCTAAATTCCATGATTTTAATACCTGAAAACAAAGCAATGGAAATACAAATGGAATCAGGACAAAACTAAGCATTTTTAAAACCTTATTCTTTTTAAATTTATAAGGAACCAAAGAGGGTAATACGGAATGGAGAATAAATAATTTACTCCATCCTGCACCAAAATATTTTCTTGACAAATACAATACGCTTGGAACGGGTCTCGGTTCAAAAAAAGAATTGGTTCGCCAACTGTCCCAACTTCCCATTTGTCGTAATCCACCCTGACTAACTTTTAAATGAATCCGTTGGGCTTTATAATTTGAAATGTTTTTATAACCCGCCAAATAAGCTCTTAGTCCAAATTCACCATCACCCATTCGCTGTTTTTCAAACTGTCGATCGAATAAACCAATCTTTTCAAAGATAGTTTTTTTCAACAACACATTACCCGTATCTAATTGGTCACTCCATCTAAAGTAACTATAGTGTTTAGGAACATCAGCTCCAACTGTACTGATGGATACCCCTGATGACAAATCGGCGTTGAAATAATCCAAGGCTTTTAAATGTTCGGAAATCCAATCCTTTTCTATCAAAGAATCATCATCATACAACAAAATATAATCTCCTTTACTCGATTGAATGGCTTCGTTCCTAGCTTTCCAAAGCGCTTTTTCTTCTTGGTGCCAAAAGTGTAAATCCAATTTCCAACCCTTGTAAAATTCCTCTTGAAAATCATCGGTTTGATCCACAATAATAACTTCGAAATTGGTGTAACTTTGATTTTCTAAATCTCTCAAAACATCCTTTAAATAATCATAGCGATTCAACGTTGGAATCACTACCGAAATTAATGGATTTGATTTTACTAAATCACTTTCAAAGGATTCATAATTGTTATGATTATTATGATTTTCGGAAAAGTCAAATCGAGTAACGCTTCTGGTTTTAATAAAAGAAATAACTTCCCGAATGGGATTATGCAACGTTAAAATTCGCATTAACAGTACATAAAAAACCCATGCTTTGTGAAAATTTTTTCTCAGAAAAACATATTCATCCTGCACCGGAATCTTTACTTCCTCCCAAATATTTAATCCTTCTTGACAATCTGTTTTGATAAATCCTTGCTGAAATGCTGTCCAAGCTACATCACGTTCTTGTGCAATTTTACTTTTGAAGTTTGTATCAATAGCAAAAGGAAAATTTGCCTTTTCCAATTGATGTATTGTTGGAAAATAACAAAAATCTTTTGATGGTTTCAAGTTAAAATACCAAATAGGTTTGATGTACTTTAAGGAATTGAAAATCATGTTATGCTATACTGATATGATTACTTATTAAAGCAGCAACATTTTCAACCGACTCGTTTTCGACAAATAATTTGCACCAAATCTCTACCGATGCCAGCAAAGCCGTGTTATAATTATTGAAATTGGAACACATGTATTTTATTTGCTTACTGTCCAATTGCATGATATCCGAAACATGTCCATTTTTAAAAAAGTCAGGTTTCACGGTGGCATTTCTTAAAGCATAGGAAGGAAAGCCACTTTTCTTTTTGCGCGTTAATTGAACTGGCAATTTATTATCCGCCAATTTTCTAACAATACTCTTATCTAAAAGAAATGGATGTTTATAATTATAAAATTTAGAAGTATGTCTAATCTTAAACTTCGTTGGTAAGTTCATGGCAAAAGCAATAATTTCTTCATCCAAAAACGGAAACCTTGATTCAATGGAATGCATCATTCCCATTCTATCATTTCTATGCAATAGCGAAACAATTTGCTCATTGAGCATTTGCTTCGTTAAATATTGTTCTTGCTTTTCCTTTTCAGGTAAGAAACTGTAATTGTTTATGGTTTCTTCTCTAATAATTTGTCTGGTGAAATTATTACTAGCTTGTTCAAATAATGCCAAAATATCTTGAGAGCCACCTGTTTTATTTATATAAGGCAATAACTTCGGCACTTTACTGTAAATGGAATTTAAAAAAGTATACGGGCTTTTAATGAAATTGTCATATTTACGCGTTAGCAATTTTGGGTAACCCAAAAACAATTCATCTGCGCCTTCTCCTGTCAATACTGCTTTTACATTATGTTCATTGGCTAATTGCGACACATTTGAAAAAGGAATAGCATTAAAGTGAACCACAATTGGCGATTCATAATGCCATGTTGCATTTGCCCAATCTCGAATAGCCATATCTTTTTCAAAACTGTAAGCAAATAATTCTTTGTTTAGTGATTTTGCTAATAGCTTAGCATCTTCCACTTCTGAATATTGACCAACAACATTGGCGGTAAAAAGTTTAAAATCGGGTTGGTGTTTTGCGCCATACAACGCAATCAAACTAGAGTCGATACCACCACTCACAAAAGCACCCATTGGCGCATCACTCGCGATCATTTTTTTCACGGAGGAATCAAATAGGTAATCCAATTCGGCAACAACATCCGAGAATGACATGTTATTTAATCTTGTGTATTCTTTTTCGTCAATGGTCGCTGCAAGCGTATAGTATGTTGTTTCATCAATCCCCTTTTCATTAATAGTAATGTAGGTTCCTGGTTTTACATGATGGATGTTGTCCCAAGCCGTTTCGTATCTCGATTTTTCGAGTGAACCTAAACTAGAAAACAATACCTTAAAAGCATTAGGTTTAAAATCATTCACGGCTAAAATTGCTTTTACTTCGGAGGAAAACCAATAATTTTTATAGTTATCAACTCCATAATACAAAGGTTTTATACCGATTCTATCTCTGGCAAGCAGCAACTCTTTCGTAGTTTTATTGTACCAAGAAAAAGCAAACATTCCATGGATTTTTGATAACGTTTTATCAATTCCCCATACTTTTAAAGCGTGGAATAAAACGGCAGTATCCGAACTGGATTGATAATCAAAAGGAGGTAATTGTCTTTTAATTTCCAGATAGTTATAAATCTCCCCATTGTAAACCAATACGAATTCATTGTCTTCATAAGGTTGATTCCCTTGGTTTGACAAATCCAATAAACTCAATCTATTGTGGGCAAAACCGACAAATCCTTTATAGTAAATTCCTTGAAAATCTGGGCCTCTATGATGTTGAATAGAAAGCATTTTTTCAAGATGCTTTAATTCTATTGTTTGGTTTGAATAATTAATAAACCCTGATATTCCGCACATAATTGTAAATTCAATTTTTAAATGTTTTATAAAAACATTTTTTATTTTTCAAAAAGCCAAACGGTGTGATTATCACTCAACCCATATTTGCTTTTGATATCTTCCTGCAAATCTTTGACATGCAATGTACTTGTTTTGAACCCTACTTTTTCAAATCTTTCATAATAATCGAATCCACAGCTTCTACAGTGATCGTCATGTCCATGAATTCTTTCAAAATCAGCTCTTTTTATAGTGGTGTCCTCGTATGTTTTAGGATTACCATTAGGATAAATAGGGACGCTTACCAATAATTTTCCGTTGGGTTTTAACATGCGATACATTTCAGAAATAGCAACTATGTCGTTTGGAATATGTTCCAATACATGCCAAATTAATATAAAATCGTATTGACTGTCGGGTATGTCCGTATTGGCTAAATCCTGAACAATATTCACATACTTCTTTTTTTGGATATCCAATCTATCATATTTGATAAAATCAAAATTGGTCGTGATGTATTTGTATTCAGGAGCATTTACAGCAACGTGCAACAAACTGATTTCCTTTTTTGGAACCCCAAAATGATTTATGGAAAATGGAATTAAACGCGTTCTTGGAAGGGAATTACATTTTGGACATTTGTTGCTTGGGAATTTCTTTCCATGCCATCCACAAATTTCACAAATAACATTGTTTCCGCTAAGGATAATGCCATTTAAAACGTTTGCAATTTTGTCTTTGTATCTTTTTATATGCTCAATCATTTATTTAAGAATTGCATCAAATTATTTAACGATAGTGTCTCTTTCCACAACTTTCTATTATTAATTTGCTTATTTATAAAATCTTCATCAGTGATTTTTTTATGAAAATCACTCACAATTTTTGCTATGTTTTTTCGATCTTTCCATTCTACCCAAACCACATGATTTCTCCAATTAATTTGGTCTTCAAATGGTAATATACAATCGGTGTTGACAAATATAGGGATTCTGCCCATCATTAACGTTTCATAAAAACGAACCGAAAAATTCCCGGCGCCTCTAACACAAAGTACGTAATCCGAGTTTAAAATATTTTCATAATATTCGATCGTGGTTCTTTCCAAATCTTCAGCACTTTTAGCTCCAGCCCGATATTGATTTCTGTAGATAAAATTCGTTTTTATTAAGGAACTATTTTCAAAAGCTTTCAGAAGTTTGGCTCGTTCAAAAGCAGAAGCAAAATAAGGTTCCCAATCTTTCCGAATTGGGTTTTGAAAAAACCGCTTCATGTTTTCTCTTCCAAAAATTAAAATTTCCTTTACTCTTTTAGATAATGACGTTGACGCATGCCCACAGAAACTAACGACTGGCAACTCATTCTTCGGATTTGGAGTAATGTCTTCTTTTTTAAATATTCGTTGAAATTGATCCGAAATCGCTACTGGCAAACCTCTATTTTTATCAGATAATTGACTTCTAAAACCGCTCATTCTAAAATAAACAATATTCGAAAATTCTTGAAAGGCTATTCCAAAATCATCAAATACATAACCATAAGCAATGAGATTTTTTTCTTTGCATAATAAGTTCAAAGTGGCTAAATCTTGCATTTTCTTTTCTGCATAATAAAAATTAATAGAGAAAGGAACTAAGATAATCTGAGCCAAATCTATATTTTCAACCAAATGAAAATTGTCTGGATTTACGCCTCTTCGTTCTTTTTCATTGGCATCATCAACCCACTTACCCTCTTTAAAAAAGGGTCGCGTCATTAGAAAAAGCAATCTTTTATCTTTAACTGGATAATAGGTATGTGCAACGAAAATGTTCAATCTAAATTTTTCTTTTTAAAGTAATAATTCGAGTTGAAAAATATTTCCATTTGAGGTGTATACTTTATTTTACGAATTCCATTTTGTTTAATGTGAAACATCTCATAATCAACTAATAGTTTTCCGAAATTATATAAAGAAGCTCCCATAACTATGGAATGAGTTGAACCATGTTCCAATTGAATTCGTTCAATCCCATTGTTTTTTATCATTCGTTCTGAACCAATAAGAACATTTGTTTCAAATCCTTCAACATCAATTTTGAGGAAATTAATTTTAGTAATATTTCTTTCTTCACAATAATCATCCAACGTTGTTATCTCAATTTCGTGTTGTTGTCTCATCAAATTATCATCACCAACATCAACAAAACTTGATTTTACATCCCCCGATGCTTCTGAAAACAAAATCATTTTTTCTTTTTTATTTCCTAAAGCAAAATTGTTTAAGAATACATTTGGAAAATCGCCAAAATGGTGTTGAAGATCTTCAAATGCTGATTTTTCTGGTTCGAAACAATGAATAGTAGGTTCAAGGTTTTTTAAATTTTGCAATAATAAATATAGATATTGACCATTATTTGAACCTACATCAAAAATCACAGGTTGAAATGGTAATTCTTTTGCTAAATTTTGTAATAAATTAATTTCGCCAGAACCGTTAGGGTTATTTGCCGAGCCATAGTTCATCCCTTTTAAAGCTATTGAATGTAAAGTTTCAAAAAAAGGTTGAAAATAAGTCCTAGCAAAAAACTTTGTTATTTCTTGTTTAATTTTTTTCATAAAATTTAATAAATGCTACTTTTTGATTTTCAATGTTGAAAAATGTTTTCACACGTTCCATTGCAGCTACAGAAATGACGGTTTTTTCAATTGCTGACAGTCTATTTACCTCCATAATTTTGCTTGCCAAATATAACGGATTTCTTTTGGGAACCACAAAACCTGTGACAGTATCAATAACATTTTCTTGCAATCCGTCGGCATCGCTTACAATGCAAATTTTACCCATTGCTTGAGCTTCCAAAACAGCGTTACAAAATCCTTCCTGATGGCTGTATTGCAAATAGATTTCGGCAGTTTGGAGTACATTTTTTACTTCCTCGGGATTTAGTTTTCCAGCAAAAGTAACTTCATTCCTAAGTCCCAATTGATGCACCAAAAACTGCAATCGCTCCTTCTCCTGACCTTCACCAATAATGGTGTAATGAAACTGTATTCCTTTTTGTTTTACTAAAGCTAAGGCTTCCAATGTGTAATCCAATCCTTTTATCCAATGCAATCGGGCAATGGAAACAATTTTCAACGAAGTTGTTTTTTCCGTATTCAAATTGGCCTCAAATAAATTCATATCAATAGCTGGCGTAATTTTTTCAATATGAGTTTCAATGATTCCTTTCTTAATTAAATCAGCTTTCATTCCTTCCGAAAGCACATGATATTGTATCTTTTTTGAAAAAAGTAATTGGTAACAATTTTTGTTTTTTTCGGGATAAACATAATGATCAAAACCTCTAAAACTTACCGCCATCTTTGCTTGAATAGCTGCCGCAACATTCTCTTTATCGATTGCCATTGTCCCAAATCCAAAATGCAACCAATCTAATTTTTTAGAAAAAATATGGCTGGATGCTATGATGATTTTTATGTTTTTGGCAAACGAGATTTTATCATTGGCGTTTAATCGAAATAGTCGCATTGTTGCTGAAAAATGGAATAGAAACGACTTTAGTAAACACAACAAACTTCTCAGCAAAACCTTCCCAGAATTTCCAGAAAGATTGGGAGCCTTTATTATTTTAACGGGAAGTGATATAGTGTGCTTATCTGAATTTACAAAAAGCACTACCGTATAGCCATGCTCCTGCAAACCTTTAATTTTATTAGTAAAAAAAGTTTCAGAATACCCTGGAGTTGCCGGTAAAACTATTCCAATTTTCATTTTAATTTTCTAAAACTGAGTTGTACAACGCACTCATTTCATGAATTTTGCTGTCAAAATCATGTTGGTTTTCAATTGTTTTTCGAGCAGTTGTTTTAATATCTTTCTTTTCATTTTCTGATAAAGAGGCAACATTTTTTATTTTATCTGCCATCGCTTTTGGATTTCTTATGGGAACTAAAAATCCGTTTTGTCCATCGGTAATTACTTCATCCATTCCTCCGCAATTTGTAGAAATGACAATTGTTCCGAGAGCCATAGCTTCCAAAACCACATTCGCAATTCCTTCTTCCACACTCGATAACAGTAAAATATCAGCTTGGTGGATTTTATTTATAATCGTCTCAAATGGGATGCTTTTTTCAAAATAAACTTGGCTTTCAAGGTCCAATTGTGCTCTTTGAAAAAGTAATTCTTCCTCTTTATCTGCTCCAATAATAGTGTATTGAAAATCGAAATTGTCCTTTTTTAATAAAGCACAAGCTTCCAAAGCATACGAGTATCCTTTAACCCAATGTGAACGACCAATGGAAAGGATTTTTAGCGATTTATTTTCGGAAGTATTTATCATAAAAGGCATTTTTTCAGGATTTAATCCACTGTAAATAACTTTTGTCTTTGCTGGATTGGCACCATATTGTTTGGCTTCGTTACTAACGGAATTAGATACCGAATGAAAGGCATCCACTTTGGGAAATAGCTGCTTGTATTTTGAAGCCAAAGTTGCATTGGCAATGGGACTAATTGTAATGTGTGTTCCTCGCAAACTCAAAATTATTTTAACGCCAAACTCCTGTAACCAAATCCAATCTTCCAAACTTTTTGCCCATTGCAAATGGAAGACATCAGGTTTATGATATAAAACAGGATAATATTTGATTTTATGAAGTGTTGCATTATTCTTTTTATTTGCAATAATTACGTCCAATTTTTTCTTATCGGAAGCTTTAAAAAGCGACAACAACAATGTATATTTAAGTAAGATGTAAAGCTTACTCAATTGGTTTGAATAGGAATATACCTTTACGTTTTTGGAATAATTTTTCTTTTTTAGTTGCAATCCAAAAAGAGACACTTTGTAACCATTGGATGCCAATCCTTCTATCATTCTTTCGATAAAAGTAGTACTAGGAATTGATCCTGAATAAACGGCTATTTTTTTTGGATACATTAATCTTTCAATTTTGTAAATAACGATAGCGTCAGCAACATACTCACAGGATGAGAATAATTAACGGAGTCTTTATTTTTAAATTGGTTATAAAAAGTAGTCACTACGGCTTCGGGAATAAAATCTTTAAAGGATTCATTTTCAAACAACCATTGATGTAGTTGTTTGTCATTTGCCTCACCAAGAAACTGCAATTCCCAGTTGCGCTGTATGTTTTTTTTTGTAATTATTTTTTTAATCTTACTAAGCGTTCTAAAAGGTAAATTATAAGGGCTTTTGTCCCAACTATGATAATAAAGATTAAACGGCCGATGATCTTGCCATGCAATTTTGGCTAATTTTGGCATTCGCATTTTAAGATATTCAATTTGAATTTGTCTTCCCGAAAGGTATTTTTCTGGTACTGTACAAATAAATTCACACATTCGATCATCAAAATAAGGAACAGAAATGGGTCTGGCCGATTCAAAAACGGAAAGGTTACTATTGGTCCAACGATTTGCCCAGTATAAACTTTTGAAAGCCCGAATTTGAGCATTGGCATTTTCTGGAATATCGATTTCTATCAGCAATTTTTTTACTCTTTCGAATAAATAGCTTTTAAAATCACCCTCCAATTTCCAGGTTTCCCATAAAGATTCAGCCAATTCCAAACCTCCTTTTTTTATGATTTTATTGCAAATGACTTTAACCTGTTTCTCCAAACTTAGATTATCCGAAACGCCCATATCATCAAACAAAACGTCACCCCAATGTCCCAGGCTGAAAATTTCACCTAAATGAGCATATTGATCTACAAATGCCATTTGTCGTGGATGGGTAAACTCGGAATAGCAGCCATTTATTTTGGCCAAATCTTCTATTTTATCCCACAAATAACTAGGCGGAACTTTCCAATTTTTGAATGGGAAGTTACAGGATTTTGCTATTTTTTTTCCATAATAGGTTTCATCATGTCCTCCTTGAAAAGCATAACCATAGGCTTGAACTTCATTTCCTAAAATGGACAAAGCTGTCGCTTGGGTTCTACTGTCTAATCCTCCCGAAACGGGAAGAATCACCTTTTTATCGCCAACTTGTTCTTTGATAATCCCTTCGAATAAATCGGCAAATTCTTTAACAACTCTACTTAATGGTCTTTCGATTGGCGAATAATGCCATTCGAAATAAGCTCTTTCAGAAAGGATTTCATTGCCTTCAATTTCATATTCATGAGCTGGTTTTAAAGCCTGCTGTTCTTTATAATACGAATCTCTATCTAAGAAAAAACCAATGGCAGTAAATACACAAATTGCTTCATAATTGAGCGTTTTCTTTTCGCCAATGAAGGTTGGTTGGTTTGCAATTATTTGGTTTTTAAAAATCATTTATTTGCTTTTATTGAGGTAATTATTTCTAATTTTTAAAAATGGTAATTCAATCACATAATACGATAATAGGGAACAAACCAATATCCCTGCAAATTTATAATACAAAGAAAAATTCCAATTATAAAGCCAAATCTGCTGCCAAAGATAAATTGAATAGCTCCATAAACCAATGTTTATAATCCATTTATAATTTAAAACCCTAACAAAAATATTGCTTTTTGGGAAATTTATAAAAGCCATCATAATTATTCCTAATAGGACATTAATGATAGTTAAGCCAAATAGATTATAAATATAACGTGGTTTTAATCCAAAAGCATTACTCACTAACGGACTATTCAGCATCATTATTCCAAAAATTAGTAAGACTAAAAAGATAATTTTATTTTTTAAAAACAAGAACCATTTCTTTTCTAATATTGCTTCTCCATAAATAGCCAAAATACCTCCTACTGCCAATGAATCGGCTACTGTTTCAAAAGACCGATGTATAGAACCTGTTAAAAATTCAGGAATTGAAGTAAAATATAAATAACAAACCCTTACAATCGGTACAATACAAATAATTGAAAATAAAATTATTAGCAATTTTTTTTGATTTAGAATTTGCTTGTTTAGCAACAAAAATAAAAGTGCAACTACTATATAAAATTGCTCTTCAACGGCTAAAGACCATGAATGCCCAACAAACCATTGTTGGAGTTGCCAATCTGAACGTGGTTGATAATTGGTTAAATAAATGGGTGCTCTCCAGAATTGTTCCCAATCAAATATTTTTAAAATAGAAAGCACTATATAAACAAAAAAAAGATACACATAAAACGCGGGAAATGTTCTAATGATACGTTTAAAATAAAATGTTTTTAAACTAAATCGCTGCATTTTTACGTCTTTAAATAAAATTCCGACAATCAAATAGGACGAAATAATGAAAAAAACTTTAACTCCTAAATTACCCGTATCTACAAGTTTTGGCTTAAAAGCATGACTGTAAACAACTAAAAATATTGATATTGCCCTTAAGCCGTCTAAGGATGGTATCCTATTTTTATTTTGAATTGACATCCTTATAAAATTGAACGGTACATTAACTCATGATTTCGAATTTCATCTTCGATGGTAAATTCCGATTCCACTAAATTTTTAAATTGTTCCCCTATGTTTTTATTTTCGTCAATCGAATTCTTCATGAATAATTCGAGTTTGTTTTTCAAATCATTGGTGTTTGCCGGTTCAAAAAGATGATTTGGAAAATTTCTCAATTGGTCATTAATTCCAGGAATCGCTGAACCAATTACAACTTTGCTATTCGCCATTGCTTCTAACATAGCAACAGGAGTTCCTTCTCTTCTACCTTCGTCTTTGGTTGGTAACACAAAAATTTCGGCGTTATTTAAATAATCAACAACATTGCTTTTTTTGCCAGAAAAAATAATTTTATCTTCTAATTGTTTACTCTTAACCAATTCCAATAATTCAATTCCATACTCATTATTGGTATCACCAATTAACCAAACAATCCAATTTGAATATTGATTTTTTAACGAGTCAAAGGCATCTACTAGTAATTCTATTCCTTTTACTGGAACAAAATTAGCGACACAAATAATAATTCTTTTATCAGAAGAAGTATTCATTTCCTTTCTAATTTCCTCCTTTGGCAAAGAAGGTGCAAACTTAGTCGCAGCAACTCCTCTTGGTAACAAAAATGTTTTTTTAGATTCAGCATAAAACTGTTTTATCATATCCGAATTTTGTACTGCAATTTTAGTCGCAAAAAACGAGCGCAATTCCCAATATCTTTTTGAACCACCTCCCCAACTCATATTTTTCTTGGTGAAAACCCATTTAATTCCTGCAATTCGGGCACTTAAACCTTCGGTGTAATTGGAACTATAATTGAAACTGTGAATAATGGTTGGATTAATTTTTCTGAATTTTCTAGCAACAACAAAACACTGATACAGCATTTTCCATAATGGTCGTTCGCAAGGAAGATAATTGAAAACATGCACAGGAATTCCAGATTTTTCTACGGTTTCAAAAAAAACGCCTCTTTTATGCAGACATAAAATATGAGGTTCAAATTTTTCTTTGTCTAATCCGTCAGCAATATTTAGTAAGGCTTTACCACTTCCGGCGGAATCAAAATTGGGTATGGTAAAAAGAACTTTTATTTTTTTCATTTCAATAAAGAATAAAGCGTGAATAATTCCCATTTATGATCTCTTTTACCTTCCAAATGGGCATGCAACATATTCTCAATAGCATTCCTTTCAAAACCAAAAGAAGTACCATTTCCTTCTAACAATTTACTCTGAAATTCTTGTTTCAAATCCTCCTTAATCCACTTACTCAAAGGAACTGAAAACCCTTTTTTGACATCATCTCTCGCAACATTTGGAATTTGATTTTGCAAAATATTCTTCAAAACTTCTTTCTTTTTATTCTTTCCGTAGCTCAATAATGGGTCAATTTTCCAACTTGTTTCAATCATTTTCTTTTGCAAAAAAGGAACTCTCACTTCAAGGCTATTTTCCATGCTGGCCAAATCCACCTTGCGCAATGTTTTTTGCATCATGCCATAAAACTCAGCTTTTTGGACATTCATTACCAACGCACGCTCGTCTCTACTATTTTCATATTGATAGACATTCCATGCATCTGGCAAGCTAACATTGGCAAGCTGAGGCGCAATTATATCTAAATCTCTTTTTATAAATCTTGAATGCTGCCCTTCATGAGCATTGGATTGTTTCTTTCCTAAAAGGACACCATTCACATTTTTATTCCCCGAATAGTATTTGTCAAATCCATAAATTCCTTTTCGAACAATACTCGGTAAATGTTGATACTTTATATTTTTCCCTATGCTATAAAAACGTTCATAGCCAAAAAACAACTCATCGCCACCATCTCCGCTTAATGCTACAGTGACTTTGTTTTTTGCCAATTTTGAAACCAGATAAGTGGGTAAAATACTAAAATCCGCAAGCGGTTCATGTAGCGATTGTATGGCTTCATTCCAATATTTTAAAACTTCGGAAGAGGATAATTTCCACAAATCTTGTGGCAATTCCAATGCATTTGCAAAAGCGGTTGCTCTTTCCGACTCGTCATGAACAACACTATCCGAACCTATTGAGAAAACCGATAAGTTCTTATTGTACTTTTTCGCATAGGAACAAATCAATGGAGAATCAACGCCACCAGATAAAAAAGCGCCAAGCGGAACATCGGAAATCATTTGATCTTTCACACACGAATCCAATGTTTCGGAAACTAATTGTTCCGCTGCTTTTGAATCGGAAATAGTATAATCATAACTGGATGGAAATTCCCAATATTGCTTTTTGATAACATTCCCATCAGGTTCAAAAGTGATGATTTCACCGGGTTTTACCTGAAAAGTATTTTGGTACAACCCAAATGGTGCTGGCACAAAATGCTGTTGAAGGTACAATTTTAAAACACTTTCATCAATGGGATAATTTATAAAATCGGGATGATTTTTTATTTGATCATATTGACTGGCTGCCACCAAAGTCTTTCCATTCCAACCATAAAATAGCGGCTTGATTCCCGCAAAATCTCTTACTAAATGGATTTCTTTCGTCTCTTGATTATAAATAGAAAGGGCAAACATGCCATCGAGTGATTCAACCGTTTTTAAGACACCCCATTCATCCAAACATGCTGTTATTGTTTCTGTATCGCTTTGTCCTCTGAATTTATTGAACTCGAGTTTTTTTCGTAATTCGAGATGATTGTATATTTCTCCGTTGAAAACAATTGCGAATTTTTGCGATGGACTTATCATGGGTTGGTTTCCCGCTTCAGATAAATCCAATATTGACAATCGGTTAAATCCTAGCTGAATAGAACTATTATTTGACCAATGTCCTTGGTAATCTGGCCCTCTCAATTTGGATTTGGAAAGTAGTTTTATAAACTCTTCCTTAGTAGAGAGCGCATCAGATTTAAATTCTATGAGGAATCCGCACATTACTTTTTATTCATTTCTTGATTGATAAACTCTTGGGCATTCTCTTTTTTTAATAAATCCTTCTTCAATAAATTATTAAAAAAAGTTGAGAATTTTTTAGCTCCTAAATAATTTAAATGACTTCTATCTCCGTAATCACTGATGGGCAACGGAAAATTATAAAAATCTAAAAATGGAATTTCTTTATATCTACCATGCAATAATTTTTGAAAATACGGTTCGTTACTTCTTTCCCAACTTGAATGAACTGGGCTTCTCACAAAATAAACCTTCGCATTATTTTCTTTACACACCTTGATAATTTTATCCAAATAATCAAGCCCATATTTTGAATATCTAAAACTAGGTATTTTATATTTAACCTCTTTGGCTTTTAGCAAAGAATCCAATTTTGAGCGTTCTGAATATCGAAATGCTCCCCATGTTAAATCTTCAATGATGCTTTTCTTATTTTTGATTAAGAAAGTCAGGTACTTTTTTGATGTAATGGATTGTACGTTTAACAAACCTCTTGGGTTATTTTTTATCAAGAGTGAAGCATCCTCATAATTCATATAAGCACCATATTTGGTGTACCATTTATCCAAATATCTATCTTGCCATATCTCGACGGTATCGGGAGAATACTCTATATAATTATTGGTAAACGAAACAAATACATTTTTGACTTTGTTATTTTCTACAGTTTTTTTAACCTTAAAATAAGTGTAAAAATAGTTCTCTCCGCTGTTGGATAAATTCAATGTATTGTCAATCAAACTGTCGTTAAAAGCACATTCTGTATGGGAATGTCCAAAGACAAGATTATCGTAGTTTTTGTTTAATTTATAGTAATTCCCGTTGTCAATAGTATGGTAAAGCAATCCCATTCCGATGATTAGTATCGCCAGTATGCAACTTATAAATAAACCTATTTTTAATAATAATTTCTTCATTCTTTAGAATTGAAAATAGATAAATTCCTGCTCTTTACCCGTCAATAATAAAATTATCAGGACAAGTACAATATAAAAAATCCAACGCACGGATTGGTGCCACTTTAAACCCAATTTTTGCAAGCCAAAATCATTTTCTCTACCCAACCATTCGATGAAAATAAAAAAGAACAGTAACGGTATAATGAAGAAACTAGGTCTTTTTGACGGCATGGAAAGTGTCGAAAAATCACAAATTCTATCAATGTAATGAAAGGCATCCGTTAAACTATTGGCTCTAAAAAATATCCAGGCAAACGTTGTTAATCCAAATGTAATTAGCATTTGAAATCCCTCTTTAACTGTGGGAAACAATTTGTTTTGAGCCACAATCTCCAGATTATTTCTATTGGTTTTTAAAAGTATGGACGGCATTATGTAAAGCGCATTCAATAAACCCCAAAAAATAAAAGTCCAATTGGCGCCGTGCCAAAACCCACTAACGATAAAAATGACAAAGGTATTTCTGATTTTTATCAGCGTGCTTGCTTTGCTTCCGCCAAGAGGGATGTATAAATAATCGCGAAACCATGATGATAATGAGATATGCCATCTTCGCCAAAACTCGGCAATATCTCTAGAGAAATAAGGATAATTGAAGTTTTTCAGCAAATCGATTCCTAACAATTTGGAAGTTCCAAGAGCGATATCGGAATAGCCACTAAAATCCCCATAAATCTGAAAGGCAAAAAATATCGCGCCAAGAAATAACGAACTTCCATTAAAACCATCGGGCTTATCAAACATCATATTGGCAAATTCGGCACAATTATCGGCGATAACCATTTTCTTGAATAATCCCCACAAAATTTGTCGCAAACCATCCACTGCCTGCGCATAATTAAAGACTCTTTTTTTCTTTATTTGTGGTAAAAGATGTGTCGCTCTTTCAATGGGTCCTGCTACTAAAAGCGGAAAATAACTAACAAACAAGGAGTAACTAACCACATTTCGCTCGGGCGTAATTCTTCCTTTGTAAATATCAATAACGTACGATAATCCATGAAAAGTGTAGAAGGAAATCCCAATAGGAAGAATAACTTGAATGGTCCAAAAATTAGTTTGCAATCCAATATTGGATAACGCTTCCGCAAAAGAAGTTGCAAAAAAATTGTAGTATTTAAAAACGCCTAAAAACCCAAGATTTATAAGTATACTCAACCAAAACCAAACTTTTTTAGTGTTGTTGGTTTTGGATTCGAACATTTTTATGGCAGTAAAATAATCTAACGCTGTGGAAAAAATTAGCAAAAACAGAAAGCGCCAATCCCAACAAGAGTAGAAATAGTAGCTAACAGCAAGCAAAAAGATATTTTGATATTCTAATTTTTTATTGTTTAAAAACCAATAGATAAGAAACACTATTGGTAGAAAAAACAAATATCCTAATGAATTAAATAGCATCTAAAATTTTAATATTTGATTTTTAAACTTATGAAGTTTCCTGTTTGGCGTAATTCTCGGAATTTGAAATTTATCATAAGTTGAAGTATACTTTTCTTCTCCTAACACAAGCGCTGCTTTATATCCTGCTTCATTTAGAAAAGCAACTGAATTTGAATTATAATTTCCATTTGGATAAGCAAACAAGAAAACGTCTTGATTTGTATTTTCCTCAATGACTTTTTTGGAAGTGAAAATTTCATTCTTTAATGTAGTTGCATTTTGCTCCTGATTATGAATTTCATGAAAATGACCGTGACTATGAAATTGAATTGTGTCACTTTGAACGCTACGTATTTCATCCCAAGTTAGCATTTTAAAATAATCATGTTTGGCAACCAATTGCTTCAATTCATTTTTCGGAAATTGATTTAGAATTTGATTAAAAAGCTCATTCCTGATTTCTGATGGAACTCTTTTCAGGTGGTTTCTTATCTTATTAAAAGCTTGTAATCGCAATTCGTAGGTTACTAAAGAATATTCGGTTTCATTAAAAACAATGAAATTCAAACTTCCTTCTAAGACCAATAATGACAAGTTAACTGTCCAAATGGAAGTGGCTGAATTAATACTATCCGAAGAAATAAAAAATATTCCTGAAGCCTCATTTTTCTGCAAAACTGCAACCGCTTCCAAATTATTTTGATAGCCGTCATCAAAGGTGATACAAACCATTTTTTGGGTTTTTATTTCCTTTGGGTTTTCAATAAAATAAATTAATTCCGAAGAGTTTAAAAACCTGAAGTTTTTCTTTTTCAAATAAGCAATATGCTTTTCAAACTCATTAATAGTATGAAAGTTCCGTTGCATTCTGGCGTGCGTAATTTCATTTACTAAACCGTGATAGGTTAGTATGAAAATCCCATTGCTTTTCCGGGCAAATAGTATCGCTTTTATTGTGTTATAAAATTCCCTTAACAAGTTCATTCAAAATGAATATATACCAAATTAAAAATTAGTTTTTTAGCTTTTCTTCTTTACCAACATTCCTATTCCAATTGGCATTGCATCTTGTCTATCTATTGCTTTTGCTATAACTGAAAGGATAAATCCAATGATTTTAAAAACAAAAAATTTCCCTTTTAAGCTACCTATCGGTCTTCTCAACGTGTTGCTCATGACCGAGAATTTACCGCCCAAATAGAAAATTTTTTCTATCTCGAATTCGTCTTTAAAAAAGGAATGATAGGCATCTTCGCCAAATCTCCAATAATCTTTTTCATCACAAATTGGGTGAGAAAAAGCATTTATAATTAAAATTTTTCCTCCAGGTTTTAACGTTCTTTTGACTTCATTAATTGCAACAAAAGGTTCGTCAACATGCTGTAGCATAGAAACCATTATGTAATTATCAATGGCATTATTTTCAAAAGGAATCGCTGTTATATTAATATAGGTATCAAAATTTCTAGATATATTGGATACAATCAGTTTGTTGTTTTTAAAGAAGCGTTGTGTATTGTATTTTTTTTCTCCTCCAAGTTCAATAATATCTCCTTCAAAATCAGCACTTGTAGCTTCAATTGCAAGATCTTGGTAATATCTAAACAAGGAATCTGATTTTCCAAAATAGGAAAATAGATAAGACCATTTTATATCTGAAATAAAAATTTTATTCATTTTACTAATCTCTTTTATAAACTGCAATCATAAGGTTTCAAAATATTTTGTCGGGCACAACTTGCTATATGGGCTAATTTAAAAAAGCAATTTATGTTTATATCAATAGCTATTCAAGGTTATAGGATTTGGCCCATTTCTGCCAAACATAAATAAACCAAACTAATTGCCAATTTTTATTTTTATTTTTATAGAATTCGTCAATTACAAAACTTAAAAAATCGCTGTCGATATGCTCTTTCCCGTAGAAAGGTTTTCTCAAAATGGAATCAATAACATCTTCTTTTAATTCATTTTTAAGCCAGCTTCCAAGAGGAATAGAAAACCCTTTTTTGGGTAAATCGGTTATGCTCTTATCAACATATTTGTTTAACAGTTTTCTTAAAATAAGTTTAGAAGTTCTATGTTTTATTCCGTATTCGGGAATTATGGAATTACTAAATTCAATTACGTCTTTGTCTAAAAATGGAACTCTCACTTCTAAACTATTTTCCATACTCATTAAATCCACTTTCCTTAAAACCATTTGCAAGTGGGCAAAAAACTCATTTTCTTTCAAATAACGCAAGCCATTTTGCTTCGTCAAACTTTTTTTAAAGGAATATACTTCTACTAACTCTTTTGAAAAAGAAGTGTTTGGAAATAACTTATCTAATCTTAAAAAAACTGTTTGTTTGTACAAAATCCAATTTTCAAACCATTTAAAAATATCAATAGCACTTGACGTATTACCGAAAGTTTTTCTATAAACTGGTGCTATTATTTTTCTTAAAGAGAAAGGTATTCTAAACCAATGAAGGTGATCTATTGATCTTATAAATCTAGGATAACCCCAAAACATTTCGTCGCCACCATCACCAGAAAGCATAACCGTTGCATGCTCTTTTGCTTTTTTGGTAATTAAATAAGTGGGTAAACTGCTATAATCTCCAAAAGGTTCTTTTAGTCCTTTAAAATGGGAGTCGATAATGGAAAGTATTTCGCTTTTGCTACTCTTTTCTATGTGGTTATTTAAATTAAGCTGGTTGGCAATTTTTTGAGCTACATCACTTTCATCATATTGCTCATCATTAACTCCAAAAGTGAAAGCTTTAATATCTTGTTTGTGCTGTTTGGCAATGGCAGAAACGATTGGGCTATCAATACCTCCGCTTAAAAAAGAAGCGATTGGCACATCCGCATTTAATTGCGATTTTATTACTTTCGAAAAGATAGTTTGGAATTTTTCAACGGCTTCATCGTTCGTTTCTTTTATTCCATTGGTAACTTTCCATTCATAATATTTTGATTTGGAAATAACAGCACATTTGTCAAAATCCCATGTTATTATTTGACTTGGCTCGACTTGAAATATATTCTCAAAAACCGTATTTGGTGCTTGCATATAACCCAACCCAAAATATTCCTTCATGATTTCTGGACGGAGTTTTTTATCTGAAAAAGCAGGATGCTGAAATATTTGATCAAACTGCGAAGCGAAAACGAGTCCTTGATTATGAACGCCATAAAACAATGGTTTAATCCCTGCAAAATCTCGGATTAGATGCAATTCTCTAGTTTGAATATTGTAAACCGCAATAGCAAACATTCCGTTGAGTTCCTTTGCAAATGTCTCAATTGTGGTTTTTTCTAATAAATGAGATAAAATTTCTGAATCGGATCCTGAACGTAAATCTTCATCTGCAATATCATATTTTTTTTGAATTTCTTTGTAGTTATAAACTTCTCCATTAAAAACCATTGCGAATTTGCCATTTGGGCTCAATAGAGGCTGCTTGCCATTTTCGGACAAATCCAATATTGACAACCTATTAAAACCCAATTGACAATAATCATCTTTCCAAAAACCCTGTTGGTCTGGACCGCGATTAATGCTTAAATCAAGAAGCGTTTGAAAAGACTTCTTTTCAATTAGTTGCGTAGCAATTTCTCCAAGGAATCCGCACATTATTTTTTATATATTGCTAGAAGAGTTGATGAGAAAAATTTACTTGGATGTTTATCAAAATAAGAATTCAATAGTTTTTTAGAAAGAATTCTGTGTCCTTGAAATACAATTTTTTGAAGAAAGTTTAATTCTTGATGCACCGAAAAAGGAAACCCTCCATAATATTCTATTTTAATTGTTTCTAATTGATTTCTCTTTCCAAAATCTTGAAAAACACTCTTTTTCATGCACTTTAAATTGTGTATTTTAAGGTTTTTATAATCAACAAGATATTTATAAAAATGGATGTAATATTTCATGTTAGGAACCAAAACGAAAAGCGTTCCTCCTGGTTTTAGATAAAGAGAATGCTTGTCTAAAACCTCATCAAAATTTTCAAAATGCTCTATAAAACCATTTGAAATTACGATGTCATATTGCTTTTCAATTTTGTGATTGAAAATGTCTGTTTGGATAATATCATACTCTTTAATGTCAAATACTTTGAAGGTCTCTTCAATTTTATTCTTATCCGAATTATAATCTAAACTCGTTGGGATTAAATCAAATTTATCTGCTAAATAGGCAAGGTATCTTCCAGGATAGCCACCAATCTCCATTATTGTTTTTGGAGGATTGGTTTGATTATTAGCAATCAATAATTCCCAAAATTTATCAAACTCTGAACAGATATGTATAATCTGATTTCTTTCAGGTTTACTCTCTTTGCTATAATATTTTTCCCAATATTCTTTAGACGTAAGGTTGTCCATTATTTTATAATTTTACGTAATACAGCTCTAAATTTATACCTGTTTTTTTTATTAAAACTTGTCACTTTTATAAACTCTCTAAAAAGTTGCCATTTTTGTTTAAAAGAAATACCTTCGAATGAAGCAGCAGCGATATAAGAACCAATTTGGCTTAAATATTCCTTTTGGTTTTTAGAATAGAAGGATAAATATTTAATTAAATTTATTTTCTCAAGCAACATTTTATAATCTTGAGAAACTGTTTTAGAATTAGAATGTTTTCTGAAGGAGCCTATATATTCAGGAATCGCTATTATTTCTGGATTTAAATATCCAAATTTATAATAGAGATCAATATCCATTGGAAATTTTAGCATGGGATTTATTCCTCCTGATTCAAGCAAAAGACTTCTAGAAAAGAAAATACTTTGCTGTATTGGTTTCCCCTTAATTTTTAAACTTAAAGTTGAATTTTCATCTTTTTCAACATTTCGTTTCGAAACAATTTTACTATTTTCATCAATTACATAACCATTCCCAATAATTAAAACATTGTCATTTTTTCTATTCAAATACGCTTCACCAATTGAAAAAAAAGCGTTTTCGCAAAGCAAATCATCCGAGTTTATCCAGTTTAAAATAACTCCTGTTGCTATTGCAAAACCTTTATTTATAGCATGACTCTGACCAAAATCTTTTTCAGAAACCCAATACTGAATGTGCTGTTCATATTTCTTTATAATCTCAACACTATTATCGGTGCTTCCGCCGTCAATAATTATATATTCTAAATTAGGATACTTTTGATTGATGATAGATAAAATCGTCTCTTCCAGAAATTCACCCTGATTATACGACGGAGTCACAATGGTTATTTTTGGCCATTGCTTTCCAGCGTTAATCAGTGAATCATCCATTAAATTCTTGTTATCCATTATGTAAATTGCTATCTAAAGATTGAGGAATTTTTTATTGTATACTTCTTGAATTCCTGCTTTTAAATGTACCGTAAATTTCCAACCCAAAGAATTTAGTTTCGTTAAATCGGTTAGTTTCCTTGGTGTTCCATCTGGTTTGGAAGTATCGAAATGTATTTCGCCCGAATAACCAATAACGTCTTTGATTAAAATCGCCAACTCTTTAATGCTAACTTCTTCGCCCGAACCAATATTTACAAATCCTTGGTCATTGTAATTTTGCATTAAATATACACAAGCATCCGCCATATCATTGGCGTGAAGGAATTCCCGAAGTGGCGTCCCTGTTCCCCAAACGGTTACAAACTTTTCATTATTGATTTTGGCATCATGAATTTTTCTCAACAATGCTGGCAACACATGGGAGTTTTGCAAATCATAATTATCGTTGTTCCCATATAAATTGGTTGGCATTACGGATATGAAATTGCACCCGTATTGCGCTCTATAAGCATCACACATTTTTATACCTGCAATTTTTGCAATGGCATAAGGCTCATTTGTTTCTTCCAATAATCCAGTTAAAATGTATTCCTCTTTAAGAGGTTGCGGTGCTAATTTTGGGTAAATACAAGACGAACCTAAAAAAAGTAATTTCTTGACGTTGTTTTTATAAGCTTGATGAATCACATTACTTTGAATCATCATATTTTCATAGATAAAATCGGCTCTATAGGTATTATTGGCAACGATACCTCCCACTTTTGCAGCGGCTAAAAAAACATACTCGGGTTTTTCAGATTCAAAAAAATCGGTTACATCTTGTTGATTAATTAAATTTAATTCTGTCGATGTTCTCGTAATTATATTTGTAAATCCTTTGTCTTGAAGATTTTTCATAATAGCACTTCCCACCATTCCTCGGTGACCTGCTATATAAATTTTCGAATTCAAATCCATTTTCTTACCGTTTCTATTTGTAGTTTTTAAGGTATTTTTCTTTTTTAAACAAGGCAATATCAGATTGCATCATTTCTTTGACTAACATCGGTAAGGTATATTTTGGTTTCCAGCCCAATTTTGTTTTTGCTTTGGTATTATCCCCAATAAGCAAATCAACTTCGGTTGGACGGAAATAAGTTGGATCAATTTTGATTACAACTTGTCCTACTTTAAAATTATATTCTGGATTAGAAGTTGTTTTTACAACACCAATTTCATCTACACCAGTTCCAGAAAATTCTAGTGTAACACCTACTTCTTCGAAAGCCATTTTAATAAAATCTCTCACAGCAGTAGTAACTCCTGTTGAGATAACAAAATCTTCTGGTGTTTCCTGTTGCAAAATTAGCCACATGGCTTCTACATAATCTTTAGCATGACCCCAATCTCTTTGGGAATCAATATTTCCCATATAAAGTACATCCTGCATTCCCAGCGCAATTTGAGAAATCCCTCTTGTGATTTTTCGGGTAACAAATGTTTCTCCACGCAACGGACTTTCATGGTTAAAAAGAATTCCATTACACGCAAACATATCGTAAGCTTCTCTGTAATTTACAGTAATCCAATAGGCGTACATTTTAGCAACAGCATAAGGAGAACGCGGATAAAATGGCGTTGTTTCTTTTTGAGGAACTTCTTGAACCAAACCATACAATTCGGAAGTGGAGGCCTGATATATTTTAGTTTTTTTGGTTAATCCTAATAAACGAACTGCATCCAAAATACGCAATGTTCCTATACCGTCAGTATTTGCAGTATATTCCGGAATATCAAAACTCACTTTAACGTGACTCATCGCGCCAAGATTGTAAATTTCATCGGGCTGCGTTTCTTGAATAATTCGGATTAAATTGGTAGAATCGCTCAAGTCTCCATAATGTAGAATGAAGTGCTGATTATCAATATGAGGATCTTCGTATAAATGGTCAATTCGTTGCGTATTAAACAAAGAACTTCTTCGTTTTATACCGTGTACTTTATATCCTTTTGAAAGCAATAGTTCGGCTAAATAAGCTCCATCTTGACCTGTTACTCCTGTTATTAATGCTACCTTCATACTAGAATATGTGACTTTATAAATTTTTTGGAAATCTAAATTTGCGAAATTATTTACTGTGTAAAATTAAGAAACTTAATTGAGGATTTATGATTTTAATTCTTCGGTTTGTTACCAAAAAATTCATTCATATTTTCAATTACGTATTCTATATCTTGTAATGTGTTTGCATAAGATATGGGCAAACTTAGTGTTGTTTTGTGTATTTGTTCACTTATTGGAAAACTCAATCCCGAGAAATATTCCTGATAACCTTCTTGTTGATTTGGCGGAACTGGATAATGAATTTCTGTGTGAATTCCTTTGTCCAATAAAAACTGTTTCAACTCGTCTCGCCTTTCGGTTCTTATATTGTAAATGTGGTAAACATGACTTGCGTTTAAAAGCTTTGGCTTCACAATGTCATTCGTTAAATGGGAATCATACAAAGCCGCTAGGTTTCTTTTATGTGCATTAATTTCGTCTAAGAAAGGCAATTTAACATTTAGAAAAGCCGCTTGTAATTCGTCTAATCGGGAGTTTCTACCGATGTATTTATTATAATATTTTTTAAATGACCCGTAATTTCTAAGCGCTACTAATTTTTCATAAACATCTTTATCATAAGTGATAATTGCTCCTGCATCGCCTAGCGCTCCCAAATTTTTGGTTGGATAAAAACTATAAGCTCCAATTTTACCAAAAGTTCCCGCCATTTTATTGTTGAGTTTTGCTCCATGTGCTTGAGCACAATCTTCAATAACTTCCAATTTATATTTATTGGCAATAGTCATTATCGCATCCATATTGGCCAATTGACCATATAAATGCACCACCATTATTGCTTTTGTTTTGGATGTGATTTTTTCTTCAATTTTGGTTTCATCAATGTTGTAGGTTTCCAAATTGGGTTCAACCAATATTGGAATATGTCCTGCATTAATGATGGCTAAAATAGTAGCTATGTAGGTGTTTGATGGAACAATAATTTCTGATTTTGGCGGAAAATTAAATACTTGTAATCCCATTTCTAAAGCATCTAAACCATTGGCAACACCAATACAATAAGGCGAATCGCAATAACTTGAAAAGTTGGCTTCAAATTGTTTTACTTCTTCACCTAAAATATACCATCCCTTTTCAAGAAAACCATTGAATTTAGTTTTAAATTCCTGCTCAAATCTTTTATTCAAAAGATTGAGATTTTCATAGGGAACTGTTTTATTCATAGGATTCATAGATATAATCTTTTGGGTCAAAACATTCAGAAGCTAATACTAATAAAATAGCGTCTTTTGAAAAATGATGCATAGAATGATAATCCTCTGGAAAAAGAAAAAGACATTTATTGGGTTCATCCAAAACAAAATCTTCTTTTGAAATATTATTATCATTAGATATAATACATGATCCCGAAATACATATGGCAGCTTGGATGGTTTTATGATGACGATGATTTCCTCTAACGGAATCATCCACGCCATAGATATAAAAAACTCGTTTTATATCGAATGGAATGTTTTTTTCCAAAACCGAAAGATGTCCACGATTATCGGAAAACGTCTCTATGGTAATAAGTTTAGGCATATATTTTTCGAATGATTTTTTTTATCTTAAACGGCAACTTACTGAAATTTATTGGAACAATTATATCTTTTGAAACTCTGAAGAAAACTGAATTTTCATCCAACAAAATTAGAGGTAACTTTTTAGAAACCGCTTTCGTGCGTATATAAATTTCTTCTTTTATTTCTAATAAGCGGTTAAACTTATTAATATTATTCCAGTAATCTTTATAAATTTCGGTTATTCCTTTTTGGCTTTTGACTTGGTTTATTTTAAATCCATTGGTTGCCCATCGTTTATTTAAAAACTTATTGTGATGAAAATGGTAAAAAATGATTCGTTCTCCATTAGAATAAAAAAGGTTATCTCTTTTTGTGATGACAAAATTATTTAAATTCCAGGATGCTAATCCGGTGACATTATCATTTAGAATTTTAATATTGGGATCATATTTCTCTTCCCAATTGTCTAGATATTTTTGGTCGGCGAATCTATCATTTTCTATATCCAATTCATCTTTGCACCACTCAATACATTGCTCTCTCCATAATTCGAGACAAGAAATCCCAACCGCATCGTTTTTAAATATTTGAAAACTTACATTGTTTTTCCCGCTTCGCTCTTTGTGTTTTATTTCAGGAGAAAATTTATGCGGCGTAATTACGATGGAATGCTGACTTAAATCAAACAGTGCAACTGGAGAAGCATAAAATTTTATATCGGCATCTAAAGAACAAATATGTGGTAATGTGTATTTTTTTAGAAGAAACAAAGGCAAGCAAGGACTGAGTGTAAAATAATATTCAATGGTGCTTCGGTTTCCTTTACAAGCTAAAAGTTGCGTATCTTCTTTTTCAATATCACTTAACGATACTACAACTATTTGTGGATATTGAAGTTGATTTACTCTAAAATACTCCGACGTAAAATCATCTAAACACAAAACATACAATTCAAATTCGGGAGTTTGTTGCTGTAATGATTCTATTAAAACCAATCCCCGAGAGAGGTAGTTTTTATCGAAATATGTCGTAAAGTGGAGCATTATTTTTTAAGACATTCTATAAATAATGAATCGGGTTTTCTAACAACATTCTCTTTTCCATCAATATTATAATCGGCCCAATTGCTTACATAACTAGAAAAAGCATCTCTAACTTTAATCTCATTACCGCCTTTACTGGTAAGCAAATTGGTTAAAGAATATCGATCATACATCCATTGGTGAATTTCTCCTCCTAATCTAAAGGCTCCAATAGCGATATGCTCAGGATTGATGTCTAAAAATTTAATGACTTTATCTTTTGTTACTTTTTTTATTTTATTTATAATTCGGGTGATGATACTTGGAGCTACTGATTTGCTTGCTGGTTGTGTTGGAGTTTGTCCATTTTTCGCTTTAAGAAAATTATTTCTCATGACTCTGCCTTCCTCTCCAATTCTCTGAAAAACAAAATCTTCATTGATTATAGTATCCTGGCGGATGTATTTTTTCATGTTTCCTCCACTCACATTTCTTACGGTTTGATCATACATTTCAATCTTCATCCATTCGTAATTGGCACGAATCATTTCATCATTAGGATTTGACATTCCTTGTTCTAAAAAAAGCAGATACTTTTTGGCAATTCTTTCTAAATCAGGAATAGCAATTCTCAAAATGCCGTTAGGTTTAAGCACTCTAAAGCATTCAGAAATTAGAGCTTCACCATCCTCTTTAGAAAAGTGTTCTAAAACATGAGAATGATAAACCACATCGAAAGTATTGTCTTCAAATGGAATTCCTTTCAATAAATTATATTCAATAACACCTTGGTGAGTGGATGCAAAATCAAGATTTACCCATTCTTTTTCTGTAGAAAAGTAGTCTCCGCAACCCAAATTTAAGTATTTCATGCTTTTTTCTTTAATATCATTCCTGTCCATTTTGCTTTTTTATTATGTATCAAAGCATCTCCAGTAAAACTAGTATCTATTTCGGCAACTACCGCAAAATTAGTAAACTTCTTAATTAATTTTTCCTGATTAAAAAACCAAGCTGGATAACTGGCTTTATAAATGCTTTCGGGCACATTTTGGATAGTTAAAATATCTTTTTCGGCAGCTATAAATGCTGTTCTGTCGATGATAATATACTCTATTTCTAAATCATTGAATTCTTCAATCCATTGACTTGGGTTTTCCAAATATTGCAAAACACTGCTTAAAAGTAACACGTTGGGTTTGTGTTTTTGCAAACATTCTTCGATAGTATTATAAAACTTTAATTGTTCATTTTCGAAATTTTGTTTGCCACACTCCACAAAATGAGCTTGTTCAACAATACACCATTCTATGCTTTTTAAGCTCGACAGAAATTCTTTATTTTGATAATAGGTACTGCCCAAACTTCCTCCAAAATCCAAAACACAAAGACTATTATTATTTTCTACTGCTACTTTTTGCAATCCTGCTAGTAAACCCCAACTGTATTGAATTTTATCAAACAAGACACTATCGCGTTCGTAAGCGGCTTCTCCATTTTTTACTTTGAGCAATGCATTTTTGCATTTCTTTAAAATATCGGCAGCATCATATCCCAAACAATTGGCATTGGCATCTTCCCAAGAACTATAATCTCCTGACCACATACCAGTTTTCTGCTTTTGTGAGAAGATTTTTTTATATAAAAGAATTAAAATTGGTGGAATGAAATATTTAAGTTTTGTCATCACTTTAAAAAAAAATGCAGCTTTAAGATTTATTTATTTCACAAATAAATAAAACTCTATTCGTTTCTAATTCTTCTATTTTAAGTATTGTAAAGTATTGACTAATATTTTCTGTAAACCAATCTATTGTATAAAATTCGGGGATTTCTGGGCTATCATTCTTTACACTACTCCACAGACCTAATGGCATAAACTCAACAAATAGATATTTATTAGTTAAATTTTTTAAGCGATTAATAATCACATCAATATGGAATTTTTGACCCAAAATAAGATGATGTGTTAATGCTAATGCTAAAACACAATCTACCTTAAATCTATCCTGAATTGGTTTCTCTTGAAAATTTGAAATAGGGCAAATCAAATCTGAAATTCCTATGGTTATATTGTCATAATTATTTAGCGTTTTGTAAAAATAATTGATTGCATTTTCATCATAATCTGTAGCAATAATCTTCTGCACGTTCGGGCATCTTTTTGATAGCAACTTTGACACAACGCCTTGATTACAGGCAACATCATAAACTGATTTTATATCGCTATACTGATTAATATAATCGATAATTTTATCAAATCTAGGTGTTGATTTTATTTGATTAGGATCATCATATTCGGTATGATAGTTCCCCCAGGTTGATTCCGTTTGTTTTAAATTGATTTTTTTAACAAAGTCAATTTTAGATTTTAAATTAGAATTCGAAATCTCTTTTTTCTCATAAGAATAAAAAGAATATAATTTTTTTAATAAACCTAGAGTAGGTTTACCATAAAACGTAATACCAAAATATAACTTTATACCGTCTTTCAATGATAATTTTGCACGATCATCACTTATAATATTTAATGCCACATTGTAATATCCTTTTGACCATATTAATAGAGGCAAAAGCATTGTTCTATTGAACTCATCTAGATTTATTTTCTTATCCGATTTGATAAAACTACCAATATCAACAAATCGTGGTTTACCATTAAAAAAGACAATATTATAAGGTTGGCCATCTTTTATAAGATAGCCATGCTTGTTGGCTAGAGTAACAATATTTAGATATAATAAGCAGGCCTCTTTTAGCATATCGTATGACCATTCATGTGGATAGGCTATAAAAGTTGCTGTTTCATGTTCTAAAATAACTTCAAAATCTTTATTCTGGAGTGTTGAAATAGTTGTTTTAGGGATATATCCCAATTGATATAATTCAAGATATAAATCAGATTCTAAAAAAGACAATATACTTGAATCGCTTTTAAAAATTCCTCTATAAAAAACGTTATTCAATTCAAAAACTCTATTTTCTTTATCACATAAAGACAGATTACTCCATAAAATAGTATTATTTTCCATTAATTATTGTCCATTTATTTTTTAATAATATTTGTGTATCTTCTGGAATATTTTTCCCTGTCTCGAAAAAATCATTTTCCAATATGGTAAATAATGCCGCTTCTTGAATGTAGTCTGCTAAATCATTATTTGAATAGGTTGCAATGTTAACGCTATAAATACCAATTCCTAATGAAAAAGTATCTGGGAATTCTATTATAATTTTACCATTACCCACTAGAGATAGATTTTCTTTTAAGTTGGCATGACTATCAATAAATATTTTTCTGTTAGAATATTCATCATAGATTCCAATTAATAATTTGTTCAAAGAATTTCCATTTTCAATATCAAATTCAATCTCAATACTTAATGCTTGATTACATGGTAATTGAATATTTCTATTGCTTTGAATTCCATTTAGTTTTAAAGAATTTATTTTAACTTTTTGATTGCCTTTTCTATCTTTTCTATCTTTTATATGATCTCTTTCAATATCGTTAATTGCAATTCTATTGTATAAATTAATAATACTATTTGAATCGCCGTAAGCTTCTATTTTGCCATTGGTTATAAGTATACTTTTTGTACACAAACTCTTTACTGCTGCCATATTATGGCTCACAAATAAAACCGTTCTTCCTTCACCTTTGCTAATGTCTCCCATTTTCCCGAGGCATTTCTTTTGGAACTCTGCATCTCCAACGGCTAAAACCTCATCAACAATAAGTATTTCACTTTCAAGATGAGCAGCTACTGCAAAAGCTAAACGCACATACATTCCAGATGAATATCGTTTTACTGGCGTATCTATATAGCGTTCCACTCCAGAGAACTCAATTATTTCATCTAGTTTTCGAGTAATTTCTTTTTTGCGCATACCCAGAATAGCACCATTGAGATAGATGTTCTCTCTTCCTGATAACTCCGGATGAAATCCAGTTCCAACTTCAAGTAAGCTTGCAATACGTCCTTTCACTTTTATGCTTCCAGTTGTTGGGCTAGTTACTCTTGATAAAATTTTTAATAGCGTACTTTTTCCAGCTCCATTTTTACCAATAATCCCTACTGCATCGCCTTGATTGATTTCAAAATTGATGTCTTTTAAGGACCAAACAATATTACTATCGCCTTTTGTACTTCTATCATTGGTTTCCCCAATTTTGAGAAAAGGATCTTCTTTTCCAAGAATTTTTGTCGTAACAAAACGCTCTAAATCTTTTGAAATAGTCCCTGTTCCAATTTGTCCTATTTGATAGGCTTTGGATAAATTTTCTACCTGTATAACTGATTTAGTCATTATATAGTATCCACGAAATTCTTTTCGGTTTTGTTAAAAATTAGAATCCCCAGAAATAATACAACTAGGGTAAACAGTGTTGAATAACTTATACTCCAAATGGTAAATTCTCCTTTGCCTAAAAAAGCAAATCGGAAAGCTTCAATAATACCTGTCATTGGATTGAGTTCAATATATTTTTTATAAGCAAGTGGCGCTGAACTTAATGGATAAATTACTGTTGTGCCATACATTAAAAGTTGTACTCCGAAAGTAACCAAGAAACTTAAATCCCTATATTTGGTAGTCATTGCCGTAATTATCAATCCCAATCCTAATCCTAACAATGCCATTAAAATTATTAAAAAAGGGAAGAAAAAAATCGCATAAGTAACATGAAATTCAGCGCCATTAATAGCAAAATAAACCATTGCTATTAATAAAAGCAGCATTTGAACTCCAAAACGAACTAGGTTACTCGTAACAATACTTAGTGGCATAATCAATCTTGGAAAATAAACCTTACCAAAAATATTGGCGTTATCCTTAAAAACCGTGCTTGTTTTGGTCAAGCAATCAGAGAAATAATTCCAAGCAGTGATTCCAGTTAGATAGAATAAAAATTGGGGCAACCCATCTGTACTAATTCCGGCCAATTTTCCAAAAACAAATGTGAAAACAATCGTCGTTAAAACTGGCTGAATAAAAAACCAAAAGGGTCCCAAAATAGTCTGTTTATAAAAACTGACGAAATCTCTTTTCACAAACATCAAAAGCAAATCTCTATAGTTCCAAAGGTCACGAAATTTAACATCAAAAAGTGACGTATGTCCTTTGATGACTAAATCCCAATCATCATTTGAAGGAACATTGCTTATTTTTTCTTTTTTCACTTTTGAGTTAAATTATAATAAATCTGTTCTAGATTTGACAATTGCAAATATATAAATTACGCATTCCAAAAAAAGTTATTATCTCGATTTGTTTTGCAATTCGGGTTACTAAAATTGCGGTGTTTGTGATAATTGTCTAATTTTACATAAATCTTAAAAAAACTATTTTGCTACACTTTTTAAAATCCAAACCTTTTTTAAAGGATTTGATTCCCAATAATCACATTGATATTCATTCTCATTTATTACCGGGAATTGATGATGGCGCGACTTCTCTTGAAAACAGTATCTCTTTAATCACACAAATGAATGAAATTGGGTTTAACAATATCATAACAACTCCGCATATCATTCACAGTATTTGGAATAATACTGAAAGTTCAATAAAAGAAAAACATCAAGAAGTATATCAGGATATTAAAAAAAATTGCAATGTAGAGGTCTTTAATGCTGCCTCAGAATATATGTTGGATTCTTTTTTTTTAAAGCGATTGGAAACAGAAAAGTTACTGACTTTAAAAGACAATTATCTATTAGTTGAGCTATCGTATATAAACCCTCCTATTCAATTGTATGATATTCTATTTGAAATTCAGGTTGCTGGATACAAACCTATAATTGCTCACCCTGAAAGGTATTTATTTTATCATAACAACTTTAAAGAATACAGTAAACTAAAAGATGCGGGTTGTTTGCTTCAACTTAATTTACTGTCAACAGTTGAATATTATGGAGGCAGAATAACCGAAATTGCTGCTAAACTTCTAAGTAACAATTTGTACGACTTTGTTGGAAGCGACGTCCATCATCAAAATCACATAAATGCACTTACGGACAGAAAAGTAAAATTAAAAAACATCAATTCTTTAGAAAAAGTAATTGACAACAATTTATTTTTTCTTAAATAATCTTTCTTTCCAAGATTTTTTCTCTTCTTCAACACCGTATCCATAACCATAGCCATATCCGTATCCATAACCATATCCGTAGGTTTTTCTCCAAACGGTATCATTCAACAATATGGACATATTAGGCAATTTCTTTTCTTGATAGAAACTTTCGGCAATTTTAAGTAATCGTTTGTCTAAGTAGTTAGCTCTAACAATATAGATGAATGCATCCGCCTGTTTAGCAATTAATAAAGTATCTGTTACCAAACTCACTGGAGCTGTATCTACAATAATATAGTCATATCGTTTTTTGAGCATTGCAAACATTTCATCTACTTTTGGACTCATCAATAAATCTGCTGGATTAGGTGGAACTGCACCAGAAGGCAATACAAATAAATTTTCGAAATCATTAACCCTAACAATATAATCGTCAATATCCTGATTTGGTTTAACAATATAATTTGTCAATCCTTTTGACGGTACTTCAATATATTTATCAATTTTCGGATTTCTAATATCTAATCCTATCAGTAAAACTTTTCTACCTGTTAATGCAATTGTACTGGCTAAATTAATAGCAACAAAGGTCTTTCCTTCTTTAGGCATTGTAGAGGTTATGAAAACTGTCTTCGCAACATTTTCGGGAACAGAATTCAACAAGAACTCTAAATTGGTTCTAACAATTCTTATGGCTTCCGCAGAACTAGAACGGCTATTGGCATTAATAATTTCGTCTTCTGTATCTGATTTTGGAATATCTCCCAAGAACGGCATGGTGATTTTATCTTCAATATCTTGTCTGCTTTTTACTTTAGTATCTAATAAATCCTTAACAAATAATATTAAGAAAGGAATAAACAATCCTAAAAACAAACCTAATAATAGTACGATGTTTCTATTAGGAGATATGGGTAAATTATTCGCTTTAGCAGAATCAATTAATTTTGCATTTGGTGCAGTTACAGCCAATGTAATCCCTACTTCTTCTCTTTTTTGAAGTAAATAAAGGTATAGAGTTTCTTTAATAGTTTGCTGTCTTCCTAGTACTTTTAGTTCTCTAGATTGTCTTGGAACTTCCGATATTTTACTGTTAATAGCATTATCTTGTCTTTGTAAGTCGGTTCTTTTTATTTTAAGAGATTCTAATAATCTGTTTAAACTCTCTTTAACGCTTTTGCGCATGTCGTCAATTCTATTATTCAAATTGATTATTACTGAGTTTTTTGATGTACCTCCACCTCCACTGATTCTATTTCTATCAATAACTAAACTATTGTATTGGTCAATTAAAGCGGCAGCATTATTATTACCCGAATTTTTATCAGATGGGATAATATTACTTGGAATAATGTCGTCTTTTGAAGAGCTATTTAAATAGTCTTGCATGGAAGCCACAACTTTGATTTGAGTTTCCGTTTCGATTAATGATTTTTCAAAATCAACTGAGTTTTGTATAAACAAATTAGCATCCGAAGAAATATTGGTCAACCCATTGGCGGTCATATAATTTTCACCTTGTTTTTCAACATCTCCTAATTCTTGAGCAATGAATACAATTCTTTCATCAATAAATTTCTGAGTGTTTTTAGAGATAAAGTTTTTGTCATCAATAGCGTCTTGATTGTAAATCTCGATGATAGCGTTTAGTAAATCTTCCGCTTTTTGAGCTACTGGATCATTCAATGTAAGTTCAACAACACTTGAGTTTTTATTTAGAGCCACTACACCAATATTGCCTTTATATCGCAATGCAACATTTTCAAGATTTGAGATTTGTAAAGTAATGGAGAAATCTTTTTTGGTCTGCGATGTAGAGAGTGGTTTTTTAGTTACCACCATTTTACAATTGGCAAGCCTTATAATTGTCCCATATTTGAAAGTCTTTATGGGTTTCCCGTCTATTTTGCATAATTCATAGGTATCACTAGACTTGGAATTAATGATATAAGATTGATTTTTTTCATAAAAGGAATCATCAACTTCAAAAAATGAAACGTCAATTGGATTATCATTATATAATTCAACTCTTTTAACTCTTCCTTCTGTAAAGTAATTAACATTTAAGTTTAATTTTTTTACAGCTGTTTGGATAATATTCCTTGACTTGATGATTTCAATTTCATTGTCAACATTGTTTTTAACTCCTGTCATCAAACCTAAATCAGCAAAAGCAGACAATTCAGATTGTAAACCTCCTTTTCGTTCGTCTTTTACTAAAATGGTTGCCGTAGCTTTATACTGCGGAATGGTATATCTTAAATATAAGAAACCTAGAACTATACATATAAAAACTGATACCGTAAAGAAAGGCCAGTATTTAATATACTTATCGAATTGCTCTCTAATATCAAGACTTTCGTCTTTAACTCTATTATTAAATGAAGATTGTCCTTGCATATTATCTTTTCATAATTATTAAAACTGTACCCAAAAGCGATAAGGCAGAAATGATAACAGCAATATTTGGCCCTATAACTGAAGAATCCATTCTTGTTTTATTAGGCTCAACAACTATTATATCATTTTGAGTTAGATAGTAAAATGGAGAATTTATAAAATCCGCTTTGGTAATATCAATTCTATTATAGGTTTTCTTCCCATCTGAATCTCTTATAAGTAATATATTATCGCGCTTTCCAAAGATTGTCAAATCACCCGCCAAACTAATTGCTTCTAGCAAGGTAATTCTTTCACTTGTTTGCACATATTTACCGGGTCTATTTACTTCCCCTAAAACAGATATTTTATAATTTAAAATTCTTAAATTAATTCTAGGGTTGGTGATATACTCTTTAATTTCCGATTCTAATATACTAATTGCCTCGCTTCGAGTGTAACCTGCAAGTTTTATTTTTCCAACCACAGGAAAATCAATAAAACCATAAGCATCAATTAAATAGGTTTTTATTCCGTTTTGATTTTCATTAATTTGATAATTACCTTGAATTTGAGGCATATTAAAAGGTATGGTCAACTCGGGTTGGTCTGCAGAAACGATAACACTCAACAAATCATCATTTTGTAATTTCGGTTCATAGGTATAGTTCTCTTTAGAATCGCCCAAAGAATCAATATTTTGAACATAGGCTAAATTCTTTCTGTTAGCACAAGAAATGAGTAATAAAGCTGTAAATATAAATCCGATTTTAATGAGTTTATTGAAATTCATAATTTATAATATAATTAAGAGAGAGGCAAATCTACGATTTGATTTTATATTTTAGTTTGATTAATTGGAATAAAAATTATTTAACTACTAGAACTTTAAAAGTTAATTTTAATATCTAGTTTTTCAAAAACAGAGTTCATACTATTAAATTCAGGAACTATTTTTTTCATTTTAGTAACGATAGCATCATTGGATAATTTTGATGAACTTGAATATAAATCTTCAACTAAAATTTTCAATTCTTCAAATTCTTCAAATACGTCTTGAGCAATTAGAATTTTGTCGTTGTGTGTAGGTAATGTTTTTGAGGTGTCATTCAACAATTCTTCAAACAATTTTTCTCCAGGGCGCAATCCAATAATTTTAATTTTTATATCCTTATCGGGTACAAACCCTGCCAATCGAATCATTTTTTGAGCTAAATCAATAATCTTTACTGGTTCACCCATATCAAATATAAAAATTTCTCCTCCTTTACCCATCGCGCCAGCTTCAAGTACGAGTTGACAAGCTTCAGGAATGGTCATGAAATAACGTATGATTTCTGGATGTGTTATGGTTATGGGTCCGCCTTCTTGAATTTGTTTTGTAAACAACGGTACAACCGAACCATTAGATCCTAAAACATTACCAAATCGAGTAGTTATAAATTTGGTGGTGTTGTTCTTTTTGCTTTTTAATAAATGATAGTTCAAAGACTGCACGTATTTCTCCGCAATTCGCTTACTTGCTCCCATTACACTACTTGGGTTAACGGCTTTATCCGTTGAAATAAGTACAAATTTTTCTGCCAAATACTTACTTGATAAATCGGCAAGATTTTTTGTTCCAATTACGTTGGTAAAAATAGCTTGAGACGGATTATATTCCATTAACGGAACATGTTTATATGCCGCAGCGTGGTATACATAATCAGGTTTGTAGGTTTCAAAAACAGCTTCCATGGCTTTAAAATCCTTCACATCAGCTAAAACTGTTTTGATTTTAACTTTCTTTGCAAGAGGCTCTATTTCTAGATGTAAAGAATGTAACGGCGATTCGGCTTGATCCAAAATAACAATCTTGTAAGGACTAAAATTAAGAACTTGACGAACAATCTCACTTCCAATAGATCCTGCAGCTCCTGTAATTAGAACTGTTTTACCTTTTATTTGTGAAGAGATTGCTTTATTGTCAAGCTTAATTGGCTTTCTATTCAATAAATCTTCAATAGCAAAATTTTGTAATTGATTGGAAATTTGTTTTTCATCTTCCCAGTCAGTAACCAAAGGAACTGTGAAAACTTTAAAATTATATTCCAAACATTCCTCTACAATTTCAACAATTTCTTCTTTTGATAAGCTTTTTTCAGCGATGATTAGAACCTCAGCATTTACCGACTTTAGAATAACATGAATGCTTCTATTTTGATTTATAATAGGTAAATCCAATATACTTTTGGATGTTTTATCTTGTTTGAATTTATCGACAAAAGCTACCACATTAAATCGGGCAGGTTTTTCGGTTTTCAATGCATTGGCAACAGAAATAGCATTTGCATCAGCTCCATAAATTACAGCCTTTATAAGTTGGTTTTTATCCGTAGTTCTCAAATATTTTTCAAATGTGTTTTTTACTAATATTCTGAAAAGAAATAGTAACAAAAATGAAATAACAAATGATATAAACAAACCCGTTGTTAGAAACAATTTTGCGTTAAAAATTATTTGATAAGAATAATTAATAACCAATAGTACAAAAAAGGAAACGGAAGTAGCCGTCAATAGCTTAACCCCATCAATAAAGGTAGAGTGACGAATTATCCCCGAATAGGTTTTGAAGAAATAAAAGATAATAGCATTAACAAGAACTATCAATGCATTTTGTGAAACTATATCAATACTGCTTTCGTAATGAACATTTAAGCTATATATAATAATATGGTTAACCAGACAGGCAACGGAAACGATAAAAACATCAATAAAAAAAATTATCCATCTTGGTAAATACCCAATGTTTTGGAATCTTTTGCTGATCATAATATTTTTTATATCCTTTAAACCAAAAATGTTCATTATATAATTTTAGAGTTGCAAATTTAAGTTAAAAAAAACTAAATTTCTGCTATCCTTTTAATTAAATAGCATATTACCTCTAGTGTTTCTGTTGTTTCCTACGCAAAAAAATAAAATAAAGTAAGAAAAAGTTTGTAGCTGAACTATAAACTAAAAAAACGTGTAAGAGCCCCTTTTATTCTGTTTTTCTCTGACTCCGTTAAATTGGAACCTGATGGTAAACACAATCCATTTTTAAACAGATTTTCTGCAATTGTAGTTCCGTAATAAGGATACTTTTCAAAAACAGGTTGCAAGTGCATTGGCTTCCAAAGTGGTCTTGATTCTATGTTTTCTTTTTCAAGAAAAATTCTCAAATCGTCACAAGTTTTACCCGATTCATTTGAATTTATAGTGATACAACTCAACCAATGATTGGAATGAAAATCAGTATTTGATTCTGCAAAAACTTTCACTCCAGGTACCGATTTAAAGAAGTCTGTATAAAAATCATGCATGTCTCTTCTCAATTGAACATGGGCATCCAAAACTTCCATTTGGCCACGACCAATTCCGGCACAAATGTTACTCAAACGATAATTATATCCAATTTCCGAGTGTTGATAATGAGGTGCATTGTCTCTGGCTTGCGTAGCAAGAAAAACTGTTTTATCTTTTACAGTTTTATCATGAGTAACCAAAGCACCACCACCCGAAGTAGTTATGATTTTATTACCATTAAACGACAAAACACTAATATCCCCAAACGTTCCGCATTTTTGTCCTTTGTAGCTACTGCCCAATGCTTCCGCACTATCTTCGAGAATAGCAATATCATATTTTTTAGCAATTGCTCTAATTTCATCCACCTTAAACGGCATGCCATAAAGATGAACTCCTATGATAACTTTTGGTTTTTTACCTTTTGAAATTCTATCAACAATAGCTTCTTCCAAAGCTACCGGACACATATTCCAAGTATCCGATTCACTATCAATAAAAACCGGAGTAGCACCTAAATAATGTATTGGATTTGCAGAAGCAGAAAACGTAAAACTTTGACAAATTACTTCGTCTCCATACTCAACACCTAGCAAAACTAATCCTAAATGGATAGCCGCTGTCCCCGAACTCAAGGCCGCCACATAAGCATCATTATCTAAATAACTTTCTAAATCTTGTTCAAATCCAGTTACATTCGGTCCAAGAGGTGCAACCCAGTTCGTGTCAAATGCTTCTTGTACAAATTTTTGCTCGTTGCCACCCATGTGAGGTGAGGAAAGCCATATTTTTGAATTGCTCATTTTTTACAATTTATTTTTACTATTTTCTAATTTACATCACCACTAAACGGCTCTGTAGTGGCTGCATTATCCGTATTTATACCATCTCTCTTGAAGACTTTTAAAACGGTTTTAAAGATTATTTTTATGTCTAATAACAAAGACATATTGTCAATGTACCAAACATCATATTCGAATTTTTTATCCCAAGAAATAGCATTTCTTCCATTCACTTGCGCCCAACCCGTTATGCCAGGTTTTACTTCATGTCTGCGATTTTGAAAATCATTATACAAGTGCAAATAATGAGTCAATAAAGGTCGTGGTCCAATCAAACTCATATCACCCTTAACAACATTGATTAATTGAGGCAACTCATCTATCGAAGTTTTGCGAACGAACTTTCCAACAGCCGTTAATCGTTGAGCGTCTGGAAGCAATTTGCCCTCAGCGTCTTTTTTGTCGTTCATAGTTTTAAACTTCACTATTCTAAAAATCTCACCGTTTTTACCTGGTCGAGATTGAAAGAAAAATGGTTTTCCATTATTGGCAATAAATAACAAAACAGTGATAACAATAAGCACCGGAAATAGTATCACTAATCCTATAACGGATAACAAAAAATCGATTAGTGGTTTTACTATAAGTTTGTACATACTTTTTTATTTGAATTGCAATTTACACAAAAAGTGCTTCTAAATTTTGAAATATAAACGGACTATCATGTCCAGGATATAGCGTCATTCCAACTTTTAAAACTCCTTTAATTTTCTCAATCGAAATTTGATACTCTTTTCTGTTACTATGAGGAAACGTAAGCGGAGATTTTATTCCATTTAAAATGGTGTCTCCAGTAAACAATAAATCGTCCGTTAAGATACACATCCCACCCGGACTGTGTCCTGGAGTTTCTATAAAAGTAAATGATTGTCCACCGATTGTTTTGACTTCATAATCCTTGACTATTAAAACATCCTCAAGTTCAACCTCAAATGTTGGAATTTCTTCTAAATAAAAGGAGAAATTTTGGCGGCTGTTTTTGATATTTTCAGCACATTTTGAAGTGCAAATTAATTGAAAAGAATGTGTTTTGTGCAAAGCCTCTAATCCACAACAATGATCAGCATGCTCATGTGTGAGTAAAACGTGTGTCAATTTCTTATCCTCATCTGCTAACCATTTTATAAAATCAGTGGTGTCAAAATTTCCAACATCTACCAGAACTACTTGATTGGAATCCAATTCTAATGCATAAGTATTTGAGAGACGATGGGGATTAACAAACTGATGTATTTTCATAAAACCTTTAATTCAAGAAATTCAACCTGAATTTGTTATTCAAAATTATAGATGATTTTTCCAACATCATTTCTCGGAATGGATGGTATATAAGCCACTTCAAAAGCCTGATGGTACAAGCTTGTTTTATGAATTACAAATGCAGAAACCTCTTCCAGAATATCTTCTTTTGTAACATAAATTTTCATTTTTTCATCAGTTCCCGTGCACATATTTTCAACTCCAAAATTTTGGAAAATTAATTGCTCCACCTCATCTAATCCAATACGGATTCCGTATAATTTCAAAAACCTACTAATTCTGCCTACTATATAAAAAAATCCATCTTTATCTTTTATCGCAATATCACCTGTTGGCAACAATCCATTTCGCTCATCTCCTTTTTGCAAATCATCACCAGAAATAGCATAACCTAAAGTAACATTGGGTCCGCTATAAACCATTTCGCCAGCAACATCAGCATCTAAAATTTCATTACCATTGTCATCTATCAAAAATAGCTTCCCATTTGGAATTGCTTTTCCAATACTTCCAATTTTGTTTTTGGCAAACTCCGCCGGAAGATATGCCATTCGTGCTGTTCCTTCTGTTTGTCCATAAGTGGCAATGAATTTTTTTCCAGTCCGTTCAGCATAATCTGCAAAATCATTGAATAATACTGGATTCAATTTTCCTCCGCCTTGTGATATGATTTTCAAATCGGGCAAATCCATTCTTGTAAATCGAAGTTTGGAAATGATATCAAAACTAAAAGGCACTCCTGTAAAAACGGTAGCTTTTTGCTCTTTTAAGAATTTCCAAAAGGCACCATCGGTCAAACTTCCATTAAAAAGTAAAATTGTGGCACCAGCAGTAAGATAACTCGTTATCACCGAAAGTCCCATGGTATAATACATTGGTAAGATAGCTAAAGCTCTATCGGAAGGTGTTATTTCGAATACTTTCCCAACATTTTTTGCATTTTCTTCTATATTAGTATAACTATGACGTACTAATTTTGGACTTCCTGTCGAACCCGAAGTTGGTAATAATAATGATAATGAATCGTGTAAAACGGGTGATTTTAAATTCGTTTTTAAAAGCACGTAACCATAAGCACTGAATACATTTTCATAGTCAAACTCCGAAATCATATATTCGGGAACCCACAAATATTCGGGTTGGTAAACTGCAATGAGATTATCTCGCAATTGATTTTCCGTAGCGCAATTCAGCAACAACGGAACAATCTTATTTTCAAGAGAAGCTATATATCCAGCAACGGAACCGAATGTGTTTTCGGAAAGAATAAAAACAAGGGTACGTTTATTTATTTGTTGCCCAAACGACTTCGAAAAATCAAATAAATCTTTATATGTTAATGTGTTACCATCAACATCAATAAAAGCACTCGTGTTTTTTTCTAGGAACTCTGCTTTGAGAAGCATTGGCAATGTATTTAAAACGAAGTTGAACCGTCAACTCCAATTATTTGACCCGTAACATAGGTCGAAAGGTCGGAACCAAGAAATACGCAAACATCCGCAATTTCATTCGGTGTTGCTAATCTACCTATTCCGATATTATCAATTTTGTCTTTAAAACTCTTTTCAAAAACCTCATTAAATCTGTCTGTTCCCACCAGTCCTGGCGCAATGGCGTTGACACGAATGTTGTGCTCAATTAGTTCTTTTGCTGCCGATTTGGTCAAAGAAATAACAGCACCTTTTGTAGCAGAATAACCTAATTGTCCTTTTACACCTTGTGTTCCAACAATACTCGACATGTTAATAATGGAACCGCTTTTTTGACGAGACATAACACGGGAAGCCAATTGAACCAATTGAATCATGGCAATAACATTGATTTCAAACATAGTTCTAAGCTTGTCGAAATCAATCATTGGGAGTAATTCGTAGGTAACCATTCCGGCATTATTTACCAAAACGTCAAGTCTTCCGTAATCGGATTTTATTTTTAAAATAGCCTCCTTGCAAGCCGAAGCATTGGTAATATCAAAGTAAATAGGAATAACGGTAGTATTGTATTTTTCGGAACATTCTTTTGCCCATTCATCCAATGAAGCTTCTTGACGCGCATTGGCAAAAACAATAGCACCTTCTTCAGCATATCTTTCCACAATAGCTTTCCCAATCCCGCGATTGGTACCAGTTACTAAACAAATTTTGCCTTCTAATATGCTACTACTCATTATAAAAAATTATAAATTGATACCATTTCTGGTTACTATTTCTTTACCAAGTGCATACGATTTGAAGCCTAAAATATCTTCTGGATCTAGCATGATATCAAACGTATCTTCCATGGCTGTAACCAAACCTAATTGGGTAATTGAATCCCAATTATCAACCGATGTGGAACTAAAATCATCATTCAAAACGGTTTCACTAACATTAAAAACTGAGGCGAAAACCGAATTATATTTTTCTAAATTACTCATTATTTGTACTTATTGTATTGACATTTTTATGGGGCAAAAGTAGCGTCTTTTGGTCTATAAAGCAAACCAGTTTTTAATAGGCTTCATTATAATAGGCATCTGTTTCCACTAATGGATTCACAACCGAAGTATCTATGTTTAAGTCGCCACAAGCAAAAGACAAACCTGCACCAAATCCACATATGAATATTTTTATAAAACCGTGATTCCCATTTCCAAAATGATCTGATAAAACAAGTGGAATGGAGTTACTACTGTTATTACCAAAACGGTCAAGGGAAACTGGAATTTTTTCGGTTGGAATTTTTATTTTTCTGGACAATTGTTTCAGAATATAATTATTGGCTTGATGCAAAATAAAATAATCATAATCCTCCACCGTAGTTTCCTGCTCTTCCATAAAATCCTTCATCAATGCAGGGACATCGGTAATAGAAAATCCAAAAACATCCATGCCTTTCATGTGGGTATCATAATCCGACCGAAGAATATCATCACTCCAAGCTACTCTTTCCTTTGGAGCATTTCTATTTCTATAAGCGCCCGAAGGTGTAATGATACTTTTAAAACGGTTGCCGTCGGTTCGAAAAGAAAGTCGGATTGGTGAATCTGTTTTTGTTTTTTCTAATAAGGTTGCGGAACCACTATCGCCAAAAAGCATTATCATCGTTCTATCGTGTGGTGATAATGTTTTCACAGAAGTGTCGCCAGTGATGAGTAAAGCCGCTTGAGAAGTGGAACTTTGCAATAAAGAAATTATCGTTTGCAATCCGAAAATAAAACCTGAACAGGCTAAGTTTAAATCAAAACACAAGCAATTTTCCGAAAGTCCCAAACGTTTATGAAGCACAAAAGCTGTCGATGGAACTCTGTAATCAGGCTTTTGGCTCACAAAAATTAAAATACCAATGGATTCTTTTTTTACTTCAGAATTTTTAAAAACATCTACCGCAGCTTCATAACCCAAATCGGATGCTGTTTGATTGGGTTTGGCACGAGAGACAGATTGCACGCCAGTCATTTCTTTAAACTTGCTCACATTTTCTTCTCCAAAAATCTCATTAAAATTTTCCACAGGAACTTTATCTGTAGGCACTGCTACCGATAAACCTGAAATTTTAATATCTTGAAATAATCCTGTTAGCATCGTTACTTAAATTTCATGTGTTACAAAACCTTCTGTAAAATAATCGTCGGTTTCAATGGTAGGTAAAACAGTGTCTTCTTCTATATAAAAATCGGCAAAACCCCATGAAAAGCCTTCTCCGAAAGCACATCCTAAAATTCTTTTACTTCCCGATTCTGTTTTTATTTGTGAAAGCAACAAAGGAATTGAAGCTCCCGAAACTTCTCCAAAACGTTTAAAATTGGATGGCAATGTAGTTGCATCGATTCCTAAAGTAGCAGCTATTTCACTAATAGTATTTTTATTAGACTGCTGAAAAGCAAGGGTATCATAATCTGAAATTTGACTTTTGGCTTCGCTTACAAAATTGGTAATTCCAGCCGGAATTGTCTCAGCATAAAACTGATGCATTTTATCCCAGTTATAAATCAATTTATTAAAATCACCAGCTGTTGGCAAACTTGAAAGCTCATAGTTGGGTCGGTCCTCTTTTGTTCTAAAAGCACCACCAGGAATCATATACGAATCGTAACCTTCACCTTGTGAAAATAATTGCGTTTTAATAGCTGGTGCATTCGCTTGCTTTTCCAAAAGAATAGCAGTAGCAGCATCTCCAAGATGTTTTGTACACAAATCATTTTGGTCGGTTTGTTTGCTATTGGTATCGCCAATAATCACCAACCCTTTTGAAGTATTTAAACCATTCAATAACGAGCAACCCATTTGCAAACCAGCTATAAATCCGACGGAACCTAGATTAACATCATAAGCCAGACAATCAATAGGAAGTCCCAGGCGATGTTGCAAAACAATAGCTGAAGCCGGACTTCTATAATCCGGTGTTTTGGTCAAAAAGATTATAAAACCTAATGTTGTTGCATCTATCTTTTTTGCTTCGAGTAGTTGCTTTGCTGCAGCGAAACCTAAATCGGATGCTGTTTGTAAATCCACTGATTGGCGAACCGAATTAAAACCCGTTTCGGCAACATAGTCATTTACTTTTATTTCATCATAACGAGACAACAACTGCTCAACGGTAATGCTTTGAAGTGGCACTGCCGAAGCGATTCCAGAAATTTTGACGTTATTAAAATGATAGAAAGACATATATAATGGTTATTTATAAAACCTAGAATTCAACTTTTTTGGCTGGGTTTCCGAAAACAGTGGTATTTTTTTTGACACGTCTTAAAACCACACTTCCAATTCCAACCACAGATTCTTCTTCAACGATTACGTTTTGAATTATGCGAACACCTGCATTTATGGAAACCATATTGTGAACTCTAACATAACCCGCAAAAAAAGCAAACGAATTCACTTGGCAAAAACTTCCAATGTGAACATCGTGTCCCATGATTACGGAACTTTGAAGAAAAGTAAAATCTTCCACAGTAACATCGCTAGCTAAAACACAAAACGATTTAATTCCAACTCCAATACCCAATTTTACACTTGGTGAAATGATAGCGGTTGGATGAATCAAATTGATAAATTGCCCGCCTTTGGAAAGAATTATATTGACTGTTTTTTTGCGATGGTGTAAATTTCCAATAGCACAGAAAAAAACATCACCTTCTACTGGAGTATAATCTGTAACGGTATTAAGAACTGCCGGATAACCCATTGCTTCAATATTGGATGGATTATCGCTTAAAAATCCTTTGACTCTAAAATCAGATTGAGTGCCGTAACATGACAATGCTAAATCATACATTTCGCGGGCAAAACCACTAGCGCCAATAATAACTAAGTTTCTCATAAATCTATTTCAATGTATAGCCTCCGTCCAAAGTAAGGAGACTTCCTGTCATCCATTTGGAAACATCGGCCATCAAATATACTGTCAAACCAGCAATATCTTCGGGCTTACCAAAGCGTCCTAAAGGATAGTTTTTTAAATGTATTTGTAATTGTTCTTCCGAAACGGCTCCGTCATGTAAAATACTAGTTTCAACCATTCCTGGTAAAATAGCATTTACGCGAATTTGTTTGGGAGCTAATTCGAGCGCTAATGATTTAGTGAACGAATTCAAAGCGCCTTTGGCAGCACTATAAATGGAATTTCCAATTGTGATTTTTTGGGAAGCTACTGAAGATATGAAACAAATGGAGGCTTCCGATTTTATTTTTTTACCTTTCAAAAGCTGTTGAATCAAGAGAATGGAACTATGCAATGTCAAATTGAACATATAATCCAAATCGTCTTTTTTGATGTATTGAACCGGCACTGTTTTTACCATTCCCGCGTTTAAAATAACACCATCTAAAACGGGTAATTTTTCAACTAAGTTTTTCAGCTCTTCCTCTGAAGTTAAATCGGCAGAAAAGTAATTGTGATTTCCTTTTGGTAATAATTGTAGTGTTTCTTCGAGTCGCTCTTTGTTTCTGGCTGTCAATATTACTGTGGCACCTTGTTGTGCACAATATACTGAAATAGCACGACCAATCCCCGAAGAAGCTCCGGTTACTACTATCGTTTTGCCTTGCAAACTAAAAAGTGAATCCATATTATTTTGTGAAATCTACAAATAGATTACGCCATTCGTTTTTTAACTTCACGAACCAAATCACCAACTGTGATAAGGCTTTTAAAATCTTGTGAAGCAATGTTTACGCCAAATGAATCATCTAGCATGGCAATGACAGACAAATTCGCCATAGAATCCCAGTCTTCATAATCTCTGAAAACATCAGACGATTTAACTGTTCCTGGATCCAATTCTAATATATCTTCTAATTGTTCAAAAAGTTCTTTTTCCATTTGTTTAAATTTATAATACTAAATAATTATCCTTCCTTTTTAAAAAGAAGCTCGAGACTTTCAATTCAAAGATAAACCTATATGACAAGATACCAAATAACCGAGCATAAATTTATCTTTCTTGATAAAGTTTATCCATTTCATCCCAAATCTTTTTGCTGTCAAAATATTTTGCCCACTTTAATCCGTTGGCTCCGAGTTGGTTTCTTTTGGCTTCATCCGAATACAATGTTGTCATGGCATCTTGTAATGCTTCTGTGGATTTTGCTGGAATTAACAATCCGTTAAAATCTTTGGACACAGCATCTTTACTTCCTGTAACATCGGTACCAATTACTGGCAATCCCATTGCTGCAGCCTGAACCGATACATTTCCGAATCCTTCCCACCATGCTGGTAAGCAAAACACATCCATTATTGACAAGTAAAGCGGAACATTGAGTTGCGTTCCCACAACTAAAATTCCGGGATGGCTATTCATTTTTTCAAGAAGTGATTTGTCTGCTATTTGGGTTAATTCGGTTGGTCCAACAATTAGCAAACGTAATTTATCATTGCCTAAATATAAATTGGAGAAGGCTTCATACAATTCTTTTATCCCTTTTCTATCAATCAATCTTCCCACAAAACCATATACAAAATGAGTTACATCTAGCCCTAATTCCTTTTTCAAAGTTTCCTTACTGCTTGCGTTTACTTGATGAGGATTAAATCTTTCTAAATCGATACCATTGCTACTTCCTTTTAAAATAACCAATGATTTTTCGGTAGAAAAAATAGCATTTTCAACACCTAATGTCCTCACCGAATTACTAATGCAAATAACTTGGTGTGCACAACTAGCCGTTAGCCTTTCCATAGCAACCAAAATCTTTCTTTTCAATCCAGATTCATGTTCAAAACGAAAACCACGACAGGTATAGATTCTGTTTTTTATTCCCAATATTTTGGCAGCTATCATTCCCAGCAAACTTACTTTTGGCGTACCAAAATTGACTACATCGGGTTTTACTCTTTTTAAGTGATCCATCACTTTTATTAGTGCTTTTACATCTTTTATCAATGAAATTTCACGTTCAAAATCTACTGGTAAATGGGTGCATCCCTCTGTTTGACAATAATCAATAACCCTTTGATGATTGGGCGCCATCAAATAGGTTTCATAACCAAGAGTTTTAAAATAACGCAATTGTCCTGCGATTAAGATAACGCTTCCTGGTGCTGTAATTCCTACTACAAGTTTTTTCATTAGTCAATAAATTGTGATGCTGCTATTGAAAAGTGGTTACAAACATCTTGAAACTGCTTGTCATTTCCACCGTCAAAAACATTTTTGGTCACTAATTTTTCCAATTGCGAACTCTTAACCGTTAGGAAATCTTTGTTGTAAAAGGAATGAGTCACCACTTTTTTATCATTAAGTGTTGCCATAAGTTTCAGCCAAACATCATCGGCATGAAAGCAAAGCGTTTGTATCAAATTTTTATCAAAAGCAGATTCCGATAGTGACTTTGGCGGGTACAATGTTCCCGCGCCGCCTGTTTGTAATAATGCTTTGGAAGGAACTAAAATATTCTTGGCATTGTGATTCCATCTGCTGTAAGGCTGCACCATTCCCTCTTTAATCATGATTTCATGTGCTCTATTGGTACAAATGCAATCTGGATGTTTTGCGTATAGCTCAACAACTCTTTTAATGACGTTTTTATCGTAATACAGATCATCGTCAAAAGTCATTATACAGGCATTCTGAAATTCCTTCATTGCAAAATAATACTTCTTGTGCGACCGCAAATCTTCACAAAATCGGATGGTTAAACCTCGTGATTGAAGTCTAACCAGACTTTCTGGTATTTTTTTATCTGGGAATTGTGATTCGGCTAGCCAAAGAATAATCATATCAGGCTTTACCGTTTGGCGAAATAAACTCTCTAAACTTATCCAAACATCGTTAATCCTTGCAGGAAAAGACGTAACTGAAACAATAATTGGAATCGCTCTCTTTTCTTCGATAAGTCCGTTTCCTGCTTTTTCAGCAGTTCGCAAATAATAACCAGGAAGAATAAAATCGAAAACTCTTTTTAGAATCATAGCACTAACTTTATGGATTGCTTTTCCAAAAAAACCGAGGCTTCTGAATTGCGGAATCAAAAAATAAAGTTGGTATAAAAAATTCATTTCTTACTTCGTTTGTTTATACATAAAATCCAAAATCTGATTTCCGATTAGGGACGCATCCAATTTCTGAGCTATTGTTTTTGCATTGTTTCCAATTTCTTTTCTCAAAACCGAATCCTTCATTAGCATTTCTATTGTTTCCGTTAAACCTTCAATATCATTTTCCTTTACCACAAAACCATTTTTTTGATGTTCCATCAAATCTTCAGTAGCAAGACAGTCAAAACAAATACTCGGCATTCCGATAGCCATTGCTTCACACAAGGCATTTGGGAAACCTTCAAGTCGTGACGGTAGTATAAAAATTGCCGATTCGCTCATTAATTTATCAATATTATTTACATTTCCTAAAAAACTGACTTTGTTGGTTAAGCCTAATTCTTGAACCCTTTTTTCAAGTTCTTTCTGCATTGGTCCATTTCCTGCAAAGATTAATTTCCAATCGGCTTTGTCATTGATTTTAGAAAACGCATTTAATAATCTGTCCGGTCCTTTTTCAAAAGATAATCTTCCCGCACATAAAATTTGATGCTGCTCTGGAACATCATAACGAATCATTTTTTTCAGCGCATTCGGTATGATTGTGATATTTAACTTATCTCCGAAATGTTTTATTTTATAATCTGCCGCTCTTTTGGTTTGGGCAATAAATCCGGCCGATTTTGGATACAGCCATTTTTTACCAAACTTTATAAAAGAATTAAATGGAAAATCTGGGCTTGTTCTATCAGAGATATAAACAGGGAATTTTGTTCCCAATAAAGCTAATAAAACTAAAGGATTAAAAGCGTCTCCAAAAGATAAGACTACATCAGGATTTTGATTTTTTACAGTTTTACGAATAAAAAGCAACATTGAAAAATAGAAAAAAATTTTACCATGAATACCTCCTTTTCTTTTAAAATTAGGTTCGAAAAACAGAACTTTTTCATCTAAAGGATAGAATTTTTCACCACCTTGAGCTGAAATAAAAGTAACTTCACAATCCTGTTGAACAAAATAATCTGCTAAAACACTCAAAGCTCTCTCAATGCCTCCCATTTTTAAGGATGGAGATACAATGCAGATATTTTTATTCATCAAATTAACAGTTATTGATTTCTAAATTGTTTAGCTAATTCTTCTGAAGAAATAAATTCTACATTGGGCCATCTCTGAAGAATTTCGGTCAACAATACTTCTAGTTTTTTTAAGTTTTCTGTTCTATTTTCTTCAACTAATGAACCTATGAAATTGATTCTGTGTGTACCAATAACAGCTGGTTTATTCCATTTGAAAGCAATTTTTATACTTTCCAAACACTTGGCAACCCAATCGGTTTTGGCAATCAAAGACGGTTCAAACAATCCGTTTCGTGATAAATACAAACTATCGTTTGCGTTCAATTCACCATTGTAGTGAAAAACTTTTTTTAACTTATTCGAATCATTTTTTGGTATATTTTGAAATCGAGAACCCTGAAAAACATTAACTCCCTGTTGCTTAAAGAATTTTTCAACAGCTTCATCCCAAACATAACAAGGTGCAATCGTAGTTTCAGATTTATAATAAAAAAACGATTCGAAAATAGACAATCCCTCAGCTATACTTTTTTGGATAAATTCAAAATCCGTATTCGAATTATAGTCATAAGATGCCATCAAATTATCTCTCCTATTATCTTTTGAATGATATGGAATCGCAAAACATCCAAGTTCAAAAGCTTTTCGAAATGACTCATCATCATTTTGCAGCAATTTCATCCATAACGGCACATTCAAATGTTCACGTGCGTGAAATTGAGGAAAGAACAACTTGTCTTCAATTCCGTTTTGAAGTTCCGAAAATGTATTTTTAGAAAATCTGTCGTAAGTCTTGGCAAAATTTTCCCAATGATATTCGGTATAACCAGAAGCTTTTATTGCTTCAAAATCAGGGTTTGCCATTACCATATTGGCAGTAATTACAGGATAATGTCCTTGAAAATCTTTAAACTTTCTGAGTACAGAAAACAGTTCGGATAAATCGTCGGCATTCTCTAAAGCATCGTATTTTGAAAACGGATCATTTGGTTTAATCAAACCTTGACTTACCAATGAATTAAAGGCTTTTTTATCTGGAATTCGTATACTTCCCCAATCGTCAGATTCAAAAACTAAAAACTTGCGCTCTAATTTTTTCCCTGGAATATTGATGATATGTTTTTTGAATTTTTCTAACATTATTTTTTTGTTTCCAATGTTGAAGCCATATAATCGCCCAATTCATCGCTTGACATAAATTCTATATCAGGCCATTTTTGCTGCATTGTCTGTAAAAGTTGTGACAATAATTTGAGGCCGTTTGCTCTGTTTTCTTCTGAAAGTGAGCCTATATAATTAACACGGTGCGAATTGATTACGGCGGGTTTTCCCCAACGGAAAGCAATTGTCATTTCGTTCAAACAACTGTTAATCCAATCAAAATTCGGGTTTCTACTTGGTTCGAATGTTACATTTCTTCGCCAGTATAATTGCCCGTATGCATTAGTATCGCCCCAAAATCGGTCAATAAGGTCAAGTCCACCTTTCCCATTTGGATGATATTGCTGTCCGAGTTGGTGGTATTTAATACCTAATTTAGATAAATGCTCGTCTAAATATTCGCCCCGAATTGAGCTTGGCGCGACAAATGATTTGGATTTAAATCCGAAAGTGTCTTCAAAAAGCTGAAGTCCATCTTCCAGAATTGGAAGTAAACTGTATTTTTCTTCATCGGAAACATAATCAAAAGCAGCAGTATAATCTTTTTGCCTTGTCGCTGATTTTCTATTGCCTAATCCTAAGATTGCTTTACTTTCAAAACCTAAAATTTCCTGCTGTTCAACTGAGCGTAGCGCATCCATCCATTCCCAAACGCCAATATGTTCTCTTCCGTGAAACTGTGGATAAAGTAATCTGTTTTTTATTCCTTCGTTTTTCCAGGTATCAAAAACATTGGTGTTGCCAAAATATCTTTGATAAGTCTTTTCTATTTTTTCGTAATGATATGTTGAGAAATTATCTTTTTTGATAGCATCAAAATCGGGATTCGCCACTAAAGCATTTGCCGTTATAGAAGGATTTCTACCGTTTTTATCTGTGAAATAACTTAAAACAGCAAACAATTGTTGCAAATCTTCCTGACTTTCTAAGCTGTCGAATTTGGTAAAATAGCTTTTGTTCATCGGAATTCCCTTCGATAATAAATTGTCATAAACTTCCTTTGAAGGCGTGCGGATAGAACCCCAATCATCCGATTCGATAACTACAATTTTCCTTTTGGTATTCCAACCTCTGAAATTGACATAATTCTTAGCTAAAATAGTTTTAAAATTCATAGTATTATTTTTTTAGCCTAATAGGAAATCCTGAATTGAAACCGAAATATCCATAAAGAAAGTGGCTATTACATTTCCAAAAACAACAATGGCATTTACGGTATATAAATCTGCCCTGAATTTGATTAATATATTGATAATAAGTATCGGGATGAATATATAATTCAGCAAACGAAATATTCTATTGTTATAATTGTCTTTTGATAAATAGAACAGATAAACAAGCGTAAAAAAAATGAAAAGCAAGTTAAATCGATTACTGATTACATCTACTATACTTCCTGATAAAAGCGAATGAAGCAACATAATAACTGCAAAAACATACAGCTTTTCAGAAATAGCATCGGTTTTGATTTTACAGAATCTAACCCTAGTTAAAAACAATGTTATTATCGTAAAAAAATAAGTGGAATAGAAGTTAAAATAAACATACCAGTTCCATACTTGCAAATGCTCTTCTCTGGTTTCAACAAAGCCTTCCTGCGTATATGCATCAAATTTAGATTCAGATGCCTTACCAAAAATATCGAGATTCTGTTCGATAAAAGAGGGGAAAAGTGAACCGAAAATAATAAACAATATTATTAAGGAATACAAAATCCAAGGATTACTCCTAAACTTTGTAAGATAGATAATGACTAAGAAAGCGAAGGAAAACGAAAAAGCAAAATGAATCAATACGGCCAGAAAGGCTATAAAGAGAAACTTCTTTTCATCTTTGAGTATCAGATTTAGGGCGCCGTAAGCAAATACCATAAAGGCAAAAGGGAAACGAATAGCATTAATTCCCGCCGAAAAATTATAAATAAAACAACAGCCTATAAAAAAGCTGATAAAATATTTTACATTCTTTTTTGCGACCAAATCCCAAATTGTTCCCAAAAGTTTTAATACAACTAAAAAGTACAGCATTGCTGCAAATAAAAAATAAATCTTTGGGTCACTTGTAAAAGAATGAATTACAAACTTTAAAGTTGGCGCGTAAATATCTGGGTTGTTTGCATTTCCTTTGAAAATTTCCTCAATATCATAGAAATACTGTGAGAAATTATAGGATTTTGTGGTGGCAAAATCTTCCTGATAACGAGAACCATCTGAGTTTGGAATGGGAAGGAAGGTATATCCATAAAACATGAAGAACAACAAAATAAATATTCGATATTTTTTTACAGTAAAATTTTTAATCGAATAAAACAAAGCTCCTAGCGGATATATTATAAAAATAATCCATAGCCAGAGTTTATTGGTTTCTAATATGGTTTTGTTTCGTATCAAAATTCTATCTCATCTATATACTTAGCACTTATCACATGTTTACAAGGATTTATTGCTGTATATTGTTTAAGTCGCTTTATGTTATTTTGCTCTTCAATAGCAAAAGTATAATAAAATTTACACTTTGGATTATTCATAAACATTGAAGTCGAACAAAGTGACAGGATTATAGAATCTTTGAGCTGGCTGATAAATAATTCGGCCGGAATCTTAGAATTGATTATCTCTACGTTGGAAAGTTTTTCATACGCTTTGAGTTTGGCGGCACTTGTTATAGGATGGTATTTGATGTATATTTTCGTATCCGGATAATTTTGCTGCAATCTCTGGAGAAGGTTTACTTCAAACGAACCGTCATCGTGCATCGGCTGGTTCATGAAGAAAATCACACGTTCTTTTTTAGGAAGCAAAGAATCATTCCAATGGAATACTTTTTTTAATGTTGCTAAAAAATCATCTGTGAACTCAGGTTTGATGGTATGTATCGGTAGCTTTTTCCAATTGACATATGATTCCGGAAACGTTAAAAACAACTGATCGATATCTTTTAAAAACCCGTACATTTTAGAATTCAAGAACGAAAAATAATTCGGAACCGGATACTTATTCCTTTTAATCCAATTGTTTTGCTTTATATTATTAATCCACAATGCTGGGGAAAAAATCATCGTATGCGCAATGTAAGGCTTTAGTCCATCCTGAAACAGGTTTATCCTTACTCCTTTTTGTTTGAAGCCTAATGTAAATATAACAGCAAGTGGATCCTGTTCCTGAAAGAAGTTAAATTCAGTTAATTCTAAATGCAAAATAGCATCGATTTTTTGTTTATCCTCAGTGTTTAGTTTCTTATTTAAATCGATATTGACATCGAGAAAAATAATCTCATATGGTAATTCGCTAAAGTCTAAATTCTGATTCAGTCGCGTCCCGTTTGTTTTTCTTTTCAGAACCAAAATCACTTCATAAGCATTTGCATCATTGTAATCCTGCTGAATTGAATGGATAGCCAGAAGTAGATGATATTCTGTATGAATAAAAAAGACTATTTTTTTTCTCATCCTTTTTGTTTTCTTTTAAATAATTTTGAAAGCATGTCTGATAATAGCTGCTTCTGAATGCTCTCTAATGAAAAATTATAAATCAATATTGGATATAAAATTATCGTTATCAGGAATGTACCAAAAGCACTTATAAAACCATTAATTGGTAGCAAACAGAAAAAATAAAGAACAACTGAAACCGCCAGTGTTGGTAAAAATACCCTGAAAATAATATCAAAATAAAATTCCTTTATCGAGAATGCCACATATTTTTTGAGCAGCATCAATCTTACATTCAATGAAACAAATTCCAAGCACATTCCAACTATAATGATTGTATGGCTCGGATAACCCATTTTAAAAAACACATAAGCAATCGGAAGGTTCAACATCAGAATAAAACTAACCCAGATATTGTATAGTCTGACTTTCCCAAGTGAATCAAAAACTGTTTGGATTCCGGCAGATAATAACATAATCTGTCCAAAAATTATAATGAATCTAATATAAGTCACAGTATCCAGTGGAAACTTGTGAAGCCACAACTTGAGTATGTAAGGGCATTGAAAAAAAAGCGGAATTGCTACAAGTGAAACAGAAAATGTTGCAAATTTTGACATCGTCCGCATAAGGAAAATCATTTTTTTATAATCCTTGGCTCCGGCGCTTTTAATGATTTGCGGACTGAGAGAACCCAAAATACCTTGTGATAAAATTGCCATTGCGGCATTAATCTGCATTGCAATTCCATAAGCCGCATTCCGTGCAAGACCAAAAAAAAGATTAATCAATACTTGTACTCCTTCATTTCTGCTCGTCAGTGCCAATGATCCAAGAAGGCTCCAACTTAAAAATGAAAACATCTCTTTAGAATGCATTTTATCGTAATGCTTGAAAGATATTGAGACTATTTTATACTTATTTTTTACAATAAATACATAGATTGAAAACGAGATTAAAGAAATTAGCATTAATAAAAGAGCATAAACTATCAGTCTGTCGTTTAGTATATGCAAGAGTATTAAGGCAATTGCCAATTTCAATATGGACTCTGTAATACCCACGATAGCAATAGCCGCGAAGTTTTCCTGTGAGCGCAATATTCCCAAAAAAGGTATAGATACTATATTAATAAACGAAAGAAAACCAACAATATACAAGACAATTTTGGCATCATCAATTTTCCCTAAGGGGATATTGAGTAAATCTCCTAAAAAAAATTTGCTAATGACAGCTATAATAAGAAAAAGCAGTAATCCGTAAAAAAAATGCAAAACCAAAGAGGTCGAAAATACTTTTTTCAGTTTAACGAAATCGCCTTCACCGATGGCATAAGAAGTATAACGCTGTGTGGCATTAGACAGTGACCAATTTAAAACAGCCAACATGCCTACAAAACCAATAGTTAAAGTGTATAATCCATAATCTTCAACACCCAAGCCTTTTAAGATTAATGGCGTAGTGAATAAGGACAATGCTGCAGCAAAAAACCTTTGACAATATATAATGACAGTATTGATAGCAGCACGGTTTGAAGCGCTTGCATTATACAAACTACTGATTTTGTTTATCATTTCTGAAGGAATTAAAACTTAACTCATTGTTGGCTTACCTTTGAACAAAATCCAAAGAAAACCTGTCACCTTTTTCTAAATCCTTAGTTGCTGTTTTTCCTAAAATTTCCTTATAATATTTGGGATGCAGACCAAAGCCAGGTCTTACAGACTTGATATTTTCTTTTGTAAAGGTTTCTCCTGCCTTAATTTCATCGGTTACATAAAGGGAACGACAGTAGTCTTTTCCGTGCAATTGCTTTTCAGTTAATTGATAGTCAACAACACCAATGGCACTTTCAGCTTCCCTTACAGCTTTTACCATTTGGGTAAACTCAGTTTCATCCATAGAAAATGAAGCATCGGGACCACCAATAGAATGGTCCAATATAAAATGTTTCTCTATAATTTTGGCTCCAAAGCAGGTCGCTACAATCGGGACAGTGCTTCCCATAGTGTGGTCTGACAATCCCGCTATAACTCCAAAACGTTTTGCTAAATCCTTAACCATAATCATATTGGCTTCTTCAATTGGAGCTGGATAACTCGAAGTACATTTTAGAAGCGCGATATCGTGATTTCCCATTCTGTGACAGGCATGTATGGCTAATTCTATATCTTCAATTGTTGCAATTCCGGTAGAAATAATTACAGGTTTGCCTTTGGAAGCTACTAATTCAATTAATGGAATGTCTGTAATTTCAAAAGAGGCAATTTTATAAGCCGGAACATTTAAGCTTTCCAGTAACTCCACCGAAGTCGGATCGAATGGAGAAGAAAAAGAAACCAGTCCTTCCTCTCGGGCAACTTCAAATAATTGTTTGTGCCATTCCCATGGAGTAAAAGCTTCCTGATACAATTCAAAAAGATTTTTTCCGTCCCAAATACTTCCTCCTTTTATCAAAAAATCATCTTTTTTTGAATCAATAGTTATCGTGTCTGCTCTATAGGTTTGGAGTTTAATACAATCGGCTCCAGCTCTTTTTGCTGCTTTTATTGTTTCAATTGCCACTTCAATACTGCCATTATGATTTGCAGAAAGTTCGGCAATAATAAAAACCTTTGAATTTTGGTCTATGGTAAAATTTTCAATCTTCATAATTAAATAAATTCTGTTTCGATAACAACTCCCGCCATTGAGAGACCCACTCCAAATCCTGAGAGAAGTAATTTATCTTCTTTTTCAATTTTATTTTCGTCTAATAATCGGCGAATTCCTATTGGAATTGTGGAGGAAATTGTATTACCAACATCTTTCATATCGATATACATATTTTGCTCGGCAATACGGCATCTTTTGCGAATAAAGTCAAGCATATAAGTATTTGCCTGATGAAAAACTGTCATTGCAATATCTTCTATTTCCAATGCATTTTCCTTTAAGGTTTCTTCCACTAATTTTGGAATTTCAAAAGCGGTAAAATTGAATATTTCACCACCATTCATGTATAAGAAATCATCATTAGAAATAAAATTTCCTTCTACATCAAAAACAGACTCGTGCTGGTTTTTATTTGAATGTGTACTACTGTTTTTAATGATTAATTTGTCGTAGCCACTTCCGTCTGTGCCGTATTTAAAGTTTTTTATTTCGGCACAAAAACGATTTGTTGCTGGTTTTGATGTGATTAATGTAGCAGTTGCTGCATCCCCAAAGAGCGCTCTGTTTGCTTTATCATCGGGATGAAGTGTTTTGGAAAGCGTTTCTGCAGTTATAAAAACCACATTTTTTGCCTGACCTGATAAAATTAATCCTTTTGCAAATCCCAATCCGTAAACATAGCCGGAACACCCTAAACTAATGTCAATAGCTCCACATGATTTTGGTAGTCCTGTTTTATCCTGAACAATACAAGCGGTTGCCGGTAATGAAAAATTTGGCGTTTGTGTACATAAAATCAAATAATCAATTGAATCTTTATCAATGCTAAATTCTTCAATCAATTTATTGAGTGCCGCCACAGCCAAATCGCTGGAATATTCATCAGCACCAGCTATATGGCGACTTTCTACTCCAATTCGTTTTGAAATTTTATCAATTGGCCAGCCAGGATATAGGGTTGAAAGTTCAGTATTAGTCAGCACTTTTTCAGGCAGATAATATGAAATTCCGTTAATATATGCTTTCATTTTTATTTTATTGAAGCTACGAAATCGTATAATTCCTGTATGGTTTTTTTGGAACGGTATTGCTCTTCTGAAATATCAACTCCATATTCGTCTTTTATCATAACCATTATTGTCATTCCTGTCAACGAATCATAAGAATCTACTTGTCTGAATTCTGAAGCCATTTCAAAAGAAACATCTTCTGGATCCATGTACTGTTGTTTCACATTATTAATAAAAGTTTCTTCGTTCATCATAATTGTTTTTATTTAATTAATTAGTTATTTATTTATCAAGCGGTTTCAAGAACAACGCCTCCCATAGAAAGACCAACTCCAAACCCTGATAAAAGTATCTTATTTCCTTTTTTTAATTTGTTTTCATCTATTAACCGTCTAAAAGCGATTGGAATAGTTGATGAGACAGTATTACCAACATCATCCATCGAGACGAAAAAAATATCCTTGTCAATATTGCATCTTTTTCGGATAAAATCTAACATATAAGCATTTGCCTGATGGAATATAACCCTTGAAATATCCGACATGGTTAAAGCATTTTCATTTAATGTGTCTTCAACTAGTTTTGGAACTTCAAAAGCAGTAAAATTAAAAATTTCCCGACCATTCATGTATAAAAAATCATCATTTGAAACGAAATTTCCCTCTTCATCATAAACATCTTCATTTAATGCATCTTCAAAATTCTGACCACTGTTTTTAACGATTAATTTATCAAAACCGCTTCCGTCTGTTCCGTACTTGAATTTTTTTATGGAAGCTGCAAAATATTTTGGATTTGGATTAGACGTAATCAACGTTGCGCTAGCCCCATCTCCAAATATAGTTCTATTTGATTTGTCTTTTGGATGCAATAACTTTGAATAGGTTTCGGATGTTATAAAAACTACATTTTTGGCTTGTTCTGTTAAAATCAAACCTTTGGCTAAACCTAATCCATAAATGTAACCTGAACATCCTAAATTAATATCTAGAGCTCCGCAGGTTTTTGGCAAACCAACCTTATCCTGAATAATACAGGCTGTTGTTGGCAATGAAAAATCGGGGCTTTGCGTGCACAATATCAAATAATCTATAGTTTGTTTATCTATTTCAAATTCAGAAATTAATTTATTCAATGCCGCTATTGCCATATCGCTTACAAACTCTTCTTTGTCGGCAATATGTCGGCTATAAATACCTGTTTTTTGTGAAATCTTATCTACAGACCATTCAGGATACATATCTGAAAGCTCTTTGTTGGTAAGTTCTTTTTCAGGCAAATAATAAGAAATTCCATTGATGTATGCTTCCATCATTACTTGTTTATGGTTAATTGCAAAAGTCTATTAATTTTAGGGTTTCCCATTACTTTTTCTTCCCAAACTTCATTTGTCATTTCTCTAAAGTAATATTCATCTGTTACACCTTCAACTTGCTTTAACTGTAAATCTTTACTAAATCCAAATAAATCGCTAAATGAGTTGGCAGATTTGTTATCTTTTAATACATATCCAATAACCTTTGATAGTTTTAAAACTCTATAAATATAAACTAAAGAATAATAATAGAATTCAACACCTAAATTTTCATTATGGAAATCTGGTGCTATATAATAGCCCCAATCTCCAACATTATTCTCAATATCAACAAGCGAGATAACTCCAACTGGTTTTCCTTTTCGTTTAACTAAAAAGTATAATTTAGTTGTATTGTCTTTAAGCCTATTTATAAACTCTAAATGATTTTCTAATGCTACGACATCTGAATTATACATCCATTTCCTGATACTTTCATGATTACGCCATTCAAGAATTAATTTTTTATCCTGAATATCTAAATCAATAAAGTTAACAAATGAGTACATAGAATCTTTTATTGGCTCATTCATTTTAGTTATTAATTTTAGAATGAATGATAACATCTTTAAATTCTCCATTAAAAAAACAATGTTCTTTTAAAATTGCGTCTTTTTCAAATCCAGCTATTTCTAAAACCGGGTATAAATATGGACGAACATCAAATGCATAGGTAAAAATTTTGTGAAACTGCAAATCCTTAAAAGCAACTTGTTCTATCAGTTTTAGAAAAAGTAAAAGGTGTTTGCCATAAAAATCTTTCTCTAATGCCGTATTCAATATAAAAGACAACTCCGCGTTTTTGTCAACCCAATTTATGTGAACTAAACCTCCATAACCAATACATATGTCATTCTCCAAATAGGAAAACAAAATCTGGTTTGGCTGTTGCTGATCAAAAAGCTGGGATACTACATTATTAAAATAATTATCTTGATCTTCAATCGTTAATGGTTTTTGCTGACGCAGATGATATAGCTGTTCATTCCTCCATTTCATAATATCCATCCTGTCTTGAAAACGCAATGGAACAATTGAGTAGGAACCATCAACAAAAGTTTTATTTTTTAATACCTTATACTCTTTCATCCTTCTTTTTTAATGTTTCCGAAGTTAGCAAATTTAGTGCTTTTTCAAACCCTAACAGCCCTAAAATTGGCTTTAAGTTTTCAACTTCATCAGCTAAGGAAGTATAATTTCCTTTTTGAAAGTTATTTTGATTTGCTTCAAACAACCAAGGATATTTAACATAAGTATCTTCAACAAGCGGTAATCCTGATAATCCATTAGACGTTGACAAAGTCAGAATTAAAGCTAACAAAGTATAATCGGAAGCATAATCTACAGTTAGACGCAAAGATTTTAATTCACTTTTCAATTCCAGATTATAAACCTTGGTTTTATATTTTCCACTGTTTCTAACGAACAAAGTAACATGTTCTCTATCTGCATCAGAAATGTTGTGATTTTCAACATCTAAAATCACATTTGGCGAAATCACTTCCGAATTCATTCCAATTGGCATTCCAGATGTAGAAGTATAATCGTTATTACTTTCCAAATGATGACTGATAACTATTTCTAAAATGTTAATGTCCAATATCGGATTATCCGCAGTTAATCTAACGATACAATCGAATTCTTCCTGTTTTGCAATAGCCGTAAATCGACTCAAAACATTATTTTCATTACCTCTGAAACATTCAATTGCGTTCGAATTACAAAATGATTCAAGAATATCATTTTCTTTGTTGACAGAAGTTGCCACAATGATTTTGCTATTGAATTTTGACTTTTTTAATTCGTCAATTATCCATAACAACAAAGGCTTTCCAGTACCCAAAGGCAATGGCATTAATATCTTCCCAGGCAAACGTGTAGATTGCATCCGAGCTTGAATGATAAAAGCAATTTTCTTATTTAGAAGTCCACCCACCATCAACAACAATATTTTGACCCGTTATAAAATTAGAAGCATCGGAAGCTAAAAAAACAAAAGAACCAGCTAAATCCTCAGGCTTCCCTATTCTGTTTAAACACGTTTTACTTTCTAATGCTTTTACAAAACCTGTCGTTTGCTGAACTGCTTCTGAAGGAAAAGGCCCAGGAGTAATGGTGTTAACCTGAATTCCAAGTTTTCCCAAATAAGAAGCATAATATTTTGTCAATTGAATTACTCCAGCTTTGGCTGCACCATAATGTGGTGGATTTAAAAAAGCAGGGAAGTCATCGTAAATTTCAAATTGTGGTGCCACAACACCATACATTGAAGATACATTGATGATTTTTCCGGAAGAATTCTTTTTGAAATAAGGTATGATTTCTCTAATGCATCTGAAAACACAATTTAAAGAACCGTCAACGCCTGTTTCCCATTCGTCATCGGTCATTTCTTCAGGAGATTGTCCCTTTAGATAAGCGGCATTATTGATTAAGACATCTATTTTACCCGCTTTATTTTCTATGTTCAAGAAAGCCTTTTTGATATCTTCCGTTTTTGAAATATCGCAACTTTCGAAAAATAATTTTTCTTTTGTGTTTTCTGAATTTTTGAAAGCCTCTGTAAACTTTCCTTCATCTCTTCCCAAAACATAAACAGTAGCACCGTGAAACAACAAACTTTCGGTTGCAGCTTTTCCCAAATGACCATAGCCGCCTGTTATAATAACTACTTTTTCTTTTAGATTAAATGTATATACCATAAATTAATTCTTGGGCCAATACATTGGCATTACTATTTCTTCTGAATAAACATTATTTTGAGGCTCCAAATTTGGGGCATTTTCTACTGAATGTAAATTATTTTCAAGCTGCGACGCATTTTCAACTCCCATGATGACAACATCTATGAACTCTTGTTGCATCACATAATGAAGTAAGGCACCTTGAAGATTATTTTTATAATGCTCTTGAAGGTATTTCAATTTTGGCTTCAGCTCATCAAAAAAGGGAGCCAGTTTTTCTACATCAGTAAAAAATAATCCTTGTAAAAAGGCTGAACGCGTATGAATTTCACAGCCTTCCCCTTTTAGTGTAATCAATATTTCCTTAAAACGATTATCAAAATAATTATAGGGAACCTGTACCAAATCTGGTTTGAATCCTGCTGCTTTAAGTTGATAATATTCGTCGGGAGTGTTTAGAGAAAAACCTATTTTCTGAATTTTTTTTGAAGCTTTTAAAGCTAAAAGCTCTTCCCATACTTCTTTATTATTCAATAATTCCAGTGGACGATGTGCCAAATAGCCATACAAATTATCCATTTTAAGTTTCGAAAGACTTTGGTTTAATTGAATGGCAATGCTTTCATCAGCTTCTGGAGGCATAAACTTGGATACCACAGCAAATCGATTATTGTGTGACATTCCGATAACTGATTCCGAAGTTCCATATCCAGAGGCAGTGTCTATAATGTTGATTCCTTTAGAAAACGCAACATCGAATATTTTGGCAACTTCTTCAGGTGGTGTTTGACCTGTGGTATTGGAAATCCCATAAGGCAAACCAAATTGAACCGAACCAATACCTATTTTACTAAAGTTTTTCATAGTAAGAAAGGATAGTTGCAATAACAAATTGCTGCTCCTCGTCGGTTAATGTTGGGTACATTGGCAAACTAATGCAATGCTTATAATACGTTTCAGCATCGGGCATATCTCCTTCTTTCCAACCTAATTGTCTGTAATAAGGCATTAAATGACAAGGAATATAATGTATTTGGGCAAAAATATTTTGAGTTCTCAAATGATTATAAAGTCCTAATCTGTCTTCGGCTTCAATAATGTATAAATGGTAGGCATGTCCTTCCACAACACCCGATTGTCCATTAATAAAAGATTTATTTTGAAAGGCATCAGCGTAGTTTTTGGCAATAGCTCTTCTTCTTTCTAATCCTTCATCGGCTCTTTTCAATTGACTTAATCCTAAAGCTGCCTGAAAATCGGTCAGTCGGTAGTTAAATCCTAAATCCTGCATTTCCATATACCAAGCAGGATAACTTGTGTCACCACCTGCAAATGCTATAGAATTTGTATATAAATCTTCGGATTTTACAATACCGTGCGTTCTGAGTTTTAGGAGTTTTTTGTAAAGTGCTTCATCATTGGTGGTAACCATCCCTCCTTCGCCACAGGCAATGTGTTTTACTGGATGGAAAGAAAAGATGGCCAAATCGGCAAAATTTCCATTACCACAATTTTGATGATTGCCTTTAGAATCCACAAAATAACCGCCGGGAGAATGACAAGAATCTTCAATAATCCACAAGTTATATTTAGCCGCAAGGGCTTTAAATTTTTCTAAATCAACCGCTCTTCCAGCAAAATCAACTGGAACAATACCTTGATAAGTTCCCATTGGAGAAGCTTCTAATAATTTCTCCACAGAATTATAATCCAAGAGATAGGTTTCTGGATCGATATCGGCAAAAACAACTTCACCACCACAATAGCGAACACAATTGGCAGAAGCTGCAAAAGTGATGGGAGTAGTAATAACTTTTTGACCAGGTTTAACTTCTAAAGCTAACGTACACAAATGCAACGCTGCAGTTCCATTGGCAACGGCAACAGCGTATTTACTACCAATGTATTTTGCAAACGCTTCTTCAAAAGCAGCAATCATTGGTCCTTGAGTTAAGTAATCCGACTGTAACGTTTCCACTACTGTGGCCAAATCTTCTGCTGTGATGTTTTGTCTTCCGTAAGGAATTATCTTAGCCATAACCTATAATTTAAAAGTAGCATCAACATGTTCAACAATTAGTTTTCTCAAACCTTCAATCGTTTCCCATTCTGTATTTTCACCTGAATTATATGCGAATCCCGCAGGAACTTTTACCGCTTTAAATTCAGCAATAAAATCTTCAATTTTCCACTTTGGTGTTGATGGCAAAATGGTATAATATTTCCCTAAATCATAGGTATAGAAAGAATCGGATGGTGTTATCATTTCTTCGTGCACTTTTTCTCCTGGTCTGATACCAATGACTCTATGTTCACATTCGGGACCAACAGCTTTGGCAACATCCATAATATGGTAGGATGGAATTTTTGGTACAAATATTTCACCACCCCAAGCATGAAACAAAGCATGCATTACCATATCAACACCACCTTGTAGAGAGATATTAAAACGCGTCATATTAGGCTCTGTAATTGGAAGCACTCCTTCTTTCTTTTTGTTGATAAAAAAAGGAATAACCGAACCGTTGGAACCCATGACATTACCATATCGAACTACAGAAAACTTTATAGGATTCCAGCCCGTTATATTATTCGCAGCTACAAATAATTTATCGGAAGCTAATTTGGTAGCACCATACAAATTTATCGGAGCGCAGGCTTTGTCTGTAGATAACGCTACAACTCTTTCAACAGTAGTATCTAAACAAGCATCAATTACATTTTGAGCTCCGTGGATGTTTGTTTTTACACATTCATCTGGATTGTATTCTGCAATTGGCACGTGCTTCATAGCAGCTGCATGAATTACATAGTCAATCCCTTTCATAGCTCTTTTCAATCTTTCCTTATCACGAACATCTCCGATAAAAAATCGAATTTGCGGATAGGCATCGTGAGGATAATCCTGAGCCATTTGAAATTGTTTCTGTTCATCTCTCGAATAAATAACCAACCTCTTAATTTCAGGGTGATTTTTCAGAATATGAGAGGTTAATGCTTTTCCTAAGGAGCCAGTTCCTCCTGTAATTAAAATGGATTTACTTGTAATCATAATTATAAGTTTTTTTAATAGCTTCGCTCTGTCAGTCACATTTGTAGTGCCAACGAAAATGGTAATAAATAATATAAAATAAACAAATGGAATTGCTATTGAAGCAAAATCATTTGTTTGTTATTCTTGTTCGTAAACCAACAATCCGCCCTTATCGTTATGAAGGGTGATATAGAAAAGCACTTTTTTATTAATTGCTTTTTCTATTTTTTCGGATAAGTTTACAATATAATCTTCATTCAATTGATCGCCTTCCAATACTACTTCAATGGTACCACTGTCAATTCCTTTGGCATAATCACCAATGATAAAAACACGGTGAACGCTTCCCATTCTATCCAAAACCAGTTCTACTAGTGTATCAAGTCCAATGTATTTATGAACTACTTTTTGCAGTAATGTAAAAAAAGGGTGATGCTGATTGGCTTTGTAGGTAACTTTATGCTCCTGTTCCTGTCTAACCAAATAGCCAGCTTCCGAAAGGTTATTCAACTCTTTACGAATAGCATTGGTAGATTCTTGCATCTCGGTAGCCAGTCCTCTAAGATATCCTTCGTTAGCAACGTCTACAAAAAACTTCACCAATAACCGCAATCGCGTTTTTGAAGTAATTAAATTTTCAAGCATGAAAAAAATATTGAGTAACAAAAGTACTCGTTTTTTTATTTTTAACAAATTATAATTAAAAATAAATCAAAAGTACGAGACTCAAATTTAAAGAAAAACACTTTAAAATTAAGAGAAATCTATGAAAATCGTGATGGATTATTAAAAGAATAAGGAATTATTCTACAACATTTTGTGCCATTTCCATAATGACAACAATTCCTAAAGATTCCAAAACCAATTGCATCTTTTTACCTCGTTGTTCTTTCACAATGGCATCAATTCCTTTAAACACTCCCTCTTTTAAAGTTATCTTCGAGCCAGGACGTAATTGTTCAATTTGAAGTTTTTGATTGCCATTAAGAAGCCATGATTGTAAGGTTGTTATTTCTTCATTTCTAACGATTGCTGGCTTACCCAACCAATACAAATAACGAACAACTCCTGCTACCTGAAATACTTGATTACGTTGTTGTTCTTCCAATTGAATAAAAATATAAGACGTCAAGAGAGGTTCTTGAACTTTTTTCTTTCGATCGCTCCATTGTTTTACCACTTCAACTAAAGGGCAATAGACTGTAAAACCTAATTTCTGAAGATTTTCTGCGACTTTTTTTTCATTACGGGGTTTGGTGTAAAGCACATACCAAGGCATACAAACTATTTTAAAAAAAATTAAAGTATAAAGTAAGCATTAATTTAATTCACAACTTCAAAATAAAGCATATTTTTTCAATTCTAAAATATTCGGAAAGATTTATTCCAAAAAAAATCCCCGCCGTTAAGCAGGGATTTTTTGAATTATAATTTAAATGTTATTATCGTTTCACAACGCGAACAGTTCTCACATCTTCACCTTGCGTTACAACTACGTTGTAAACTCCACTTGGATAATTATCTCCAATTGGTGATGCTTGCAAGTCTGAAACATTTGCTGATTTTTGTTCAACCAATCTACCAATCATATCGTATACTTTTACTGATACTGCTGATTCGTTTCTTGTTTTAACATCAATCACAAAGTTGTT